>Ga0209382_10002476_pt1 | contig 26847 bp, 22 predicted proteins | sample SoiMetdeltSBSDD5_FD_187599 | JGI IMG/M metagenome (GOLD analysis project Ga0209382, IMG submission 187599) | Bulk soil microbial communities from a Populus tree surrounding site in Tennessee, USA - Soil MetaG P. deltoides SBSDD5 (SPAdes) (version 2) | ecosystem: Environmental > Terrestrial >... | reverse complement strand
GGTGAGACGCCCGAAGAGGCTCTCGGCGTACAGGGACTCCGCGGGCACGCGCTGTCCGTGGAGAGCGGGCCGCAGGTCGCGTCCCGGGAGCCCGTCCGGGGGTGCGATGCCGAGGAGGCCCAGGAGCGTGGGCAGGACGTCCACCATGCCGACGCGTGGCGCGATGCTGAGTCCCGCGGGGACGCCCGGACCGGCGAGGAAGAACGGGATGCGCAGGGTGGACTGGTAGACCAGGATCGCATGCGTCGCCTCGCCGTGATCGCCGAGTGACTCGCCGTGGTCGGCCAGCACCGCGATGACGGTGTCCTTCCCTCGGCCCGCTCTCTCGACAGCATCGAGGACGCGACCGAGCTGCGCATCGGCGAAGGCCACCTCGCCGTCGTAGGGGCGGCTCGCGAACCGCGAGTCGTAGGGGGCCGGCGGCGCATAGGGGTCGTGGGGATCGTAGAGGTGGACCCAGGCGAAGAACGGCCGATCGTCCACGCCCTCGAGCCATTCCATCGCGCGGTCCGCGACCTCGTTGCCCGGGCGCTCCGCGCCCTGGCTCCCGGGCGAGGCGGGATGGAAGTCCTCGTTGTAATGGTCGAAGCCCCGCCCGAAGCCGTACGCCTTCGCCACCGGGAACGCGCCCACGAAGGCCGCGGTGCGATAGCCGCGACCCTGCAGGATGCCGGCGAGCGTCGGCGGCCGGGCATCGAGGACGAAAGAGATGTTGTCGCGCACGCCGTGCACGGGAGGGTAGCGGCCGGTGAACAGGGTCGCGTGGGCCGGGCCCGTGATGGGAACGGCGCTCAGGACGTTCGCGAAACGCGCCCCCCGCCGGCCGAGCGCGTCCATCGTTGGCGTTTCCGCCGCACCGTATCCATACGCGCCCACGCGGTCCGCGCGCAACGTGTCGATCGTGACCACGAGGAGGCTCAGGGGGTGCGGGCGCAAGGCGCGCCACGCGAACACGGCCAGGCCGGCGGCGGCGGTGACGGCGAGGACGAGCACCGCCACCCGGCCCACGCGAGGTCGTGGGGTGGTCGTTGGTCGGTCGCTCCGGGCGCGCCTTCGGCCCTTCCCCATCAGCCGCCGCCGGCGAAACGGCGGTCGGCGGGAAACCGCGCATGGGCCCGCCGGGCCCACTCACGGGCGGCGGTCGCGTCGCCGAGCGTCGAGAGCGTGTGCACGACGGTCCAGTACTCTTCCGCCCCCGCCCTCGGGTTCGCGGTCACGACGCCCTCCACGGTGCGGCGCGCCTCCGCGTCGCGGCCCTGCGAGCGATACAGGATGCCGAGGCCCGTGCGCCCTTCGCGTGAATGGGGAATGGCCTCGATCTCGGCGAGGAACTCCTTCTCCGCCTCCGCCTCGCGCCCGAGGCGGGCCAGCGCGTCGGCGAGGCCGGCGTGGATGCTGCGCACGACGAGACCCCGACGCAGGCGCTGGGAGGCCAGGGCCTGGCGATAGGACTCGACCGCGCGCTCGTAGTGCCCTTGCCGCCGCGCCACCTCTCCCAGCACGAATGCGCTCAGGACACGCGTCGGGTCCGCATCCAGGCTGCGCCGGGCGTCGTCGGCCGCCTCGTCGAGGCGGCCGCCCTGCAGCATCAGCTCGGCCAGGATCTCGAACGCCTCGTCCGGCTGCGTGGCCGACGCGAGCTGGGCGTGTCGCCGGGCGCGCTCCGGTTGGCCCCCGGCCGCGCTGAGTCGCGCGAGGGCGAGGTGCGCGCCGGCGTGGGTCGGGTCGATCTTGACCACCTCGTCCAGGGCGGCCGTCGCCTCCGCCGCCCGGCCCATGCGGAAGAGGGTCAACCCGAGGAGGTGCCAGGCGTCCGCCATTCCCGGAGTATCGGCCAGCACGCGGCGCAGCTCCCGCGCCGCCTCCTCGTCCTCCCCCCGGGTGTGCAGCGCGCCCGCGCGCCGGTAGGCCTCGTACACGCCGATCCTGTCCTTGGGATCCGGGAGCGGGCCCGATGGGGAGGCGAGCCGGACTCCGCCTCCGACGTAGCCGAGAGCGCGAAGGTTCTCGGCGACCTCGGCGGGCACGTCCGAGGGCCTTTGGGCCTCGACGGGCCCGACCGCCTTCTGGATCCAGGCCGCCATCGACCGTGCCGCCTCGTCCTTCTGCGAAGCGAGAGAGGTCCGCTCGGCGGGATCGCTCTTCCGGTCGTACAGCTCCGGACGCGGCGCGTGGATGTACCGGTAGCGGTCGTCCGTGACCGCGAGCAGCTCGCTCCAGCCGAAGTGATACCTCGGGAAGAACGTCTCCGCGTAGACGGGCGCCGCCGACCCGGCCCCGGTGCCGATGGCCAGCCGCTGCGACCGACCGTCCATCCCGTCCGCGCTCAGGCCCGCGAGGTCGAGGAGCGTCGCCGGCAGGTCGACCTGGGCGACGACGCCGCGGACGCGCTTCCCGGAGCCGGCGCCACCGGGGAGGCGCACGACCAGCGGGACGTGGACGGCCTCGCGATAGAGGAAGAAGCCGTGCTCCTGCTCGCCGTGGTCTCCGAGTCCCTCGCCGTGGTCCGACGTCACGGCGAGGATGGTGTGGTCGAGGAGCCCGCGCTGCCGCAGGCGCGCGACGAGGCGCCCCACCAGCTCGTCCGCGTACGCAACCTCCCCGTCGTAGGGGTCGGCGAGGCCGCCGTAGGCCGGCGGTGGCGCGTACGGCGCATGCGGCTCGTAGAGGTGGAGGAACGCGAAGAAGCGCTTGGAGGCGGGCCGCGCCTCGATCCACTGCAGCAGCGCATCGACGGACAGCGCGCCGTCACGCTGCTGGGCGGCCAGCGCCTCCACGGAGGCATCCACCGGGAAGGCGTCGTCGTACGTGTCGAATCCCTGCGCGAGGCCGGTGGCGGCCCGGATCACGTAGGCGGACACGGCCGCGCCCGTGTCGAACCCGGCGGCGCGGAAGCGCGTGGCCAGCGTGCGCTTGTCGCGCGCGAGAGAAAAGCCCTGGTTGTCGCGCACGCCGTGCCGCGGGGGCAGAAGGCCCGTGAGCAGCGAGGCGTGCGCGGGCAGGGTCAAGGGGCAATGGCTGAAGACCTCCTCGAAGACGATGCCCTCCCGGCCGAGCGCATCGAGCTGCGGCGTCCTCCCCTTGCCGTAGCCATGGAGGGGAAGGCGATCGGCGCGGAGGGTGTCGATGGAGACGAGGACGACGGAGGCGTCTGGATAGGGCCCGGGGCGGTCCGCGCGGCAGGCGGAGAGGAGCGCCCCCGCGACGAGGACGACGGGCAGCACACCGCCGCGCCCTGTCATCGGCGGGCCGGCTCTCCGAGCCAGGCGCGTACTCGCGCGATGTCGGCGGCCTCCAGGGCCACCGGCGCCGCGCGCAGATAGGACTCGAGGTACGGCCGCGCTTCGGCCTCCCGGCCTTGTCCGCGCAGCACCGAGCCGAGGTTGAAGAGGGTCTGGTAATCCGTGGGGTCCAGGCGCGCCGCCTGCTTCCAGCGCTCGATCGCCTCGCCGAGCCGTCCCTCCCGTGCCGCGATGACCCCCAGGCTGTTGTGGGCGCGGGCCAGGCCGCCGTCGATCTTCAATGCCGACTCGAACGACTGGCGGGCCTTCTCCGTCTCGCCGGCCATGAGGTGGACGGTGCCGATGTTGACGAGCACCATCGCGTTCGACGGGTCGGTCTCCCGCGCCCGGGCGAACGTCGCCAGCGCCTCTTCCCGGCGGCCCAGGGTCGAGAGCGCCATGCCGCGCGCGGTGAGGACGTCGAGGTCCGCGTGGGGAGCCTTTGCGTACGGCTCGAGGAGATCCACCGCCTCGCGCGGGCGCCCGGCCTGGCTGAGGTAGACGCCCAGGAGGGCGACGCTCTCCGCGTCCGCCCGCAGCGCCACCGCCCGCCGCGCCGCCTCCACCGCGCCTCGCAGATCGCCGCGCTCGCGCAGGAGATAGGCCTCGTGCAGATGGGCGAGGGGCATGTCCGGGCGCCGGCGGATGATCTCGCGGCTCAGGGCCAGGGCCCCGTCGAGATCTCCGGCGTGATGGAGGCGCAGGACCTCGCTGGCCCGTGCGTCGAGGTCGGTCAGCCGCTTGGGATCGTCCTCCTCCGTGTAGCGCGGCTTCTCCCGGAGCGGCTGGCCGGCCGTCGCGTAGCCCAGGGCGCGAAGGCGCTCGCGCGCGTCGGCGTCCTCACGGCCCGGCGGCGTGCGCGATTCGGCCGTGCGCAGGCGGGAGAGCAGGCCGCGCAGGCGCTCCAGGTCCGCGGGACGGCTGGCGGCCAGGTTCCGTACTTCACCGGGGTCGGCGGTCACGTCGTACAGCTCGGACAGCGGGAGATCGACGTACTTGAGGCCGCCGTCGATCACGCCCCTCAGCGGCGCCCAGCCCTGATTGAGGGACGCGGACAAGGCCTCGAAGTAGGAGGGCGTGTCCGGAACGGAGCTGCCCGCGAGCAGGGGAACGAGGCTGCGGCCGTCGCTCTCCGGAAGCGGGGCGAGGCCGAGGAGGTCCAGCACGGTGGGCAGGACGTCCACGTGCCGCACGGGCGCGCTCACGACGCTGGGCGGAAGCAGACGCGGGGCGTAGAGGATGAGCGGCACGCGAAGGGTCGCTTCGTAGGCGAAGATGCCATGGGTCGCTTCGCCGTGGTCGCCCAGCGCCTCGCCGTGATCGGCGGTCATGACGACGAGGGTGCGCCCCCGCTCGCCCGCCTTCAGGATCGGCTCGAGCAGCGGCCCGAGGGCGGCGTCCGCGGCCGCCACTTCGCCCTGGTAGGGCTGTCCGGGAAAGCGCGCGGCCAGCGCCGGCGGCGGAGCGTACGGGAAGTGCGGCTCGTAGAGGTGCACGAACAGGAAGACGGGGGCGTCGCCCTGCGCATCTCGCCAGCGCACCGCGGCCTCCACCGTCTCCGGCCCTCGCCTCTCCGGCACGACGAAGGCCGTATGGGTCTCCGCCCCGCCCAGGCGGTCGTCGTAGACGTCGAAGCCCGCGTCGAGGCCGAAGCGCGAGTCGAGCGCGAACGAGCTGACGAAGGCGGCGGTGCGGTAGCCGCGGGCCTTGAGGATGGTGGCGAGGGTCGGCCGGTCCGCGGGAAAGCGGAAGCCGCTGTTGTCCCGCACGCCGTGCGCGAGGGGGTATCGGCCGGAGAGGAGGTTCGCATGCGACGGCAGCGTGACCACGTTGTGCGCGTGCGCGCGATCGAAGCGCACACCGCCGCGCGCCAGGCCGTCGAGCCAGGGCGTCTCCGCTCCCGCCCGTCCGTAGGACCCGAGCGCGTCCGCGCGCAGGGTGTCGATGGAGACGAGCAGCACGCTCAGTCCCGGCTCCGGCCGCACCGTCCCGCGCGTGGAGCCGCGGCTTCGAATGCCCACGGCCGCACCGGCTGCCGCCAACGCCAACACAGCGAAGAGCGCCCACCGCGGCCTGGAGTCCCGGAGCGCCGGGGTCTCGGCCTTCCGTTCCCCCCGGGAGCCGCCAGGTCTTCCCATCGAAGCGAGGAATTGTAGCGTTCGCGGCCCTACAATCGCTTTCTCGGAGGATGAGCATGCTCCTGCCGCTCCCGCGCACCCGGTCCGTGGTCATCGGCCTCGTCGCATCCGTGTCCTTCTTCGCGAGCGGCTTCGCGGAGGCGCAGGACTGGAAGGGCCAGGGGCGGCTCGAAGGCAAAGTGCTGGGTCCCGACGGAACGCCCATCGCCGGCGCCACCGTGAAGCTCGAGAATCCCGCGCGCGGGGGCGGGCCCACGATCAAGACGGACAAGAAGGGCAAGTGGGCGTATCTGGGCCTCGCGTCCGGGACGTGGAACCTCGACGTGGAGGCCGCGGGCTACGCGACGAAGAAGGTCAGCGTCGCGCTGGCCAGCGAGACGGAACGCGTGAATCCGGTCGAGGTCCGGCTGGAGACGGCCGGCCCCGCCCCGGCTCCGCCCGAGGTCCTGGAGGCGGTGCGTAAAGCGGACGAGGCCTACAAGGCCGGGCGCTTCGCCGAGGCCCAGGCCGAGTACGAGAAGCTCCTCGCCCTCCGGCCCGACCTCGCCACCACGATCCACCAGCAGATGGGCTTCTCGCTCATCCAGCAGAAGAAATACCCCGAAGCTCTCGAGCACCTCCAGAAGGTCCTGGACGCCGACCCCACGAACGTGCCGATCCGCGTGATCACCGCCCAGGCCGCGCTGGAGGGCGGCCTCATCGATCGCGGCCTCGCCTTGCTCAAGTCCGTCGACGAGAGCGCGGTCAAGACGCCGGACATCTTCTTCAATGTCGGCGTGGCCCTCATCAACGCCAACCGGCCCGAGGACGCGATCGTCTACTTCGGCAAGTCCGTCGCCCTCGACGCGGCCTATGCCGACGGCTACTTCCGGCGCGGGCTGGCCTACCTGCAGCTGGGCAAGACGGCGGAGGCCAAGAGCGATCTGCAGAAGTTCGTGGAGCTGACCCCGACGGGAGCCGAAGCGGACCTGGCGCGAAAGGCTCTCACCCAGCTCAAGTAGAGCAACCGACCGCAGAGCAAGGCAGCGCCGCGTAGCGGCGGTGCGTTGCGAGGGGGGTTTCAGGGGGGGTCGCGAACGCCCATCAAGCGGGGCGTGAGTGCCCCCCCTGACTTAATACTTCAGCCCGCGAGAGACGTGGCGGCCGTTTGGTGACCCGGCATCTCCGGGATCGCATGCGACCAGCAGTACGGATCGCCCACGATCTCGTAATGCATCGTGCGTCGCTTGGGCACGAAGCCGGCGTCCATGATGTTGCGCGCGATCTCGGCCTCGGTGAGGCGGAAGTGCGCGCCCGCGGCGGAGACGACGTTCTCCTCGATCATCAGGGAGCCGAAATCGTTGGCCCCGAAGCGCAGCGAGACCTGGCCGATCTTCCCGCCCTGCGTGACCCACGAGGCCTGCACGTTGGGGAAGTTGTCGAGCATCACGCGCGCCACCGCCAGCGTCCGCAGGTACTGGAACGAGGTCAGCTCGTCGCCGGCCAGCGCCGTGTTCGACGGCTGGAACGTCCAGGCGATGAAGGCAGTGAAGCCGCCGGTGCGGTCCTGCAGGTCGCGCAGGTGGACGAGGTGGTCCACGCGCTCGTCGGGCGTCTCGACGTGGCCGAACATCATGGTGGCCGTCGTCTTCATCCCCAGGCCGTGCGCGACCTCCATGACCTCGAGCCAGTCCGCGGTGGAGCCCTTGGCGATGCCGATGATCTCGCGCACGCGGTCGGACAGGACTTCCGCGCCCCCGCCGGGGATGGAGTCGAGCCCCGCCGCCACCAGCCGGCGCAGGGCGGCCTCGGTCGAGAGCGACGACACGCGGCAGATGTGCTTGACCTCGGCCGGGCTCAGGCCGTGGATCCAGAGCGTCGGGTAGGTCGTCTTCATCCACCCGAACAGCTCCTCGTAGAACTCGATGCCGAGGTCGGGGTGCAGGCCGCCCTGGAGCAGGATCTGCGAGCCGCCCAGCGCGATCGTCTCCTCGATCTTCTGCGCGAGCTGCGCCTTGGTGAGGAGGTAGCCCTCCTTGGAGGGCAGGTCGCGGTAGAACGCGCAGAACGCGCACTGCGCGGTGCAGACGTTCGTGTAGTTGATGTTGCGGTCGACGATGTAGGTGACCACGCCCTCGGGGTGCAGCCGCTCGCGCACGGAGTCGGCCAGGGCGCCCAGCTCGAGGAGGTCGCCGTCGCGCAGGAGCGTCTTGCCCTCGGCGGGCGTCAGCCGCTCTCCCGCCGCGACCTTGCGCGTGATGGATTCAGGGACGGCCATGGAACCTCAGCTCCGGCACCCGCGCGATCAGCCCGCGCCCGTGGGCCCGCGCGTAGAACTCGCGCAGCCCCTCCAGCTCGGCCGCGTCCAGCGCGTAGGAGATGTTCCCGCGCAGGTACGCTTCGTTGAGGGCGGCGCGGTCCGGATGACCATTATAGGTTGAAGCGATCTGCCCCACCGAGGCCAGGCCGGCGGCCAGGGCCGATTGCAGCCGCGCCACGTCCTCCGGTGACACCACCCCCGGCCGCCCCGCCCAGAACGCGTAGACGAAGGGCCGACCCGTGCGAAGGGTCCACTCCGCCCCCAGGTCCAGGCGCGTGGCGTCTCCGTCGTAGTACAGGGCGGGATCCCCGATGACGAGGGCGGCGTCGGCCGTGTTCAACATGATGGGAACGTCGGGAGGCATGGGCGCGTATTCGGGGTCGCGGCCGAGACGGTCGCGCAGCAGGACGCGGACCAGAGCGGCGCTGGTGCGGCTGGAGGTGTCGACGGCGACGCGGCGGATACCCTCGAGGGGGCCGCGGTGGAGCAGCATCACCGAGCGCACGGGGCCCCGGCTGGCGATGGCGATGCCGGGCACGATCGCGTAGTCCCCCTCCGCGTACTCGATGGACGGGATGAGGCCGAGGTCGATCTCCCCCGCGTGGAGACGGGCGGCGATGCGCGAAGGCACGTCGCGCACGATCTGGAAGCGAGGGTTCCCCGCCAGCCCGTGTACGGTGGGGGCGGCGTTGAGATAGGACACGACGCCGAGACGAAGAGGCCTCACCACTCCTTCACGACGTTGAAGACGGTGTCGCGCTCGATGGGGCGGCGGCCCGCCTCGCGGATGAGGCGGACCAGCTCGTGCACGGTCATGGACTGCGCGGTGGGCGCGCCCGCGTCGTGCGCGATCTTCTCTTCCGTGACCGTGCCGTCGATGTCGTCCGCGCCGAAGCTGAGGCCGACCTGGGCCAGGCGCGGTCCGATCATGATCCAGTACGACTTGATGTGCGGGAAGTTGTCGAGGAGGAGCCGCGACACCGCGATGGCCTTGAGGTCCTCGAACCCCGTCGTCTCCGGCAGGCGCATGGCCGGCGCTTCCCAGGGCTGGAAGGCGAGCGGGATGAAGGTCACGAACCCCCGGGTCTCGTCCTGCAGCGCGCGGAGCTGGAGGAGGTGATCGACGCGGTCCTCCACGGACTCGATGTGCCCGTAGAGCATGGTCGCGTTGGTCGGGATGCCCATCTTGTGCGCCTGGCGCATCACGTCCAGCCACTGTGGACCGTCCGCCTTGCCGCGGATGATCTTGTCGCGCGTGGCCTTGGCGAAGATCTCCGCACCTCCACCGGGCATGGAGTCGAGGCCGGCGTCGCGCAGCTCGGCCAGGACGCGCTCCACCGTCATCCGATACAGCTTGTGGAAGAAGTAGATCTCGACGGCGGTGAAGGCCTTCACGTGGATGTGGGGTCGGACGCGCTTGATGCCGCGCATCATGTCCGTGAAGTACGACCAGGGCAGGTCGGGGTGCAGGCCACCGACGATGTGCACCTCGCGCACCTGCTCGGGCAGCGCCGACACCGTCTTGAAGATGTCGTCGAGCGCCATCGTGTAGGCCCGCGGTTCTTCTTTCTTGGCCGCGAAGGCGCAGAAGTCGCAGGTGGCCGCGCAGACGTTCGTGTGGTTGATGTGCGTGTTCCAGACGAAGTACGCCGCGTCGCCATGACGGGCCTCGCGCGCATGGTTGGCGAGGCCGGCCAGGCCGAGGAGGTCGTGCGTCTTGTAGAGGGCCACGCCGTCCGCGAAGGAGAGCCGCTGGCCGGCCAGGACCTTGTCCCGGTGGGGCCGAGGGCGGCGTCGCGGAGACGGATCGGGGCGCCCGAAACGATGGAATCTCTGGACGGCGCGGGAGTGCCCAAGTCCTGCCTAGCCTATCACATGGGTGACACGCGGCCGTCGCGCGGGGTGGGGACCGGAGGGTCCTAGTAGCGCGACCGGCGCAGGAGGAAGTACTCGTTCAGCGGACGGTCGTCGGTGAGGGGCGGCGCCTTGCTGGCGATGGCCGTCCAGTCGAGGATCTTCTCCTGGCGGATCACCGCGTCGAGCTGCTCGACCGCGGTCGGATGGGGCCCCCATTCCACGAGGTCCTCCCGCGCCGCCGCCGGCATGAGCGCGACCATCTCCCCCGCCGAGCGGTCGGCGATGGGCCGCGTGCTGGCCAGGAGATGAAGGCCCCAGCCCTGGACCGAAGGGTAGGCGCGGATGTACGGGAAGACGTCGCGCAGGGCGAGCTGGCAGGCAGCGAAGACCTTGTCCTCGCCGCCCGGGATCCAGACCTGGAGGATTCCCCCGGGCACGAGATGGGGACGGATCGTCTCGTAGAACTCGCGCGAGTAGAGGAGGCTGGAGCCGGCCGCTTCGATGGGCGGCGGCGGGTCGATCACGACCACGTCGTACTGCTCGACCGTGCGGTCGAGGAACCGCCGTCCGTCGTCGACGACGATGTGCGCGTCGGGGGACGCCATCACGCGGGCCGCGTCGGCGTGGAACTCCGCGAAGAACTTCGGCACGCTGGGCACGAGCTCGACGGCGGTGGTCTCGATCCCCCAGGAGTGCATGGACCGGAAGCTCGTGCCCATCCCGAAGCAGATCACGAGGCCGCGCCGCGGAGGGTGACGGAGCAGGGCCAGGGGCAGATGGGGCATGAACTTCGTGATCGGCGAGAGCACGGTCATGCTCATGCCGTTGACGAGCAGCCGGCTGCTCCGGCCCTGGCCGGCCACGATCACGGTCGCGGTGGAATCGCGCTTGACCCGCGCATCCGCCCAGCGCGATTCCTCGCCACGGGTGAGCGCGGCCACCACCGCCGCCCCCGCCACCGCCGCCGTCATCGCCTTCCAGGCCGTGCGCGGCGCGCGCAGGAGGCCGATGAGCACGAAGACGAGGGCGAGGAGGAAGAGGGCGGCCCGCTCGCCGACCCAGGGGAGGAGCAGGAACCCGCCCGCGAGAGGTCCCAGGATGCAGCCCAGGCCGTTGAGGGCCCACGCGGTGCCGGCCCGGCGCGAGAAGCCGCCCGACCAGCGGTCCACGAGCCAAGGCGTCACGTAGCCGAGCACCGCCGACAGCGGCGCGACGGCCAGCGCCACCGCGACGACGCAAACCAGGGGCGGCACCTGGATGCCCTGGAGCCGCGGCATCCCGGGCAGGCGCGCGTCCGCCGCCACCGCCGGCAACATCGAGGCCAGCGCCAGCGCGACCCAGGCGGCGGTGGGCGGACCCTCGTCGCCCGGGGCCGCGCTTCGCCTTCGATAGAGAAGCGAGCCGGCGAGCGTCGCCACCAGGTACGACGCGAGGATGACCGCGAAGGCGTAGACGAGGTTCCCGAGGAGCGGGGTGAACTGGCGGACCCACACCACCTCCATGGCCATGCTCGCGAACCCGGTCCCGAAGAGCGCGGCCGCGGTCGTCGCGTCCGAAGCGTAGGCCGCATCTGCGGGCGCCACCACGGCCGGCTCGGACGTCGCGCGCGCGGCGAGGGCGAGGCTCAGCACGGCCAGCAGCACGTTGAAGGCGGCCCCGAGATACAGGGTGCCCTGCAGGCCCCGCAGCTCGATGAGGACGAGCGCGGTGGCCAGCGTCCCCAGGGCGGCGCCCAGGACGTTCGCGGCGTAGAGATGGCCGACGGACGAGCGCCCGCCGCGCACGCGCGGCCCGATGGCGGCCAGGGCCAGGGGCAGGGTGGCCCCCATGGCCACACAGAAGGGCTGGAGGGCCAGCGTCACCCAGGCCCCGGAGGCCAGGTGATAGGCGGCCGAGCCCCAATGCGCGCCGACGAGGCGTGCCTGTCCGGCGGCCAGGGCGAGGGGCACCAGCCGGGAGGAGGCCGCGATCATGAGCTCGCAGGCGGCGTAGAGGAGGAGGACCGTCCGCGCGCTGGCGCGGAGCCGCTCGACGATGCGGCCGCCGAGGGCGTTGCCCACGGCGAGGCCGGTCATGAAGACGGACAGGACGATCGCCACCATGGCCGCGGTCACGCCGAAGCGGGCCATGGCCAGGCGCAGCCACACGACCTGGCAGAGCAGCGCGCAGAATCCGGAGACGACGAAGAAGGCAAAGAACCAGCGGTCGCGCAAGCGCGCAGGTTATACGAAGGCGCCCGCGCTTTGTGAAGGCAGCCGCGATCGGGAACAATCGCCCGCGATGAGCGACGCGACCTTCGCCGACCTGCGCGCCTTCCTGGATGCGCTGCGGCGGCAGGGCGACCTGGCCGTCGTCGAAGCGCCCGTGGAGGCGCGCCTCGAGGCCGCCGAGATCCACCGCCGCGTCATCGCCGCGGGCGGACCGGCGCTCTACTTCGCGAACGTCCGCGGGGCCTCTTTCCCTCTGGTGACCAACCTCTTCGGCACGCGCGCGCGCGCGGAGCTGGCCTTCGGACGGCGGCCCCAGGCCCTCGTCCGCCGCCTGGCCGAGCTCGCGCAGACGCTCCTGCCCCCCACGCCGCGCAAGGTCTGGGACGCGCGGGACGTGCTCGCGAATGCCTGGCGCGTGGGAACGCGGCGGCGCGCCGGCGGGCCGGTCACGGAAGTCGTCGAGCGCGACGTGCGGTTGGACCGCCTCCCCGTCCTGACCTGCTGGCCGGAGGACGGGGGCCCGTTCGTCACGCTGCCCGCCGTCTACACCGAGCATCCGCAGCGGCCCGGACACAACCTCGGCATCTACCGGATGCAGGTGCACGACGCGCGCACGACGGGCATGCACTGGCAGATCGGCAAGGGCGGAGGCTTCCACTACGCGGCGGCGGAGGCGGCGGGACAGGCCCTGCCCGTGACCGTCTTCCTGGGCGGGCCGCCCGCGCTCATGCTCGCCGCCGTCGCCCCCCTGCCCGAGAACGTGCCGGAGCTGATGCTCGCCTCGCTGCTCGCGGGCCGGCGCCTCGACCTCGCCCCCGGACCGGGGCCCCATCCGCTCGTCGCCTCCGCGGAGTTCGCGCTGGTCGGCCGCGTGCCGCCTCTCCTCCGGCGCCCCGAAGGGCCGTTCGGCGATCACTACGGCTACTACTCCCTCCAGCACGACTACCCCGTGTTCGAGGTGGAGGCCATCGCGCGCCGGCGCGACGCCATCTACCCGGCCACGGTGGTGGGCAAGCCGCGCCAGGAGGACTTCTACATCGGCGACCTGCTCCAGGAGCTGCTCTCCCCGCTCTTCCCCCTGGTGATGCCCGGCGTGGAGGCCCTCTGGAGCTACGGCGAGACCGGGTATCACTCGCTGGCGGCGGCGATCGTGAAGCAGCGCTACGGCCGCGAGGCCATGGCCAGCGCGTTCCGCATCCTCGGGGAGGGGCAGCTCTCGCTCACCAAGTTCCTCCTCCTGACCGATCGGCCCGTCGATCTGCGCGACTTCCCCGCCACCCTCGAGCACGTGCTCGCGCGGACGCGGCCGGAGACGGATCTCTACGTGTTCGCGAACCTGTCCATGGACACGCTCGACTACACGGGGCCGCGCGTGAACGAGGGATCCAAGGGTGTCTGGCTCGGCCTCGGCGACCCCGTGCGCACGCTGCCCCGCGAGTTCTCCCCGCGGGTGCCCGTCCCATCCGAAGTCACGGACGTGCGCGTGTTCTGCGGCGGCTGCCTCGTGATCGGCGGGCCGTCCTACCCGCGGGAGGCGGAGGCGGGCGCGCGCCTGGCCGCCCACCCCGCCTTCGCGGACTGGCCGCTCGTCGTCCTCACCGACGAGCCGCGGCGGGCCGCGCAGAGCGCGATGAACTTCCTGTGGACGACGTTCACGCGCTTCGAGCCCGCCGCCGACATCCACGCCGCCGCGCGCACGCTCGTGCGCAATCACGTATCCCTCCGCCCGCCCATCCTCATCGACGCCCGCCTCAAGCCGGGGTTCCCCCGCGAGCTGCGCGCGGACGAGGAGACGGCGGCCACCGTCACGCGCCGGTGGAAGGAGTACTTCCCCGGCGGGATGGAGATGGGCGACAGTGACGCGGCCCACCTGGACCGGTTCGGACCTTGACCGGCCCCCCTGTGTCCGTATAATCGCGCCGGCCCGGGACTTCCCGGATCCGTACAGTTCGATCAACGTCGCGCGACGCGGCGCGACAGGCCGCTCCGAACCGCCCGTGGGGGTGTTGAGGATGAGACCTCGCTGCGCCGTCGGCGCCGCCGTGATGCTGCTGGTGCCGACGCATCTGGCCAGCCAGCTGCCGGCCTCGGTCGAGGAAGGCACCCTGGCCGCCCAGCGCATCGCGGTGGAGACGGTGACGGCGGCGGTCGAGCAGCCTGCCCGCGTCCTGCGGGGCACGATCGGCCGGCGCACCAACCTCGGCGCGATGCTGCGCGACACCCTCAGCCCCTCGGGCGTCCACCGGCTCGTGGAGGCCTCGCGCCCGGTCTACGACCTCGCCCGCGTCTCCGTCGGCCATCCCTTCGGCGTCACCTTCGGGCCGGACGGCCTCGTCGCCGCCTTCACCTACGGCATCGACGAGCTGCGCACGCTGCGCGTGACCCGCAAGGGCGAGGACTACCAGGCGGAGGTCCTGACCCGCGAGTACGAGGTCAAGGTCGCCTCCGTGCACGGGGAGATCACCTCGAGCCTCTTCGGCGCGGTGAGCGCCGCGGGCGAAGAAGACCAGCTGGCCCTGGACCTCGCGGACATCTTCATGTGGGACGTCGACTTCAACACCGAGCTGCAGAGGGGCGACTCCTTCCGCGTGGCCGTGGAGAAGATGTCCCTGGACGGCCAGTTCAGCCGTTACGGCCGCATCCTCTCCGCCGAGCTCGTGCGCGGCGATCGGGTGATCCAGGCCGTCCGCTTCGAGGGCAAGAACGGCCCCGGCTACTACATGCCGGACGGGCGCCCCATGCGGAAGGCGTTCCTGCGCTCGCCCCTGCGCTTCACGCGCATCAGCTCCGGCTTCACCCACGCCCGCCTGCACCCGATCCTGAACGTGATGCGCGCGCACCTGGGCGTGGACTACGCGGCACCCATCGGCACCCCCGTGCGCGCGTCCGCGGACGGCGTCGTCACCCAGGCCGGCGTGGACGGCGGATACGGCAAGGTCGTCCGCATGCGGCATCCCAACGGGTACACGACCCTGTACGGCCACCTCTCACGAATCAACGTGAAGGTCGGCCAGCACCTGACCCAGAGCACGGTCCTCGGCCTCGTGGGCATGACCGGCCTCGCCACCGGCCCCCACCTCGACTACCGGATGACGAAGAACGGCGTGTTCGTGAACCCGCTCAAGATCCAATCCCCGCCCGCGGAGCCGATCGCCGCCGACGAGGAGAACGCCTTCCAGGTCGCGCGCGATCAGCAGCTGGCCCTGCTCGGTCCCGCCGCGTCGGGTTACGCGGTCGCCGACGCCGATGGCCGCGCGCCCGCCCGTGGCGTGCGCACGGCGTCTGGCGCCTCGCCCTAGAAACGAGCCCAACCGATGTTCACCGGCAAGAACCTCCTTCGCGCCTTCCTCCTCTTCGTGCCGGTGGCCCTCTGGTTGGGGCTCACCCACGCCTCCCCGACCCTCGTCTTCATCTTCTGCTGCCTGGCCATCCTGCCCCTGGCCGGCCTCATGGGCGAAGCCACCGAGCACCTCACCCATCACACGGGGCCGGGGATCGGCGGGCTGCTCAACGCGAGCTTCGGCAACGCGGCCGAGCTGATCATCGCCTTCATGGCCCTGCGCGCCGGCGAGAAGGAGATCGTCAAGGCCTCGCTCACCGGATCCATCATCGGGAACATCCTGATGGTCCTCGGCCTGGCCATGCTTCTGGGCGGATGGAAGCGCAAGGAGCTCAAGTTCAGCCGCCTGGCCGCGGAGAGCGGCAGCAGCATGATGGTGCTGGCGGTGGTGGCCCTGGTCATCCCCGCCATCTACGCCCAGGTCACCCACCACACCCATCCCGAGCACACGGAGTCCATCAGCTTCGACATCTCGATCGTGCTCATCGTGTGCTACGCGGCCAGCTTGCTCTTCCAGCTCAAGACCCACCAGCACCTGTTCGTGGGCGAGGCGGGCGAAGGGATCGACGACGACCACGGCCTGGGCAAGCCGTGGTCGAAGGGCAAGAGCATAGCGGTGCTGGTGGTGGCCGCCGGTTTCGTGGGCTGGGTGAGCGAGTTCCTGGTGCACGCGGTGGACGCGGCGGGCACGCGCATGGGACTGGGCAAGGTGTTCATGGGCGTGGTCGTGGTGGCGGTGGTGGGCAACGCGGCCGAGCACTCCACGGCCGTCCTCGTCGCCCTGAAGGGCAAGATGGACCTGGCCCTCGGCATCGCCATGGGCTCGTCCATGCAGATCGCGCTGTTCGTCGCCCCCGTGCTCGTCATCGCCGGCCACCTCATGGGGACGCCGCTGGGTCTCGAGTTCACGATCCTCGAGGTCGTCGCGGTCATGCTGTCGGTGGCCGCCGTCTCCCTGCTCGTCCTGGACGGCAAGACGAACTGGTTCGAAGGCGTCCAGCTCCTGGCCATCTACCTGATCCTGGCCTTCGCCTTCTACTACATCTAGAGATCCGCGGGACCAGCGGTCGGGCGCTGGATGCAGCAGACGAGCCACCTGTCCAGGCTCCTGGCTCGCTGCTGATCCGCGGCATCGTTCGCTTGGCGGCATCGTTCGCTTGGCGGCATTGCTCGTTCGGCGGCCTTACTCGCTCCGCCGGGAATGGGGCGAGGCCGGGCCCCGTACCTCCCCCAGAGATGTCCGCCGCTGCGCCGCCTGCTACACTTTCGGGGATGCGGAAGGTCGCGGGCCTGGCCCTCGCCCTCGTGCTGGCCGCGCGCGGCAGCGCGGCGCAAACGGAGGTGCGCCGCGCCGGGGACAACCTCGACGTGCACGTCACGGCGGCCCCCATCTCCGAGGTCCTCGACCGCATCGCCCGCGAGACGGGCATGAAGGTGACCTACGACGGGCCGCCGCCGCGGGGGCGGATCAGCGTCACCCTCACCGGCGTGACCCCGGCCCAGGCCGTCATCCGCGTACTGGAGGGCCAGGGCCTGAACTACGCGATGCGTATGGATCCGCGTGCCGTCCGCGTCGAGACCCTGTTGATGGTGGCCGGCAGCGGTGTGGGGTCCGCCCCCGCGCCCGTCCGTCCACAGCCGGGCCCGCGCACGATCGACCGCGAGCCGGACGTGACGGAGCCGGAGGACGAAGCGCCCTCGGAAGCACCGGTGCCGCCTCCGGAGGAACAGCGCCGGCCCTTCCCGTTCCCCGGAGGCCCCCCACCGACCGGGCCCGCGGTGCCGCTCGTGCTGCCGACGCCGCCGCCCGCGGCTACGGCGTCGCCGTCGCCTCCGGCCCCGCAGGACTGATCCGGCCCGCGCTCCTCAGCGCGGAGGGCTGGCCATGACGCCCGGCTTGCCGGTGCCGCCGGGACCGGTGCCGACGCCACCCGCGCCACCGGCGCCACCCGGGAGGACGTTCGGGCCCGTGTTGCGTCCCAGGCGGCGCGGCTGCCCGGCCAGGAAGATCCACTGGTCGTAGCGCGTCCGCCCGTTGAACAGCCTCAGGCTGTTCTCGTGGCTGAGGCTGGCCACGCCGGCGATGGCGCCGAGCGAGGTCCCTCCCGCCGGCCCGAACGCGGAGGGAGGCGCGGACGGGCTCGGCCGCGGGCTGGCGCCGCGGGTCGGAGTCGTGGAGACGGGCACCGCTTCGCCCGGACGGACGACCCGCCACTTCCCGTCCTTCACCATGGGGTCCTTGTACTGCCGGCGGAGGTACTTTCCCTTGACCAGGACCTCGAAGGACGGCGGGAAGGCGTTGCCGTTCTTGCGCTGGTACTCCTCGATCGCGCGGGCGATCTGGTCGCCGCGGAAGTAGAGCTCCTGCTCGCGGTCGTCCTGCATGACGTGGCGCCACGTGGGCACGGCCACGCCCATGAGGATCATCATCACCGTGATCCCGGCGAGCACGGCGACGAGCGTGAACCCGCGCTCGCCCGGCGGATGCAAGCGCGGCGGCACGCGGGGCGGGAGCACTCCGGCCTAGGGAGCGGCGGGCGTTTCCGCCTTGGCCCGCTCCAGGACCTTGCGCACGTAGGCGACCGTCTCCGGATACGGAGGCACGCCGCCGTGGCGCGCGACCGCGCCTTCGCCCGCGTTGTAGGCGGCCAGGGCGCGCTTGACGTCGCCCTGGTAGCGCTCGATGAGCGCGCGCAGGTGGCGCGTGCCCCCGTCGATGTTGTCCGCGGGGTCGAGGCTGTCCTTCACTCCGAGCGAGCGCGCGGTGGCGGGCATGAGCTGCATGAGCCCCTGCGCGCCCTTGGGCGACACCGCGTCGGGGCGGAAGCCGGACTCCACCGCGATGACCGCCCGCACGAGCTCGGGATCGAGCGAGTGCCGGCGGGCGGCCTCGTTGGCCAGGGACGCGATCTGCTTCCCGCTCGTGGCCGCCGGCACCACCTCGTCCAGGACCTCGTCCGGGACGACACCGCGGAGCTCGGTCGCCGCCACCCCGACCTCTCCGCCCCCCTTCAAGGACAGGAAGACGGTCGCGCCTTCGCTCCGCTGCGCGGTGACCTTGAGCGTGGCCCCGGTCGAGAGCAGCGCGATGTCGGCGCGCGCCGCGGAGCCCAGGCCGAGGAGCACGACGGTGGCGGGGACGACAGAGGCGCGCCTCATAGGATCGGGATGACCAACGGATCGGAGGTGACCACGACCCCCGGGCCAATGGCCGAGGCGCGAACCTGCGCATTGCCGGTGGTCTGACGCCGCGTACGCATCACGTTCTCGGCTTCGCCGCTGTTGTTCGTGAACACCGGCCCCGGCACGTCGAAGAACTCGGTCGCGGGGTTGTCGACGACGACGAATTGTACGGGTACGTTCGGTATCCCATTCCCGCTCTCGTCGATGACGCGCGCGAAGACGTGCGTGGAATTGGAGACGGTGATGCGCGGAGGGTCGGCGCGCACGAGCGCGACCGCCTTCACCCTCGCATTCCCCACCGTCACGTTGACGGTGGCGGAGCCATTGCCGCCGCCGCCGCCGGGTGCCGGCGCCGGGCTGGCGCTCGGGCTGGTGCTCGGCGCCGCGGCCGGGGCGGAGCCCCCGCAGATCGCGCTGATGTGAGCGACTCCCGAGCGGCTGTCGGAGATGAACTTCACGTGGGCGAGCCCGTCCTTCGTCTTGGCTTGGCGGTCGATCAGGCCGATGTCCGCGAAGAAGAGGATCACCGTCCCATCTGCGACCGTGGTCCCTGCCGGCTCGATCACGAGCGCGGTGATGTCGGAGACGCCGCCGTCGGAGGCGACGAAAGGAGGATTGGCGATCAAGCTGCAGCTCGACCCGGGCGGAGCCGTGAACAGCACGCCCGCGCAGCCGGCCAGCGCCCCCAGGAGGACCATTCCAATGAGACGGGGAACCTTGCCTCTCATTGCGCCACCCGGATGCGGGAAACCGCCGCCACCGGGACGCGGGTCGTCGTGGTCCCCGTGGTGAGGGAGAGCGCCTCGACCGTGGCCGTCACCACTCCCGCCCGCAGCGCGCGGAAGGTCACCGTGGCCACCACGCCCGAGCCGGCCGACCCCGAGACCCGTGTGAACTGGGCTCGTACCCGCCCGCTCTCCAGGCCGCGGTTCACCCCCACCGGCGAGCCGTCGAGGGTGAGCAGCGGTCCGGGGGCCACGTCCTGGGCCTCGAGCACGGCCGGGTCGTAGGTCAGGGTCATGTCGACCCCGCGCAAGTCCTGTGCCCCCATCACTACCAGCCCCACTGTGCCCGTCCCCCCCACCGCGATCCGGATCTCGGCGGGACTCAAGACGGCCGCCGCCACACCCCCCGGAGCCGCGGCCGGTGCGCCTGGGCGCGCCACCTCGCCCGGGGGAACCCCAATCGTAGCAGACGCCTCGGCCTCCGGCACCGCGATCGGGGAGGGCGACGGGCTCGGGGCGGGCAGCACCGGCGGTGCCACTCCCGAGGGCTGACCGACCCCCGAACCGGGCGGAATGATGGGCGGCGCGCCCGGAGGCGGCACGGGCGGCGTCAACGTCCCCGGCGCGGGCGCGCCCGGACGCGGCGTCGCCACCGGGGCGGGCGGGGCGGCGGGCGACGGCCCCAGCGGCGGCGCGAGCTGATCCTCGGGGACGCCGAGCTGCGGGCGCGCGCCCGCTCCCATGCGCGTCAGCTCGCGGGTGCCGATCAGCACCGACTGCAGGTCCGCCTCCGTGACCTTGGGCGCCCGCACGAGATGCGGCGTGATCGACATCAGGATCTCTTGGTCGTTGTGCTCCTTCTTCCGCGAGGTGAGGATCTTGTTCAGGATGGGGACGCTCTGGATGCCGAGGATCCCGGCGAAGGTGTCGGTGTCGTTGCCCTGCAGCAGCCCGCCCAGGAGGGTCGTCTCGCCGTCGTGGAGGCGGAGGGTGCCCGTGACCTTGCGCGTCAGGAACGTGGGGACGTTGAGCGGGTTCGCCCCCGTGCCCACGTTGCGGTCGGCGCCGATCGTGCTGAATTCCGCGTCCATCTCCAGCGAGATGTCCCCGTTCGGGTTCACGCGCGGGGTGATCTCGAGGTTGACGCCCACGTTCTTGTAGTTGAAGGAAGTCGCGGGGGCGAAGGTGCTCGTCCCGGCCTGGGTGGCGGTGAAGGTCGTGACCGGGATGGGGACTTCGGTGCCGATGCGCAGGCTCGTCTTCTTCCCCTCCGCCGCCCGCAGGCGGGGATTGGCCAGGATGCGCGTCGTGTCCTCGTTCTGCAGGAACCGGGTCAGGATCGTCGAGGGGATGCTCAGCACGAAGTCCGAGACGTTGAGGGACGAGAGCACCTGGGCGCGGATGTTGGTGACCCCGTCGCCGAGCTCGCCCGCCTGCCCCGTGGGGGAGAAGGTGGCGGCGGCGGTGTAGTTGGAGAGCTCGATGCCGTAGTTCTTCAGCCGGTTGCGGTTGACCTCCAGGATCTCCAGCTCCACCATCACTTCTCCGCGCGCCTTGTCGTGCAGCTCCACCAGGCGCTCGGCCACCGCGATCTCGTCCGGCGTCCCGAACACGGTCATGGCGCCCAGGGCGGCGTTGGAGACGACGGTGAGCGTCTGGCTGCCGATGCCGGTCTTGATCAGGGTCTCGACGTCCTTGGTCTCGGCGTTCTCCAGGTAGAACGTGCGCAGCACCCGCTCGTCGTAGGTGCGGCGCTTGGCCGCGGACTCGTCGACGATGATGATCGTGCTCGGATCGAGGATCTTGTAGAAGAGCCGGTTCACGAAGGTGAGGCGGTCCAGCGCGTTCTGGAAGGTCTCGTTCTGCAGGTCGACGGAGACCGTCTTGTCCCGGAACTGCGAGTCGAAGAGGACGTTGACCCCGGCCAGCCGTCCCATGGTCTCCAGGACCTTCTGGAGGCTCGTGTTCTCGAACTTGATGCGGATGGGGGCCGTGCTCTGGGGAGAGAGCACGGGGAGGGGTCCCGGCCCCGCCTGCGCCCGCGCCTTGACCGTGTCGTACTCGGAGAGGCGGCGGCGCTCCAGGTCGCGCGTGCGGATGCGGGCCTGCACGATGGCGAGGTCGTCGGAGGCCGACTTGTTGGCGGGATCGTAGTTGGCGGCGATCTGCAGCTCCTCCACCGCCTTGTCCAGCTCCTCGGCCAGGAGATGGCGGCGGGCCAGGTCGTAGTGCTGGCGGCTGGCCTGGATGCGGGCGTTCTCGAGCGCGATCTTGTAGCCGATGTTGTCGGGGTCCTTCTGGAGGGCGCGCGTGAAGCGGGCCACGGCCAGGTCCCAGTTCCCCTTGCGCGCTTCGCCCTGCCCCTGCCGGTAGGCCCAGTGCGCGGCGCAGCCGGTCTCGAAGAGGAGCGCCAGGGCCACCACGGCCAGGACCCCCCTGGACGATGCTCCCCGCCGCCGCATCAGTTCGGGCATCAGTTCCCCTTGAGCGGGATCCGGCGCACCTGCTCCGTGCCCACCTCCTGGACGTCGACGGACTCGAGCCCGATACGGACGATGCGGTAGCGGTTGGCCACCACCTCGCCCGCCTGTCCCGTGAGTACCTCTTTGCGGTCCGTCATCAATACCGCGACCTTCAGGCCCTTCTTCCCTTCGAACGCGCCAATGTACTTGATGTTGATGGGCGCGAGCGGGGGCGGGGTGGGCAGGGTCACCGGCGGGGGCGTCTCCGCCTCGACCGGAGCCGCGCTTCGCGCCGCCGTGGGCGGCGGGGGCGCCGGCAGCGTGGCCGGAGGGGCCGCGAAATCGAACAGGTCGCGCCGGCCGACGCCCGAAGACGGACGTGGACGGTCGAGGCGGGCGAGGTCGATGCGCGGAAGCTCCGGCTCGCGGCGCAGGGACCCCTTGGGCGTCTCCGCCGCGCTCGCGGAGGGGGCGACGTCGGGGCCGGTGTCCCGCAGGACCACCCATCCCACGCTGGCCACGGCCGCGACGGCGAGGCCGGGCACGATCCAGCGGCGGCGCTCCTTCACCATTCGTTGTAGGGCGTCCCTTTCTGGGACGTCGCCGTGGACGCGCTCTTGACGTCGTAGATCCCCGGCTGGGCGGTGGGATCGTCGGGATCGGGCTCGGCGAACACGACTTCCCAGTCCGGCTGCCCGGTCATGGGATCGGCGGGGATCTTGCGCAGGTACCCCTGCTCCCTGAGCTCGTCGAGGGAGGCCGGGTAGCGCCCCTTGTCCGAATAGAACTGGTCGATGACGTCGCGGAAGATGAACAGGTCCTGGGTCAGGGTGGCCTCGCGCGAACCCAGGATGGCGGCCTTGTAGTTGGGCAGGGCCACCGCGGCCAGGATGCCCACGATCATGATGACGGTGATCAGCTCGAGGAGCGTGAACCCGGCTTCGGAGCGCCTCATCACCATTCCTTGTACTTCGTGCCGTCGAGGCCCACGGCCGCGCTCAGCGAGTACACGTCCCACACGTTCTCTCCGCACCAGCTCGTGTCGTCGGGCTCGTCCTGGTAGCAGCGCTTGCCCCATTCCGCCTTGTTCGTCATGGGGTCGACGGGCACCCGTCTCAGGAACTTCAGCTTGACGTCGATCTTGCCGACCTGGCTCACGCCCTTCACGAGCACGTCCAGATCGGGCGGGTAGCCCTCGCTGCCCACCTTCACGTCCGTCCCGCCGATCTTGCCCTGTCGCACCGCGTCATGGTACTCGTCGACCGCCGTGCGCAGGACGCGCAGCGCCCGCCGCAGCTCGATCTCCTTCTGGCGCTTGCGCAGGACCTTCGTCGTGGGGAGGACGGCCGTGGCCAGGATCATGAGGATGAGGATCGTCGCCAGCAGCTCGAGGTAGGTGAAGCCACGCTCGGCCCTCATGGCCTCTCCTCGGCCGCGTCCGCGGGCGCCCGGTAGAAGGCGGAAAGCGTGATGTCGAGGGCGGCCTGCCCGCCCTGCTCGCGCTTGCCGATCTGGATCTGGTCGACGGTCACGAAATAGCTCGATCTCTCCAGACGGTCGAGGAAGGCGGCCAGCTCGCGATACGTGCCCGACACGCTCATCCTCATCTGGAGCTGGGCGACGCCTTCGCCGCCCTTCACCTCTTCCGGGTTGTAGCTGAGGCCCCCGACCTTCAATCCCAGCTCGCGGGCCAGCATCGTGATCTCCGCCCGGACCTGGGCCAGCGTCCCTTTGGGTCCGAGCCGGGCGTAGAACCGCTCGACGTCCACGCGGTTCGTCTTCATGGTGTCCGAGCGGTCGCGGAGGGCGGCGGCGATGCGGCGGTCCCTCTCCAGCTCTGCGCGCAGCACGGAGGCACGCTCGGCGGCGCTCCGCTTCTTCAGCGACCGCGGCATCGTGTAGGCGAGATAGACACCCAGGTTGAGGGCGGCCAGGGCCAGGAGCGGGATGCGCAGGCGGTCTCGCCAGCGGCGCCTCACGGCAGGCCCTCCGGCGCGCGCGGCGCCGGCGCCGCGCCCGCGCGTGCGCCGTCCGGCCCGGAGGCGGGAGAAGGCTCCGCGGACGGGGCCACCGCGGACGCGCTGCGGGGACGGTAGCGCATCTTGTAATGGAACTCGCCGCCCGCGCCCTCGCTGAGCGGGAAGACGTCGTCGAAGTCGCCTCCCTCCTCCAGCGTGCGTATGAACTGCCAACCCACCTCGGGCGACCGTACGACCGCCTGCACGTCGAGGAGGATCTCACCGCGGGAGACGGTGGGCGCGATGAAGACGAGCCGGGCGCCGTCCGGGAGGCGTTCCTCGAGACGCGCGAACAGCGTCGTCCACGAGAACGCGCGGCGGTCCACGAGATCCTTGACCACGACCCAGCGCGCGAGCGCCTTGGGCTCGGGGGCGACGCCGCGCAGGGAGGCCTGCTCGGAGCGGAGGCGCGAGGCCTCCGTCTCCAGGCGCGTGACCTCGTCGTGGAGGGCCGAGGTGCGCCCGGGCAGCAGGGCCCGCACCAGGAAGGCGTGCCTCACCGTGAGCGCCACCAGGGCGACCGCCCCCACCGCGAACAGGAGGTTCGGCAACCTCTCGTTGCGGAAGGGACGGCGAGCCAGATTGGCGGGTCTCAAGAGGCCGCTCCCAGGCAGGCGGCGGCCCCGGCCAGGGCCTGGGCGGCCGGGCCCGCATCCGCCGTGCCGAGCGCGCGCCAGGGGTCGGCCATCTCGGGCACGAGGCCGAGCGGCCCTTCGAGGAGCGCGGCCACGTCCGCCACCGCGAGAGAGGACGCACGCACCACCGCCTGCTCGAGTCCCGGGCTGCCCAGCCGCTCCCGCGCGTAGACGAGGGTCTGGGCGGCTTCGCGCGCCACCTCCGCCGCGGACGAGACGATGGGCCCGGTGAGGGTGCGGGCCAGCACCGGCCATCCGTCGCGGACGAGGATCAGGGTCGCGTAGCCCTCGTCCCAGTTGATGAGCAGGCGGTCGCCGGGCAGGCCGGGAGCGAACGCGGAGCGGCACAGGGCCAGCCCGCTCAGCTCCACCAGCCCCGGCTCGAGGCCGAGCGATCGGCACACCTCCTCGTAGCCGTCGAGCACGCTGCCGAGGCCGGCCACCACGATCACCGGGTCCGGCGCGCGCGAGGAGCGCACGTGCGCCACCCGCGCCTCGCGCACGTCGAAGGGCAGGGACTTGCGCAGGCGGAAGCGGACGAGCTCGTCCACCTCCGAGGGGCGGCCCGCCAGCTCGGCCGCGGGCAGGATGGCCACGCGGGCGACGGGATCGGGCAGCACCAGCGCGATCGGCCCGCCCGCGAGCACGCCCGCCCGCTCCAGCGCGCTGCGGCAGGCCACGCGGAAGCGCTCGGGATCGGCGAGGTTGGGCTGGGTCAGCGAAGGCAGGAGGACCTCCGGGGCCAGCTCCACCGCGGAGGCGGCGGCCAGGACGACGCGGCCGGCGTCGCGGCGCGTGCGGACCACGCCGACGCCGCTGGCCCGGACCTCGAGCGCGACCTGCGGCCGCTCCGGCTCGCGGAGCGCGCGCCAGAGGCGGCCGGCCGCGGCCGTGGAGGGCCGCGCCGCCTGCGCCCGCCAGCGCTCGGTGAAGGGGCCGAGGCCCACGCTCAGCGCCCCCGACTCACGGGACCTCCACGAAGGTGACCTTGTTGATCTCGTGGAGGGTGGTGTGCCCGGCCAGCGCCTTCGAGACCGCCGACTCGCGCAGGAAGACCATCCCTTCCTCGCGCGCGGCGCGCTTGATCTCCGCGCTCGAGCGCCGGGCCAGGATCAGCTCGCGCACGTTGTCGCTCAGGTCCAGGAGCTCGGAGATGGCCATGCGGCCCTTGTAGCCGGTGCCCCCGCACTCGAGGCACCCCGCCCCCTCGTAGAACCAGACGTCGGCATAGGTGGAGGGCTGGAGGCCCGACTGCTCGAGCAGCTCGGCGGAGGCGCGGACCCGGCGCTTGCAGTGGGTGCAGATCGTGCGCACGAGGCGCTGGGCCTGGACGCAGTTGAGGGCGGAGACGAAGTTGTACGGCTCGATCTTCATGTTGAGGAAGCGGCCAAGCACGTCGATGACGTTGTTGGCGTGAACGGTCGTGAAGACGAGGTGGCCGGTGAGGGCGGACTGGATGGCGATGTCCGCCGTCTCCGCGTCGCGGATCTCGCCGACCATGATCTTGTCCGGGTCGTGGCGGAGGATCGAGCGCAGGCCGCGCGCGAAGGTGAGCCCCTTCTTCTCGTTCACGGGGATCTGCGTGATCCCCTTCAGCTGGTACTCGACGGGGTCCTCGATGGTGATGATCTTGTCCTCTTCGCTCTTGATCTCGCTCAGGGCGGCGTAGAGGGTCGTGGTCTTGCCGGAGCCGGTGGGGCCCGTGACCAGCACCATGCCGTAGGGCTCGCGGATGAAGCGGCGGAAGCGGGCCAGCTCCTTCTCGTCGAAGCCGAGGACGTCCAGGCGCAGCGAGGTGAACTGCTCGGACAGGCTCTCCTTGTCCAGGATGCGGATGACGGCGTCCTCGCCGTGCACGGACGGCATGATGGAGACGCGGAAGTCGACGGAGCGGCCGCGGATCTTGACGCGGAAGCGGCCGTCCTGCGGGATCCGCTTCTCCGCGATGTCCAGCTCGGCCATGACCTTGATGCGGCTGATGATCGTGGAGTGGTGCTCCTTGGCCATCGGCTTCATGGCCGGCTGCAGCACGCCGTCGATGCGGTACTTGATGACGACCTCGGTGTCGCGGGTCTCGATGTGGATGTCGGAGGCGCGGCGGTTCAAGGCGTCGAACACGGTGGAGTCGACGAGCCGGATGATCGGGGAGGCGTCGGACTGGATCTTGTCGATGGAGAGGACGTCGTCGCCGTTCTCGTCGTCGCGCAGGAGCTGGATCTTGAAGGACTCCGAGGCCTCTTCCAGGACGCGCTGCGTGCCCTGGCCGCGCTTGAGCGCCTCCTGGATCGCGCTGGGCGTGCCCACCGCGGGCTGGATGGCCGTCTGCAGGAGGAGGCTCAGCTCGTCCACCACCGGGATGTCCGTGGGATCGGCCATGACGAGCACGAGCCGGCCCTGGTGGCGCCGGTAGGGCAGGAAGTTGTAGCGGAACATCAGCTCGACGGGCACGGCCTGGAGGATGTCGGGGTCGGGAGCGTAGGAGGCCACGTCCACGAACTCGAGCCCGTAGCGCTCGGCGAGGGCGCGCGCGTTCGTCTCCTCCTCCGCGGCGGAGGTGGCAGGGACGGGCGCCGGCGGCACGCGCACGGGATCGGCCATGGGCTAGCCCCCCCTCCGCTCGATCCCGCTGATGGCCTCGAACATCGGCAGGTAGAAGGCGAGCAGCATGGCCGCCACGATGAAGGCCATGAAGACGAGGA
>Ga0209382_10002475_pt1 | contig 26872 bp, 16 predicted proteins | sample SoiMetdeltSBSDD5_FD_187599 | JGI IMG/M metagenome (GOLD analysis project Ga0209382, IMG submission 187599) | Bulk soil microbial communities from a Populus tree surrounding site in Tennessee, USA - Soil MetaG P. deltoides SBSDD5 (SPAdes) (version 2) | ecosystem: Environmental > Terrestrial >... | reverse complement strand
ACGCCACGGCGAGCGCGCGCGCCCGCGCGTTGGCGAGGCCCTGCGCCTGTGCGCGCGCCTTCGCCGACTCGGCGCCGCGTCCGGACGCCTCGAGAGCGCGTGCGAAGTAGTCCCAAGCGGCCTCGTTCTGCGGATGGAGCCTGGTCGCCTTCTGCAGCACGGTCACGGCTTCGCCCGGCTTGCCGGCTCCGAGGAGCAGCTGGCCGTATTCGATGGCGATCGCGGCCGCCGGGCGCGGGTCGCCCACCGTCTTCGGGTCGTCGGGCAGGCGGGAGGCGAGCGGCGCCAGGGTCGCCATCGCGGCGGTGGCGTTGCCCCCCTGACGCTGCGCGCGGCCGAGCAGGAGGACCAGGGCGGGCACGCTCCCCTGCTTGCCCTGGAGCACGGCGACGGCCTTCGCGGGCTGCGAGGCGAGCAGGTACGCCTCCGCCGCCACCCGCCGGACCTCGAGGTCGATGGCGGCGGGGTGGTTGGCGAGCACCGGCTCGATCCGCTTCACCGCGTCGGGCCCATCGCGCAGGAGCACCGAGATTCGCGCGGCCAGGAGCTGCACCGCCGGGCTGTCGGCGAGGCCGTTCAGCAGCTCGATCGCCTCCATCGGCCGTTCGAGCCCGATGGCGAGCGTCGCAGCCACCAGCCGCGCATCGCCGTCGTCGGCGTGGTGCAGCGTCCAGGGACGGAGCATCGCGTAGGCCTCGACGACGCGTCCCTGGCGGGAGAGCAGCATGCCGAGCTCGCGGCGCGCCGGCGAATCGGGAGATTTGTCGACCGAGCGGGCGAGATAGATCTGCCCGGCCGCCACGTCACCGGCGAGGACCAGCGAACGGCCCGCGTTGTAGAGCACCGCCGCCTCGGCGTCGGGACGGTCGGCGAGCGGCCGCAGCGCCTTCACCGCGTCGGCCGCTCGGTTGTCGCGCAGGTAGAGGGCGCCGAGCAGCGACACGCCGCGACCGCCGAGCGCCGCGCGAGAGCGCTCGAGCCGTGCGATGGCTTCCTTGACCTTTCCGGACTGTGCGAGGACCGTCGCCTCTTGCGTCGCTGCGTCCCCTTCGACCGACGTCGCCGCGCCGGTGGCGGGCGCAGCCGCTGCCGTCGCCGGCCGGGCGGCCGCGGCGGGCTTCGATGGAGTGGTGGCCGCCGCTGCCAGGGGCAGCGGCGGCAACGCGAGTAGCAGCAGGGCGAGCGGTCGCTTCATGTGTCGGCTCCGGGCGTCGGTGCGGTGGGGTCGGGCTGCGGCCAGCATCACCCGGCGAGGGAGTGTAGCTCGCCGCAGCGGACCCAGCGTTCGCACCGTGTGCCGAAGCGCCGCTTTCGCCGGCCGCTATTTGATCGCCTTGAGGAACTCCTTCGCCTCCGAGGCGTATTTGGTGTTGGGGTCGAGCGCGAGGAGCTTCTCGAAGTCCGCCTTGGCCTCGGCGTTCTTGTTGCGGTTCAGGTAGACGAGCCCGCGATAGTAGTAGGCGTCGGCCCGCTCCGGGTTCTCCTTGACAGCCCGGTCGAAGGCTTCGAATGCCTTGTCCATGTTGCCTTCGTTGAACGCCTTGATGCCCATGTTGAGGACCGTGTTGGGATCCATCTTGGCGCCCGCGGGGAGGCGCGCCACGTATTGCTTGGCCTCCTCCTCCTTGCCGGCCTGGACGAGGATGTCGATGAGCAGCTGCAGCGCGCCGGTGTCGTCGGGCTTGGCCGCCACGACCTCCTTCAAGCGCGTCGCCGCCTTGTCGGCTTCGCCGAGCTGGTAGTCGATGCCGGCGAGCGTCTGCATCACGGAGAGTCGCGTCTGGGCGACCGCCGTCTTCTGCTCGTCGGTCTCGAGCTTCGCGCCCTCGAGCTTCGCCAGGCCTTCTTCGTATGCCGCACGCGCCTCGCCGAGCTTCGCCTTGTCGGGCGTGCCGCTCGCCTGCGCCGCCGCCAGCAGCTCGTTGCCGCGCTGGAGCGCCGCCCGCGCCTGGCCGGTGGCGGACTCCGACTCGGCCTGCTTCTGCGCCTGCTCGATCACCTCTTTGGGGATCACCTTGAGCGTGATGTTCAGCGGCTGCGCCGGGCCGAACTCGTTGACGGTGATCTGCCCTTCCGAGGCGAGGAAGCCCTCCTTCTCGATGAGGATCCCCCAGGGGCCCTGGGCGAGGCCGAGCATCGCCCACTTCCCCTTCTTGTCGGTGGTGATCTGAGCGGGGCCTTCGTTCTTGGCGTCGACGCGCTCGGTTCCCTTGCGGAGGGTGATCGTGGCGCCTTCGACGGGGTTGCCCTTCTCGTCTTTGACCGTGCCTTGAAGGCGCCCGCGGCCCGCCCAGGCCTGCGCCTGCAGAGCGGCGCCGGACAGCAACATCAGGGCGAGGACCGACGCGGCGACCGGAGCGAGACGCATCTTGTTCATGGGCTTCTCCTTGCCTGGCGCTGGCGGCGGGTCCCGCCGGCCTTGCAGGCAGCATATCCAAGGTCCCGAAACAATGAAAAACCGCCGGGGCTTCCCCCCGGCGGTCGACAAAGAAAGACCGCCGGGGCTGCCCCCGGCGGTTCAATCATCCGATCAGGCCTCCGGATGACTCCGGAGCCGCCCTGGAGCGAGGGTCAGCGGAAGCTGACGCGCGCGCCGAGGCGGAAGATGCGCGGGCTGGTGATCTCGCGCACGTTGTTCGACGTCGACTGCGCAAGCCGGTGGTTGCGCTGCAGGGTGTACTGCTGATTGAGGACGTTGAACACGTCCACACCCACGGTCAGACCGAAGTCGGAGAAGGAGAATTCCTTCTCGAGGCGGGCGTCGATCATGTGGATGTCGTCGAAGCGGAACTCGTCCGGATCGCTGACCACCGACACAGCTTGCGTGCCGAAGTTCTCACGCGCCAGCTGGCCACCGCGAGAGCGCCAGTACGGAGTCGGGTAGCCCTCGCGGCCGTTGAGGTTCGCCGCGGCGTTGAAGCCCCACGGACGGTCCGGGGCGATCTGGTAGAGGCCGTTGATGCTGTACGACCACTTGCTGTTGATGTAGATGCCGCCCTTGCTGCCCGAGCCCGTGCCCGAGCCCTGCATCACGATGTCGCCCTCGCGGCTGCCGCCGGCGAGCAGCTCGGTGGGGTTCTCGAGCTCGCTGTCGGGCACCTTGCTCCACGTCCAGTCGGCCCACGTGAAGTTGCCGCGCAACATCCAGCGGTTGGCGAGGCGCTTGTTGAAGGTCAACGAGGCGCCCTTGTACTCCTGCTCGCGGTCACCGTTGGTGAGGAACTGGCCGCCGCGGGTCGAGACGCCCGAGCGGAGCTGGTACCAGGTGATGGCACGAGTGCTGCCGTCCGGCAGCGGCTGGTTGAGGACCACCGGCTCGTAGTCCGAGCGCCGGTGCTGACGGCCGGTGTTGGTGAGGTTGCCCGCCGCGAAGGCCGGGCACGCGGTTGGATCGAAGTCGGCGTCGCACGCCGCCGTCGAGCCGTCGAACACCAGCCGCTCCTGCTCGAGGATGTCCGAGATCTTGCGGTAGGTGAGGTTGAGGCCGACCACGAACTCCGGGAGGAGCGCGTGCTCGACGCCCAAGAGGAGCTCGTCGCTCTTCGGGGCGCTGAGGCCGGAATCCACGGCGTTCGACTCGAGCAGGCCGTGGGTGAGCGGGTTCACGTTGGAGCTGACGCCCGCCGAGCCGACCACCTCGCCGGGGGTGACGTTGCCGTCATTGCCGGCGCCAACGGGCTGGGTGACGACCCAGTAGGTGTAGCCCGGAGCCCGCAGCGGGTCCGTCCAGCTGACGCTGCCCGACCCGAGCTGATCGGCGAAGCGCGAGAAGCTCGCCCGCAGCAGGGTCTTGCGCTCCGCGCCGAGGGCGTAGGTGAGGCCCAGGCGCGGCGTGATGTCGGTCCAGTCGAAGCCGGCGCCGAACGAGCCGTGGCTCACCGCGGGGAGGTCCCACTCGGCGTTGGCCGGCGCGCTCGAACCCAGGATCGTGCCTTCCTGCTTGTCGTAGCGGACGCCGACGTTGAGCGTCAGGTTGCCCACCGTCGCCGTGTCCTGCAGGTAGGCGCTGGTGTACTTGGTCTCCTGCCTGGCGTTGCCCGGACGGTCGGCACCGAGGTAGTTGAGGCCGGCGGGCAGACCGACGAAGGCCGGCCCGTCGAGGATGTAGCCCTCGCCAGCCCAGTTGGTGAACGAGGCCACCTCGGCCTTGCGGAACCCGGCGCCGAACTTGAGCTCGTGCGACAGGCTGCCGGTGTTGAAGAAGTTGCTGGCGTCGGCCTTGTACTGATCCTGGGGCCGCAGGCTCTGGTACAGATAGAAGCTGTTGTGCCAGACGCCGCCGCCGTCGACCGTGGCGTCGATGCCCAGACCGCCCTCGGGGACGAGCTGGAAGCCGCCGTTGACCTTCGAATACATGCCGGTCAGGTAGAAGCTCGAGGAGAAGATGTGCGTGTCCTCGAACTTGTAGGTGGTCGGCTTGGGCCCGAACTTGCCCTGGTCGAAGGTCGTCTCCTGCGGGCGGGTGGGACCGGCGTTGCGGCCGATCTTCACCTTGTCGCTGTCGAAGTAGAACCCCGACGCGGAGTTGTTGGAGGCGATCTGCGCGTTGATCTTGCCGTTGATGCCCTTGAGATCGGTGAAGTCGACCACGTTGGCGATCGTGCGCAGCTGGATCTTCTGGCGGCCGTACGACCCCCAGATCCAGAGCCGGTCCTTGACGATCGGACCGCCGACCTCGATGCCGTAGTCGTGCACGAAGTCGATCTGGTTGCCCTGGGTGAAGGTGGCCTGCGGGGTGGTGGCGCCGGAGCCACTGCGCCACGGGCCGGCGGTCGCCAGCTCGGAGCGGTCGATGTCGAGGTCCGACTGGTCGGGCAGGATGCCGAAAGCGCCCTCGTGGTCGGTCTCGTAGCGGCGGCCGCTGGCCCGCCACTCGTTGGTGCCGCGCTTGGTCACCATGTTGAGCACCACGCCGCCGGTGGCCATGGTGCTGTCGGAGCCGCCGGTCGTGACCTGCATCTCCTCGAAGGCGTCGAAGTCGTAATACGCCGGCGAGGAACCGAGGGCTGCCATGTCGGTGATGACGACGCCGTCAACCGACCAGATCGCCTGGTCGCCGCCCGAACCGGTGCCCACGTATTGCGACTGCTGGCCGCTCTCGTTACCGCCGACGTTGATGCGGTCGGTGAGCACGCCCGGGGTCGTCTGCAGGATGGCCCAGGGGTCGCGAGCGGTGGGGATCTTCTCGAGCTCGGTCGAGCTGACCGTGGCGCCCGTCGAGATGCGCCGCTCGTCGAGCAGCGGCGACTCGGCCGTCACCGTGATCACGTCTTCGACGGCCGCGTTCATCGTCACCTCGATCGAGGTGTTACGGCCGACGTTGATCGTGATGTTCGGGTAGTCGACGGTCGAGAACCCTTCCAGCTCGGCCTTGAGCTGGAAGCCGCCGGGCGAGAGGCCGAGGAAGCGGAATTCGCCCTGCGCGTTGGTGACCTGCACCTGAGGCGCACCGTTGCCGGTGAGCGTGACGGTCACGCCGGGGAGGGCAGCGCCCTGCTCGTCGACGACCTTGCCGTAGAGGTTACCGGTCTGCAGCTGGGCGTAGGCCCCGCCGGCGACCAGCAGCGCCAGCGCCACGAGGGCGAGAGCGCGAGTCCAAAAGTTGGAGCTCTTCATTGTCCAGTCGATCTCCATGGTTGATTGCCTGCCACCGGGTCATAGGGCCAAGAAACCTCTTGGGCACCCGGCCGTAAATGAAATTGAGAAGAGAACGGAGTCCGAGGCTCGATGCGCTAGCTCCCGGCAACACCTCCTTTCGACGTCTTTTATCTGGGCCAACCGCCGGTCGTAGCGTGGCGCGACAGGCGGTGGCGTGATCGCGGATAGGTTCGGCGGCAGAATCTAGCAAGGTCGGTGCCGCCAGGGAAGCCCCGGGGGTGGGCCACAAACCCCTCGTCGGGCCTCAGGCGGATGGTCCAGGGCAGCCCAGCGATCCAAGGCTTTGGAGGTCGACGCTCCAATTCCATGAAGGGCTGAACCCGCATCGCGGGGGGCTGAACCGTTCCCGGGTCCGCGGGAACCGACTGCTATCATGCCCGCCATGCACCGACGCGCCGCCGGCGTGCTGGTGGCCGCCACGTCGTTTCTGGCCGGCTGCACCACCTACCAGCGCTTCGACTCGGTGGCCCACCTGAGAGAGCAGTTCGCGACCCAGGTCGGTAGCGCGACCGCCGCGCAGCTCGTCGTTCCCTTCGAGCTCGACGACCAGGTTCGGACCGCGCTCCCCGCGCACCGGCAATCGACTCCCGACCGTCGCCTCACCCAGGTGATGGACCTCATCTTCGAGAAGCTCCGCATCACCTATCAGCTCGCGCCCACGCGCACCGCAGTCGAGGCGTTCAACACGCGGCGAGGCAACTGCCTGTCGTTCGTCAACCTGTTCGTCGGGCTGGCCCGCAACAACGACCTCAACCCGTTCTACGTCGAGGTGACCGACTACCAGAAGTGGAGCCACCAGGCGGGCATGGTGGTGAGCCAGGGGCACATCGTCGCCGGCCTGTATCTCGGCGGCGAGCTGCAGACCTACGACTTCCTCCCCTACCGGCCGAAGGCGTATCGCAACTTCCATCCCATCGACGACGTGCAGGCATCGGCGCACTACTACAACAACCTCGGTGCGGAGGCCTTGCTCGACGGCGACGTCCAGGAGGCGCGACGGCTGATCGAGATCGCCTCCTCGATCGCGCCCACCTTCCCCAAGGCGCTCAACAACCTCGGCGTGATCCGCGCGCGCACGGGCGACACCGCGGGGGCCGAGGAGGCGTACCGGCGCGCCCTCGCCGCCGAGCCCGACAACTCGATCGTGATGACCAACATGGCCCGCCTGCTGCAGCAGGCTGGGCGTGGCGACGAGGCGATGCGGATGCTCACCTCGATCGAGGCGAGCAACACGAGCAATCCGTATTTCTTCGTCTACCAGGCCGACATGGCACTCGCACGCGGCGACCAGAAGAAGGCGCTCGACTACATGTCGAAGGCGCTCGGGCTCGATAGCGACAGCGCCGACGTGCACGTCGGCCTGGTCAAGGTCTACCTCGCGCTCGGCGACACCGAGAAGGCGCGCCACCACCTCTCGCGCGCCCTTTCGCTAGACGCCACCAACGAGGAAGCGCGACGCTACGCCACCATGCTCGGTCGCTGACACCTCGACCACCGCCAAGTCCTCGGCCAGCCGAGGAGGAGCAACGATGCGCAACCACCGACCGTGGCGGACCCTCCCGGCGCTCCTCGCCGTCGCACTCACCGCTGGCCCACCCCCTCCCGGGCACGCTGCCGCCGCCCGCGGCGCCGGAGCCAAGGGGAGAGACGCCGCGCCGTCGTTCTCGGGCGCCACGGAGGTGGTCTCGGTGGAGGTGCCCGTCAACGTCGTGGACCGCGACGGCCACCCTCTTCGCGGGCTCACTGCCGAAAACTTCGAGGTCTTCGACCAGGGGCAGCGGCAGAAGCTCACCGGCTTCGACGTCGTCGACCTCACGCGGACCGAGGTGGTCGCCGGGGCGGCGCCGGCGGCGCCGACGCCGATCGCCTCCGAGGCGCGGCGCCACATCCTCTTGCTCTTCGACCTCTCGTTCTCGACTCCGACGGCGGTGGTCAAGGCGAGAGTCGCCGCCCGCGAGTTCGTGCTGAGTGCGCTGCATCCTCAGGACCTCGCCGCCATCGCCACCTACTCGCTGCAGGAAGGCCCGCGCCTCGTGGTCACCTTCACGCCGGACCGCGCCCAGCTCGCGCGTGGCATCGACACCCTCGGCGCGCACAGCCCCGACATGCTGCTGGCCAAGCGCGATCCGCTGCGTTTCGTCATCGCGCCGTCCGACGAGTTCTCGCTCGCCGGCGACAACGGCCTCGGCGTGCGCAACGAGGTGCAGTCGCAGCGCGACCAGATGGTCCTCGAATACATGAAGACCATCGCCCAGCAGGCAGAGCGCACCGAACGCCAATACGCCGAGTCACGCATCGCCGGCTTCTCGCGCGGGCTCGCCGAGCTGGCGCGCACGCTCGCCTCGGTGCCCGGGCGCAAGCAGGTCGTCTACTTCTCCGAGGGTTTCGAAAGTCGCTTCATGCTCGGCAACGACCCCTCGACGAACGAAGGGGTCGAGGACACGCAGAACATCGTCTTCGGCGAGATCTGGAAGACCGACAGCGACAACCGCTTCGGCAACACCCAGCTGCAGGGCGACCTCTTCCGCATGCTCGAGACCTTCCGCCGCGCCGACTGTGTCGTGCAGTCGATCGACATCGGCGGCCTGCGCGCCGACGTCAACGAGCCTGGCGCGCGCAGCAAGGGCAGCGGCCAGGAGGTGCTCTTCTACCTCGCCAACGAGACCGGCGGCGAGCTGTTTCGCAACGCCAACGACTTCCAGGACCAGCTCGCCAAGGTGCTGCAGCGCACCGAGCTCACCTACGTGTTGACCTTCGAGCGCTCCGACCTGCCGACCGACGGCTCCTATCGCCGGCTGCGCGTCGAGCTCAAGAACGCGCCGTCGGGGACCCGCATCTCGCACCGCCCCGGCTACTACACCCCGCGGCCCTTCAAGGACCTCGACCCGCTGGAGAAGAGCCTGCTCGCCGGCGACGGCATCGCCAGCGCGGTGCCGCGTCGCGACGTGGAGGTGAGCGCCCTCGTAGCACCGTTCCGCTCCACGCCGCAGCTCGCGTACGTCCCGGTAGTGCTCGAGGTCTCGGGCAGCAGCCTGCTCGAGGGACAGAGCGGCGACGTGCTCGACACCGAGATCTACGCCTACGCGAGCGACGCCCACGGCGAGATGCGCGACTTCTTCACCCGCGTGGTGCGGGTCGACCTTTCCCGGGCGAGAAGGATTCTCGAGCAGACGGGGCTCAAATACTACGGCCATCTGGACCTGCCTCCGGGCGACTACCGCATCCGCGTGCTGGTGCGGAACGCCCAGACGGGCCGAACCGGAGTGGAGTCATTGCCCTTGAAGGTCCCCGCCTATGGAACCGCGCAGCCGTACCTGCTGCCACCGTTGTTCATCGCCGCGCAGGACGGCTGGATGATGGTGCGCGAACGCGCCGACGAGACGGGCTCGACGGTCGTCTACCCGTTCACGGTGAAGGGCGAGCCCTACGTGCCGGCGGCTCACCCGGTGGTCTCCTCGAGCGGGCAGGCGAGCCTCTACCTCGTCGGCTACAACCTCGGCAAGGCGCTCTCCATCGAGGCGCAGGTGCTGGCGGCCGACGGTCAGGCTCTCGCCGGCGGAGGCCGACTCGACCTGGTCGAACGGACCTCCACGGGCATCCAGGGCTTCGACAAGCTGATCGCCACCTGGGATCCCAGAGGGCTCGCCGCCGGTGACTACGTGCTCCACGTGGCGGTCGAAGACACCGCCAGCGGCAACCGGCAGTCGAGCTCGCTGCCGATCACCATCACCGTCCGCTAGGGGCCGTCGGTCAGGAGACCAACCTTGCGCAACCTCCGCCTCGCAGCCGCCTTGTTAGTCCCGGCGCTCGGCGTCGCGGCCCTGCCGCTGTTCGCCGCGGCGTTCTCCGAGACGACCTCGACCGTCGTCGTCGAGGTGCCGGTGCAGGTGATCCGCGACGGGCAGCCGGTGCGCGGACTCACCCAGGCGGACTTCTCGATCTTCGACGGCCGCAAGAAGCAGGTGATCACCGGCTTCGAGGTGATCGACCTGGCGACCCAGGCTTCCCCCGCTCAGCGCGCCGCGGCGCCGACCGTCTCACCGGCGGGCCGCCGCCACTTCCTGCTGCTCTTCGACCTGGCCTTCTCCGATCCCAAGGCGGTGGTGAAGGCGCGCGAGGCGGCGTCCAAGGTCGTCGATGAGCTCCATCCGACCGACCTCGTCGGGGTGGCCACGTACAGCTCGCTCAAGGGGCCGCAGCTCGTGCTCGGGTTCACCCCCGACCGCGCCCAGATCTCCGCCGCCATCTCCACGCTCGGCAAGCCCGAGATGCTGGGCCGCAACCCCGATCCCCTGCGCCTCGTGCTGGCCGACGCGAAGGCTCACTTCGGGTCCGCCGGCGGGGGCGGCGTAACGGGCGGCGAAGCCGCGGCCGCCAAGGAGGAGGCCGCCCTCGAGCACCTGCAGTCGCTGGTCGCCGCCGAGGAGCGCGCCGAGGCGAGCGCGCAGCAGCAGGCGGTCATCAACCTCACCCGGTCGCTCGCCGACCTCTCCAAGGTGATGGGCGGTGTCCAGGGGCGCAAATACGTCGTCTACCTCTCCGAGGGCTTCGACAGCTCGCTCGTGCAGGGCAGCACCGATGACGATCGCCGCGCCGAGATGGCTGCCCAGTCACAGTCCGGCGAGTCGTACCTGGTCAGCTCCGACGACATGTTCGGCGACACCAAGTCGCTCAACGAGATCGAGAAGATGCTCGAGGAGTTCCGGCGGGCAGACTGCGTCATCCAGGCGGTCGACATCGCCGGGCTGCGCGCCGCCGGCGACCTCGGCAACCGCCGCAGCGGCGGCAAGGACACCCTGCTCAACTTTGCGAAGAGCACCGGCGGCGAGCTGTTCGAGAACTTCAACGACCTCGGAGGGGCGATGGGGCAGATGCTCGACCGCACGAGCGTCACCTACGTGCTCTCGTTTCAGCCCGACAAGCTCGAGTGGAACGGCTCCTTCCATCGCCTGAAGGTCGAGCTCGCCAACCAGCGCGGCGCCCGCGTCGTCTCGCGGCCCGGCTACTACGCGCCGAAGCCGTTCGCGCAGCGCTCGCCGATGGAGCGACTGCTCGACGCGCAGACGCAGGTGGTTGCGGGTGACGAGGAAGGCTCGCTCGACGTGGCGGTCCTCGCCGCGCCCTTCGCGATGCCGACCGAACGCGCCTACGTGCCGGTGCTCATCGAGGTCAACGGTAAGACGCTGCTCGCCGGCAAGCAGGGGCCGACCCTGCCCACCGAGGTCTTCGTCTACGCCTTCGACAGCGCCGGCGTCATCCAGGACTACATCACCCAGAACCTCGCCTTCGAAGTCGCCAAGGTGCAGCAGCAGCTCCTCGCCAGCGGATTCAAGTTCTTCGGGCACCTCGAGCTGCCGCCGGGCGACTACTCGGTGCGCGTGCTCGTGCGCAACGGCACCACCGGCGAAAGCGGGCTGCGCGTGGTGCCGGTGCACGTTCCAGCGTTCGCCACCTCCGAGGCGGCCCTGCTTCCCCCCTTCGTGCCCGAGGCGCCCGGCCGCTGGCTGATGGCCCGCGAGCAGCCTCGCGGCGACTACAAGCAGGCTCCCTACCCGTTCATGATGGCCGGCACCGCATACATCCCCGCCTCGCGCCCGGTGCTCGCGCCGGGCCAGGAAACCCAGCTTGCGCTCGTCGCCTACTCGCTCGCCGACGGCAACCTCGAGGCCAACGCGCGGGTGCTCTCGGCCGACGGCAAGGAGATGGGGCCGGCGGCCATCCAGGTGCTCAAGCGCGAGGCGGGCGGCAAACCGTCGCGGCTGGTCGCCAACGTCACGCCGCCGAAGCTCCCTCCCGGCGAGTACCGGCTCGAGGTGAGGCTCACCGGCGCCGGCGCGGCGCACACCAGCTGGACGCCGTTCGTCGTGCAGGGCAGCTGAGCCGCGAGCGCGGCAGGTCGCGCGGGGCCCGGTGCTAGAATCGCCCGGCCTTGAGCGAGCAGCCTCCGCCCGGTTTCCCCCCACAGCCGCGCCGTTCGCCGCGAAGCCAGCACCCTGGCGCCGGCCGCGTCGCGCCGCCGAGGATGGGCGCACCGGATAGGCGCACGGCCGGGGCCCGAACGACATGACGTTCCCGCTCTTCGTGCTGGCTGCGGCGGGCGCTCCCGCGGCCGAGGCCCCACCGAGCCTCGCCCCGTGGGCCGGGCTCGCGCTCGGCACGCTGCTCGTCCTGCTCAACGGTTTCTTCGTCGCCGCCGAGTTCGCGCTCGTCAAGCTGCGGCCGACCCAGCTCGAGTCCGAGGGCGGCGACGAGCCCGGACTTCGCATGCGCGTCCTCGGGCACATGCTGTCCCACCTCGACGCCTACCTGTCGGCGTCCCAGCTCGGCATCACGCTGGCGAGCCTCGCGCTCGGCTGGGTGGGCGAGCCGGCCTTCGCCTGGCTGCTGCGCCCGGTGCTGGAGCGGGCCGGCGCCAGCGACGCGCTGGTGCATTCCATCGCCGCCACCTCGGCCTTCCTGATCATCATGTCCCTGCACATCATCGTCGGCGAGCAGGCGCCGAAGACGATGGCGATCCGCAAGCCGTTCGAAACCTCGATGTGGATCGCGCTTCCGCTGCACGTGTTCTATCGCGTCACCTACCCTGCGATCTGGTTGCTCAACAAGGCGGCGAACGGCCTGCTGCAGCTCTTCGGCGTCGAGCCTGCCACCGAAGGCGAGCTCGGCCACAGCGAGGAGGAGCTGCGGCTGCTGCTCGCCAGCACCGCCGAAGAGCTGTCGCAGCAGAAGCGCGAGCTGCTCGACAACGTCTTCGAGCTGTCGCACCGCGTCGCGCGCCAGATCATGGTGCCCCGCGGCGACGTCGTCTATCTGTCGACCACCAAGCCGATCCTGGACAACCTCAAGCTCGCGCGGACGTCGGGGCACACGCGCTTCCCGCTCTGTCGCGGCAACCTCGACCAGGCGATCGGCCTCATCCACATCAAAGACCTCTTCCGCCTCGAACAGGCGCCCCGCTCGCTCGAGGAGATCGCCCGCCCCCTCACGTTCGTGCCCGAGACGCTGACCCTCGACCAGCTCCTGCGCCGCATGCGCGGCGAGCGCGTCCACCTCGCGGCGGTGCTCGACGAATATGGCGGCGTCTCCGGCATCGTCACCCTCGAAAACGTCATCGAGGAGATCGTCGGCCAGATCCAGGACGAGTTCGACCTCGAGCGGCCGGAGCTGACGCCGCTCGGACCGGGCCGCTACCAGGTGGATGCGCGCATGCTCGTCGAGGACCTCGAAGACGCGCTCAAGATCGAGTTCTCCGATCGCGACGAGGACACCATCGGCGGGGTCGTGCTCTCCGAGCTCGGCCGCCCGCCGCGCGTGGGCGACACGGTCGAAGTCGGGTCGCTGCGGCTGCGCGTAGCCGACGCCGAGCTCAACCGCATCAAGTCGCTGGAGATCGAGCTCCTGGAGCAACCGGCGGAGCAGCGCGAGTAGGCGGGCCCTCCGCGCGGACGCCGCCCCCCCACCCGGAGCGCGCGGGACGTGCCGCCGGTCAGCCCGCCAGCAACGACGCGACGCGCTCGGCCGCGATCCCCGGCTCGACGAGCTGCTTTTCGCGGTCGCGCCGCAGCGAGATCTCGACCTTGCCGTCGGCCAGGGACTTCGCGCCCACCACCACCCGCACCGGGATGCCGATGAGGTCGGCGTCCTTGAACTTGACTCCGGGCCGCTCGTCGCGGTCGTCGAAGAGGACGTCGACGCCCTGCGACTCGAGCTTGGCGTAGATCTCCTCCGCCGCCGCGCGCACCTTCTCGTCGTCGGGGTTCAAGGCCACCAGCAGCACCGCGAAGGGAGCGAGCGGCACCGGCCAGACGATGCCGTCGGCGTCGTGATTCTGCTCGATGGCCGCCGCCACCGTGCGGCCGATGCCGAGGCCGTAGCAGCCCATCACCATCGGCCTGCTCTCGCCGGCCGCGTCGAGGAAGTTGCACTGCATCGGCTCGGAGTACTTGATGCCGAGCTTGAAGATGTGCCCCACCTCGATACCGCGGAACTCCTCGAGCGTGCCGTCGCAGCGCGGGCACGGGTCGCCGCCTCCGACCAGCACGAAGTCCCCCCAGGTCGTCGGCTGCGCGTCGACGCCCCAGTTGCAGCCGATGTAGTGGGCGTCGGCCTCGTTGGCGCCGCACACGAAGTTGGCGATGGCGCGAACGGACTCGTCGGCGACGAGGTCGATGCCGGCGCGCAGGCCGACGGGCCCGGCGTAACCCACCGGCGCACCGGTGGCGGCGACGACCTCCTGCTCGCCCGCCAGGGCCAAGCGCTCGACGCCGAGGAGGTTGCCGAGCTTCACCTCGTTGACCTCGCGGTCGCCTCGGATGACGACCGCCACCGAGCCGCGCTCGGTCTCGTAGAGCAGCGTCTTGACGATGCGCGAGGTCGGCACGCCGAGCATCGTCGCCACCTCGCCGACGGCTTTGGCCCCCGGCGTCGGCACCTTCTCGCGTTTCGCCGTCGGCGCCTCGGCGGGCAGGTGCCAATACGCGGGGTTCGTCGAGGCCTTCTCGGTGTTGGCGGCGTAGCCGCACTTCGGGCAGCGGACGACCGCGCTCTCGCCGGAGCCGGCGAGGACCATGAACTCGTGCGAGGAGGAGCCGCCGATGGCGCCGGTGTCGGCCTCGACCACCGAATATTCGAGCTTGCACGCCTCGAAGATGCGGCAGTACGCCTGGCGCATCGCCTCATAGGCCTCGTCGAGCGACGCCGCGTCGACGTGGAAGGAGTAGCCGTCTTTCATCAGGAACTCGCGGCCGCGCATGAGGCCGAACCGCGGCCGGATCTCGTCGCGGAACTTGACCTGGATCTGGAACATGTTGAAGGGCAGCTGGCGGTAACTGCGCACGTCGCGGCGCACGATGTCGGTGATGACCTCCTCGTGCGTCGGGCCGAAGCAGAAGTCGCGCTCGTGGCGGTCCTTGATCCGCAGCAGCTCCTTGCCGTAGCGCTGCCAGCGGCCGGATTCCTGCCAGAGCTCGGCCGGCTGCACGGCCGGCATGTGCAGCTCGACCGCGCCGGCACGGCCGAGCTCGCGGCGAACGATCTCCATCAGCTTCTGCAGGCTCCGCCAGCCGAAAGGGAGGTAGCTGTAGATACCTGCCGCCGCCTTCTTGATCATGCCCGAGCGGACCATCAGCTTGTGGCTGATGACCTCGGCGTCGGCAGGGACTTCGCGAGTGGTGAAGAGGTAGAACTGGCTCCAGCGCATCGGCCGATCTTTTCACACCGGCATCGAGCGGAGGGCGCCCGCGCCCGCGCACGAGGCACTGGAGGTCGCAATGCGCTCGGTCCGGTCGTCGCTCAGTTGACGTAACCGCTCAGTTGACGTATCCCAGCGCGCGCAGCTGCTCCCGGCTCTCGCGATCGAGCTGGCCGGCCGGCACCACGAGGGGGCCGGTCGGTGCCGGCCAGCGGAGCACGCTGTCGAGGTACGCGGTGGCGATCGGCAGCTCGCCGTGAACATCGACCAGCTCCCGGCGGTCACGCCGCCGATCGTAGAGCCTCACCACCACCGACCCGTCGGCGCCGAGCCGGCGGACGAAGCGAAAGCGGGCGGTGGTCACTCCCGACTCGAGGGTGTCCTCCAGGCGCTGGTACGAGCGCGCCGGCGGCGGAACGCCGCTCTCGAGGCCGGCCGCTGCCGGCAGCAGGCTCTCCCCTTCGACGCCCGCGGGCGGCTGCAGGCCCGCGGCGTCGAGCATCGTCGGCAATACGTCGACCTGGCGCGCCAGGCGCGCGACCCGCCGGCCGCCCGCGAGGCCGGGATCGCGCAGAAGGAGCGGGATGGCGAGCGACTCCTCGTGCAGGGCGTTGCCGTGCTCCCAGCGGCCGTGCTCGAAGAACTCCTCGCCATGGTCGGCGAGAACCACGACCGCGGTGCTCGCCCAACGGCCGCGGCGCTCGAGCCCCGCGCGAAGCGCGCCGAACGCCGCGTCGGCGGCGGCCACCTCGGCGTCGTAGAGCGCGCGAAGCTGCTCTCGCAGATGCGTCGGGTGGGGACCCTGGGCGAGCTCCAGCTCCTTGAGCGAGCGCCGGCTGCCCAGCCCGGCGGGAGCGCCCGGTGCGAAGCGCGAGCGGAAGGGCTCGCGAGGCTGGTAGGGGGCGTGGGGCTCGACGACGTGAACGTAGGCGAAGTAGGGCCGCGGATCGCCGGCCGTCGCGTCGAGCCAGCGGAGCAACTCGGCGCCGATGGCGCCGGCGGCGTGAGTCGGGCCGCCCAGCCGCTGCCACATCACCTCGAAGCCCTGGTGGAAGCCGAGCCGCCGCCCGACGTTGCCATTGGCCACGATGGCGATGGTGCGGTAGCCGCCCGCTCGCAAGCGCTCGGCAAGGGTCTCGGCGCCGTCGGCGAGGGCGTCCTTGTTGGTGAGCACGCGATGGCTCGAAGGGTCGAGCCCGGTGAAGAGCGAGGCAACCGAGGTGCGCGTCCAGGCCGACTGCGCCACCGCGTCCTCGAAGAGCACGCCGTCGGCCGCCAGGCGGTCGAGGTGCGGCGACACCGGCCGTGGGTTGCCGTAACAGCCGAGGCCGTCGCGACGGAGGGCGTCGACGAGGTAGATCAGGAGGTCGGGACGGCGGGCACCGGCGCGCTTCACGGTGGGCGTCGCCGTCGGCCCGACCGCATGCGCGCGCCGAGCGCCCAGCGCGAGGCCGCCGAGAAGGAGACCTCCCGCCGGCTCACCCGTGGCGACGAGGCGCAAGCGCGCCGGCCCGCCGGCCCTGGGTAGCGCGACCGCCTGCGGCCCTGCCCCCGGCTCGACCTCGGCGCGAAGCTCGCCCGCCTCGTCGGTCGTCACCGCGACGCGCAGCCGCGCCGCACCGCCGCAGCGCACGAGCCGCTCGAAGCGCAGCGCGCCACGCGGCGGCAGCTCGGCGAAGAAGGTCATGGCGCTTCCGGGCGCCAGGTACAAGGCGCCGCCGCGCCGCGCCAGCGCCATGCAGCGCGAGGCGTCGGGCGCGCCTTGCCCCGGCGAGCGCACCGCCACCGCGAGCTCTCGGTGTAGCGACGATACGGGCGGGTAGGCGGCGGCGTCGACGAGCGGCCCGCAACCGGAAGCGAACAGCAAGGTCGCAGCGCAGGCGGCGAGGCGCCGGACCGCGGCGAGCCGCGCCCTGCCGGGCTGGTCGTTGCGCAGGGTCCAGCGCATCGTCGCCTCGCGTCGGCCGCCCGCTCGGGCGGTCACCTCAAGTGGGACACGTATCCTCGCGACCGGCGGCCGCGGAGGCCGCATCGTACAGCGTCGCCCTGCCCGGGAATCCCCGTCTCACCGCGACTAAGATGCCGGCGACGCGGCAACGTCGGTCGGCGCGTCGGTGTGCGCGCGGGGAGGGACGATGAAGACCGGGACCGGGCCTCTCATGATCGGCATCGGCCTCCTCTATGCCGGGCTGCTGCTCGGCCTGCTCGGCGGTCTCTGCCTGCTCAGGCCGATCCGCCGCCTGGGCATCCCGACGCGGCCGCGAGCCGCCGTCGTGCTCGCCGTAGGCGCGCTCGCGATCGTCGTCGCCGTCGCCTTGCCCGCTCCGCTCCACCACGCGACGGGGACCAGCGAGCTCGACCGCTTCGTCCCGGAGTGGCAGTTCGCCGAGCGTCACGCGCTGCGCGTCCACGCGCCGCCCGAGCGCGTCGAGGAGGCGATCCACGCCGTCACCGCGAGCGACATCCGGTTCTTCCGCATCCTCACCTGGATCCGCCAGCCGCGCCTTCCCGGGCGTCAGGCGCCAGAGAACATCCTCAACGCCTCGGCGGAAAGGCCGATCCTGGACGTCGCCCTCTCCTCGGGCTTCATCCAGCTCGCCGAGCTGCCCGGCCGCGAGCTCGTCGTGGGCGCGCTCGTGCTCGTGCCCGCGGAGCTGCGGCGCTTGCCGCCCGCCGAGCTCGCACGGCTGCGGCGCGAGTGGTCGCCCGAGCGCTTTCGCGCCCTCGCGAGCCCGGGCTATGCGAAGGCGGCGATGAGCTTCGTCGTCGGCGATCGCGGCGACGGCTGGACGGACCTCACGACCGAGACGCGTGTCGTCGCCACCGACGCCGGCGCCCTGCGCCGCTTCCGTGCCTACTGGCGGACGATCTACCCGGGCAGCTCGCTCATCCGGCGGCAGTGGTTGGCGGCGATACGCAACCGAGCCGAGGCCGCCGACGCGGGGCCCGTCAGCGTTCCGAGCGCCGCAACGCCTGGAGGTCCGACCAGTCCCACGCCCTCGCCTCCGAAGCCGGAGGGTTGACGTTCCACTCCCGCGTGGCGGGCGCGGTCGCGCCGCGCCACGCCACCACGGCGCTCGCAGTGAGCGCCAGGACGAGAAGACCGGACCCGGCGATCCGCGACCAGCTCGGGGCGCCGAGGAGCCACTGCACGACGGGGAGCAGCAGCAGAGCCAGGAGCGGCAGCAGGTCGGCGAGGTGGCGTGGCCCGTAACCGGCGCCATCCCACCAGCGAGGGTTGCCCGCCGCGATGGCGACGGTGGCGATCGAGCAGAGCGCGGCCGCGACGTAGAAGCGCCGCTTCCAGCCGTCGCTCACGGCAATACCGAGACCGGCGCCGCCGACGGCGAAGACCAGGAGCGGACAGAAGACGAGGAGCCCCCGGTTGGGCGAGACCAGGAGCCCCCAGGCGGCGCGTCCCCAGCGCACGAGCGACGGCGTGCCGAGGGCGGCGAGCAGATGCGACGGCAGCAGCGCAGCGAGCGACGAGCGCAGCGAGCCCGGCGACGAGAGCACCGCGAGCCCGATCACCAGGACGAACGGGAGCAGCCAGAAGAGTGCCGCGGCGCGCCGGCGTGCTCCGACGATCACCAGCGGCAGCAGGGTCAAGGCGAGCGCCCCCGGCCGCGCCAGGGTGGCCAATCCTGCGAGAGCCCCCGACCACGCGGCCCCGGCCGCCATCGGCTCGCCGCCGCCGGGCAGCGCGAGCACGAGCGCCGCCGCCCAGAGCGCGGCGCTGACGTTGTGGCTCCAAAGCCCGCCGGCGTGCAGCGACAGGTGCGGGGTGCAGAAGGCGAGCACGAGAGCTCCGCAAAGGGCGAGCCGCGGCTCGGCGCCGAGCCGTCGCGCGGCCACGAAGAGCAGCGCAACGGTGATCGCTCCGAGCGCGTCGGCGACCGCGTCGGCGACGCGCTCCCACCGTCGCGGCGGAGGGATCGATCCGTCGAGCACTCCGTCGGCGAGCCAGGCGAAGGGCGCGATCGCCACTGCGATGCCCGCGACCGAGGCGCTTGCTTCCGTCGAGCCCTGTACCGTCGGTTCCGTCGCATCCGGGCTCGTCGTGACGTGCGCCCCGATGCTCGGAGCCGGCGTGCGCCGCGGGGAGTCTCTCGGCGCGGCCGATGCACGCCGTGGTGTCTCCCTCGCCGTGACCGGGGCAGGCCGCGCAGGCGCGGTCGCGACGGTCGGCTCGCCCCCCCGTACCAGACGGAGCGCGGCCGGAACATACGCCGCGTTGGCGGAGACGTTCTCTGCAGCCGGCAAGGTCAGTCGTTCGTAGACGAGGAAACAGGCCGCGCCCAATCCGAGCGCTGCCGCCAGCCGGTGGGCGTCGTGCCGCAACAGGATGACGATCCAGAGCGCGAGCAGGACGAGCGGCACGCCGATACGCAACGGGCCGACGAGCCATGCCCGGCCGCCGAGGAGCCTCTCCCCCGCCGGCGGCGCGAGCAGCAGCAGCGCGGCAACGCCGAGCAACGTCGCGAGCACGCCGAGCGCCACCGCCGCGCCGGTGCGTGGCCGCGCGCTCCAGACGCCGTCGATGCCGGGCAGTGCCACGAAAGTCGGGGGTTGGCAGCTATGCCTTGCCGCTCCCGCGCAGGCGGGAGTGGAAGCTGTTGCTGTCGCGCAGGCACTCCATCATCTTGAACTCCAGCCCCTGGCCGCGGCGGCGGAGGCTGCGTGCGCGATCGAGGACCCGCCGCGCCTGGTCCTCGTCGCCGGCGGCGAGCAGCGCCATCCCGAGCTGGGTGAGCGTCGACGACGAGGCGCCGAGCTGGCTCGCACGGGAGAGGAACTCCACCGCCTGCGAGTACTCGCGCCGCTTGTAGTGCACCCAGCCGAGCGCGGCGAGCGGGAACTGCTGCAGCTCCTCGGGCGCAAGGTCGACCGCGCGTCGCGCGAAGTCGAGCGCCTCGTCGAGGTTCTCCTCCATCTCCGCGAGGTTCCACGCCATCTCGTAGTAGGCGATCGTCTTGGCGAAGTTTCCGCTGCCCGCGGCCAGCAGCTCCTCGCCGACGCGGTTGCCCTCGCGCAGGCGCCCCTGCTCGCGCAGGGCCTCGATCCACGTCGCGTAGGCGGTGGAGAGCAGCATCTCGCCGGGGTTCTCGCCCGCCACGCGACGGACGACCGCCTCGATCTCCTGCGGCCGGTCGAGGGCGAGGCAGGCGAGGGCGTAATAGGTGAGCACGGTCGGGTGGTCGGGGGCGCTCTTCAGGGCGCGACGGAAGCAGCGGTAGGCCTCGTCGAGCTTGTCGGCGTCGAGAGCGGCCTCTCCCTGGCGCAGCGCCGCGGCCGCCTCACCGGAGACGGGCGGGAAGGGGGACGCCCCCTGCTCGCCGAGGTAGCGCACCAGCTCGCGGTAGCGGAACTTCCGCGGGTTGAGCCGCTGCGCGCGGCGGAAGGCGTCGAGCGCCTTGCGGTTCCAGCGGCGGTCGAGGTAGACGAGGCCGAGCTGGTAGTGCGCCTCTTCGAAGAGCGGGCTCTTCCCCACCGCGTCGCGCAGGCAGCGCATGGCCGGGCCCAGCTCGCCGAGCTCGTGCAGGCAGCGGCCGAGCAGGAAGAGCGCCTGCGGCACCGCCTCGATGCGCACCGCCCGCTGCAGGTGCTTCGCCGCGCGGGCCGGATCGCCAAGCGAGGCGTAGACGGCGCCGAGGCTGAAGTGCGGCAGGAAGCTGTCGCCGTGGAGCTCGACCGCGCGCTGCAGGAGCTTGCTCGCCCCTTCGCCGTCCCCCGCCTCGTGGCGGATGACGCCGCCGTAGACGAGCCCCTCGAAGTGGCCGGGCTTGAGCTCGAGCAGGCGGTCGAACCAGCCGAGGGCGCGCGGCAGCTCGCCGGCGTGGAAGAGACACTCGCCGAGCAGGTGGATCAGCTCGTGGTTGTCGCGGTCGAGACGGGCCGCCGCCTCGAGCGCCTCGATCGCGCGCTCGAGCTCGAGGGCCGAGAAGGCGTTGCTCGCCTCCTCCAGCTGGCGTACGAACTCGTCCTGCCGCGGCCCGCGGTGGAGGGCGAGGATGCGCTCGCGGAGCCGCTGGAAGCGGTCGCGCTTCTCGAGCGCCAGCAGGCGCTGGTCGCGCCGGCGACCCCAAAGGAGCTCCCACTCCTCGCGGGTCACGAGCTGCTTGCGCTCGAGCAGCTCGCGCACCGTGGCCAGGCCGGCCTCGGCCATGGCGAGGTTCTCCTCCTGCTTCTGCACGACGCCGATCAAGTGCTCGAGCGTCTCGGTCGAGCGCTTCACCGCCTCTTCGAGCAGCGAGATGCGCTCGAGCAGGTGCTCGTCGAACGAGAAGTCCTCGTCGAGCTCGCCGAGCAGGTCGTCGCGTTCGCTCCGGCTCCCCGACACCACGAGGAGCTTCTGGTGGCAGCGCCGGCAGAACTCCTGGTCGTCAGGGTTGGCGACGCCGCACGCCTGGCAATACACGGGATGAGCGGCCCTCGACCTCTCTGCTCTCACCTGCCTCCCGCGCTCTCCCCGACCGGTGGGCAGGCGCGAGGTGCCGCCTGGGATCGAGGGTGAGGAATGGGTTGCATCACCACCAACTGATCTCGCCGATGCTGGGAGCAGCGATCAGCTCGACTCGTACTTGTAAAACCCGCGACCGTTCTTTCGGCCATGGTAACCCGCGTCGACCATCTTGACCAACAGCGGACAGGGCCTGTATTTGGGATCGCCGAAACCGTCGTGCAGGACACGCAGGATGTCGAGGCAGACATCGAGCCCGATCAGGTCGGCGAGCGCCAGCGGACCCATCGGATGGTTCATCCCCAGCTTCATCACCTGGTCGATCGCCTCGGCGGTGCCGACGCCCTCGTGCAGCGCGAAGATCGCCTCGTTGATCATCGGCAGCAGCACGCGGTTGGAGACGAAGCCCGGGGCGTCGTGCACCTCCACCGGCGTCTTGCCGAGCCGGGTCGTCGCCGCCTGCACGGCGTCGTAGGTCGGTTGCGAGGTGGCGAGGCCGCGGATGATCTCGACGAGCTGCATCACCGGCACCGGGTTCATGAAGTGCATGCCAATGACGCGGTCGGCGCGCTTGGTGCCGGCCGCGAGCTTGGTGATCGAGATCGAGCTCGTGTTGGTGGCGAGGATGGTCTCGGGCGGGCAGCAGCGGTCGAGCTCGGCGAGCACCGAGGCTTTGACCGGGAGCTTCTCCACCACCGCCTCGATGACGAGCTGGCAGTCGGCGAGCGCCGAGAGCTCGCCCGCGGTGAGAATGCGCCCGAGCGCGGCCTCCTTGTCAGCGGCGGTGAGCTTGCCCTTGGCGATCAGGCGATCGAGGCTCTTGCCGATGCCGGCGAGGCCGCGCTCGAGCGCCGCCGGCGCGACGTCGACGAGGGTCACGGCGAGCCCGGCCTGCGCCGCCACCTGCGCGATGCCGTGACCCATCGTCCCCGCTCCCACGACGCCGACCCGAGTGACCTCGATCATCCGCACGGTCCTCCACGCATGCGAGGACAGTATCAGCCCGATTCTCCCGGCGCAGCCGTGAACTCGTGCACTGGTTCCTCGCGCCGGACCTCGAGACGGTCCTCGAGACCTGGCTCGCGAAGCGAGACGGGCACGCGGCTGCCGTCGCGGCAGCCGCCGCTCGCCGTCGCGTCGATCGCAGGAAGGTCGCGCTTACACGCCGGCGAGCCAGGGCTCGCGCCGGCCGAGCTTCGTCGACATGGCGGCGCCGACGCCGACGAGCGTCGCCACCGTCCAGGTCCAGACGCCGACCCAAGGCACGAGCTTGGCGACGCCGAGCAGGAGCAGACCCACCGTGGCTGCGGACAGCGGCAGCAGCCGTCCGCGCAGCAGGCGCCGCGACACCCAGTCGCCGAGCGCGTGGAACACCGCCACCATCCCCCAGAGCTTGAGCAGCAGGCCCACGAAGACGGCGAGGAAGAGCAGCGGCACGCCCAGCACCGTCGCTGCGAGCGACGTCAGGAAGAGCGCCGTGAGCAGCAGGCTCAACACCGCGGTCAAGCCGACGAGGAAGTTGCGGAAGGGATCGGCGACGATGCTCTCCGAGGTGGCGAGCACCTCGCGTCCCGCGGTGGCGAAGAAGAGAAGCATCAGCACCAGCCAGCCGCAGAGCAGCGCCAGCTTGGCGCCGACGACGAGCGGCGACCAGCCCGGCAGGCCGAGGCTCGGACCCTCGAGCAGCGTCAACCAGGCCCGCGAAACCGAGGGGTAGGCGACGGTGCGGCCGCCGATCACGGCACCACCCGCCGTCACCACGTCACCGCCGAGGACGAAGATGTCGCCGTCGACGCGCCCGCCGTGCAGCAGTCGCACGTCGCCGCCGAGGACGATGACGTCGCCGGAGACGGCGCCGGAGATCGTCACTGTGCCGTCGACCGCCACGACGTCGGAGAGGGCCTCGCCGTCGACGACCATGTCGCGGTCGAGAGCAACCATCTGGTCGCGGGCGACGCTGCCACGCTCGAGGCGGAGCGCCTCGTGCGACGGGGCCGGCCGGCGGTCCGGCGCAGCGAACACGGGCGAGCCGACCGCGAAGGCGAGAAGCAAAGCGAGCTGGGTCAGCGCAACCCGGAGCAGCGCCCGGGTTGCCGGCGGCGGAAGGGCGCGGCGACCGGCGGCGCTCACCGCGAACCCTACCTCCCGCGCCGCGCGCGAGCGCCCGCCAGCGCGCGCCGCCGGCGCCCGCGCAGGAGCGCGAAGAGCAGCGCGTTGACGGCGAGCACGCCGACGCCGAAGACCACGGTCGCCGGCAAGTCGAGGGCCGCCGCGATGGCCATGCCGACACCACGCCACGACGCGGTGAGCAGCCCCGCACCCGAGAGCGCGGCCGCGACGGCGAAGTCCGCGATCGCTCGCGCGGCCGCGAAGAGCGGCGATCCGGGCTGCAGTTGCGCACCGGCGACCCCCAGGACGCCGATCGACAGGGCGAGCAACGCCGCCAGCGCGAGCAACGCCGAGCGCCAGCCGCGCGGCTGCCGTTCCGCCCACGGCGCATTCGCCGGCAGCGTGGCCATCACCTCGCTCGTGAACCCGGGGCGAGCCGTCACCCGCCCGAGCGCCAGCACCTCGTTGAGGCGCGTGAGGTCGCGCTCCTCGCGTCGCAGCGCGTCGTCGCCGTCGAGGCGGCCGCGCAGCGCCTCGCGCTCCGCGGGGCCGAGGGAACCGTCGACCGCGAGGTCGACGAGCATCTTGGGGTCGGTATCGGCGGTACCCATCGCGAGCTCCTACTCCTGCCTAGTCCCCGAGATAGGCGGCCAGCTTGTCCTTGAGCATCTGGCGGCCGCGAAAGAGCTTGTTCTTCACCGTGCCGAGCGGCATGCGCTTGATCTGCGCGATCTCCTCGTAGGAGAGCTCCGCATAGTGACGCATGACGATGAGCTCGCGGTAGTCGGCAGGCAGCGAGTCGATGGCTTCCTGGATCGCCGTGCCGCGTTGCTCGTTGCGCAGGTCCTGGTAGGGGCTCGGCCCCCAGCTCGGCAGCTCGCGCTCCCAGGGGGTCTCGTCCTCCGCATCCTGGCGCTGCAGCGGCACCCAGCGCACCTTGCGGCGGCGCAGCTCGTCGACGCCCAGGTTGTGCGCCACCCGGAAGGTCCAGGTGGAGAACTTGAACTGGGGGTCGAACCGATCGAGCGCCTGGTACACGCGCAAGAAAACCTCCTGGGCCAGGTCGTGGGCGGTCTCGACGTCGCGCAGCATCCGGAAGAGGAAGCTCACCAACCGATCCTGATACCGCTCCACCAGCAGGCTGAAGGACTTCTGGTCCCCCGCCAGCACCTTGGCCACCAGCTCCTCGTCGGGTGTCCGGATGGCCGGCTCGGCGGTTAGGGGCCGTGATCCTGCGGCCATCGGGAGGTACGGTGGGGGCCGGCGAATGTTGCAGCCGGGGTCCAGGGGCGGCCGCTCAGCCGCCGGTGGGCCCCTGCGCGGGAGCCGCGGGGGTCGGCTTCGGCCCGGCGGCGCCGGGGGGGTCCTGGGTCGCCGAAAGGAACCCTTGCTGGCGACCGCAGAGCAGGTCGGCGAGGTCGCGCTCGATCCCGTGAGGCGACTTCTCGACCACCCGTCCGACCTCGACCGCCTCGCGACGCACGACAAAGGTGGGCACGTGGTGGAGGTCGACGCCGGCGAGCAGCGGCGCCGGCTCCACCTTGCCGCGGTCGACGCCCACGTATTCGACGCTGAAGCCCTTCTGGTCGGCGATCTCGTCGAGGGCCCGCCAGAAGCGGCCCAGCTCGCGGCGGCTGTCCGAGCACCAGGTGCCGAAGTAGACGACCAGCGAGGCGCCGGGCGGCACGCCGACGAGCTCGCGCGCCGCTTGCGGATCGATGGCCGCCTCGGCCTCGGCCTGGACGTAGAGCGGGTAGGCCTCCTCCACCTGCTCGCGGGTGAGCGGGCCGAGCATCACCTCGGGGTCGGACGCCACGCCGGCCGGGGTCTCGCTCGCCGCCGGCGCGGCAGCCGCGCCGAGCTCCGGCATCGCGGCGAGCGCGAGGACGAGCACGAGAGGGAACGTTCTCGGAGCCGGTCGCGGCATGGCGGCAGTTTACTCCAGCCGTGGATGGCCGGCGGGCGGCGACCGAGGCCGTGACCTAGGGCGCGATCTCGCGCACGTGCGCGATGCGGTCCCACTGCTCGAGGCGGTCGAGGACGTCGAGCCCGGCGACGACGCGGCCGAACGCCGTGTAGCCGCCGTCGAGGTGGGGCTGAGCCGAGAGGGTGATGAAGAACTGGCTGCCGCCGGTGTCCGGGCCGGAGAGCGCCATGCCGACGACGCCCCGCTCGTAGCGCAGGAGGTTGATCTCGTCGCGCACCTCCCAGCCGGGGCCTCCCGAGCCGTCGCCACGCGGATCCCCTCCCTGGGCGACGAAGTCGGGGACGACGCGGTGGAAGAAGAGCCCGTCGTAGAAGCCCTGCCGCGCGAGGGAGAGGAAGTTCGCGCAGGTCAGCGCCGCGCGCGCGCAGACGAGCTCGAGCTCCACGTCTCCCTTCTCGGTCTCGACGCGCACGCGGTGGGGCCCTTCCGCGGCCAGCACCAGCTCGCGATAGCTGGCGACCGCGAGCCCGCGTCCCGCCTCGCCCGCCGGGGGCGCCGTCTCGCCGAGGGCGCGCAGGGCGTCGGCCGCCGCCCGGCGCAGCAGCCACTCGTCGCCGGCGAGCACCTTGCGGAGCGCCGCAATGGCTTCGTCGCGCTCGCGCGGCTCCGCGGTGGCTCGGGCGCGGATGGCGTCGATGGCCGATCGCCGCGCGTCCGCGAGGGGATCGCCAGCCGCGCGCGACTGCGCCGCGGTCAGCTCCGCCATCGGCAGCCGTGGATGCTCCGCCGCCCAGTCGAGGGCGTTCGCGCGCACCACCGGGTCGTCGTCGGCGAGCGCCGTGCGCACGATCGACGCGCCCTCCTCGTCGGACACCTTCGCGACGCCGGTGCTCGGCGAGGAACCGTTCAGCATGGAGCCCAACGCGGCGGCGCGCACCGGGGCGACGGAGTCGCGGCGCAGCGTCGCGAGCAGATCGGAGAGGGTCAGCCGGGAGGCGCCCTCGGCGGCGCTCGCCCGCAGCTGCCACTCGGGAGCGCGCGCGGCGGCTGCCAGCAGGTCGGGAGCCTGCGCATCGCCTCCGGCCGCGAGCGCCAGCAGGGCGAGCTGGCGCTCGCGCAGCGGGCCGCTCCTGGCGCGCGCCCGCAACGCGGCGGCGAGCGGCTCGTCGCCGAGCCATGCGCCGGCGACCTCGAGGGCGGTGACCCGCACTCCGACCCGAGGGTCGTCGAAGAGGGGGAGCAGCCGCTGTCGTGCGCGTGCGCCCAGCGCGAGCTTCCCGTCGGCGACGAGCTTCGCGGTCGCGCGCAGCGCCTGCACCACCGGGCCGGGCGCCGGCTCGTCGAAGAAGCGATCGAAGAGCGCAGCGTCGGACGCCTCACCCACCTGACCCAGGGCGCGGATCGCCCAGCCTGCGACCCAAGGGTCGAGCTGAGCAGGGTCGGGGTCGGCGAGCAGCGCGCGCAGCACCGGGGCGCCGGACGGGCGCGGGTAGCGCGCCAGCGCGTAGGCGGCGCGCGCGTGCAGTAT
>Ga0209382_10002474_pt1 | contig 26873 bp, 20 predicted proteins | sample SoiMetdeltSBSDD5_FD_187599 | JGI IMG/M metagenome (GOLD analysis project Ga0209382, IMG submission 187599) | Bulk soil microbial communities from a Populus tree surrounding site in Tennessee, USA - Soil MetaG P. deltoides SBSDD5 (SPAdes) (version 2) | ecosystem: Environmental > Terrestrial >... | reverse complement strand
GATCGTCGACTGGCGACGGCAGACTGTGGAGATCTACCGGCGTGAGCAGGCCACCCTGCGGCTCGTCGCGACACTGGGTAACGAGGACATGCTGACGTCGCCGCTGCTACCTGACTTCGCCAGCCCCGTTGCCGGCCTCTGGCCACCATCGCTGTAACCGACGGTGAGACGCGAGCAGGAATTGGCAGCCATCGACGTGCTTCGACCAGGTCAGGCGCAGCGCGTTAGTTGTTAGCGACTCGGTTCTATGGGCCGCCGATCCGCTGAACTTGACCCGGTCGGATGCTGGAGATAGCCTCCAGAACACGTGGCACGAGCGGAAGCAGGTCTTCTATCTTGTTACTTCGAGCGATGAAGACGATCACGCCTATCGAAAACCGGCTCAGGTTCTGCTGGAACTGAAGGTTCCGATCAGAGGTCAGAAAGACGTCGAAACCACTCTCGGAAGCGCGCCGAAGTAGTTCGCCGTTCTTGATCCCGGACCAGCCTTGACGCTGAACTGTCTGGACATCGTGTCCTGGAAGGACTCGCGTCAGACGCCTCGGAAGCTGTTCGTCAAGCAGGATGTGCACGGGCTATCAGCGCCTCATGGGCCGCTTCGAGAGCGGCCACGGCCTGCTCACGGGAGACGCTGGGAAAATCGTCGAGGAACTCGTCCAGGCTGTAATCGCCTTCGAGGTAGTCGATGAGGTTGCGTAGCGGGACGCGGGTTCCGACGAAGACTGGTGTTCCCCCCAGGATCTCAGGGTCGCTGTGGACGACGCGTGCAAGGTCTTCCATCGGGCGCTCCTCTTCCTGGAGGATTGTATCGCCCACCGGAGAGACCCGGTACGCGCCGACCATTGCGACTTCGCTGCCCCCGTCTATGGCACCTACTTCGTGAAGGTGTAGACCTGGCTCCTGACGGGCTCCATGATCGGGATGGTGATGCCCATGCTCGACAGGGCGCCCTGCACGTCGGCGATCGTCGTGGCGCCGGCTGGCGGGTTGACGCGGTGGTGGTGAGGGATCAGCACCTTCAGGTTCGGGTTGCTGTTCATCGTGTAGCGAATGGTCGCCGCGGCGTCCAGCGGCTCCTTGTCGCCGCTCATGTGGAAGATCACGGCGTCCGGCTTGTAGAGCTCGCCCCAGAGCGCCTGGTCCTGGGTGGCGGACGAGCTGCCGGTGAAGTAGACCGTCCAGCCGTTCTCGAAGGTGATGATGAAGCCGGTCGCGATGCCGCCGTACGGCGCCGTCATCGTCGGCTTCGGAACGCCGGTGCTGTGGATCGCGTGGACGACGCGGACCGTGACGCCGTCCAGGATCATCCGCGAGCCGGGGTTGCCGCCCGGTAACTGATCGCGCGGCACGCCCTGTTCGGCGATCCAGGTGCGCAGCTCGCCCGGTCCGAGGATCTTCGCGCCGGTCTTGAGCGCCAGAGGGACGGTGCTGCCCAGCTCGTCGCCGTGGCCGTCCGCCGGCAGGATCAGGTCGGCTTTCGTGATGTCGTCGACGCTGATCGCGGCGTCCGGGTTGCCCTCGATGTACGGGTTGATCAGGATGACCTTGCCGTTCACCGAGGTCAGGCGGAAGTGAGACCAGCCGAACCATTCGAGGGTGACGGCACCGCCCTGGGCCGCCGAGGGCGAGGCCGGGATGACGAATCCGAAGAGCACGGCGAACACTGCCATCGACGCAAGCATGAGCACGGGCAGGCGACCACATCGTCGTACGGTTCCCACGGCCATCCTCCACGAGACGTGTGGTGGTGCTACGAGTAAGAGGCGCCTCGTGGATTGCTGGCCGGCTACTTCAGTTGATCCAGGACCGCGCGCGGCAGGAGCATCTTCACCGAGCTGATGTCCCGGAACGTCCGCGAGACGCGGATGTCGCCGGCCAGGCTCAGCAGCGTGTAGGCGTCGTACGGGGCCATCCCCTTCTCCCGCGACAGGAAATCCACCATCTGGCGCACCGCGTCGCGCATCGCCCGGCCGATATCCTGGCCGTAGGAGAGCACGACGAAGTGCTCCGGTGTCAGCGCGCGCGGCATCGGGATCGGCGTAGCCTTCTCCAGGGTGACGCGGATCTGGGTGTCAGACGCGCACTCGGCGCCGGTGCCGGCCACGGCGCCGTCCGCGACCACGGCGTGGCAGTCGCCCAGCGCCAGCAGGCCACCCGGCACGATGACGGGCAGGTACAGGATGCTGCCTGAGACCAGCTCCTGCATGTCAATGTCCCCGCCGTACGGGCCGCTGTCGCTCGCCGTGCTCTGCCGGTACTCGGGTGTCGTCGCGACGAACCCCATCGAGGGACGGAGCGGGAGTCGGATGCCGTACGGCAGCACCGCCTCGTCGCCCTCGATGGCGATGCTTAAGCAGTCGGGCGTCGTGAACTGATCGTTGAGGAAGCCGCGGTTCGACATCACCATGTGCGCGGCGCCCTCATCGGCCTTCGGGACGATGCTCAGGAACTCGATCCTGAGCGCATCGCCGGGCTCAGCTCCCCTGACGGCGATTGGTCCGGTGGCCGGCCCCTTGTCAGGCTTCGCCTCGAACGTCGCCGCGTCACGGAGCCCCTCGAAGGCGTCCCAGGTCTCGACTTCGAGCTCGTCGCCGGACTCGATCGTGATGGCCGGCGTAGCTGCCGGATCCAGGAAGTAGATGTGACGACCTCGACTGAGCCGCTTCATCGCGAGCCTCCATTGGTTCGCTGACCTGATCCGGATTAGATCGGACAGGATGTACAGGATGAACAGGATCGAATAGGTAATCCTGTTCATCCTGTACATCCTGTCCAGCGTTCTGTCAGCCGAGTTAGACCGGGTCCGGCTGGCTCCAGTAGCTGTGCATGACGTGCAGCGTGGTCCGGAGCTTCCCCGCGACCGCCTCGGTGTCGTCGGTACGGTCATGGGCGGTACCTCCGCGACACCCGACGATACTATCAGCAGACCGACGCGTCAACTCAGGTTCGCCACGGCAGCCGGGCGGCATGTGCAAGCCGGCCAGGTCACGCGATCTTCGCCGTGAACTACGATCTACCCTTGCGAGTCCGCGCGGAGTGCATGGCGCGCAGCGGCGCCATGAGGGAGTGAGAGCGATGGCGTTGCCGCCAGTTCGAGTCGAGCAAAACCTGAAGCTGATCGGGCACAACGACCTGGGGGCCGGGCCGAACGCCGGCGAGGGGCTGGCGATGAAGATCACCCCCTCCGGCCGCTGGCTGTTCTACGTCGCCCACGAGAACCCGCCGATGGCGATGTCGATCCTCGACGTGACGGACCCGACGAGGCCGGAGCTGGTGTACCAGTCTGAGGTGCCGCACAACGACGTGCGCGGCAACTCGCTCGCCATCCACGGCGACACGCTGCTGCTCGCCAGCCAGTGCAAGCTGCCGGGCCAGCAGCCGGCCGGCTTCACCGTCTTCGACCTGTCGGACCCGATTCAGCCGCGCGAGGTTGCCTTCTTCGACACGTCCGGCCCGCACTCGCAAGGCGTCCATTACGTCTCGCTGATCGACGGCCGCTACGCCCACATCACCACCGGCGCCGCCGACTTCGAGCCGAACGACCCGAAGGACCACCAGTTCTACATGATCGTGGATCTGGAGGATCGGACGAAGCCGAAAGAGGTCGGCCGCTGGTGGCTGCCCGGCCAGCGCAAGGGCGATCCTGAAGGGCCGCTGAAGCGCCACGAGCCGCGCTACGACTTCGGCTACCGGCCGCACAACATCCTCTGCTTCCCGGAGCGGCCGGATCGCGCGTACGTCGGGTACATCGACGGCGGCATCGTCATCCTGGACATCTCGGACAAGAGCAACCCGAAGCTGGTCAGCCGGGTGGACTACCATCCGCCGTTCCCGGGCTTCACCCACACTGTTCTGCCGCTATTCGATCGCGGCCTGCTGGTGGTGGCCGACGAGGCGACCGGCGACGAGGGCGCGGACTGGCCGAAGCTGGTCTGGATGGTGGACGTCCGCGAGGAGACGAACCCGGTCATCATTTCGACGCTGCCGTTCCCGAGCGACTTTGACGAGCTGCACCGCGTGGGCGGGCGGATCGGAGCGCACAACATTCACGAGAACGATTCGGAGCCCGGCAGCGCGATCCTGAAGAACACGGTCGTAGCGGCCTGGTTTAGCGCCGGCCTGCGTGTTTACGACATCCGCAACCCGTTCCGCCCGGAGGAGCTGGCAGTCTTCCTGCCGGAGACGCCGGACGGCCAGCGCGGCTGCCGCATCAGCGACTGCTTCATGGACTCGCGCGGCTACATCTACGCCGCCGACCGTGCGCGAGGTGGCATCTACGTCCTGGAGTACACCGGCAGCGTGCCCCTGGACTGATGCTGTGCTCCCCCTCTCCGCGCCGGAGAGGCCGTGGGGTAGGGGCCCCCATGGTAGGTATGATGGCTGGGGGGTGAGGTCACTCATGGATCTTCAGCTCAAGGACAGGGTCGTCATGGTGGTCGGGGCTACCGGCGGGATCGGTGCTGCCGTGGCCGAGGCGTTCGCGGCGGAGGGTGCGAGCCTCGCGCTGGTCGGCCGCGACCAGGAGAAGGTCTCGGCGCTGGCGTCGAAGCTCGGCGGGGGTGACGTCTCCTGCGCGACGTTCACCTGCGATCTGCTCGATCCCGGCCAGCCGGCGTCGGTCGTGCAGCAGGCCGAGGCGCGGTTCGGCCGGCTCGACGTGATCGTGAACTGCGCCGGCAACGCGAAGCGCGGCTCCCTCGACGAGGTCACGGACGCCGACTTCGAGAGCACGCTTCAGGTGAAGCTGCTCGGGCCGATCCGGCTGGTCCGGGCGGCGCTGCCGGGCATGCGCGAACGCCGGTTCGGCCGGATCGTGATGGTCGGCGGCCTGAACGGGCGGAACCCCAATGGCCAGGCGGTGGTCGGCGGGGCCGTCAACGCCGGCGCCGCGAACGTCGCCCGGCAGCTCGCGAAGGCGAACGCCGCCAGCGGTATCACCGTCAACGTGGTCGATCCGCACTACACCCGGACCCGGCGCTGGGAGCGGCGTTTGGATGAGCTTCAGGAGCGCCACGGGATCAGCCGCGAGGAGGCCAGCGCGCGGGCATCATCGCACATGCCGATCGGCCGCCCGGTCGAGCCCCATGAGATCGCCGACGTGGTGCTGTTCCTGTCGTCGCCGCGCACGGCGGCGATCAACGGCGCCATCATCCCGGTCGACGGCGGCTCTACCGAGGGACTTTACTAATTCCAGTTCCGCACGTCCGATGTGAGCCGATCGCGAATCCTCACCGCGAGCGTGAGCGAGCGGACCTTCGGGCTCCAGGGTCCGGCTCGCTCACGCTCGCGGTGAGGAATAGTCCACCACACGCGATCTTCTTGATGAAAGGCTGAGCATGAGTGTCGACGTGAACGCTCTCAACGAGCACCTCGGGGGGTTCCCAAGGCTGATGGGTATCCGCTTCGTCGAGGCGAGCCTTGACCGACTCGTCGCCGAGCTTGAGGTCCACGATGAGCTCCTGACCGGCGGCGACCGGGTCCACGGCGGCACGTTGATGGCGTTCGCCGACACCGTCGGCGCGGTGGCAACGGTGATCAACCTGCCGCCGGGCGCCGGGACGACCACGCTGGAGTCGAAGACGAACTTCCTGGCGGCCGGACGCGATGGCATCCTCCGTGCCGAAGCGATACCGATACACAAGGGCCGCAGCACGATGGTCTGGCAGACCCGCGTGACGGACGGGACGGGCCGGCTCGTCTCGCTGACGACCCAGACCCAGATCGTGCTCTACAAGAGCTGACGCCTGGAGACTCCGGCGATCCGCTGTCCTGGCGCCCGTGAACCCGTCACGCCAGCGGGTCGCCGTCGTTGATGTACCATATGAGCCAGGAACGGGAAGTCGACGTGGAGCAGCGGGAGCAGCCTGATTCGGCGCCTGCGAGCCCTTCGGGGCCTGCTGACGAGCCGTCGCCAGGGTCGCCACGGGTCGAGGCGGCGATCGCCCGCTGGCAGCGCGAGTTGCTCGACCTGTCGCGGAACAATCGCCTGCTCTACTTTCAGGCCGGGCGTGGACGGCGGGGTCAAGGCGGTGTGCCGATCGCACAGCCGACACCGCCGGAGCTGTTCGATCGCCTGGCGAACCGCGAGAAGCGCCAGACGATCTCCCGCCCGTCCACGGACCAGCAGCTTACCATCGAGCTGGCGCTTGACACCGGGAGCCCTCCCCACCCTACCATGGGGCCCCTCAATCCCCACGGCCCCAACCCTCTCCCAGAGGGAGAGGGAGCAGGTTCCTCCCCTCTCCCTTGCGAGGGAGAGGGGGCGGGGGTGGGGGCTCCCGGGGCTGGGGGTAGGGGGTCCCTCAAGCGCGACGAGATCTGGTTGGACGTCGAGCCGGAGCGCCTCGACGCACTCCTCTATCGGCTTCGCTTGCGGGCGCGCTCGGCGCTCCTGGAGCAGGGCATTGATATCCTCTACGTCGCGTTCGGGCTGCTCGAATGGACCGGGACCGGAAGCACCGCCGCCGACGAACGCGCCCTGAGCCCGCTCCTTCTGCTGCCGGTCCTCCTCGACCGCGCGCGATCCGTCGATCCGTACACCCTCACGCCCCTCGACGAGCGCCCCGTCCTCAACCCGGCCCTCGCCTACCAGCTTCAGCACACGTACCAGCTCACGCTGACCCTCCCGCAGACTGACGACGACGGCGATCTCGACTATCAGGCCGCGCTCGCGCACCTCCGGGACCAGCTCAGCGTCCGACCGGACTGGTCCGTCCGTGACGGCGCGTACCTCGGACTGTTCTCCTTCGCCAAGCAGGCGATGTACGCCGATCTGGCGGCCATCCGTGACCGCCTGGTGCAGCATCCAGTCGTGCGGGCGCTGGCCGGCGAGCCCGAGTGCCTGCCCGCCGTCACCCTGCCAGAGGCGGACCGCCTGGACGAGCGCGAGCACCCGCGCGAGACGTTCCAGGTGCTGGATGCCGACGCCAGCCAGCGGACCGTCCTGGGCGCTATCCGCGCGGGGAGCAACCTGGTGGTCCAGGGGCCACCCGGGACCGGCAAGTCGCAGACGATCGCCAACGCCATCGCCGAGGCGCTCGCGCACGGCAAGAGCGTGCTGTTCGTCAGCGAGAAGCTGGCCGCACTCCAGGTCGTGGCGAAGCGGCTGCGAGCGGCCGGCCTCGGCGACTTCTGCCTGGAGGCGCATGGCCACGGCGGCGACAAGGCGGCGATCGTCAAGGCGCTCGCGGCGGCGCTGCCGGAGGTCCCTCAGCGGCCGGTCGGACCGTCGACCGAGGATCTCCAACTCCTTGCCGAGCGCCGGGACGCGCTCAACGCCTACGCCCGCGCCCTCCACAACGCCGACAACCCGCTGGGAGCATCGGCGTTTGCGATCCACGGCGAGCTGGCGAAGCGGGCAGCGGCGCCGCGCATTCTGTTCGACCTCCCGTCGATCGCCATGCTGACCGGCGAACGTGTGATCCGGATGGTCGATCTGGTGCGGCGGCTCGAACCCGTGGCCGCCGTCGTCACCGCGCCCGAGCAGCATCCCTGGCACGGCTGCATCGTGCCGCGCTGGAACCCGCTGGTGCAGGCGCAGCTCGAAACGACGCTCAGTCGGCTCGCGCGCGCGGCCGACGAGCTGGCCGAGGTCCAGGCGCGGGCAGTCCGCCGTTGGGGTCTCTCCTGCGAGCCGTCAGTGGCCGGTGCAGTCTGGCTCGTTCAGGTGTTGACGATCCTGGACGGTCGGCCGCCGGCGCTGGCGCGCTGGCTGACCCGGCCCACGGTCACCGATCTGGTCGAGCAAGTCCGCTCCTGGCGCTCGCGCTGTGACGTGTATAGCCAGCGACGCCAGCGGTTGCTCGCCCGCTACCGCGAGAGCGTCTTCGAGCTGGACCTGCCGCCGATCATCGCGACGCTGGAGGGCGTCGAGCTGGGCACGATCGAGCGGCTTCGCGGCGACGGGCCGGCGGCCGATCGTGCTCTTGCCGCGCGCCCGGCCGTCAAGCGAGCAGCCAGCCGTACGCTCCGAGCGGTCCCGGCGACGCTGACGTCCGCCGCCGATCTCGCGGAGCAGCTCGGGATGGCCGCTCCCACGACCCGCGCCGAGATGGCGCGGGTGCTCCAGGTCGCCGAGTTGATTCAGGCCGATCCGCGCCCAGAGGCTGGTTGGCTGGAGCCGGGGCGACTGGGCGTGCTCGCCGACCTTGTCGCCGAGGCAGCCCGCCAGTCCGAGCGAGCGGCAGCCAGCCGGGCGGCTCTCGCCGAGCGGTTCGACGATGCCGTCCTGAGCGCCATCACTCCGGCCCTGGCCGAGCGCTTCGAGACGACGTACGGCTCCTGGCTCCGGTACCTCCGGCCGGACTGGTATGCCGACGTCGGGCTGCTCCGTCGCCACCTGCGCGCCGAGCGAGCCGCTGAGGGCCTTGACTATTCGGCCGCCGCCGACGCGATCCGCCACTGGCGCGAGGTGACTGCCGCCGAGAGCTGGCTCGCCGTCCAGTCTGCCAATCTCGCGAAGGCGTTCGGCAGGCACTACCTCGGCAACCGAACGGACTGGATCGGCATCCAGGTCGCTATCGACGTGGTGCGCCGCCTCACCGAGCTATTCAGCGATCTCCGTCGCTGGCCGCGCGTCTCGGCACTGCTGCTGGAGGCGGATGGCGCGGCCACGCTCTCCCGTCCGATCCAGCACCTGCGTACCGCTTTCGCCGAGCTGGACGCCGCGCTGACGGAACTGAACCGCGTCGCCGACTTTGACCCCTCCTCACAACCTCCGCTCCCGGAGCTCGCCGCCGAGCTGGAGGGCTGGCTCGCCGCCCTTGCGCCGCTCTGGGAAGCCTCAGATGCCCTCCACGGCGCCCGCCGTCAGACCACCACCAGCGTCGCGGACCTGCTGGCCGAAGCTCGTGACGCCCTCGCCTGCCCGACGTTCGAGCGGGAGTTCGGTGCGGCCATGCCGGGGCTCGTCGACGAGTTCGGGCCGTTCTTCAAGGGACTCAGCACGGACTGGGCACGGATCGTGGCGGCGCTCGGCTGGACCGCGCACCTGCGCGCCAGCTTCGACCGCCAGCCGCCGGACACGTTCATGGCCGCACTGGACGCCGAGCCGGCCGGTCCGGTCCCCGAGCGCGACGACCTGGCCCGCGCGCTCGCGCGCGTCCAGGAGCTTCGCGAGGAGCTTGGCAGCGCGTTCAGAGACGGTACGCCGCGCATCGGCTCGCACACCGTCGATCGTGCGACACTGCCGGCCCTGGCCGCCTGGGCGAGAAGCCGGCACGCGGCGCTGCCGAGGCTTCAGGAGTGGATCGACACCCAGGCGCTCCTCGGTGAGCTTGCATCGGCCGGGCTGCGCGGATTCGTGGACGGGCTGATCCGCGAGGCGCCGCCGCCAGGACTCTGCGTGGACGCCTTCCTGCGCCAGTTGTTCACACTCTGGCTCACCTGGCGCTACGAGCGTGCACCGGCTCTCGCGCGGTTCCGTCGGCCGGAGCACGAGCAGACCGTCGCCGACCTGCGCCACCTCGATCGTCGTCAGTGGGAGCTGAACGCCCAGCGGATCTCGGCGACCTTGCTCGCTCGTCGCCCGGGACGGGCCGGCGGCGGCATGAACGGGTCGGAGATCGGGCTGCTACTGCGCGAGGCCCGCAAACAGCGTCGGTTCAAGCCGCTCCGACGCCTCTTCGCGGAGCTCCCGCACCTGCTCCCCCGGCTCAAACCGTGCCTGCTGATGAGCCCGCTCTCCGTTGCCCAGCATCTTGGCGACTCGGCCGTCACGTTCGATCTGGTCATCTTCGACGAGGCGAGCCAGATCCTGCCGGCCGACGCGATCGGCGCGATCGGGCGCGCCCGGCAGGTCGGCGTGGTCGGCGATCGGCGCCAGCTCCCGCCGACTCGCTTCTTCCAGGTCACCACCCTCGACACAATCGGCGACGACCCGGACGAGGAGCCGCCTGAGAGCGTGCTGGACGCCTGCCTGAACGCCGGGCTGGCAGAATGCTCGCTGCTCTGGCACTACCGGAGCCGCCACGAGCACCTGATCGCTTTTTCCAATGGGGCGTTCTACGACGGCCGGCTCCGGACGTTCCCCAGCCCCGATGCCGACGAGCGCGTTGTCACGTTCGAGCACGTGCCGGGCGGCGTCTACGATCGGGGCGGCGCCCGCGCCAACCACGTCGAGGCCGTGAAGGTCGCCGATCTGGTGGTTGAGCACGTCGAGCAGCAGGCGTCCGTGCCGGCCGAGCAGCGGCTGAGCCTGGGTGTGATCGCCTTCTCCGAGGCCCAGATGCTCGCGATCCTCGGCGAGCTGGAGGCCCGCAAGCGCGCTCGACCGGACCTGGAGCCGCTGCTGACCGACGAGGGCGACGAGGGGCTGTTCGTCAAGAACCTGGAGTCGGTCCAGGGCGACGAGCGCGACGTCATCCTCTTCTCGATCGGCTATGGGCGCGACGCCGCCGGCCGCCTGACGATGAGCTTCGGGCCGCTGAACGCGCCGGGCGGCGAGCGCCGGCTGAACGTCGCCGTGACCCGTGCCCGGCGCCGCCTGACCGTGGTCGCCTCGATCCGAGCGCATGAGATCGACGGCGGCCCGGAGCGGCCGGCGGGCGTGCGCCAGTTGAAGCGGTACCTGGAGTACGCCGAGAACGGCCCGTCCGTCCTGTTGGGGGAGGCAGGCCATCCGGGCGGCGTGGCAGCGGGTCGGGCGGCATCGCCGTTCGAGGCGGCGGTCCAGGCGGCCATCACGGCGGCGCTTGGCGAGGGCGGGCCGGAGGTCGTCGCGGGCGTCGGCGTCGGCGAGCAGCCCGTCGATCTGGCCGTGCGCGACCATGATGGCCGCTACCTGCTGGCGATCGAGTGCGATGGCCGGACGTTCGCCAGCTTGCCGACGGCGAGAGATCGCGATCGGCTCCGCCAGGAGGTGCTGGAGCGGCTCGGCTGGCAGGTCCACCGGATCTGGTCAACCGACTGGATCGGTGCCCAGCGCGATGAGGAGCAGCGTGTGTTGGTGGCTGTCGAGCGTGCGCGCCTGATCCGCGACGGGTTGCTTCCTGACGACACGCCGCTGTCGGTGCTCAAGTCGGCGGACCAGCCAGCGCGTGGCGTGACCCGTCCCCAGACGCGGCTGCGCGTGTCGGGGGCGAGGATCGAGGGGCGAGCGGGACGTGAAAGGATGATGGACGCGGGCGCAACGGACGCGGGCGCAATGAATTGCGCCCCTACAGGACCGGATCCGGTAGGGGCGCAATTCATTGCGCCCGCCGACGCCGCCACGGCTCCCCCTACGCCCGACGTACCTGACCCTCAGGCCTGGACGGAGAACGTGGTCCCCTCCCCCTCGGAAGGGGGAGGGGCCGGGGGTGGGGGTCACCCGGCTCGACCCATCGAAAAGGTGCCCGAGACGGAGATTGTCGAGGCTGTCCGTGCTGTCCTCTCGCGCGCCTTCGCGATGCCTGCTCCTGAACTGGAGGTCGCAGTCGCACGTGAGCTTGGCTACCAGCGAACGGGCGCCCGGATCCGCGCAGTCGTCGGCCGCGTCGTCGGGCAACTGCTCCAGGACGGCACGCTGGTGGACTCCGGCGGTAACCTCCGCCTCTCGTCGCCCTCCTGACTTCTGTCTCCTCGCAGCCAATTGCATGTCGCCCGCTGACGCACGTAGAGTACGTGCATGCTGCCGGTGACCTCTGCTCGATGCGCCTGACGATCCTCGGATCCGGATCGTCGCACGGTTCGCCGGTGATCGGCTGCACCTGCGAGACCTGCACCTCGGACGATCCGCGTAACCGTCGCTACCGCTCGTCTGCGCTCGTCGAGGTCCGAGATCGAGCCTTCCTGATCGACACCGGCCCCGAGCTCCGCCTTCAGGCGCTCCGGGCGGACATTCGACGGATCGACGCCGTCCTCTACACCCACTTCCACGCCGATCACGTCCACGGTATCGACGATCTCAAGGCGTTCAACGCGGCGTTGGGCGGCCCGCTGCCCTGCTACGGCAACGCGCAGACCGAGGCCGTGCTGCGCGAGCGATTCGACTACGCGTTCGCGGGAACGCCGTGGGTCGGGCTGATCCCGCACCTGACGTTCGAGGTCGTGGACGAGACGTTCGACCTGATGGGCGTGCCGGTGACGCCGGTCGATCTCCAGCACGGACGGATTCGCTCGCACGGCTGGCGGATCGGCGGCCTGGCGTACCTGACGGACGCGAACGGCATCCCACCGGCCTCGCTTGCGAAGCTGCACGGCCTGGATTTGTTGGTGATCGACGGCCTGCGCCCCCGACCGCACCCGACCCACTACTCGATCGACGAGGCGGTCGCCGTCGCCCGCGATCTTCGGCCGCGGCAGACGCTGCTCACGCACATGAACCACAACGTCGAGTACACCCGCGAGAGCGCCAGCTTGCCGCCGGGCGTCGGTCTGGCCTACGACGGCCTGGTGGTGGACCTCCCCGACCCGTAGGTATCCCACGTTTCTCCCGCCTCGCTCGAAGTGTCGGCGGGGTGACAGCAGGGGGACTGACATCCTGCTATCGTGGGCTCCAGATCGAGCGCGGCGGTCGGCGCCGCCCAGAGGAGCGAGCGATGGAAGACCAGATGACGGACGATGGCGTCGACATCAGCATCACCGACGAGGTTGACAGCGATCTGGACCTGATCGCCGGCACCCAGAAGCCTAAGGGGTACATCGAGCAGGACAACCTCTAAAGGCTTCGTTGGGAAGCGTGATGCGGTTGTCGCACCGTGTGACGATCGCGTCATAGACACCCGAACCATGGGCGCGGCATCCTGCCTGCAAGGAGCACCGAGCAGGCAGGATCGTCACCGTGGCCGTCGCGCGCAGCGCAGAGCACACGCCCTTCCCGGATCTCTTCCATCCCGCCGTCACGGCCTGGCTGGCCGAGACGTTCGCGGCGCCCACGCGCGCCCAGGCTGAGGGCTGGCCCGAGATCGTCGCCGGCCGCGCCACGCTGATCCTCGCACCGACCGGATCCGGCAAGACGCTGGCGGCGTTCCTGGCCGCGATCGACCGAGTGATGTTCTCGCCGGTCCCCGCGAAGCAGGCGCGCTGCCGGGTACTGTACGTCTCGCCGCTGCGGGCGCTGGCGTTCGACGTCGAGCGAAACCTCAGAGCGCCGCTGGTCGGGATCGCGCGGGTCGCCGAGCGCCGTGGGGACGCCGTCCACCTGCCGACCGTCGCGCTCCGCACCGGCGACACCGAGGCCGGCGAGCGCGCCCGGATGCTTCGCAACCCGCCCGACATCCTGATCACCACGCCCGAGTCGCTCTACCTGATGCTGACCTCGCAGGCCAGGAGCATCCTGCAGTCCGTCGAGCTGGTGATCGTCGACGAGATCCACACGCTGGCCGGCACCAAGCGTGGTGCACACCTGGCGTTGTCGCTGGAGCGGCTGGGTCACCTGGCCGGCCGGCCGATCCAGCGCGTCGGGCTCTCGGCGACGCAGCGCCCGCTGGATGAGGTCGCGCGGTACCTCGGCGGCGGGGAGGAGGCTCCCCGACCGGTCAGCGTGGTCGATGCTGGCGTCCGCAAGGCGTTCGATCTGCGTGTCGAGGTGCCCGTCGAAGACATGTCGCGCCTCGGAGAGGTGCTTCGACCAGACCAGGGCGAGATCCCGGAAGGCGCCACCAGCGTCCTGCAACGGCACTCGATCTGGCCCGCCATCTACCCAAGGCTGCTGAGCCTGATCCAGGCGCACCGCTCGACCATCGTCTTCGTCAACAGCCGCCGCCTGGCCGAGCGGGTCGCCGGTGCCCTCAACGAGCTGGCGGGCGAGGAGATCGCCCAGGCCCACCACGGCTCGATCGCCCGCGAGCAGCGCGTCGTCATCGAGGACCGGCTCAAGGCCGGCACGCTGCCGGCGATGGTGGCGACCTCGTCCCTGGAGCTTGGGATCGACATGGGCGCCGTCGATCTCGTGGTCCAGATCGAGACGCCGCAGTCTGTGGCGAGCGGCCTCCAACGGATCGGGCGGGCCGGGCACCAGGTGGAGGGCGTCTCTCGAGGTGTCATCTTCCCGAAGTACCGCGGCGATCTCCTCTCTACCGCCGCGATCACGCAGGCGATGGACGAGGGCCGGGTCGAGAAGACCCGGGTACCCCGCAACCCGCTGGACGTCCTGACCCAGCAGATCGTCGCGATATGCGCCGTCGGCGAGTGGCGGGTGGACGAGTTGGAGCGGCTCGTCCGGCAGGCCACCCCGTTCGCGACCTTGACGCGCGGGCAGCTCGAAGGCGTGTTAGACATGCTCTCAGGGCGCTACCCGGCCGACGACCTGGCCGAGCTTCGACCGAGGATCACCTGGGACCGTCTGAAGGGGACGGTCCGGGCGCGGGAAGGGCTCCAGCGTCTGGTTGTCGCGAACGCCGGCACGATCCCGGACCGGGGCCTCTACGGCGTCTTCCTGGCGGACGGCGCCGCCGAGCCGGCGCTCGGGAGCGGAGAGGCGGGCGGCGCGAGCGATGGCCCCGGTGCCTCGGAAGCCGCGCTACCGCCACGGCGCGGGCGCTCCGGTCGCCGCGTCGGCGAGCTTGACGAGGAGATGGTGTTCGAGAGCCGCCAGGGCGACGTCGTCGTGCTCGGCGCATCCTCCTGGCGGGTCGTGGAGATCACCCGCGACCGTGTGCTGGTCGAGCCGGCCCCGGGTGAGCCCGGACGGATGCCGTTCTGGCGAGGCGACCGCGCCAGCCGGCCGGTCGAGCTGGGCGAGGCGATCGGCCGGCTTACCCGCGAGCTGATCGCGATGTCGAAGCCGGAGGCCCGCTCTACCCTGATCGAGCGGCACAGCCTGGAGCCCGGTGCCGCCGAGAACTTGCTGGCGTACCTGGACGATCAGCGCTCCGCTATTGACGCTGTCCCGGACGATCGCACGGTCGTGATCGAGCGGACCCGCGACGAGCTCGGCGACTGGCGCCTCTGCCTGCTCTCGCCCTGGGGCGGCCGGGTCCACGCTCCGTGGGCGCTGGCGCTCCAGGCGAAGCTGCGCGCCTCTGACGATCCCATCGCGAGCCCGGGATCGGGTCTGGAGGCCGAGACGATCTGGAGCGACGACGGCATCGTCGTGCGGCTGCCCGATCGCGGCACGATCCCCGACACCAGCCTGCTCCTCCCCGACCCCGACGAGGTCGAGGATCTGGTGGTGCGGGAGCTGGGCGGCTCGGCGCTGTTCGCGGCCCACTTTCGCGAGGCGGCAGGCCGGGCGCTCTTGATCCCCCGCCATCGGCCCGGGCAGCGCGCGCCCCTCTGGATGCAGCGCAAGCGCGCGGCCGACCTGTTGGCCGTCGCCTCCCGCTTCGGCTCGTTCCCGATCGTGCTGGAGACGTTCCGGGAGTGTCTGCAAGACGTCTTCGACATGCCGGCCCTGGTGGAGCTCGCCCGTCGACTTCGTCGCCGCGAGCTGCGCGTCGTCACGGTCGATGCCGAGGCGCCGTCGCCGTTCGCGGCCTCGTTGCTGTTCGGCTACGTCGCGAACTATATCTACGACGGCGACGCGCCGCTGGCCGAGCGGCGAGCCCAGGCGCTAGCGGTGGACCAGGCCCAGCTTCGGGAGCTGCTCGGGGCCGCCGAGCTGCGCGAGCTGCTGGACGCCCAGGTGCTGGAGTCGCTCGAGCTGTCGCTTCAGGGACTTGACGCCGGCCACAAGGCGCGCTCGCCCGATCGGCTCCACGATCTGCTGCTCCGGCTCGGCGACCTGACGCTGGACGAAATCGCCGCGCGCGTCGATCCACCCCCAACCGCGTTCGCCGCTGCCTGGCTCGCGGAGCTGGAGGCCGAGCGCCGCGTCATCCGCCTGCAGCTTGGCGGCGAGGAGCGGTTCGCCGCCGTCGAGGACGCCGGCCGCCTGCGTGACGCGTTCGGGGCTCCCCCGCCGTTGGGCCTTCCCGCGGCGTTCCTGGAGCCGGTCCCCACGGCCTTGCAGGACGTCGTCGCGCGGTACGCCCGCACCCACGCGCCGTTCCGCGCCGCCGATATCGCCCGGCGCTACGGGGCCGGCGAGGCGCCGGTGCTTGCTGCCCTCGGGACGCTGGTCGAGCGTGGCCGGGTGTTGGAGGGCGAGTTCCGCCCCGGTGGCAGCGGCCGTGAGTGGTGCGACGCCGACGTCCTGGCGAACGCTCGCCGCCGCTCGCTGGCGAAGCTCCGCAAGCAGGTCGAACCCGCCGAGCCGGCCGCGCTCGGTCGCTTGCTGGTCGAGTGGCAAGACATTGCCACGACGACCTCGACGCGCGCCCAGATCGGCGGTCCCGACCGACTGCTGGACGTGATCGAGCAGCTCCAGGGCGCGGCGATGCCGGCCAGCGTGCTGGAAACGGACATTCTGCCGGCCCGTCTGCCGCGCTACCGCCCGCGTGATCTGGATCTCCTCTGTGCCGCCGGCGAGGTCGTCCTGGTCGGCGCCGGCCCGCTCGGCGAGCGTGACGGCCGGATCGCGCTCTACCTGACGGACGATCTGCCGCTCCTGAAGGTGTCGCAGCCCGACCCGCCGGACGGCGACTATCACCAGAGGCTTCGCGTGCATCTGGAGCGGTACGGTGCCAGCTTCTTCGCGGAGCTCCAGCAGGCCGCTGGCGGACCGGCGGGGATGGTGCTGGACGCGCTCTGGGATCTGGTCTGGGCCGGCGAGGTGACGAACGACAGCCCGGCCGCCCTGCGCGCCTATCTCTCCGGCGCGGCGGCGGTGCGTGCGCTCGGGCGACGGAGGTCCGGGCCGTTCCGCTCGCGACGGCAGGCCCCACCGAGCGCGGTCGGCCGCTGGAGCCTGGTGGGAACGGGCGCGATGAATCGCGCCCCTACAGGTGAAGTTCCAGTAGGGGCGCAATTCATTGCGCCCGCATCCGTTGCGCCCGCATCCGTTGCGCCCGCCGGGGGTGGGGTCACCTCCACGGAGCGCGCCCGAGCCGTTGCCGAGCAGCTCGTCGCGCGGCACGGCATCCTGACCCGCCAGGCCGTCCTCGCCGAAGGTGTGCCGGGCGGTTTTGCCGCGCTCTACCCGGTCCTTGCGTCGCTGGAGGAGGCCGGACGGCTCCGTCGGGGATACTTCCTGGCCGGGCTCGGCGGTGCGCAGTTCGCGCAGGCCGGTGCGGTGGACCGGCTGCGGGCACTGCGAGAGAGTGCTGTCCTGGACGATCCTGACCATCTGCCGGCCGTCGTCCTCGCCGCCACCGATCCCGCTAACCCGTACGGCGCGGCGCTGCCGTGGCCGCTGCCGGCCGTCGCCTCGGCGCCGAAGCCGATGCGGAGCGCCGGAGCGCGCGTGATCCTGGTGGACGGTATGCTGGCGGCGTTCGTGCGTGGGGACCGGGACGTCGCGACCTTTCTGCCGGCCGAGGAGCCGGCCCGCTCGGCGGTGGGGCGGGCCGCTGCGACGGCGGCGGCTCGCTGGGCGGTCGCGACCGGCCGCGTGCATCTCGGCTGGGCGACGGTTGACGGCGTTCCAGCGGCGCGCAGCGCGTTCGGCGACTACCTGTCGGCGGCCGGTTTCTCGGGGTTGGGCGCCGGGTTCCGCCTGGTCTCGTCAGCCCCCGATGCCCCTGACGACGATCTCGGCGAGGCTGTCCCGCCGCTGCGTCGCGGCGGCTGACCCAGGCCCTCACCCCAGCTCTCTCCCAGCGGGAGAGGGGGCTTTCCCCCTGGGAGAGGGTTGGGGCGGGGGTCTTTCGGCTACCCTTCCTCTGGTTACCGACGCGATCTGGAGGGGAGCGATGCGGCTGCCGAACAAGGTTGCTCTGGTCACTGGCGCCGGCTCCGGCATCGGCCGGGCGACGGCCGAGCTGTTCGCGCGAGAGGGCGCTCAGGTCGCCCTGGTCGACCTGAGCGAGGAAGCTGGTCAGGTCACCCTCGACACGATCAGGTCGGCCGGCGGCGAGGCGATCTTCGTCAGGGCGGACGTCAGTATCGGCGACGACGTCAAGCGAGCGATCGACACCTGCGTCCAGACGTTCGGCCGGATCGACATCCTCTACAACAACGCCGGTATCGCGATGCAGCGCACCCCGATTGAGGAGATCGACGACGCCCTGTTCGATCGGATCATCGCCGTCAACGTGCGCAGCGTGCATCTCGGCGTCAAGCACGCCGTGCACATGAAGCGCCAGGGCGGCGGCGTGATCCTCAACACCGGCTCGACGGCTGGCATCCGACCCCGTGTGGGAGCAAGCAGTTACGCGGCCTCGAAGGGCGCGGTCATCGCGATCACCAAAGCGTTGGCCCTCGAACTGGCACCGTTCAAGATCCGTGTCGTCTCGATCAACCCGGTCGCCGTGGACACGCCGATGCTGCACGGCATTGCGGGGGGCCAGGTCGAGGGCCACACGCTCGACGCGTACCTCTCGACGATCCCGATGGGGCGCCTAAACCGGGCTGAGGACATCGCCAACGCGGCGCTCTACCTGGCCTCGGATGAGGCGTTCATGGTCACGGGGACGGCGTTCGAGGTCGATGGCGGCCGGGACATCTGACCGGGCACGCGCGTCGACACCCTGGTCATCATGGTCAAGGGGCTCCCGCGACGGGATCAACGCAGGCAGTTCGTCCGCGAGATCGTAGAGCTGCCGGCCCAGACAGTCGTGCCGGTGGACGCCGACGGCGAGCCGATCGGCGACAGGCAGCTCGTGAAGGTCCACGATCTCAGCGGCGGCGGCGTCAAGCTCGAGCTGCACCAGGAGGTGCAGAAGGACGACCTCCTGATGCTCAACCTGGAGCTCGGCGAGGTGTCGTTCGACGCCATCGTCTCGGTCGTGGATACGTTCCGGACCGTGACCGGCCGACAGTTCGTGCGTAGCGCCTTCGTGGACATCGAGGAGCGGTTCCGCCGTGAGATCATCCGCTTCGTCTTCCGCGAGCAGCTCAGGAAGTCGCGGCTGATCTCCGCGTAGCGCTGGCCGTCAGCTCAGGGGTCGGCGGCGGCCCTGCGCCCGTCCATCCTCGAGCCCTGCTGATCCGCGGGCGGCAGCTCGTCCTCGAAGAGGTGCGCCCAGCACGGCGGATCGCCGCCCATCGGCTCATCGTCGTGAGCGCCACACGGCAGCCGATCGACGTTCACGGCTGGGGGCTGACCCACGTCGGATGCTCGCGGGGTGTCGGTCATCAGATCCAGCCTTCTCCTTTGCCGGAGGCTCTTGGTGGCGCGGGGTGCCCTTAAGAGGGTAGCACGGCCGCATCGGACCACGTCCGGGCTCGCCGTCGGCTACAACCTACGAAGACGCGGGTAGATCTTGCGGCCCAAGGTGGAAATGGACGACGTCGCCGCGTTCAACCAGGCCCGCTGGCGGGCGCTCGTCGAGGCCGATGCGCTCTACACCCGCCCGGCCCTGAACCTCGACCCGGCAGCGGCGCGGGCGCGCGTCGATCCGGACGGCTGGCTTGGCCCGCTCGAAGGGAAGCGCGTCCTCTGCCTGGCTGGCGGCGGCGGCCAGCAGTCGGCGGCGTTCGCGCTGCTCGGGGCGCGGGTGACGGTGGTGGACCTCTCGGACGCGCAGTTGGAGCGGGACACCAAGGCGGCGGCGCACTACGGCCTCGACGTCGAGACAGTGCAGGCCGACATGCGCGATCTCTCGGCGCTGGAGGCTAGCGCCTACGACGTCGTCCAGCACGCCTACTCGATCAACTTCGTGCCGGACGTCCGGGTGGTCTTCCAGCAGGTGGCCCGCGTCATCCGTCCGGGCGGCATCTATCAGCTCCAGTTCGCCAACCCGTTCGTCCACAGCATCAACCCGCGAAGCTGGGACGGCGATGGTTACCCGCTGCGGCAGCCGTACCTGGACGGCGAGCCGATCCAGTCAGAGGATGAGGTCTGGGTGTTCCGGCGGGGCGACGCGGCGGGCGGCGAGACTGGCTCCCCGCCGATCCCCGGCCCCCGCGAGTATCGTCACGCGCTCAGTACCGTCGTGAACGGGCTGGCTGAGCACGGGTTCACGATTCGGCGGCTGGAGGACGTGGTCAGTATCTATCCGGACCCCGAGGCTGAGCCCGGCACCTGGGACCACTTCGTCTCGATCGCGCCGCCGTGGCTGATCGTCTGGTGCTCGTACGAGGGGCGAGGAATAAGGGGCGAGGTGTGAGGGGGAACCCCCCTGGACAATATGGACACAATGACAGAATTGCGGCCCGGTGAGGGTTGAGCGGGAGGCGGGATGACGATGTCGAGCGGTTCGGGCGATGCGCCCGGGCGTGGGATGCGGATCGCGTTCGCGGGCGTGGCCCACTGGCACTTCTCGGTCGATGCGCAGTACCTGGCGCTAGCGCAGGCTTCGGGCGTCGAGATCGTCGGGTTGAGCGACGACGACGAGGCGCTCGCCAGGCGGCGCGGCGAGGAGCTGGGCTGTGGCTGGACGACTGACGTGGACGACCTGGTCACACGCTTCAAGCCGGACCTGGTGATCGCGCTGCCTCGCCCGGACCGGGCGCCTGAGCAGGTCGGGCGGCTGCTCGATCGCAAGGTGCCACTGTTCGCCGAGAAGCCGCTCGGGCTTTGCGCTGCCGACGTCTGGCCGCTGGTCGAGCGGGCCGAGCAGGGCTGGGCGACGGTGGCGTTCCCCCAGAACTTTCAGGCGCTGGTGCCGACGTTCCAGCGGCTGCGCGACTCCGGGGCGCTCGGCGAGATCGGCCACGTCGGCGTCCGGCAGGTCAACGGCCCGCCCTGGCGCTACCGCTCGTACGAGGTGCCGTGGATGCTCGATCCGGCGGTCGCTGGCGGCGGGCCGCTGCGGAACATCGGCATCCACGGCGCGGACCTGCTGACACGGATGATCGGCGACCGCGGCCTCTCGGTGGTCGCTGCGACGAAGACGAGCCGGGTCCACGGCGAGCCGATCGAGGACTTCGTGAGCGCACTGATGCGCACCGACGACGGCATCGTGGTGACGCTGGCGACAGGGTATACGTTCTCGCCGCCGAAGCCCGGCGACATGGACATCCACCTCGGCGCGCAAGGCGCGTACCTGGTCCAGCGGCGCGAAGGTCTGACCGTCTACCCGGCCGAGGGGCCGCCGGAGGAGATCCCGAACCCGCCAGGCTTCAACGCCTACCAGGAGATCTTCTTCGACGCGCTCCGGCGGCTGCGGGCCGGCGCCGCGCCGATCGCCACGGTCCGGGACTGCGCCCGCGCGAACGAGCTGGTGGACGCGATCTACGCGGCGGCATCCTGAGAGGGGGACCGGCGATGTTGACGGAAAAGACGTTTGACCCCGGTGGCGTGTCGATCAAGTACGCTGAGGGGCCGAAGGCCGGGCCGCCGCTGGTGCTGCTGCACGGGGTCACGTCGCGCTGGCAGCGGTTCCTGACGGTGCTGCCGGTGCTCACCCAGCGCTGGCACGTCGTGGCGGCCGACCTGCGTGGGCACGGCCGCTCGGGCCGGGTGCCTGGGCGATATGGCGTGATGGAGTACGCCCAGGACGTGATCGGGCTGATCCGGCACCTGGGGGACGAGCCGGCCGTGGTGCTTGGCCACTCGCTCGGGGCGATGGTCGGGATCGGCGTGGCGGCTGAGGCCCCGGATGATGTGCGGGCGCTGATCCTGGAAGACCCGCCGCTCGGCGCGTTCAGAGGCCGGCCGTTCGTCGAGCGCCCGGAGCACGACCGCTTCGTGATGATGCGAGACCTGGCCCGTGAGGGACACCCGCCGGGCGAGCTGGCGCGGCTGCTGGCGGCGCACGACTCCGGCCCGGTGACGCTCGCGCACCGGATGCGGGCGGCTTCGCTCAGTCAGATCGATCCGGACGTGTTGACGTTGATCATCGAGAACCGCGCGATCGATGGATACGACCTCGAAGACCGGCTGCGGCGCGTCGCCTGTCCGACGATGCTGTTGCAAGGGAACCCTGACCTGGGCGGGGCGCTGTCCGCGGCTGAGGCCGCCTGGGCGGCGTCACTCCTCGCCGATGGGTTACTCCTGTCCGTGCCAGAGGCCGGTCACCAGATCCACGATGGCCCCGGGGGAGCATCCGAACTGTTCCGCCAGGTCGTGACGGGCTTCCTGGAGACGGTGTGAATGGACCCCTTCCCCTGCCCTCCCCCTCGAAGGGCGAGGGCAGGGGAGCGGGTCTGGGGGTTAGAGGAGCTCCTTCGCCTTGGCGGCGATGTTCTCGGCGCTCATGCCGTAGCGCGCGCGCAGCGGGACGGTCGGGCCGACGACGGCGAACTCGTCGCCGAGGCCGACGAGCCGCATCTTCGTCGGGCGGGTCTGGACCAGGAACTCGGCGACGGCGCCGCCGAGCCCGCCGGTGACGTGGTGCTCCTCGGCCGTGACGATGCCTCTAGTCTCCTCGGCGGCCTTGAGGATCGCGTCGGTGTCGAGCGGCTTGATGGTGGACATGTTGAGGACCCGGGCGCTGACACCCTCGGCCTTGAGCGCGTCCGAGGCTTTGACAGCCATCTCGACGGTGGCGCCGCAGGCGATGATCGCGACGTCGTTGCCGGGCCGCAGCTCGGTCGCCTTGCCGAAGGTGAACGGGGCGTCCGGATCGGTGATGTCCGGCTCGGGCGTTCGGCCGCCCAGGCGGATGTAGACCGGGCCATCGTCCAGCTCGAGGGTGTACAGAGTCGCCTTGTACGCCTCGCTGACGTCGGCCGGGACGATGACGGTCATGCCAGCGAAGCTGCGCATGGTGGCGAGGTCTTCGACGGCGTGGTGGGTGCCGCCGGAGACGCCGAGCGAGATGCCGCTGGCGGCCGCGCCGACGACGACGTTCTGGTGGGCGTAGGCGAGGTCGTTGCGGATCTGCTCCAGCCCTCTGGCAGAGATGAATGGCGCGTAGGCGCAGACGTACGGCTTGAGGCCGACGGTGGCGAGGCCGGCCGAGATGCCGATTTTGTTCTGCTCGGCGATGCCGACTTCGACGAACCGCTCGGTGTAGAGCTCGATGTACTCGCGGATGCCGAGGAGGTCCTGGGTGTCTGCCGAGAGGACGACGACGTCCGGATCCTGGGCGGCGAGCGCGAGCAGGGCCTGGCCGTACGCCAGGCGGGTCTGGCTCTGGGATTTGGTGCGCCAGTCGTTGGTGGTTGCGGCAGCTGATGTCATGATCGGGCCATCTCCAGCTCGGCGATCGCCTTGTCGTAGATCTCCTGGTTGACGGCGTTCTGGTGCCAGAGGTAGGTGTCCTCGGCGAACGACGCGCCCTTGCCCTTGATGGTGTGGACGATCAGGCAGTTCGGCTTGTTGTTTGAGTAGGGGAGGGCGTCCAGGGCGTCTACGACTTCGGCGACGCTGTGGCCGTTGCATTCTCGGACTTCCCAACCGAAGGCGCGCCACTTGTCGGCGAGCGGCTCGACGCCCATGATCTCGGCGACATGGCCGCTCTGGGAGACCTTGTTCGAGTCGATGATCGCCGTCAGGTTGGTCAGGCGGTACATGGCGGCCGACATGGCGCCTTCCCAGTTCGAGCCCTCGTGGAGCTCGCCGTCGCCGATCATGACGTAGGTGTGGAACGACTGGCCCTTGATCCGGGCGCCGAGCGCCATGCCGACGGCAACGGAGAGGCCGTGGCCGAGGCCGCCGGTGCTCATCTCGATGCCGGGGACTTTGATGTCGGGGTGCATGCCGAAGGGGGATCGGCCGTCGTCCATGGCGTAGAAGCGGTCGCAGTAGGTCTCGTCGACGAAGCCGGCCAGCTCGAGGGTGGCGCCGAGGCCCGCGTTGGCGTGGCCCTTGGAGAGGACGAAGCGGTCTCGATCGGGCCAGTCTGGCTCGTTGGGGCGGATGTTCATTTTGTGGAAGTAGAGGACGGACAGGACGTCGGCGGCGGACAGGGATCCGCCGGCGTGGCCGCTGCCTGAGGCTTTGAGGGCGCGCCAGACGTTGCGGCGGATCTTGTTGGCCTGGCCTTCCAGGCGCTTGACGAGCTCTTCGCGAGTCTCAGCCATTGAACTCCTCTCCTTACGGGCCTCATCGTCGAGGCCCAGGTACAGAGTGTAGCCATCGACGACAGGTGAGGTTGTTGGGGTGCCGAGCGTTTGGGGACGAGAGGGTGTGCCCATGTATAGCATCCTGGGCGCTCGGGTGCATCCCGGGGCGTGGCGATCCGCGAGTTCCCGCTGGGGAAGAGCTACGGCTTCGCGGACTACCCCTTGTACGTCGACCGGGGGCCATGGGGGTCGTCGGGTGTTTTAGTTCCACCGGCCGGAGACGCTGGCGGCGTGGGTGCCCTCACCTCCCGGCTCCCGGCGCACCGGAGAGCCCTCACCCCCCGCCCCCCTCTCCCGTGCGCGGGATGAGGGGGAGCCGGATCGGGAGTTGACGGAGTGCTCCGGAGCAGGGGGAGCCGGACTGGACGTTGAGGGGTATGCGGGCGTGGCGATGAAATCCCAGCACATCATCAGGAAGATTCGGCAAGTGACGCCTGGGCTCCCCCTCTCCCGCGCACGGGAGAGGGGGGCGGGGGGTGAGGGCACCTCATGACGGCGAATGGGCACGCTCGACAGATCGTTCAGAAGCTCTGAAACTACTGCAACGTCCTCCGCGACGACGGGCTCTCGTATGGCGACTACGTCGAGCAGCTCACCTACCTGCTGTTCCTCAAGATGGCCCACGAGCAGACGCAGCCGACCTGGCGCCTGAGGAGCAGCTTGCACCGGCGTAGAGAGCGCACGGGGCGGACGAGGTGGGTGGCGCAGCGGCCAGGCAGGCCAGGTGCTGTCGTGGCGAGGGCGCCGGATGGCCACGTGTGGTCGCCCGGCACGCGCCCTCGACAATCAGTCCGACAGCGGAGCGTTCAGGCTGACGAGGATGGAGACGAACAGGACCATCGTCGTCGCCAGACCTGCGATAGCGAGCGCCGCCAACTCGTTCGCCACGGCGATCTCCTCACGTCGGGTGTCTCAGCCGAGCGCGCTCCTCTTCCCAATCATCGCGGATGTGGGCAATCAGTCAATCCCACAAAGTGACCTATGTGCCCCCGGCGGACATCTGCAACACTGTGTCGAGGCGCGTGGGACTACTCATGGTTAGCGTTGCAACGCACGAGTGGTGACGGCGGGTTCCGTAGCCGCGAGCTGCTCGCGGACGAGCGGCGCGACCTCGGTGGCGTAGAGGCGGATGCTGTTCATCAGCCGCTCGTGGGGCAGCGTGCCGAGGCTGTACTTGAGGTCGAAGCGGGCGATGCCCAGCGTCCTGGCGACCTTCACAATCTTGGCGGCGACGGTCGCCGGCGAGCCGACGAACAGGGCGCCCTCTGGCCCGGCCGTGCGCTCGTACTGCTCACGCGAGATCGGGCGCCAGCCGCGCTCGCGGCCGATGCGGTTCATCATCGTCTCGTAGTGCGGCCAGGCCTCGTCGAGCGCCTGCTGGTCGGTGGCGGCGACGTAGCCGGGCGAGTGCACGCCGATCGGCTGCTCGGGCTGCCCGAAGTGCGCGAGCGCCTCGTGGTAGAGATCCACGTACTGCCGGAACGCCGCCGGCGAGCCGCCGATGATCGCGAGCATGAGCGGCAGGCCGTAGCGGGCCGCCCGCACGACGGAGTTGGGGCTGCCGCCGACGGCGACCCAGGTCGTGAGGGCGCCGGACTCGGTCGGCGGGTAGACGAGCTGGCCGGTCAGCGTGGAGCGGGTCTGACCGGACCAGGTCACGGGCTGCTCCTTCAGCAGCTCGGCGAACAGGTCCAGCTTCTCTTCGAAGAGCTGCTCGTACTGGTCGAGCGGGTAGCCGAAGAGGGGGAAGGACTCGGTGAACGAGCCGCGGCCGACGATGACTTCCGCCCGGCCGCCGGAGACGGCGTCCAGGGTGGAGAAGCGCTCGAAGACGCGGACCGGGTCGTCTGAGCTGAGGACGGTGACGGCCGAGCCGAGCCGGATGCGCTTCGTCTGGCCGGCGATGGCTGCCAGGACGACGTCCGGCGCGGAGATGGCGAAGTCGTCGCGATGGTGCTCGCCGACGCCGATGAAGTCGAGGCCGAGCTGGTCGGCGAGGACGGCCTCGGCGACGACGTTGCGGATGACTTGCGCCTGGGGCAGGGGTCGACCATCGGCGTCGTGGGTGACGTCGCCGAAGGTGTCCAGGCCGAGCTGAATCGCGGTTGCCACGGTGAAGGTACCTCTCGCAAGCGCCGGTCCCGAGCGCTGGTCTCGCGCCGCTCCGGCTCCGTATGGGGTCGTTATCGTTCACTTCTGAACTGTCATGTGAAACACGCACCGGGCGACAGTATTCCCGAGACGACCGCACCCCTGGTCATCAATGCGATTCAGCTCGGGGGCACGTCCTCACCGCGAGCCCTTCGCACGCTCAGGGTAAACTCCGCGAGCGGACCCTCTGCGAAAGGTCCCCTCGCTGACGCTCGGGGTAAGGAAGCCCCGAAACGTCGCGCAGCGCTGGCCTGGCCGCGCTTAACGTGCGAAGAGGTCGAATGTGGGCCAGGCGGATGTTTCATCCGCCGTCCGGCTCAGGGCGGGGATGACATCTCCAAAGAACCCGGCGTAGTCGGTCGCGAGCGAGTTGAAGATGAATGAGATGGCGGTCCCATCTGGCCGGCGAACGATCCAGGATGCGCAGGTCCCTTCGAGGGCGCCCGTATGTCCCCAGGAGAGACCGCCGTCGGTCGGTTCGACCGCCCAGCCGAGGCCAGACACTGCCCGCGAGCTGCCCGCGGCCTCGGCGCCGACCTCCTGTGGGAGCGGCGTGTGCAGCATGAGCTCGACGGTCTCGGGTTGGAGCAGGGCCTGGCCGCGCTGACCATCGACGGCAGTGGCGAAGCGGATCTGGTCCTCGGCCGTCGCGATCCAGCCGCCGTGCGCATCGAGCGCTTCGAGGCAGTAGCCGCCGTAAGCGAACGGAACGTAGCCGACGCCAGGGTACACGGAGGGGACCAGCGCCTGGCCGGGCAGACTGACGTAGGCGACCTCGCCCGGGGCACGTTCCTCGGCACGCGTGCGGCCGAGGCGCATGTCGGTGATTCCCGCCGGGGCAAGAACCTGCTGTTGGACATACTCGGCGT
>Ga0209382_10002471_pt1 | contig 26896 bp, 20 predicted proteins | sample SoiMetdeltSBSDD5_FD_187599 | JGI IMG/M metagenome (GOLD analysis project Ga0209382, IMG submission 187599) | Bulk soil microbial communities from a Populus tree surrounding site in Tennessee, USA - Soil MetaG P. deltoides SBSDD5 (SPAdes) (version 2) | ecosystem: Environmental > Terrestrial >... | reverse complement strand
GGCGGGGCTGAGCCAGCTGCCGCTATTGTTCGCGGACGCGGTCCAGGCCGACTACATCCCGTGGTTCGAGTTCCGCGGCGGACGCACGGGCAACGCGGGCCAGTACCAGACGGACCGCGGGCCGTTCACGAACGAGAACAAGACGACCGACGCCCTCCTCAACCTCTCGAAGGTGTGGGGAGAGCACTCGAGCAAGTTCGGCGTGTACTACCAGAAGAGCTACAAGCCGCAGAGCCTCTTCGCGGAGTTCAACAGCCGGATCAACTTCACGGACGACTCCAACAACCCGTTCGACACGGGATACGGCTACGCCAACGCCGCCACCGGCGTCTTCAACCGCTACATCCAGGCCAGCAAGTTCGCGGTTCCGGAGTGGATCTACAAGAACTTCGAGTGGTACGCGCAGGACAACTGGAAGGCCACGCGGAAGCTCACCCTCGACTACGGCGTGCGCTTCTACTACCTGACGCCGCAATGGGACCAGACGCTGCAGGCGTCAAACTTCCTGCCCGACCGGTACGACCCCGCCCAGGCGGCCAAGCTCTTCCGGCCCGTCTGCATCGGCGCCTATCCCTGCTCCGGGAGCAGCCGCCGCGGGATGGACCCCGCCCTGATCAACGCCGGCGTCGTTCCCACCGCGGGCAACACGGTGGACGAGCGCTTCATCGGCCGCCTCGTGCCCGGCTCCAACCGCTTCAACGGCGCCTTCCAGGCCGGCGACGGAATCGACGAGACGATGCAGAGCGGCAATGCCTTCCGGGTCTCGCCCCGCTTCGGCTTCACCTACGACCTGTCCGGGAACCAGTCGATGATCCTCCGCGGGGGGGCCGGGATCTTCTACGACCGCCCGCAGGGCAACCAGGTCTTCAACATGATCGCGAACGCGCCCGGCGTGCTCGTCTCGAACCTGCAGTGGGGACGGCTGCAGGACCTCAGCGCGGCGGGGGGCGATCCCTCCGCGACGCTGTCGCTCAGCCCGTCCGGCTTCGACTTCAAGCCGCCCAAGACGTACCAGTGGAACCTGAGCCTGCAACGCAAGCTCTGGTCGAGCCTGATCTTCGACCTGGCCTACGTGGGCTCCGTCTCTCGCGACCTGCTGCGCCAGTCGCAGGTCAACGCGGTGCCCCGCGGCGCGAAGTTCAAGCCGGAGAACCAGGATCCCACCCGCGCCCCCAGCGCGACCCCCGGCGCCACCGCCCTGCCCGACGACCTGCTCCGGCCCTATGCGGGCTACGGCAACATCCTGATGTGGGATTACAGCGGCTGGGGCAACTACAACGCCCTCCAGACCGGGCTCACGCGGCGGTTCGACAAGGGGTTCATGTTCTCGACCTTCTACGTCTGGAGCAAGGCCCTGACCGTCAACAACGACGACTTCGCGGCCGGGCTGCCCGTCACGACGAAGGACGAGATCAAGCGCGTCGACTACTCGTACGCGAACTACGACCGGCCCCACAACTTCGTGGTCAACTTCATCTACCAGACGCCGAAGCTCGCGAGCGGCGCGCTGGGCGCGATCACGAACGACTGGCAGATCTCCGGCATCTACCGCTGGTCGAGCGGCCGCCCGTACACGATCAACTTCTCCGTCCCCGGCATCAACAACACGAACCTCGTCGGCAACGACGGCAACCCCGGCGCGCGCGTCGCCCTCACCTGTGACCCCGGCATCGGCTGGAGCGGCGACCCCTACAAGCAGATCGCGCACCCCGAGTGCTTCGCCCCGCCCCAGCCCGGCAGCGACGGCGCGGAGTCGGCGCGTTACTTCGTCCGCAACCCGCCGACCAACAACCTCGACCTGTCACTGGCGAAGAAGTTCAACCTCGGCCGGGGGCTGGGCCTCGAGGTGCGGCTGGACGCCTTCAACGCGCTCAACCACACCCAGTTCACGGGCGTCAACAACACCGTCAACTTCGCCAGCCTGACCAGCCCCGCCATCACGAACCTGCCCTACGACGCGAGCGGGACCCTCGTGCGGAACAACGGCTTCGGGAGCATCAACGCGGTGGCGGCGCCGCGGACGCTCCAGCTCGTGACCCGACTCACGTTCTAGGGGAGTCAAGCCCATGTGGGGCCGGCGCTCGATGGCGGGGCGCCGGCCCCGTTTCGTGAGTACTTTGTCGCGGCGGCGAGGCATCTTCACCACGGTGGACGGCGGGAAGCCGTGGCTCAAGGCCGTCGCCGACACCGGCCAGAGGCGATTCGAGAGCGTCCAGCTCGAACCGCTCGACCCGCTCGACGTCGAGCGGCCCTGTTTCGACCGTACCGGCCACGTCTCCTTCCTCGCCCTGGCGACCGACCCCACGAATCCGGCCGTGATCTACACGGGCAGGTATTCGAGCCCGTTCTTCGTCAGGGACGGCGGTCTCCTCGAGCCGACGGACAGAGAAGGGATTTTCGCCGGCACTCCCCTGGACGTTTCCTCGACGGTCACGGCGGTCGCCATCGATCCCGTGGACTCGAACACCGTCTATCTGGCCGGTTACGTCCGGCTGAGTCCGACGAGCCTCGCCCCCAAGCGGCTGTTCCGCTCGACGGACGGAGGCCGCACGTTCGTGGCCGCCGACGCCGGTCTCAGCGGGGGCGTGATCTGGGTGGGGATCGATCCCCAGGATCCCTCACGGCTCTTCGCCTGCACGGGGGCCGGCGTGTTCACGAGCGTCGATCGCGCGGCGACCTGGACCCTGTTGAAGCGTGAGACGACTCCTCGAGAACGCCGGTTCGGCGTGCTCAAGGGGCGCTAGCGCACGGCTAATCGTCCAGGATGAAGGTCACCATCATGTTGACCTGGTAGGACGTGACCTTCCCGTCGCGGATGTCCATCCGCTGCTCCTTGACCCAGGCGGAGGTCACGTTCCGCAAGGTCTTGTTGGCGCGGGCGATCCCGACCTGCACCGCGTCCTCGAAGCTCTTCGTCGAGCGGGCGCTGATCTCCGACACCTTCGCCACCGAGCCCATCGTCCCGCCCTTCGCGTTGACCGCCATGATGCCCTCCTCGTCTTGAGGTGAGTCTCCAGTGTCTCAGGAAAGGATGGGCCGCGGAGGGCAGCGGGAGACGCTAGTTCGTCAGCGGTAGCCGAAGAGGGGCGGGAACAGGACGACCACCAGGTCCGCCCATGCGGCATACACGGGCAGATAGGCGATCTGCCATCTCTCCAGCGCGGCAAACGAGCCCCGCCGACGCACGAAGCGCGCATAGAGCCACGCCGTCCACGTCAGGTTGACGAGCAGGATGAGGTTCTCGCCCAGAGCCGCCACCCGGTTGGGCGTGAAGCCGAACTCGGAGATGCGGGCGGCGATCGCCGCCAGGGCCACGCCATCGACCACGAGCGCGCTGGTCACGAGCACCAGCTGCAGGACGTCGAAGAGGTCGGGCGGGGCCTGCGGATCGCGCGCGGAGGCCGCGTAGAGCACCAGACCCACCACGAGCACCAGGAGCAGATCGAAGCCGATGAGCAGCTCCCGCTTCACGTCGATGGGGCGGCCCGTCCAGGCCATCGTGCCCAGGAACGCCAGGAGCAGGACGGTGAACAGCGGTGTGAACAGCCGGGTCAGCACCGGTGCCATGTTCTCGATGACGCTCTGCTTCGCCTCCACGAGCCAGGACCCGATGATCACGGCTCCGACCATCCCGCACGGGACCAGCCAGCCCCCGATCAACCGCTCAGGGTTCATGCCGATGGACGTGAACATCATCACCGTAAAGGCGATGAGGACACCCCCGCCGAGCGCCATGAGCGCGTAGTAGATCGCCAGCTCGCCCGAGAACCGCACGAAGTCCATGCGCCGCCCGCTGGTGAACCAGGGGCCGGCCACGTAGGCGACGCCGATGACCAGCCACAGGCCGATGGGCAGGTGCAGCGCGGTCAGCCTCTCGGTGTCGCCGTGCGCGCGGAAGGGGAAGACGTTGGCGAAGACGGCCGCGGCCGCGAAGGGCAGGGCGAGCCAGAGGGCGGTGGCCATCCCGGAGCCGCGCTTCCAGATGAAGTAGACGGCCAGCAGCGGCAACACGAAGAGGCTGCCGTTCCGGAAGTAGAACATCTCCGCGCCACGGTCGGGCTGGAGACCGAACAGCGCGGGCACCTTGATGGCCAGCGCCGCCGCCACGGCCAGGCCCAGGACGACGAGCATCTCGGTGTGTCGGGTGGACGGCGGTCCCTCGGCCGCGCCGGGGCCGATGACCAGCTGCTTCCACAGCCGGTCGGAGTGCTCGCGTGCAAACTCGCGCGACAGCGCATCCAGGCTGCCCATGCGCTTGACCGCGATCAGGAACGCTTCTTCCCCGGCCAAGCCGGCCTCCGTCAGCGCCGTCAGCTGGTCGCGCAGATGTCCCTCGAGCTCCTCGATGTCGGGACCCTGGAAGGCCTGCCGGCGGCGCAGGTACTCCCGCCACTGCGCGATCTGCTCCTCGAGCGGCTGATCGGCCAGGGCCGTCATGCCGGGCAGGCCTGCATCCAGAGGCCGCGAAGGGTACCGTCCACGACTTGCCACTGCTGCCGCTGCGCGGCCAGCTGCGCCCGTCCTTCGCGGGTGATCCGGTAGTACTTGCGCCTACGGCCGCTCGCGGACGCGGACCACTTGGCCGCGACCAGACCCTGGCGCTCGAGTCGGTGCAGGACGGGATAGAGCATGCCGTCGGTCCACTGCAGATGCCCGCCGGACAGCTCGGCCACTCTCTTGATGATGGCGTAGCCGTAGCTGTCGCCTTCGGCAAGGATGGCGAGGACGAGCGGGGTGGCGGAGGCCGCAACCAGATCCTTGCCCATATCCATACGTAGAGGCGTTATACATTGCTGTGCTATGTATGTCAACACGGTGGGTACTATCGTCGAGCCAGGTCGTTCGTTATCGATGTTCAATACCCGACTTGACGACTATCGATATGTAGTGTATTGATATTCGATAACTCGGAGGAATGAACATGTCCACACCCGCCTCGCCATCCGCCGCCCTGCCGATCTCGTACGGCGTGCTGCGGATCCTCATCGTGGGGAACCTGCTCTACGGCGCCGCGATCCTCGCCCTGCTGGTCGTCATGCCGAACGAGCAATGGATCATGAGGGCCTTCAAACTCTCGCCTTCGCCCGAGGCCGCGCGGCTGGTCATGGGCCTGCGCGCGATCGCCGTGTTGGGGCTGGCCACGATTCCCCTCAATCACGCCATCCTGAAGCGGCTCGTCGCGATCGTGGAGACGGTTCGCGGGGGCGACCCCTTCGTCCCCACGAACGCCTCACGTTTGCAGGCCATCGCCTGGGGGCTGCTCGCGCTGCAGCTCTTCAGCCTCGTCATCGGCGCGATCGCCAGGGCCGTCTCCAGTCCGGCGCATCCGCTCAAGCTCGATGCCGGCTTTTCGATCACGGGCTGGCTGGCCGTGCTCCTCACGTTCCTGCTCGCCCGCGTGTTCGCGGAAGGAACGCGCATGCGCGAAGACCTCGAAGGGACGGTCTGACATGGCCATCGCGGTCAAGCTCGACGACCTGCTCCACGATCGGCGGATGACGCTGACCGAGCTCGCGGACCGGATCGGAATGGCGCTGGCCAACCTCTCGATCCTCAAGACGGGCAAGGCGCGCGCGATCCGCTTCTCGACGCTGGAGGCGATCTGCGAGGCGCTCTCCTGCCAGCCGGGCGACATCCTCCGGTTCGAGCCGGAGGAGGCACAGCGCGAGCGGCCGGCCGCGGCGGGCAAACGGAGCGCCAGCCGATGAGACACCGGCTCACGTTGACCATCACGTCCCTGCTCTCGATCCTCTTCGTGGCCCTTCACATCGCGGACGACATCGTCCGCGGCTTCGAGACGGGAGGGTTATCGACTCTTCGCGCGGTGCTCACCCTCACCGTCTGGCTGTACGGGACGCTGATGCTCGCCGAACGGCGATCGGGGTACGTCATCATGCTCCTCGGGTCGATGCTCGGATGCCTCGTCTCCGTCGCCCACATGAGGGGAGCGGGACTCGTCGGGGGCCGGATCGCCCACACCAGCGGAATGCTCCTCTGGGTGTTCACGGTGCTCGCCCTCGGCGTGACCGCGAGCATCTCCGTCGTCCTTTCCGCACGCGGGCTGTGGGGCCTGCGACGGGGCCCGTCCCGGTAGTCCAGCCACCGGCAGGTGGCTCCTCAGGTACGGCGGGCATCAGTGCCCTGAGCTAACGGCTTTCGGTGAGGAGCCGTTTCCCGTCGCCGGAGAGCACCAGGGCGTCGCGGTTCCGAACCCACCAGACCAGCCACTGCTCGGGGGTCTCGAAGCTCTCCGCGGTCACGAGCCGCAGGCGCGCCAGGGCGGCGGTGCGCAGCGCCGAGGGCCCGGCCGTCTCCGTCAGGTAGAGCACGAGCTGCTGCGCCGCGGCCAGGTAGCCCTGGAAGCGGGCCTCGCGATCCTCGAGCGCCGCCAGCGACACGCGGAATCTCCCGGATCGGAGCGGCAGCTCGTAGTGCCCGCGGCGCTCGCCGTGGCCGTCCTTCTCCCTCGAGACGGCGCCGAGGGCCTCGTACGTCCAGTAGGTCGCCGCGTCGAGCTCCGCGACCTCGCCCTCGTCGAAGTCGGGCGCGGCCTCGACGTCGACCATCAGCTTGCCCGCCTCGTCGGACCAGACGAGCTTGCCCCGGTTCGCGACCAGCCAGTCCTGGAACCGGATGCCGCCGGCCTCCACGTCGGCGGCGGTGGCGCCGGCCGGAACGAACGCGATGCCGGTGATCCGGGAGGCCTTCTGCAGGTAGATGAGGGCCTCGGGGAGCGGCCTCCAGTGGACGGGATCGAGAGGCAATGCGTCGAGGAACGACGTCAGCCCCTCCAGGTAGCCCTTGGCGCGGGCGTCCACGGAGTCGAGGCGGCGCCGGGGAACCTCGAAGCATGTCTCGGGCGCGCCTTCGAGGTGGCCGCGGCGGATCTCGCCCTCGTCGCGCTCGCCGGCCACGCCCGTCACGAGCACGACCTTCCAGTACTGCTCGGCGCTCAGCTTCTGGACGGTGCGGCAGACCTGCCCGCGGGCGACGGCCGGGACCAGCGCGAGCCCCAGGCCCAGGGCCGCGGAGGCCGCACGCCGCCGGCGCTCAGCGGCTCTTGCAGAGGTCGGCATGAACGGCATCGTAGTTGGGCATGCAGGCCGCGCCCGCGCACTCCTGGCAGTTGTTCTTCTTGAAGCAGGACTGGTCGCAGCTGTAGGTCACGTCCGCGGCGCACCGCGGTTCGTGATCCATGCCCGCGTGGGCGTGCAGCATCTCGTGGGTCACCGTCGTCCCCAGGCACGTCCGCTTGTCCCCGACGATCGAGCTGAGCGTGATCGTCTGGCTGTTCAGCACGGCCTGGCCGCACCAGACGACGGAGGGCCGGCACTGCACTTTCAACGACTGCAGTCGCTCGCTGGCCGCCGCGCGGATACCCGGGCCCAGGCACTCGCCCTCCTTCATGCGGTCGATGGCCTTCCTGGCCTCGGCGGCGACCCAGGTGGTGCTCCAGCCCTTGATCAGCTCTTCGCACTGGTTCCCGACCCGGCGCTTCCAGCAGCTCTCGGAGATCGTCACCTGTACGCCGCGGTACTCGAAGGTGGCGGGAGGATCGTCTTCCTCCCGGCAGGGCTGAGCTACGGCGGCGTCCTGGGCGTCGGCGCGGGATGCGACCCCGGCCAGACACAGGAAGGCCAGGATCGGTGGTACGGAGGCACGGAGACGCCCATGCGAGACGACTCCCGCGCTGGCCACGCGAATCATGGGCGGGATTGTAGTCCCCACCGGCTAGAATGGCTCGCGGACACGAAGGGAGCACTTCCATGGCTCACATGCGAACCGGCCCGGGCCGCCTGGCCCTGGCGGCGGCCGCCTGGATGGCCCTTCAGCCGGTGACGATGGCGCAGAGGGCGCCGGCTCGCCGCAAGGCGCCGGCTCCTCCGAGCGCGAGGATGCTGGTCCTGCTCGGCGGCGTACCGCGGCCCCGGGCGATGTGGGAGGCGGTCTCCGTCCACGCGGGCGGCCCGCAGGCCCGCGCCCTCCTGCTGCCGTGGGCGAGCAGCGACGCCGAGGGCACCCTCGCGATCATGAGAAAGGAGCTCGAGGGCATCCGTCCGCCGGAGTTCCTGGAGATGGCCGCGCAGGGGCCGCTCGACCCGGCCGCGAAGCAGAAGGTCCTCGAGCAGATCGCGCGCGCAAACGCCCTCATCTTCACGTCCGGCGATCAGAACAAGCTGCTCGACGTCGCCCAGGACCCCGAGATCAAGGCCGCGATCATCGAGCGGTACGAGGCCGGCGTGGTCGTCGAAGCCAACGACGCGGGGGCGATCGCGATGGGCGAGCTGGCCGTGACGGGCGAGGAGGACCCGGCGATCGTCGACGGCGAGCAGGTGGGCACCCGGCCCGGACTCGCCCTGCTGCCGGGAGTGGTCGTGGACACCCAGTTCGTGCGCCGTCAGCGCTACAACCGGATGCTGGGTCTGCTCCTCAAGTACCCGGACCGTTTCGTGATCGGGGTCGGCTCCGGAACGGCCCTCGTTCTCCGGAACGGCTGCGAGGGAGAGATCATCGGAGGGGTGAACGCGGGCACGGCCATCGTGATCGCGATGAGGACGACGCAGGCCGTGACCGCGGGCAGGCCGGGCCGGGTCGAGCTCGTGGTCGCGCGCCCGGGCAACAAGTTCGACTGCGCGTTCATCGGGGGACGCTAGGCCAGGGACTCTAGCTCCCGCCCTCCTCGACCCGGCGCTGCATCTCGGCGAGGTATTCGTCCATCTCCTTCAGGCTCTTGAAGACGTTGATGCCGGGCAGGGCCTTGACGATGTCGAGGACCTTCGCGATCTGGGGCTGGACGTTGATGAGGTACAACTGGGCGCCGCGCGCGGCCAGCGCCTTGCGCGTCCCGAGGAGGACCCTCAGACCCGCGCTGCTGATGAAGGTCAGCCCGGCCAGGTCGAAGATGACGTTCCGGGCCGGGCCGTCGACGACGGGCTGGATCTCCTTCTCGCCCTGGGGCGCGGTGAGCGTGTCGAGACGCCCGACCAGCTTCACCAGCGCGGTCGGGCCCTTCCCGGCATCCTCGAGCGGGCTCACTTGAACGCTCAGTGACATCGCGGCCTCCTTGGACGTAGAGAAGACGTCAAGCCGTCCGGCGGCGCTCCAGGACGAGGCGATTCTCGCCCTCCTCGTAGGCGTATTCAATGCGGTCCATCAGCTGCCGGACGAGGTGCACGCCCAGTCCGCCCGCCTCGCGCCCGTCGACGTCGTCGTCCAGGGGCGGAGGGTCCTGCTCCAGGAGGTTGAAGCGCCGGGCCCGATCTCGCACCTCCAGCCGGAACGCGTCTCCCTGCGCCCAGGCCCTGACCTCGATCTCGCCCGCCGCCTTCTCTCCGTAGCCATGGCGCACCACGTTCGCGAGCACTTCTTCGAGAGCGAGCTGGAGGTCGTGCCCCGCTTCCGCGGAGACGTCCAGCTCGCGGCACACCGCCTGCAGCCACTCGTCCGCGCGCGCGATCTCGGCGAGGTCGCTGCGCAACCGGATCGCGCGCGGCTCCCCGGGCTCGAGCGGCCGCCGCAAGGCCAGGATCGCGATGTCGTCCGCGGGCGGCGAGCCGTGAGCGAAGCCCGTGACCGAGCGCAACAGGCCCTCCACCAGATCGCGGGCCTCACCGCCGGCCTCACCGGCGATCTCGGCGAGCAGCCGCTCCTCGCCGTAGAACCGCCGCGCGGGATCTTCGGCCTCGGTGACGCCGTCCGTGTAGAGCAGCAGCGAATCGCCCGGGTCCAGCCGCAGGTCGATTCTCTGGAACGCGATTTCCTCGCTCACTCCCAGCACCGTGCCCGCGCACTCGGTGAGAAGCCGCGGAGGCGCCGTCCGGGGCACGAGGACGGGAAACGTGTGGCCGCCGCTGGACAGCGAGCCCCGGCCGCTGCGCGTGTCGAGGACGCCGCAGAGCATGGTCACGAACATGTTGGCGCCGCCCTCGGCCAGCAGCTCGCGGTTGACCCGCCCGAGGATCTGGTCGGGGTGCTGCAGCTCGCGTGCCGCCGCCTTGAAGATCGTGTTGGCGACCGCCATGTAGAGGGCGGCGGGAATCCCCTTGCCGGAGACGTCGCCGATCGCGAAGACGAGCTCGCTCTCGCCGCGCGGCAGGATGTCGAAGAGGTCCCCGCCCACGTCCTGGGCGGGCTCGAGCACGCCGAAGACGTCCCAGCGCAGCCGCTCGACGCTCAGCTCCGAGGCCTTGGGGACGAGGGCCACCTGGATCTCGCGGGCGATCCGCAGCTCGCTGCTCAGGCGCTCCGAGGCCGCCGCCTGCCGCTTGACCTCCTCCACGTGCTGTTGCAACGCGACCTGCATCTCGCGGAAGGAGGCGTTGAGCTGCCCGACCTCGTCGCGTGAGCTCACGTCGGGCAGCTCCGCGTCCAGCCGGCCCGCCGCCACCTCCCGCGTCGCGCCCGCGAGGCGGACCAGGGGGCGCGTGATCGACCGCGCGACCAGGACGACGACCAGGGCGAGGGCGCCGGCCCCCAGCACGGCCAGGAGGCCGAGCCTCCGCTCCAGGCGCCCGGCGTCCGCGAGCAGCTCCTTCTCCGGCAGCACGACCGCCACCGACCAGCCTTCGAGGGGCATCGGTCGATAGTCCATGAAGGCACGGGCGCCGGTGACGAGGTCGCGGGTGCGCACGAAGGCCGCGCCGCCCGCCGCCATCTGGCGCGCCGCCTCGCGGAGCGATGGATCCCCCGTCGCCGCGGCCAGGTTCGCGAACGTGCGCGACATGACCAGGCCGCGGTCGGGATGCGTGACGAGGCGGCCCGAGCTCGAGATCAGGAACGCGTAGCCCCCGTGCTCGACCCTTCGCTCGTCCATGAACCGTTGCAGCCAGTCGAGCGCGATGTCCGCGGTCGCGACGCCGACGAAGCGGTCGTCCCGCAGGATGGGAACGGAGTAGGTCATCATCAGGACGTTGCCGCCGCCCACGTCGAAATAGGGCTCGGACCACTGGGGCCGCCGCCGCTCGCGCGGCTGGCGGTACCAGTCCCAGCCGAAGTAGTCGTAGGAGCCCTCGCCCAGGTCCTTCATGCCGAGCGACTCCCCCTGCCGGTAGCAGTAGGGCGCGAAGGTGCGGCGGGCGGGGTCGAACGCGAACGGCTCGAAAGCGGCGGCGGCGCCGAACAGGCCGGGGCTGCTGTCGATCATCGCGCGCAGGAGGTTCTCGAGCGTCCGCCGCTCCGCATGCGGCTCGCGGGCCACGAAGGCGGCCACCCGGCGCGGCGGCCCTTCGGCGACGCCGAGAGCGCCCGCGATCCGGTAGCTGACGCCGGTCGCCACCGCGCGCGCCTCGTTCTGGGCGCCGTCCACGAGCATCTCGCGGGCGGCGCGCGCGCTCACCACCAGGATCGCCAGGTACACCGTCAGACATCCGCCGAGCACGACCGCGATCAGCTTGGGCGTGAGGCTGCGAAGGCTCCGGAGAGGCACAACGTCCGGCAGGGTAACACGGTGCCCGGGTCGGATCCTGAGGGATTGGCTAGGCGCTACGCGGACGCGGCTCGATCGGCACCCGGCGCCGATCGCCGCATGGGAGACGCAGGCTCACCGGCGGCTTTGCGCAGGGCCTCGAGCACGGCGGCGAGCTCCGCCGAATCAGGCGCGAAGGACACGGACGCCGGGTATTCGTTACGGATGAGCTCGATGAAAGCGTCGAGGAGGTCCCGCCGATCGGTCACCATAGGTCGCCTCCAGACACCGTAAGAGGGCCGTCAGGGAAAGGAGGCGCGCCGCCCCCGCCGTGATAGAGGCGCTTTACACACCCGTGAGGTGGCGCACACGGGCGCAGGACGGCCTATGGGAAGCGGGCGCGCACGGCCGTGCCGCGGCCGGGGGCGGAGTCGACCTCCAGCTCCCCGCCGGCCAGGGCCACCCGCTCCCGCATGCCGAGCAGGCCCTGGCTGTCCCCTCGGGCGGCGGCGGGGTCGAACCCGCGGCCGTCGTCGCGCACTTCGAGGCGGAGGCCGTCCGGCGACGACCGCAGCTCCACCTCGATGCGCCGGGCCCCGGCGTGGCGGATGACGTTGGTGAGGGCCTCCTGCGTCACGCGGAAGCACGTGGTCTCGATGGTGGGAGGAAGCCGCCCCTCGATGGCGGCGATCTCCAGGTGCGCCTCCAGGCCGGCCCGCCGCGCTTCCCGGTCCACGTACCACCGCAACGACTCGGAGAGGCCGAGGTCGTCGAGCATGGCGGGCCGCAGGTCGTGGGCGAGATCGCGCAGGCGGGCGATGGCCCCGTCCACCAGGGCGATCGTCTCCGCCTGATCACGCTCCTTCGCCGTCAAGCTGAGCTTGATGGCGGTGAGCAGCTGGCCGAAGTCGTCGTGGAGCTCGCGCGCCACCGCCCGCCGCTCCGCCTCCTGCGCCTCGATGAGCTTGCGCGACAGGACCTGCAGCTCCTCCCCCCGCCGCGCCACCTCGTCCTCCGCGCGCTTGCGGCGGGTGATGTCGGCGTTGGTGCCGTAGACGCGGACGGCGCGGCCGGAGTCGTCGCGCACCACGGTGGCCAGGCCGAAGATGTCGTGCACGCTGCCGTCGGGCCAGACCACCCGGTACTCGATGTCGGGCCGCCCCTCCCCGGCGAGGAGCTGCGTGCGCCGGCGGATCACCCAGTCGCGGTCGGCGGGGTGCACGGCCTCCACGTAGTCCTCCAAGCGCTCGCCCTTGCTGCGGTCGTTGCCGAAGAAGAGCCGGTTGTTCTCCTCGCTGTTGACGATCTCGCCGGTGAGGAGGTCCTGCTCCCAGCTTCCCGTCTCGCCCAGCTTCTCCGCCTCCACCAGCAGGCGCTCCGTCTTGCGCAGCGCCTCCTCCGCCGCCACCCGCTCCGTGACGTCTTCGTTGACCACCACCGCTCCGACGATTTCCCCCTGGCCGTCGTAGACGGGCGCCGCCGAGTTCTGGATGATGCGGCGCCGGCCGTCGAAGGCCTCGATGTCGATCAGCTCGTTGAGCGTGGTCTCGCCCCCGCGCAGGGCGCGCGCGGATGCCCATTCGCCGGGAGCCACCGGGCGGCCCGAGCCGTGGTGGCGTCCGATGCTGCGCGCGTAGCGCTCCTCGCCGCGCCGGATCACCGTGCCCCAGATGCGGGCGCTGGCCGGGTTGTTGAGGACGACGTTCGCGTCCCGATTCAAGACGAACACTCCGACCGGGAGCGTCTCCAGCACCTGCTCCAGGAGCCGTGGGTCGATGCGGACCTCGTCCTCGCGGCGCGCGCCGCTCTCCTTCTTTGAAGTGCGACGCGCCGGAGCCCTTCGCCGTGCTCGCTTCAGATCTCGACCTCGGCCCACCCGCCAGGGCGACACTACGCCCCCGGCGGGACACGCGCAACCGCGATACCATGTGCCCTGTTCGGGGCTCGTGGAGGTGCCAAATGACCGATTTCACCAGACGTCAGTTCATGAAGACGGGACTGGCCGCGGGAACGATTGCCGTCACGGGCGGTCTGCCGCTCATGGCAGAGCGCAAGACGGCAACCGACTTCGTGACCCTGGGAAGGTCCGGGGTGAAAGTCACGCGTCTGGCGTTCGGCACGGGGAGCATCAGCGGCCGGGTCCAGCGCGAGCTCGGGCAAGAGGGGTTCACGCGCCTGGTGCGCCATGCCTACGACCGCGGCATTCGCTTCTTCGAGACCGCCGAGTCGTACGGCGAGATGCACAAGATGCTGGGCATCGCCCTGAAGGGCATCCCGCGGGACAGCTATCAGCTGATGTCCAAGGTGACCACCAAAGACGGTGTGAGCCCGCAACAGAAGTTCGACGAGCTGCGCACGCTGGCCAACACGGAGTACTTCGACATCATGCTGCTGCACTGGCAGCACACCGCCACCTGGCCCGCCGACACCCGCAGCTGGCAGGACGCGATCCTGGAAGCCGAATCGAAGAAGGCGGTGGTGAGCCACGGCGCGTCCGTCCACGGCCTGCCCGCGCTGCGACGGGTCCCGGGGAATCAATGGCTGAACGTGGCCATGATCCGCGTGAATCACAAGGGCAAGGCCATGGACGCCGAGGACTACAACACCCAGGAGCCCGGGAACGTCCCCGAGGTCGTGGAGCACGTGAAGAAGGTTCGCAGCGAAGGAATGGGCGTCATCTCGATGAAGCTCGCCGGCGAGGGCACGTTCGACCGCGAGGACCGGCAGAAGGCAATGAGGTTTGCCTTCCGGCAAGCCGGCGTCGATTGCGTGACGGTCGGCTACAAGACCACGGGCGAGATCGACGAGGCGATCGAGAACCTGAATCTGGCGCTGGCCTAGGCGCCTCGACCGGCGTAACTGCGCTCCGCGCGAACGCGCATCTCTAGCCGGCCGGCTCAGGCCGAAAGCGAGGGCTTGCTCCAATCATTTGGGTGTAAGCTCGCCTCCCTTCCCCGGAGAACGGCCATGGTGATTACGAAGACGAGGCTATTGCGGACGTTCTCCGCGATCCTGTCGTTCAGTGCGCTCGCGGCCCGCGTGTCGGAAGGCGGCGACCAGGCCATCCATGGCGTGGAGGGGGTGTCACAGGCGATCTTCGACTGCAGCGACGCGAACCAGCGGTTCACGTGCGCCGCCCCCGCTGATCCGGACAAGCGCTTCATCTGTCACGGCACAGGATCCGCGAGCAAGCCCTACGTCAAGATCAGCACGTCGGCCAACTCGTCGCACACCCCGGGCGTCGCGCACGGAAACGGGGGCGCCGACCAGACCCCGGGCGCGAGCGGCAACGACGTGGGGTCAGGTCCGGGCCTCGACTGCGAGTGCAACGAGCGCATCTGCCGCGGCGTCTGCACGGGTTCGCTCGACGGTGCCGCCTGCGACGACGGCGATAGGTGCACCGGCGACGGCGCCTGCCTCGGCGACCAGTGCCAGCCCGGTCCGCCGAGCTGCACGGCCGGCACGCCGGTCGACGCCTGCAATACGCAGAATGGCGCCTGTGACGCCGCTACCGGGGAATGCTCCACTGACCCCACGCCCGCGGGCACCGTCTGCGGCGACGATCAGGTCTGCACTGCGAGCGGCTCCTGCGTGCTCCAGGTCGTGATCAACGAGATCGAATCGAGCGGCGGCGTGCCCGGCGATTGGGTCGAGCTGTTCAATGCGGGCGCGGCCCCGGCGGACGTCTCCGGCTGGACGTTCCTCGACAACGACAACACGCACACTCCCTACGTCATCCCGGCGGGGACGATCATTGCCGCGGGCGGCTACCTCGTGCTGGAGGAGGCCAACTTCGGTTTCGGGCTCGGCAGCGCCGATTCCGCCCGCCTCTACGACGCGAGTGGTGCGCTCGTCGACTCGTACCGCTGGACGAGCCACGCCGTCACCACCTACGGCCGCTGCCCCAACGGGGCCGGCGCGTTCGGTACCACCTTTACCGTCACGAAGGGCGCCCCCAACGACTGCGGGGTCCGGATCAACGAGATCGAGTCGAGCGGCGGCGTGCCCGGCGACTGGGTCGAGCTGTTCAATGCCGGCGCGAGTTCGGTCGACATGTCCGGCTGGGTGTTCAAGGACAACGACGATACCCATTCCTATTCCATCCCGGCGGGGACCACGATGGAGCCCGGCGCCTATTTCCTGCTGGAAGAGGCCACGTTCGGCTTCGGCCTCGGCGCCGCCGATTCAGCCCGGCTCTTCGACGCCCAGGGCGGCCGGATCGACTCGTACATCTGGACGTCGCACGCCCCGATCACCTACGGCCGCTGTCCGAACGGCACCGGCGCCTTCACCACCACCGCGAGCGTCACCAAGGGGTCCCTCAACGCCTGCAGCGGCGGCCCGGCCCCTGCGACGCCCTGGCCCGGCACCAACGCGGTCAAAACCGTCGACGGCACCGACGTGTTCGGGACCAACATGAGCGGTCTCTTCTACGAGCCCGCCGCGGCACCGAGCTCGAACGTTCTGTGGGCCGTGCGCAACGGTCCCTCGACGCTGTTCCGGCTGGTGTGGAACGGCTCGATCTGGACGCCTGAAGCCGGGAACGGCTGGGACAGCGGCAAGACGCTCCGCTACCCCACCGGCACGGGAAGCCCCGATGCCGAGGACGTCACGAAGGCGGAGCTGTCCTCGCCGGAGCTCTACGTGGCGACCGAGCGCGATAACGACGCCGGCAGCGTGAGCCGCCTCAGTATCCTGCGCTTCGACTCCGCCCAGCCCGGAAGCGAGCTGACGGCGACGCAGGAGTGGAACCTCACCGCCGACCTTCCGATCGTGGGCCCGAACCTTGGCCTCGAGGGCATCACCTGGATCCCCGACAGCTTCCTGCTCGCGCGCTCGTTCTTCGACGAGGGAGCCGGCCACGTTTACGTCCCGGCGGAGTATCCCAACCACGGCACCGGGCTCTTCTTCGTCGGCGTCGAGGCCAGCGGCGTGATCTACGCCTATGCCCTCGACCAGGCGGGGGGCGGCTTCAGCCGCGTCGCCACCATCGCCAGCGGGAACGCGACCGTCAAGGGCATCTATTTCGATCGCGAGGTCGGCTACCTGTGGGCCGAGTGCGGCGCCGCGTGCGGCAACCAGCTCGACGTCCTGGCCATCGACACGAGCGTGTCATCGCCCACCTTCGGGAGATTCAAGCTCCTCCGCCAGTTCGCGCGTCCCAGTACGATGCCCAACATCGCCAATGAGGGTCTGGCCATCGCACCGGAGTCCGAGTGCGTGAGCGGGTTCAAGGGCTTCTTCTGGGCCGACGACAGCGAGACCGGCGGCCATGCGCTGAGGTCCGATTCGATCCCGTGCGGGCCGTTCATTCCCTGATGGCCCGGCCCGGCGACCGTCCAATCACGCGACGAGAGGTCGACGCCCATGAAGAGACTGCCGCTCACACTGGCCGTATGCGCTCTCGGGTCCGGTCTGGGAGTCCTGGCCGCCCAAGAGGGACCGGCGCGACCGTCACCCCGCCCCAGGGCCGCGTCCCCCTCCCCGAACGCTCGACCGGCGCCTCCGGCATCGCCGACACCACCCGTCGCGTCGCATCAACGGCCGCCGGTCGCGCCCTCCATGGCTCCGATCCGACCGGAAGACGCAGCGAAGATCCTCTACTCGGTCGGCTTCGTGCTCGGGCGGGAGACGGCCGTCTTCGCCCTCACTCCCGCGGAGGCAGAGCAGGTGACGAAGGGATTCGCGGACTCCCTGGCCGGAACCAATCCACAGTACCCGCTCGAGACCTACGGACCCCAGATCCAGTCCTTGGCCCAGGCGCGGCAGGCGCGGAAGGCGGAGGTGGAGAAGGAAAAGGGGCGCGCCTATCTGGAGCAGGCGGCCCGGGAGCCGGGGGCCGTGCGCGCGGCCTCGGGCCTCGTCTTCGTCGAGAAGGCGAAGGGCACGGGACCGACGGCCAAGTCCACCGACACCGTCAAGGTGAACTATCACGGCACGCTCGTGGATGGGAAGGTGTTTGACAGCACCCAGGGCCGCGGACCCGCCGAGTTCCCGCTGAGCGGAGTGATCCCCTGCTGGACGGAGGGGCTCCAGAAGCTGGCGGTGGGGGGCAAGGGCAAGCTGGTCTGCCCGTCGTCGACCGCCTACGGTGACGCGGGACGGCCCGGCATTCCCGGCGGGGCCACTCTCGTCTTCGACGTGGAGCTGCTCGCCATCACGCCGGCCGCCCCCGCCCCCGCGCTCTCCGCCACACCGCGTCCGGCACCTCGCCCTTCGGTGGGTGTCGCGCCGAGGGCCAGACCATCCGCCCGGCCGACGAAACCATCGCCCCCTCCGCAGTAGGTATTGGGGGTTGGCTCCTCAGGTAGGATTCGAACCTACAACCCTCCGGTTAACAGCCGGATGCTCTACCCTTGAGCTACTGAGGACCAGTTCGCCGCGGAGGGCCCGCGGCAAACCCACATTATAGGAACCGGCCGGAGGACCGTCAACGCACGGCGGAAGAGGCGACCAGGGCCGGACGGCGCAGCGCGGGCACGAACAGCTCCTGCTCGAGCAGGCAGGCTTCGCAGGCGGAATGGCGGGTGGCGCGGCCGTGAGCGCACAGGTCGCCCGCCACATCCGCCTCCACGTCGTCGCCGGCCAGGAAGGCGGCGACGGAGGCGACCACGGCGGGGTCGCGCAGCACGCGCCGATGGCCGAGGCCTTCCGTCTCGAGCAGCCGCGCCCCCGGCCAGGCCGCGGCGATGGCGGCCCCGTCCGCGGAGCGGACCTCGCGGTCGTCGCGGTCGTGCACGATGAGGAGCGGAGGCGGGTGGGAGAGGCCGCGCAGCGGCACCAGCGGAAGATCGTCCCAACGGGCCTGGATCCGCTCCTCGCTGTGCCGGCGCATCTCCGCCATCACGGCCGCGCCCAGGCCGAGCTGCCGCCCGAAGCGCGCGACCCAGGTGAGGGGATCGGCGGGCGGGCCGACGAAAGCCAGACGTTCGACCGGGAGCCCCTCGCGCACGGCGAAGGCGGCCGCGGCCGCGCCCAGGGAATGGGCGATCACGCCACGCGCGGGACCGCACTCGGCCGCGACGTCGGCCAGCGCCCTTCCGATCTCCACGCCCGAGGTGCGCCGGCCGGAGGACTCGCCGTGGCCGGGCCCGTCCAGCGCGATCACCCGCAAGCCCCGCGCGACGAGCGGGGCCACGAAGGCGCCGAGCTGCTCCGCGCGTCCACCCCACCCGTGCACCAGGTACACGACGGGCCCGCTCCCCCACGACCACGCGGCCAGCCGGCCGTATCGGCTCTGGAAGTCCAGGCGCTGCGCGCCCGCCGGGAGGGCGGCCCGCGACGGGCGCGGACGCGGCGGCGTGAAGAAGAGGGCCTCCGCGTAGCGCGCGGCCCAGGTGGTCGAGATCCGCGACAGCACGGCCAGGGCGGCGCGGGTCAGCCAGAGAGTGGCGCGAACGTTCGTGCTTTTCGTGGGGACCTCGCGGGCGGCCTCGGTGGCCTTGCTCATGCCGATCTCCTCGGACGGGATGACGACGGACGAGTGCGGGCGGCACCACGGCGGGCGACACCACGGCGCGCGGCCCTCGCGGGCGCGGGTCGGGGGGTCCGGCGGGCCGCCTTCAGCAGGGCCTCGACGGAGGCGCGGGCGCGCGCGTCCGCGGCGGGGTCGCGCAGCAGCCGCCGCGCGTGGTGCAGGCCGAGGGCCACCGCATACAGGTCGTAGGCGAACTGCTCGGCATCGCAGTCGGCGCGGAAGTGGCCTTCCGTGATCCCGGAGCGGAAGGCGATGGCGATGCTGTCGAGCCAGTCCCGCTGCAGGCGGACCAGCTCGTCGCGGGCGGGACCCGGACGATCGTCGAGCTCGGTGGCCGCGGCCACGAACACGCAGCCGCCGGGGACGGAGTGCGAGCGGTCCCAGGCGATCCAGCGCTCGAAGATCGCACGCACGCGCGGCTCCCCCCGGGGCTGGGCCAGGGCCGGGCGCACCACGTTCTCCACGAAGCGATCGGCGGCGAAGCGCAGGATCTCGACCTGCAGGGCCTCCTTGGAGCCGAAGTGGGCGAAGAGGCCGCTCTTGGAGAGGCCCAGCTGCTCGGCCAGGTGCCCGATGCTGACTCCCTCCAGCCCGTGGCGGCTGGCCAGGGCGGTGGCCCTCTCCAGGATGGCCTGCCGGGTCAGCTCGCCCTTTCCCATCTCCCTATAATAGCACGATCGTTCGTTTTGTCAATCCCAGCCCTCGAGACGCGCCCGCCACCCCTCCGTCATGGCGTCGATCTCGTCGCGGTGCGTCTTGTAGTAGACCGCCCCTCCGACCAGGGCCGCCCCCAGCAGGAGGACGAGGACGCCGACCGAAGTCATGCGCTCCCCGCGGTCCATGTGGATGAGCACCTTCACCACGATGGAGGCGAGGTCGACGGCCACCCCCGCGAAGCCGAGGACGACGTAGAGGCGGACCCGCATCGCGCTGCCCAGGGCCATGGCGGCCAGGCAGAGCAGCAGGAGGGTGACGTTGAAGGCGAGGGGATGTCGGTCGTCGACGAGGGCGTAGTAGGCGGCGCTGCCCAGCATGGCCAGCATGGTCAGCAGCCGGATCCGGTTGCGCGTGTCCGCGGGCAGGTCGCGCCCGAACACATGCAGGAGCACGAGCACGGCCAGCCCCACCGGGATCACGTAGGCGTGCAGGACGCGGAGGTGCAGCTTGCTCCAGAAGATGATGAGCAGGAAGGAGACGAATCCGGCCAGCGCGGCCAGGTTGTAGGGGGAATCGCGGCGGTCGCGGCCGACGTACGCGAACATCAGGCTGTGCAGCCCGATCACCACCAGGGCCACGTCCGTGCCCAGGTGATGGACGAGCGTCCAGACGATGGCGAGGACGGGGAGGGCCAGCAGCGTCGTGGTCACGGGGAGGCGCAGCTCGCGCGGCCGGTCGTCGAAGGTTTGCTTGGCCCCCGCCAGCACCAGGGACGCGGCCAGGCTCGCCCAGACGTCGTACTCGTAGGACCACAGAGAGGTGGTGAGCAGGAGCTGTCGCCGGCCGGCCGCGAAGAGGGCGAGCAGGCAGACCTCCGCGATGGTGTATCCGTGGCGCACGCGCTGCGATCGTCCCTCGTGGTACCAGGCCACGGCGAGGCCGGCGTAGAGCACGCACAGCAGTGCGATGTCGGGATGCGCGAAGGGACGACCGTAGTGCAGGAGCTGGAGGGCGAGGGCCGCCACCGTGGCCACCCACGCGGTCGCGGTGTGGAGGGCGCCTCCGGACTGGCCGAGCAACGCGAGCATCTGATGGAAGAGCCGCGGCGGATCGGGGAGAAGCCGTCGCGTCTCCCAGACGGGCGCGTAGACGCGCCCGGCCACCCCCACGAGGAAGACGGTCGCGGTGGCGGCGAGCATGGGCCACGCACGCAACGCGCCCTCCAGGCCCCGCCCTTCGATGTCGGCCTGGCTGAAGTACACGAGCCACACCGGCACCACGAGAAGCAGGGAGGCGCCGAACGTCTCGTCGGGTGAGGAGGGCTCGGAAGCGTCGCGCGGCGTGCAGGCGGCCAGCACCGCCCCGAACGCGACCGCCCACAGCCCCGCGTCGGACCAGGGCCGGTGATAGACGACGTGGCCCATCACGGCCAGGGCCAGGAGACCGGCGCCGGTTCCGGTGGCGGTGGCGGAGAGGGCGGCCGCGCGCCGCACGAGGAGCAGGCCGCCCCAGACGAGCAGCAGCACCCAGAGGACGTCGCGGCGATCGAGCCAGCTCGGCACGAAGAAGTCCGCGTGCAGGGCGAGTGCGATCTCGGCCAGGGCGGCGCCGAGATACCACGGGTGGCGCGTGAGCAGCCCCTGATGGACGAGCACGCTGGCCGCGCCCAGCAGGAGCGGCGCGACCATGTACGTGTCGGCGGCGTAATCGAGAAGGCCGATTAGAACCGCGAACTGCGAGGCGGCCAGCACGCACCGTCCCCAGGCCACGCGCAGGCGCACCCAGCCCGCGTCGTCGAGGCCGGCCAGGCCCTGGAGCATCGCGCGCAGCGGAGAGCGCCGGTCGCTGGCCGCCGTCCAGAAGTGCGCGAGCGCCACCGCGCACCAGGCCGCGGGCATCGGATGCTCGAAGGGGCTGAGGCCGGGCCAGGCGGTGAGCGCGAAGTAGCTGCCTCCCATGAGGGCGAGGCCGCCGTAGAAGGCGAGCCACTCCGTGCCTCCCAGCGCGTGCAGGCGCATCAGGAGGAGGCCGAGGGCCATCACGAAGACGGCGTTGTGGTGGTAGTGGTCGGTGTGGATGCGCGTCTCCGGAAAAAGCACCATCTGGAACACGGGCCGCAACGCGTAGAGGCCGAGGACCACGAAGCCGAGCACGGCCGCCGAATTCCGATAGCGCGGGCCCTCCTCCGTGCGCGCGCGGAAGCCGAGCTCGGCGCGGATCCAGAAGTAGACGGCGGGCAGGGCCAGTGCGATGAGCGCGGTCGAGGGCCGGCGCAGCCACGGGATGAGCAGGGCCGCGCACCAGCCCGCCACCGCGACGCCGTAGTGGTAGAGGCCCTCGCTGATCTCGACGTAGCGGGCCTCGTCCGCAGTGGGGTTGCGCGCGGCCCGCCGGAAGTACCAGCCGGCCACCAGCGCCATCACGCCCGAGATCGCGAAGCGCTCCGGGCTGATGTCCTCGAGATTCGGATGCGCGAAGTAGTTCGTGGAGAGCAGGGTCAGGATGGCCGCGCCCAGGACCAGGCTCGCGCGGTGCACGAACAGGGTGACGCGCAGGCTGCGCACGAGCGCGCGCAGCACGGTGCCCTGGAGCAGGGTGACGAACAGCCCGAGGGCGACGAGGTGGACGTCGGAGACGCCACGCGCGCGCAGGACGTCGCCCGCGAAGTAGCGCACCGCGTGCACGTTGCCCAGGGCGAGCAGGGTTGCCGAAGCCGTGAAAAGTACGCCCCAGCCCGCGCTCCAGGCCACGACCACGGTGGTCAGGGCGCCGACGTAGGGCGTCGCGAGCTGGAACACGTCGTCGCGGAACCTCGCGTTCACGGTGTGGTCCAGCGCGGCCAGGATCGCGGACCCCGCTGCCGTCACCTCCAGCCAGGGCACGGCTGGCGATCGGGGCATGAGCGGATACGGACCGGCCAGCAGGCCCGGGCGCCGCTTCGCGATCTCGCGCCCCGCCGCCGCGAGCACGGCCAGGGCCAGCGCGAACAGGCTCCACCGCCAGGGCTCGAGCAGGAAGTCGACCCGGTCGAGGACGTCGCGGATCGCCCGGAGCGCGGCGTCGTGGCGCGCGACGTAGGCGAGCGACGCGGCCAGGAGGACGAAGAGGCCGGAGCCCTCCGTGCGCGCGGTGAGGACCACGGCGGCCAGGAGGAGCATCTCTTGCCGGCGCGGCAGCACGGGATCGCCGCCCACGCCGTTGAGCACCCAGAGAGCGATTCCGAACGCCAGCAAGGTGGCGGCGGCCTGGGCCGGCGCTACGAGGGGCTCCAGGAACTCGCGCGCATCGGGAGCCCACTCGAGGAGCAGGAGGACGAGCTGGACCGCGATCATCACGGCCAGGGTGGGACCGAGGGAGCGCGCGATGGAAAGCCGCTCGAGCAGCGGCCCCGGCCCGGGGGCGGTCACGGCGAGGAGGATCGCGTAGGCGAGGAAGAACAGGGCCGCGCCTTCGACGGAGGTGCGGCGGGCCAGGCCGTGACGCGCGAGCTCGAGGGCGGTGACGAGGGCGAGGACGTGCACGGACGAGAGTGGACGCCCGGCGAGGAGCGCGCCCACGATCGCCATGGACAGGATCAGGCTGGCGGCGTGCACGACGAAGCGCGTCGGCTTCTCGAGGAGGTCCTCGGCCCAGGGATGTCGGGCGCGGAGGAGGCGGTAGCCCATCTCCGCGGCCTGGAGGAGAACGAGGATGCCGACGATCGGCCACTGCGCGCGCGGATGGGCGGCCAGGCGGTAGTAGGCCACGGCCAGCCCCAGGGACGCGGTGAGCCAGCCGAGATGGACGGCGGCCGGGGCAAGCGCGTGGCGCCGCGCGAAGGCCGCCAGCAGTGTCCAGACGACTCCCGTCACGAAGAGGGCGATGCCCGTGCGCGCGGGCACGCCGCGGTCGACTTGATTCAGGACCGTCCAGGTGTCGACCTTCACGATCAGGAAGAGGACGCAGGCGACGAGCGGGCCGGTGAAGAGGGTGTGGTCGTAACGGCGCAGCGGAAAGGGCTCGATGCCGAGGAAGCGGTCGCCTTCCCCCAGGTCGCGCAGGAAGGCGGCCTCGCGCAAGGCGAAGGCCAGGAGCAGGAGCACCAGAGCGATCCAGGCGCTGGCGTAGCCCGTTCCCCATCCGAGCCCGGGGAACGTCGCGAGGAGGGTCGCCTTCAGCGAGGGCAGGAGGACCACCACCATCACCGCCGCCATGGCCGCGGGCACGATCGACCGCGAGTGATAGGTGGCGACGGCCAGGGCGCCGGCCATGAGGAGCGGACCCCCGTACTCGAGGAAGGAGCCGGTCCAGAGCGGGGCGGCGGCGTGACCGCGCTCGACGATCACGCGCAGCGCCATCGCGGTCAGGGCCAGGGCCCCGTACAGCCAGAGCACGGTGGAGCGCGCGCCGCGGAGTAGGGCGGTGGCCCGCACGCGGACGAGGAGGATCCAGGCCCAGGCCAGGAGGCCGAGTCCGAAGGCCATCGTGTTGCCCTGGAGACGGCGCCCCTCCATGTCCACGAAGCCGAGGTAGGGAAGCGCGAGCGCGAGCAGGGCCATGGCCGTATGCACCCAGCGCAGGCTCTGGTCCTGGTGGGCGCGGCGCGCGAACAGGGCGGCGAGGACGGCGAGGACGGCGGCGGTGGCGGCCGGCCAGGTGCGGTAGTGCCACTGGGCGAGGACGGCCACGGCGGCCGTGATGAGCAGGACGGCCAGGTGCATCTCGCGGCACACGTCGCGCAGGAGCGTGCGCCCGGCGGGCGCGAGCAGCCCGACGAGCTCGACCGCCACCGCCAGGCCGAGGCCCAGGGCGGGGAGCCACGGCCGCGGAAAGCCGGGCAGGAGACCGATGGCGGCGCCCGCGAGCACGAGCAGCGTCGCCCCGATCCAGTGGTGGAGAGGCTGGGCCCGGGCCGCGGCCTGGTAGAGCCACACCGCGCCCGCGAGCGCGAAGCAAAGCACGCGCACGTAGGGATCGCCCGCGCCCATCAGGATTCCGGCCAGGACGAGGGCGAACCCGAGGAACGACTCCGCGGCGTGGGCGCCCTGCGCGGCAAGGGCGAGGAAGCGCCGCTCGACGTGCAGGACGAGGCCGCCGGCCAGGATCATCAGCGGCGCGTAGGTGGCCGGCCGGGGCAGGATGCGCAGCGAGCCGTGCACCCAGGTGAAGACCTCGAGGTAGGTGATGACCAGGGCCGCCCCCACGAACCAGGGGACGCGGCGCTCCAGGGCCATCTCGCGGTCCATCACGCCCCGCGTGAAGCGCACCACCGCCGCCGCCGCGAGCAGGAATCCCGCGTAGAACCCGGCCGGAAGCAGCGCGAGCTGGACCGCGGGCGGGATGGGCAGGAGCACACGCGTGAGCGGCTCGAGCAGGACGAGCGCGTCCAGGGCCAGGAGGGTGAGGCCGAGGAAGCCCAGTCGCGGATGCACGGCCCGCGCCCAGCGGACCAGAGCGGGGCCGAACCACAGGAGGTACACCAGGGTCATCGCGGGGACGGCGACGAGCTTGCGCGTGACCTGCGGATCGTGGGCGAGCAGCGCCACCGCCATGAAGTTCGCGGGCAGCAGCGCGATGGCGGCCCCGCGCAGGGTGGCGCCGGTGCCGGTGAGTTGGCGGTCCTTCTTCTCCAGCCAGCCCGCGGTGGTAGCCAGGGTGGCCGTGAAGGCGGCGAGCAGGACGGGGACGATGGTGTAGCGCAGCAGCCAGTTCCGGTCCCAGGTGAAGTAGGCGAGGAGCGAGCTGCCCACGACCACCATGAGGACGCCCGCCACCATGTACCAGTTCTCGGCGAAGAACCCCTGCACGTGGCGCCGCCAGGCGGGCGGCTCCGCGGGCGGACGCGGGGATCGCGCCGCGGCCGGCGGTGCCGGCGGCGCGACCCGCGGGGCGGACGCGGCTCCGGGCAGCGGAGGCGGCGCGCTCGTTTCGGCGGGCGCGCGGGTGCCCAGGATCGCGTTCGCCTCCGCGGTGGAGAGGTGGGTCCGCCAGCGCTCGACGATCGCGCGCGGCTCCACCGCCGCCGGACGGCGGCGCGCCCAGGCTTCGAGGAGCGCGATCAGCTCTGCGGCCTCGCCCTTCCGGTGCTCCCAGACGAGCAGGCGCTCGACCGCCGTCGAGGGGGCGGGAGCGACGGGCCGGGCGCGCGCGAGCGCGGCCTCCTGCGCCCGCAGCCACTCGACCCACCGGGGCCAGTCCTCGCCGTGCAGGCGGCCGAAGCGCAGGGTGAGCACCAGCATCGCGTGCTCTTGCGCCCAGGGCTCGGTGGCGATGGCCAGGAGCGCGGGCACCATCGCGGCGGTGGGCCAGGAAAGCGCGAGGTCGAGCAGGGCCCGCTGGCGCGCCGGATCGGCGCGGCGGAAGCTCGCGGGCAGCCGCGAGACCAGCGCGGCTTCCGGCACGTCCGGGGGGAGGGGAGCCGGAAGCGCGGCCAGCGCTTCGTCGGCGCGGGCGAGGGCGGCCCCCGCCTCGCGGTCGAGCTCGGCCGAGCGCCGATCGAGAGCGGCGGCCAGCGCGGCATCGGCGCCGCCCACTTCCGCGCGGGCGGCGGGGGCGAGCAGGCGCGGCTCGGCCCACGACGCGGGCGACGGCGCCTCGCCCAGGGTGGCGACGGCGGCGCGCAGGGCCGCATCCACCTCGTCGCGCACGCGCGGAGAGACGTCCGTGCCGGCGAGGAACAAGCGGTGCTGGAGCAGCTCGTAGGCCTGGGCCCAACGCGTCCCGCCGGCGACGCCGATCCGCCAGCCCGGGGGCGCGTCGAGGGGGAGGTCCGCGAGCTCGGCCGCGAGCTCGGGGGGCAGGGGCTGGCCCGCCGCCCGCAGCGCATGCGCGGCCTCCACGTCGCGCACGCGCAGGCGGACGAGGGCGTCGACGACGGGCCGGAGCCCGTCCGGCGGCTCCGCCCTCAGCGCGGCCAGGAGGGAGAGACGGGTGGGCGCGGAGCCGGCGGCCCCGCCGACCAGCACGCGCAGCGCGGGCACGACCTCCTGCGCGTCCAACGTGCCGGCGGCGACGTGCAGGAGGAGCGCATGCGCCAGCTCCTCACGACCCGTGGGCATGTGCGCGGACACTACGCCGCGCGCGATGCCCCGTCAAACGGCGGGAGCGGCTAGCTGGACTTGGTGAGGTCGGCCAGGACGAGCTTGGCCACGCCCTTGAGGGTCTCGAAGACACCGGGACCCTTGGCCGCCACCGCTTCGAAGATGGGCTCGTTCTTCTTGGCCAGGAGCCGCTTCATCTCGTCCACGGGGGCCACGTTGGGCAGGTCGCGCTTGTTGAGCTGGAGGACGTAGGGGATGGCGGCCAGGTCGTACCCCTGCGACTTGAGGTTCGTCTCCAGGTTCTCGATGGCTTCCACGTTCGCGTCCATGCGCTCGACC
>Ga0209382_10002467_pt1 | contig 26936 bp, 31 predicted proteins | sample SoiMetdeltSBSDD5_FD_187599 | JGI IMG/M metagenome (GOLD analysis project Ga0209382, IMG submission 187599) | Bulk soil microbial communities from a Populus tree surrounding site in Tennessee, USA - Soil MetaG P. deltoides SBSDD5 (SPAdes) (version 2) | ecosystem: Environmental > Terrestrial >... | reverse complement strand
GTAGTCGAGGATCTCGAGCATCGACTTGCCGTTGAGCTGGGGTCGCCACGTCTTGCCGTCGACCCAGGTGCCGCCGTTGGAGGCGAGCCACTCCGCGGGGTGCACGAAGCCCATGTAGAGCTTCTCACCGGGCACCTGGATCGCGTAGCGCCCGTCTTCCGTGAGCGCCGCGCAGAGCTTCAGCATGTCGTCGAAGGTCTCGGGCGGCTTCAGGCCCTTCTTCTCGCGGAGGTCGCGCCGCTCGCAGAAGTACGTCGCGCCCATGGCGTGGGTCACGCCGTAGTACTTGCCGTCGAAATATTGCAGCTTCAGCGTGGCCTCGTGGATGTCGTTCTCGCCGAGCGCGCGGATGAGCTCGTCCATCGGGCGCAGCAGGTTCTTGACGTAGAGCGACGCTGTCATGAACGGGTTGAGATGCGTGAGATCCGGCGGGCTCCCGGCAGCCAGCGAGGCGAGCAGCTTCGTGTTCAGATCGCCCCAGCCGAGCGCCTGCTGCTTGACCTTGAAGCCTGGGAACTTGCGCTCGAACTCCGCAATGGAGGTGTCCTGGATGGTCTTGACGGTCTGGGCCTCGACCTCCGTGTGCCAGACGTTCAGCTCGCGCACCTGCTGACCGAGCGCGGCCGGCGCGCGGGAGAGCAGCGTGCTGCCGGCGGCGGCGACGGCGGTGGTCGCCAGGAATCGGCGGCGGGAGACGAGCGCGGATCGCGTCATTGGGTTCCGCTCCTTTGGTTGGCGTCCACTCCTCACGGCGACCGGAGATATCTCACGGCGACCACAGATAAAGGAAGCGCGGACCGCTTCCGGCCAAGGCCGCCAACCGCTCGACCGTGGCGTCGAGAGCACGCGCTTCGGTGCGTGTCTGCGCGTAATAGGTCGCCTGATACTCGCGCGGTCGCTTGTACACGATCACCTTCGCTTCGTCCACCCCGATGGCGTTGCGCGCCGCCGCCAGCGCATCGGGCATGTAGCCGATGGCGTCCACGAGACGCTTGTCGAGCGCCTGCGGCGCGGTGTAGATACGCCCGTCGGCGAGCTCACGCGCGGTCGGCTCGGGCAGGCGCCGGCGCTCGACGACCTTGGCGACGAATTGCCGCTGCAGCTCGTCGATGACGGACTGGAAGATGGCGCGCTCCTCCGGCGTGAGGGTCCGGAACGGGCTGCCCATGTCCTTGTGCTCCGCCGACTTGAACGTGTTCGTCGCCACGCCGATCTTGCCGAGCAGCCCCTCGACGTTGGCGGTGACCATGATCGTGCCGATCGAGCCCGTCACGGTGGTCGGGTGGGCGACGATCCGGTCGGCGGCGAGCGCGATGTAGTAGCCGCCCGAGGCGGCCACGTCCATGAGCGCGGCGATGACCGGCACGTGCGTCTGCTCCCGAAAGAGGGTGATCTCGCGGTAGATGATGTCGGAGGCGGTGACCGTGCCGCCCGGTGTGTTGATGCGTACGACGAGCGCCCGCACGTCACGGTCCTTCCCCGCCTTCGTGAGCTCCTCACGGATGCGCACGAGCATCGGCACGCGAACGGGCGACGGGCCGAGCCCGAGCCCACCGGACGGCGCCTCGTCGCTGATGAACCCGGAGACGTCCATCAACAAGATTTTCGCTTCGCCCTTGCCCTCGACGGTCTCCTCCTCCAATGGCCGCACGCGCGGCGTCAGATCCACCGAGAGCACGGAGCAGCCGGTCAGCATCACGATCGCGGTGAGCAGGGCCGTTACGCGACGAAACATGACGGCCAGTATACTAGCGCCTCATGACCCTCTCCATCGACGACGTTCACGCCGCCGCGCGACGCCTGCGCAATCGCATTCACCGCACCCCGGTGGTGTCCTGCCAGTCCCTCGACGACGCCACGGGCTACGCCGTGTTCTTGAAGTGCGAGAACCTGCAGCGCGCGGGCGCCTTCAAGATCCGCGGCGCGCTCAACAAGCTTCTCACCCTGAGCGACGACGAGCGGCGGCGAGGCGTCGTCGCGTTCTCGTCGGGCAACCATGCCCAGGGCGTCGCCCTGGCGGCGCAGATGACGGGAACGACGTCGATCATCTGCATGCCGTCGGACGCGCCGAAGCTCAAGCTCGAGGCCACGCGACGCTATGGGGCCGAGGTGGTCTTCTACGACCGCCAGCACGACGATCGAGAGGCCGTGGCGCGCGGCCTGGCCGAGAAGACCAACCGCGTGATCGTGCCACCGTACGATGACTACGCGATCATGGCGGGGCAGGGCACCGTGGCCCTGGAGCTGTTTCAGGACGTGCCATCTCTCGATGCGCTGCTCACGCCGGTGGGGGGCGGCGGCCTCATGGCCGGGTGTGCCACGGTCGCGCGCACGCTGTTCCCGGGCATCCAGATCTTCGGCGTCGAAACCGACACGGCGAACGACACGCTCCTCTCGCTGCGCAAGGGTGAGCGCGTGACGATTCCGCCGCCACCCACGATCGCCGACGGTATCCGCCTGACCACGCCGGGCGCGCTGACGTTTCCCATTCTCAAGGCGAACATCAACGACGTCGTGCTCGTGACGGACGAGGAGGTGCGCGAGGCCGTGCGATTCCTTGCGCTCCGCGCGCACGTCGTCGCAGAGCCGACCGGTGCGGTGGCCGCCGCCGCGGCGCTCTCGGGGCGGCTGCCGTTGGCGCCGGGCGCGCGAGTCGGCGTCGTGCTCTCGGGAGGCAACGTCGATCCCGACGTGCTGAGCGCGATCTTGAATCACTGATCGCGCGCGCGAAGGGCTCGTCCTCCGCGCGCTGACTAAGGCGCGACGGCAACGAGACGCAGATCGTCGCGCAGCATCGCGTACAGCCGCTCTTGCGCCGCGGCGTCCCCGCCCCGCAGCACCGCAGAGGGATGCAGCGTGGCAAGCGTCTGCGGCGCCCAGCGCGTCGCGAAGACGCGGCCCCGATCGCGCATGAGTCGGAAGTCGTCGCCGAGCAGCGCGCGGGCCGCCGTCGCGCCGAGACAGACCAACGTCGCCGGCCTGATGACGGCCAGCTCGGCTTCCACCCATGGCCGGCAGGCGACGATTTCCGAAAGCCGCGGCGTCTGGTGGATCCGCCGCGTGCCGCGCAGCACGAACTTGAAGTGCTTCACCGCGTTGGTGACGTAGAGTGACCCACGGTCGAGTCCGACCTCGTGCAGGGCGCGGTCGAGCACCTCGCCGGCCGGTCCGACGAACGGCGCATCACGCAGATCTTCCTGATCGCCGGGCTGCTCGCCCACGAGCATCACGCGCGCGTTCACCCGGCCGCGTCCGAACACCGTCTGCGTCGCGTCACGATAGAGCGCGCAGCCCTGGCAGCGCTTGGCGGCCGCCGTCAGGGCCTCGAGATCAGCGCCGGCCGGCACGAACGATGCGGCGCCGCCGCCCTCGGCTTCGAGCCGAAGCACCTCCTGCTGCTCGGCACGCTCCGCCTCGCGGCGTCCCTGCGCGGCCAGCCCGTGGAGCCGGCGCACCAGCGGGTCGGCGCGGTCGTCGAGCAGGTCGCGGCGGTCGTGCACGAGCCGCCAGAGGGCCTCGTACAGCGTGGTCCAGCGCGCGGGGTTGCTCGCGCTCGCGGCCTGTCGCGCGAGGTCGAGGAACCGCGGCGGCACGCGGAAGAACTTCGATGCGCGCGGTGGCGGCGCGGCGCCGGACCGCTCCAGCCATTCGACGTCGCCGGGGCTGACGCCGTCGCTGAGCAGCCCACGCGCGGCGGCCTGCCAGCTCTCGAACGTGGGCTCGATCTCGACGGTGACCATGGCCACACCACGCGTGCCGCGCGGCTCACCGCCGGTGAAACGCGGGCACGACCTCCTCGGCAAGCCGGCGCAGCTGATCGAGCATCATTTCCGGCGGGCACATCGGTCGAGCGATGAACTTCGACCCGCCGCCGGCGACGTATTCCTCCAGCCGCTCACGCAGCAGCGCGGGCGGACCGAACGCCGTGCAGCGCTCGAGCGTCGCGTCGTCGACGCGATTGCGGGGAACGAACGGCTCCGCGATCGCGCGGGCCGCGGCGCGATCGGGAGCAAAACAAAAGTTCACGAGCGTGCCGAAGTGATCGGCGGGCACCTCGCGGCGGGCCTCCGCCGCGAACTGCTGGGTCCGCGCGACGCCGGCCGCAAAACGGTCCGGAGGAATAAAGGACGGGATCCAGCCATCGCCGAGGCGTCCCGCGCGCTTCATGGCCGCCTCGCTGTTGCCGCCGATCCACGCCGGCATCGGCTGCTGGATGGGCCGCGGCAGCACTGTGATCTTGTCCAGGCGCCAGAAATCGCCCTCGAAGGTGACCTGATCCTCGCTCCAGCAGCGCCGCATGATCGCGAGCGCTTCGTCGGTGCGCCGGCCGCGCTCTTTGAAGGGCACGCCGGCGGCGAGGAACTCGCGCTCCTGCTCGACGCCGATGCCGAACGCGGGCAGCATCCGACCGCCCGAGAGGTAGTCGATCATCGCGATCTCCCGCGCGGCGGTGACGGGATTGCGAAAGGGTGTGATGAACACGCTCGGTCCGAACTTCAGCCGCCGCGTACGTGCCGCGACGGCGGCGAGCGTGGTCATGGGCTCGGGCACCGGCACCGGGGACGACAGCCGCTCGGAGAACCAGAGCGAGTCGATCTCGGTCGTCTCGCACAGGTCGACGAGACGCCAGAGAAACGCCGCGCCATCGGGTCCCGTGGGCCACGGCCCCGGCATCACACCGATGCGGTACTTGATCTGCATTGCGCGCACTCTACCATCTTTGTAGAATGAATCGCGGTTCAGTCACCGGGATGCGCGACCCCGACAAGCCCCAGCAGATCATCGACGCGGCCGTGCGCGTGTTCGCGCGCACAGGGTTCTACAACTCGCGCGTCTCCGACATCGCACGCGAGGCAGGCATCGCCAGCGGCACGATCTATCTCTACTTCAAGACCAAGGACGAGATCCTCGTCACGCTGTTTCGCGAGAAGATGGCGGGGTTCGTGAGCGCGCTGCGCAAGGAGATCTCCGGAGAGCCCGACGCGCCGGCCAAGCTTCGTCGGCTCGTGCGCCTGCACTTCGAGACGCTGGAGGCCCGACCGGAGCTGGCGGAGGTCGTGCAGCTCGAGCTGCGGCAGGGGCAGAAGTTCTTTCGCGGCGCGTCCGCGCACGAGGTCTCGGCATACTTCGATCTGATCGGCTCCGTCCTGGAGGAGGGCGTCGCGGCCGGCGTATTCCGGCCCGAGCTGCCGGTGAAGGTCGCGACGAAGATGCTCTTCGGCGCCATGGACCAGCTCACGACATCGTGGGTGCTCGGCAAGCGCGGGTATCGGCTCGCCGACGCCGCGGAGCCGGTGGTCAACATCTTTCTCAGTGGGGTGACGCGAGATGGGATTTGAAACGCTCGTGCTGGCGCGCGAGGAGTCGTACGCGATCATCACGCTCAATCGCCCGCCGGCCAACGCGATCAGCGAGCCGCTGATCCGCGAGCTGAACGAGGCGCTGAGCGCGGTGCGCGAGGACGACAGCGTGCGCTCCGTCATCATCACGGGTGCTGGCGACAAGATCTTCTGCGGCGGCGCCGACCTCGGCTCGGAGTTCTCCGGGGGTGACGTGGAGGCGTTCATCCGCCTCGGCAACAGCGTGATGCGAAAGATCGAGCGCTTTCCGAAGCCCGTCATCGCCGCGATCAACGGCCACGCGATGGGCGGCGGCATGGAGATCGCGATGGCCTGCCACTTCCGGCTGATGAAAGAGTCGGCGCGGATGGGCCAGACCGAGTCCAATCTCGGTATCATCCCGGGCTACGGCGGGACGCAGCGGCTGCCGCGACTCATCGGCCGCACCAAGGCGCTCGAGTTCCTCATCCTCGGCACGCAGATTCCCGCCGCAGAGTGCCTGCAGCTGCGGCTCGTCAACCGGCTCTGTAAGGACGGCGAGACGCTGAACGATGCGAAGAGCCTCGCGCGGCAGCTCGGCAAGCGCGCGCCGCTGGCCACGGCGGCCATCATCCGGGCGGTGGACGAAGGGCTCGAGGCGCCGATGGCGAAGTCGATCGACGTCGAGCTCGAGGCCTTCATGCCGACGCTGCGCAGCGAGGATGCCGCCGAGGGCATCCAGGCGTTCTTCGGCAGGCGCGAGCCGCAGTTCAAGGGCAAGTAGTGGATCTCGGTATTCGCGGCAAGGTCGCGCTGGTCACCGGCGGAGCGCGCAGTCTCGGCAAGGCCGACTGCCTCGCGCTGGCCGCCGAGGGCTGCAAAGTCGCCGTCCTCGACCTCGATCCGGATGGCGCCGATCTCGTGGCCAAGCAGATCCTTGCCGACGGCGGCGCCGCGCGCGGCTACGGCTGCGACATCCGCGATACGGGCCAGGTGACCGAAGCGATGGCGGCGATCGAGCGCGACATCGGACCCGTCGAGATCTGTGTCAACAACGCCGGCCTCATCTACACGGTGGGCCAGCTCAAGGACATGCGCGATGAGGACTGGGAGCTGAATCTGGCGGTGAACGTCACCGGCACCTTCAAGGTGACGCGTGCGGTCTTTCCCGGGATGCGCGAGCGGCGCTGGGGGCGCATCGTCTGCATGGCGTCGATCGCGGGACTGATGGGCGGCTTCGGCCAGACCGCCTACGCGACATCCAAGATCGGCGTCATCGGCTTCGCGAAATCGGTGGCGCTGGAGGGCGCGCGTCACAACGTGACGTGCAACGCCGTCGCGCCCGGCATCATTGCGCCCAACGCGTCGCTGTCGCCGCTCTACGAGCGGATGGTCAAGCGCGTGGCGATGCAGAAGGAGGGCGAGCCGGAGGACGTGGCCGCCGCGGTGACGTTCCTCTGCTCCGAGCGCGCCCGCTACATCACGGGCGCCGTGCTCACCGTCACGGGAGGCATGGACCTCTTTACGTTCTAAAGCACATATGAAGGAGGAGCAACGATGCCGACAGTACAGGAGACATTCGCCGCGATGGGCAGCCGATTCCGTCCCGACAAGGCGTCGGGCACGAACGCCACGATCCAGTACGACGTGACCGGCGACGGTGGCGGGACCTGGAGCGCCGTGATCAAGGACGGCAGCTGCTCGGTGACGCCTGGCCCCGCCGCCAATCCCAACCTCACGCTCTCGATCGGGGCGCAGGACTGGCTCGACATGCTCTCGGGCAAGCAGTCCGGACAGATGCTTTTCATGTCCGGCAAGCTGAAGGTCAAGGGAGACATGGGCTTGGCGATGAAGCTCGGCTCGATGTTCTCGATGTGACCGTCGTCGTCGCGGACGTCGACCGACGTACTGTCGCCGCGGCGCACGGCTCTCGCTACGACGCGCTGATCGCGGGCCTCTGCGTGCTGTTCCAGGGGGGCGCCTATCTCGATGTGTGGGCGCACGTCCACCGGCCCGAGCTCGAGACCTTCTTCACGCCGTGGCACGCGGTGCTTTATACGGGCTTCTTCTCGGTGGCCGCTGCGACGGCGGCGCCGCTCTTCCTTCGACACCGCCGACCGGCGACGTCGTGGGCGTCGGCCCTGCCGGCCGGCTACGATTGGAGTCTCATCGGCGTTTTCGTGTTTCTGCTCGGCGGCATCCTCGACATGCTGTGGCACGTCGTGTTCGGCATCGAGGCTGACGTCGAAGCTCTGCTGTCCCCGAGCCATCTCGTCCTGGCCCTCGGCTCCACCATGATTCTCACCGGCCCACTGCGGGCGGCGTGGCGTCGTGTCGACCGCGACGCGTCGTGGCCGGCGGTGCTGTCGCTGGGCTTCCTGCTCTCGTCGTTCTCGTTCTGGACGCAGTACGCCCACCACTTCGGGCGGCCCTGGCCGGCGGCCGGAAATCGGCCGACGGAGGCGGTCTTCGCGGCGGTGGCGCCCGATCCGCTCTTTCGCAACGCGGCGATCCAAAATCTCTACGTCGCTCACGCGCTCGGCGTTGCCGGAATACTCCTGCAGTCGGCGTTCATCTCGGGCATCGTGCTCCTGGCATTGCGTCGCTGGGGGCCACGGGTGCCGTCCGGAGCGTTTGCCGTGATCTTCGGCCTCAACGGGGTGATGGTCGCCGCCTCGCGCGATCAGCTCGCGCTCGTGCCGGGCGCTGTCGCCGCGGGCCTCGTGGCCGATTCACTCGTCCGCGCGCTCGCGCCGTCGGTCGAGCGAGCCGCCCGGCTGCGTCTCGCGGCGTTCGCGATCCCGGCCGTCTACTTCGCGCTCTACTTTCTCGGTCTCGCAGTCACTCGCGGAGTGTGGTGGTCGGCGCCGCTCTGGTCCGGGGTGATTCTGTTGGCCGGTGCGGTCGGCTGGCTGGCGTCGTGGCTCGTCGTCCCGCCCCCGATCCCCGACAGCCCGCGCCGGTGACGCAGCGCAATATGTCAATGCCGCTCGGCGTCATTCGGTGTCATACTAGAAGGACTTCTACCTCATTATTTCGGAGGCGATCGGATGGCCCTGGAGCGTTTCGCAGAGGTGGTCGAGCGGTTCACGCACGGCTACGGCAACGGGCACCGGCTCGAGCTCGAGCCGCAGGCGCAGACGGTGAGCGAGTGGCAGCAGGAGCTCGAGCGCGCCGTTCGGCGCGCCGAAAACCTGCAGCGGATGCTCGTCAACCCGCAAGAGCCGAAGGTCGGCCAGACGCCGCGCACGGAAATCTACAAGAGGAACAAGTCGCGCCTGTACCGCTATCAGTCCCGGCGGACGTACAGGACCCCGCTGCTCTTCGTGCCGAACCTCGGCATCAGTCGACCCTACATTTTCGATCTGATGCCCGGCGGCTCCTTCGTCGAGCACATGACGCGCGAGGGGTTCGACTTCTACATGCTCGATTGGGGCGTGTTCGGCCCCGAAGACAACGACCTCTCCTTCGAGGACTGCGTGACCAAGATCCTGCCGCGCATGGCGCGTCAGGTGCTCGAGTCGTCGGGGGCGGAGTCGCTGTCGGTGCTCGGGTACTGCATGGGCGCGCCGCTGTCGGCGTCGTTCATCGCCGCCTTTCCCGAGACACCGGTGAAGAACTTCATCGACATGGCCGGGCCCATCGACTTTTCTAAGATCGGCCTGTTCGGTCTGTGGCTGGACAAGAAATATTTCGACGTCGACCGCTTCGTCGACACGCTCGGGAGCGTGCCGGCGGACATGGTAAAGGCGGGCTTCAAGCTCCTGAAACCAACCATGGACTTGTCGACGAACCTGAATCTGTGGTGGAACCTGTGGAACGACAAGTACGTCGAGGGATTCAACGCGTTGAACCGCTGGGCGAACGAATATGTCGCGTTTCCCGGCGAGTTCTTCCGTCAGTGGGTCGGCGACTTCTATCAGCAGAACAAGCTGTTCAGAGGTGAGGCGGTGTTCGGTGGACGGCCGGCGCGACTGTCGAGCATCACTTGTCCCGTGTTCGTCGTGGGGGCCAAGGAAGATTACATCGCGCCGCCCGAGTGCGTCCGCGCGCTCATCGACGCCGTCTCGAGCCGCGACAAGGACTACATCGAGCTGCCGGGTGGCCACATCTCGCTGATCGCGGGGCGGGGGGCGTCGCTCCACTGCTGGCCGAAGGTGTCCAGCTGGCTGGCGCCGCGCTCGTAGGAGGTAGCGATGGCTGACGCGACGAAGCTGAATCCGATGTTCGAGCTGTGGCGCAAGCAGTTCGAGGAATCGGCCGCCGCGTGGACACGGCTGATGGGGCAGGCGCCTGCGCCCCCCACGGATCCCACGGCGTTCTGGCGACCCGTGCTCAACCAGGGGTTGGAGCAGTGGGCGCGGCTCTTCGCACAGACGCCGATCACGCCGGATCTCGCCACGCAGTGGAAGCAGTTCATGGATCAATGGATCGAGGCGTGGTCCAAGGCGCTCGGGCAGGCCATGAACACCGAGGCCTACGCGCAGATGATGGGAAAGTATCTCGATCAGTGGCTGGTGGCGAACGCGCCGATGAAGCGCGCGGCGGACCAGCAGATCGATCAGGCGCTGCAAACGCTCAACCTCGCCTCGCGGACACAGCTCACCGCGGTGGCCAAGCAGATCGTGGAGCTGGAGGAGCGGCTGGAGCGCATGGAAGACGTGTTGGGGGCGATCCTCCGGCGCGTCGACCACAAGGAGCCGAAATGATCGGCAAGACGATCGCGGAGCTGGCGCCGGGCGATCACGCGGAGCTCACGCGCGTCGTCGAGGACGGCGACATCGCGGCCTTCGTCGACGCCGTCGGCGACTACAATCCGGTCCACAGCGACCGTGCGTATGCCGCGACCACGCCGTTCAAGGCGCCCATCGCGCCCGGAATCTTCACCGCGGGCCTGATCTCAGCCGTCATCGGCACGCAGCTGCCTGGGCCCGGCGCCATCTATCTCTCGCAGTCGCTCAAGTTCGTGAAGCCGGTCAAGAGCGGCGACCGCATCACGGCGCGCGCCGAGGTCATCGAAGTCATCCGCGATCGCAATCGAATTCGCCTGCAGACGGTTTGCGTGAACCAGAACGGCGAAGAAGTGCTGTCGGGTGAGGCGTGGGTGATGCCGTCCAAGACGCACGTCGTCTACGAGCCGAAGCCGCGCACGGCGGCCGCCGGCCTCACGGCGCTGGCGCTTCAGCCGTGGGCGTTGGCCGCCCAGGCGGCTTCGCTATGGAGCGCGTGGTCGCTCGCCCTTCTCACGCACGGCAGGCCTCGCCGCGTCTAGCGACGTCGGGACGGCAACGTCCTTCCCTGGCCGGCGCCGGCAAGCTCCGCGCCGTACAGTGCGCGCGTGAGGCGCGTCATGGTCGCCGGGGCGGCGCTGTCTCCTCGTGTCCGTTCGGCGGCCGCCGCAGCGCGCCGTTCGCTGTTCGCGAGCGCTGCAATCCTGGCGGCGGCGGCGCCGGGAATCGCGCAGGACCGCACGCTGAGTCGCGACTTTCCACTACAGCTGGACGACGCATTTCCGACCGCGACGGGCGAGGCGGCGGCCCGTGCCTCCGTGCGCGCCGTTCGGCCACAGCACGGCGCCGATCACGCCGAAGGTCCGACGACGCTCGAGGTGAGCATCGCGCCTCGTACGCAGCTCAGCGTGAGCGCGCAGTGGTCGTCGGAGCCGGCGCTGACGCACGCCGGCGACGCCACGATCGCCGGCCGATATCAGTTCTGGGTCCAGGAGGATGCGCTGCCGAATCTGGCCGCGCAGCTGGCGATCACGGCGCCCACGGGCGTGGGCTCGCGCGCGTGGACGTTCGAAGCCAAGGGTCTTGCGACACGCGCCGTCGACACGAATCTGTACGTGCATCTCAACGCGGCGGCCGTGGTCGTCGACCGCCTGGAGGAACAGGCGCGAAGGCTGCGTTACCGGCTGGCGCTCGGCCCGTCGTGGATCGTGCCGAGTATGGCGACCGTGCTCGTCGCCGGCGATGTCTACGCGGAGCAGGGGATCAGGCGCGACGAGGCGACGACCGTCGGCCTCGAGATCGGGTTTCGCCACCGGATCGGTGGCGGTGTGGACTGGCACGGGGCCGTCGGGACGGAGGTCGCGGGCGCCGCCACGCGCGCGGCATTGACCGTGACGACAGGACTCTCGTTCGGTTTTACGCTACTCGGCCGCTGACACCCCGGCGCCGGGACGCGCTACATCAACAGCCCGCCGTTGATCGAGAGCTCCGAGCCCGTGATGTAGTCGCCATCGGCGGAGCAGATGTATACGACCGATCGCGCGACCTCCTCTACTCGACCGAAGCGCTTGAGCGGAATCTGATCGAGCAGCCTTTGCCGCACCTTCTCCGGAATGCCCTCCACCATCTCGGTCTCGATGAAGCCGGGCGCCACCGCGTTGACGGTGATGCCCTTGCCCGCGAGCTCCTTGGCGAGCGACTTGGTGAAGGCGGCGACACCGGCCTTGGAGGCGGCGTAGTTGGCCTGGCCGAAGTTGCCGATCTGACCGATCACCGACGTGATGTTCACCACGCGGCCGTAGTTCTGCTTGAGCATGCCGTCGATGAAGACTTTCGTGCAGTTGAAGACGCCGTCGAGGTTGATGGCGAGCACCTTGCGCCACGACGCGTGATCCATCTTGACGAAGCTCTTGTCGGAGTTGATGCCCGCGTTGTTCACGAGGATATCGAGGCGGCCGAACTCGCGTAGCACTTCTTGCGCCATGCGGAAGGTGTCGGGATAGTCACCGACGTCGGCCTGGGCGAGCATCGCGCGGCGTCCCATCTTCTTGATGTTCTCGACGACGTCCCGCGCGGGGCCTTCGCTCGAGACATAGTTGACGGCGACGTCGGCGCCCTCCTCGCCGAGTGCCAGCGCGATGGCCCGTCCGATTCCGCGAGAGCCTCCGGTGACGAGCGCGGTGCGACCCTTGAGCCTCATTGCTGAGCAGCCTCCTCCGACGAATGCAGGCCGTCAGTCTAGCACCGCGGCCGCTTGAGAGCATTGACGCGCGGTGTTAACATCGCGGCAACCCATGGCGTACGTCATCAAACGGTATTCGAATCGCAAGCTCTACGACACGCAAGAGAGCCGCTACGTCACGCTCGACGAGATCGAAGAGATGATTCGTGCCGGGCGCGAGATCTCCGTGGCGGACGCGGCCAGCGGCGAGGACCTGACCTCGGTAACATTGACGCAGATCATCCTCGAGAACGAGCGCAATCACCGGGCGAACCTGCCGTCGGCGTTCCTGCATCAGCTCATCAAGCATGGCGAGGCGTGGCAGGAGTTCGTGCAGCGCACCATGCGCTCGAGCCTGGAAGGCTTCGTGTCGAGTCAGCGAGACATGGAGCGCGTGTTCCGCGAGTGGTCGTCCCGCGCGGGGTGGGGATCGACGACGACGACGGGCGCGCCGCCGGCGACCGAGTCGACGAAGCGTGACGGAACCACGGACGCCGAGGCCGACAAGCTTCGGGAGGAAGTGTCGGCCCTGCGCGACCGTCTTCGCTCGCTCGAGGAGCGGCTCCAGAAGCGCAAGGCCGACGGCAAGTAATCGCGCGGTCTAGGCGGCGTAGACCTCTTTCATCTTGGTCACGACGCTGGTGAACGTTTCCTGGATTCCCTTGCCGGCCTGCTCGGCCGTGGTCGACAGCCGCTCTGCCGACTTCGTCACGGCCTGCGCATGGCCTTCGAGGAGCCGAAACGCCTTCTGGGCGTTGTCGACGGTCTCGCTCAGCGCGCGGTGATACCAGAGCATCGGGTCCTTGGGCGCCTCTTGCCACGCAGCCTGCCAGCGCAGACTCTGCGCCTGCGCGTCGCTCAGCGCCTGGACCATGCTCTGCGCGATCTCACCGTAGAGGCGTACGCTCTCCTTGGCGGTCACGGCGGAGAGCTCGGCGAGCTCGCGGAGCACGCGCTGGTTTGCGTCCGCCCACACGCTGAGGGTCTCGACCGCCTTGCCGGCGGTCTGGGTGAACGCCTCATGAGTCTTTCTGGTGTTGCCGTCCATCTTCAGTGCTCCTTTCGCTTCCGACCGTTCATGCCGCTGCTGCTCATCGGGTTCGTTGGGTCGGGCCTTCGTCATCACCGCTACTCCTTCACGGCTGAGCCCAACGCGTTCACGGCTGAGCTTAACGCGCCGCGTTAGAGCGGGTCAAGCGATTTTTCGCGCCGCGTCATGCACAGAATGATACCGTCGGGCAACCCTCCGTAAATGAAGGGATAACGCCATGAGCGAAACCCTCGCGACGATGTTCTGGACCCGGGTAGACAAGAGCGCCGATCGGCCCGCCCAGATGTCGAAGCGCCACGGCGCCTGGACGACGCTGACGTGGCGAGAGGTCGGCGAGGTTGTGCGCGAGCTTGCGCTTGGACTCATCGCTCTCGGCCGTCAGCGCGGAGACACGGTCGCGCTGCTGTCGGCGAGCCGGGCGGAGTGGGTCCAGGCCGACTTCGCGATCTTCAGCGCCGGCTGCATCACGGTGCCCGTGTATCCGACCTATCCTCCGGATCTCATCGCGTACGTCATCAACGACTCCGGCGCGCGCACGATCATCGTCGAGGATCCTGGGCAGCTCGCAAAAGTGCTCGAGGCTCGCGAGAAAACGCCGGGTCTGCAGCAGATCATCGTCATGAGCGGCTACGAGGCGACGCAGCCGCCGAAAATGGTCATGACCTGGGACATGCTGCGGCGCCTCGGCCGTGACAACGCGAATCAGCACGCCACCGCCCTGGCGGAGCGGCTGGCGGCGACGACGCCCGATGATCTCGCCTCGATCGTCTACACCTCCGGCACGACCGGCCCGCCGAAGGGCGTGATGCAGACACATGGCAATCACCTCGCGGCGCAGCACAACTCGGAGTCGGCGGCGCCGTGCGAGGAGGGCTGGGTGCACCTGCTGTTCCTTCCGCTCGCGCACTCGTTCGCGCGACTCGAGTCGTTCCTCGGCGTGTACCGCGGACTCTGCACGGCGTTCGCCGAGAACCTCGATAAGGTCGGCGACAACCTGAAGGAAGTCCGGCCGCACTTCATCTGCAGCGTCCCTCGCGTCTTCGAGAAGGTGTACGCCAAGATTCTGTCCGGCGTCGAGGCGGGCTCGCCGGCGAAGAAGAAGATCTTTCACTGGGCCATCGGCGTCGGGCGTGAAGTGAGCCGCCACCAGCAGCGCGGCCAGCCGCTGCCGGGGGGCCTGCGCGTCAAGCGAGCGGTCGCGCACAAGCTCGTCTTCAGCAAGCTCCACGCCGCGCTCGGCGGTCGGCTGCAGTGGGCGATCTCGGGCGGCGCGCCGCTGTCTCGCGAGATCGCCGAGTTCTTCCACTCCGCGGGCATCCTCATCCTGGAGGGCTATGGCTTGACGGAGACGTGCCCCGCCGCGACCTTCAATCGGCCGACACGCTTCAAGTTCGGCTCGGTCGGTCAGGCGCTGGACAACGTCGAGATCAAGATCGCCGCCGACGGGGAGATTCTCATCCGCGGGGCCAACGTCGCCCGGGGGTACCTGAAGCAGCCGGAGGCGACGGCGGAGGTTTTCGAGCCTTCAGGGTGGTTTCACAGCGGCGACATCGGTCGACTGGACGGCGACGGCTTCCTCTTCATCACCGACCGCAAGAAGGATCTGATCGTGACCGCCGGCGGGATGAACATCGCGCCTCAGAACATCGAGAACATGCTCAAGGCCGACCCGTTCATCAGCCAGGCGATGGTGTATGGCGATCGCAAGCCCTATCCCGTTGCGCTGATCACGGTGAATGCCGAGGAGCTCGCGAAATTCGTCCGCGAGCACGGGATCCTCGCCACCGACCCCGCGGTGGTCGTCCAGCACCCTAAAGTAGTCGAGCGCGTGGGCCGCACCGTGGAGGAGAAGAACTCGCAGCTGCAGTCGTACGCGAAGATCAAGAAGTTCACGGTGCTTCCCGTCGACTTCAGCCAGGAGGGCGGCGAACTGACGCCGACGCTCAAGGTGAAGCGCAAGATCGTCTCCAACAAGTACCTGACGACGATCGAGGAGCTCTACCGCTGACGACGCTCGCTGACAGGGTGGCCGTCGTGACCGGCGCCAGTCGTGGCCTCGGGCGCGTCATGGCGCGCGCGTTGGCGGCCGCCGGCGCGCGCGTCGCGCTCGCGGGCCGCTCGAAGCCCGACCTGGAGGAAACGGCGCGACAGATCGAGAGCGAACGAGGGCACGCCCTGGTCGTGCCAACCGACGTGACGCGATACGCGGAGGTGGAAGCACTCATGGAGCGCTCGGTGCGCGAGCTCGGCCGCCTCGACATCGTCGTCAACAACGCGGGCATCGCCCGCGTCACCCCCTTCGCCGACGCCACCGCCGACGACTGGCGCGCGATCGTCGACGTCAACCTCACCGGTGTCTTCAACGGCTGCCGGGCGGCCGCGCCGCACCTGATCGCGCGGCGCGCCGGCAAGGTCATCAATCTGGCATCTGTCCTCGGCGCGGTCGGCTTGCCGGGCTACACGCTCTACGCCGCCACCAAGGGCGGCGTGATGGCGCTCACGCGCACCCTCGGCGTGGAGTGGGCGCGTCACAACGTGCAGGTGAACGCGATTGCACCGGGGTGGTTCGTCACCGACATGAACGAGCAGGCGTTCGCCGACCCGAAAATCCACGAGCGTCTGACCCGCGACGTTCCGATGCGCCGGACGGGGCGGCTCGAGGAGATCGGTCCGCTTGTCGTGTTCCTCGCGTCGTCGGGCTCGGACTTCATGACCGGGCAGACTGTCTTCCTCGACGGAGGCCATTCGGCCGCCTGACATGCGTGGTCTGTGGGGCATCGTCGCGGCGATCGTGCTCGTTCTCGTCGGCGCGGGCGTCCTGATCGGCTTCGCGAGCCGCCCACCGGCGCGCGTGTGGACGTTCCAGTATCAGGTCGCCGGAACGGACGAGTGGCGCGAGTGGCGCATGTACCACAACCACAACGAGTGCGAGCAGGCGCGCCGGTTCATGAAGAATCTCGAGGACGGGCAGAAGCGCCGCCTGGTGGCGACGCGGCACTGCGCGGAGCGGGAAAACCCCGCGCTGAAGGAGTCCCCCGGACCTCCGTCCCGCCGTTGGTGAGCGCTCGCGCCAGCGTCGCGATGGTCGTGCACAACGGTCTGGCGACGACCCGCGCCTGTCTGGAAAGTCTGCATGCGACCGAAGAGCCATTCACGCTCGTCGTCGTCGACAACGGCTCCACCGACGATACGCCGCGCTGGTTCCGCGATTTCCCGTACCCGTGGCCGCTCTCGTACGTCCGTAACGAGGGGAACACGTCGGTACTGGCGGCCTACAACCAGGCGTGGCGGCTCGCGGCCACCGAGTTCGTCTGCCTGCTGCACAACGACACGACGATGCTCGAGCCGACATGGCTCGCGCGGCTCATGGCGCCGCTGGCGTCCGATGCGATCGGGCTCAGCGGATTGTATGGAGTCAAGCGCGTGCGCCGCAGCGGCCGCTATGCGGGCCGCACGATCGTGCACAGTCTGGCCGAGGGTCCGACCGTACGGCCGCCGTGGGAAGAGGTGGCCGTGGTCGACGGCGTCTGCCTCTGCTTGCGCCGGGCCACCCTGGAGGCCGTCGGCGGCATCGACGAAGGATACGGGTTCTTTCACGGGTACGATCGGGATCTTTCATTCGCGGTCCGCGAGACGGGGCGTCGGTGCGTCATCGTCCACGCGCCGTTCCGCCACGCCGGCGGCGGCACGCGCGCTCGCGATTTCGCCGCCCGTCCCGAGCTCGAGCGACGCGACCTCGCGGAGCGTCACGCCGCGACCGAGCGCTTCGCCCGCAAGTTCGCGCATCGGCTGCCGAGTGACGTGCGTCCCGTCACCGCGCGCGTCGCGGACTGGCTGGTGCGCCGCCCGGCACGCTGACACCACTGCGTGCGTCTGGTTGAGCACGTGTGGCATCGCGTTGGACGAGTGCGATACAGTTCAGCGCGATGAAAGCCGCCGTGTTGCACGGTCCGCGATCGTTACGCGTCGAGTCGACACCGATACCGGAGCCGGCCGCGGGCGAGGCGCTCGTGCGGGTAGCGATGGCGGGGCTGTGCGGCACCGACTACAGCATCTTTTCGGGCGAGCGCGCGGTCGGCTATCCCAGGGTCATGGGACACGAATTCGTGGGCCGTGTCGACGCCGTCGGGCCGGGCGTGACGGCGCCGCGCGTAGGCGATCGTGTCGCCATCGAGCCGAATTACTCGTGCGGCGCGTGTCCACTGTGCCGCGAGGGTAATCGCAATCTCTGCCTGACGCGGACGGCCATCGGCATCGATGTGGACGGCTGCTTCGCCGAGCTGGTTCGCGTGCCCGCGCGCTGCTGCTGGCCGGCTCCGCCCGGTGTCGCCGACGAAGATCTGATGGTCACCGAGCCGCTCGCGGTCGTCGTCCGCGCGGTGGCGCGCGGCCGGGTGCGCTCCGGCGAGACCGCCGCGGTCGTCGGCGCCGGCACGCTGGGACTCCTCGCCGTGCAGGTTTTACGCGCGCACGGTGCGCGCGTGCTGGCGGTGTCGCGAAGCGCGCGCCGTTTGTCGCTTGCCCGGGAGCTCGGCGCGGAGGCCGTGCACGCCAGCGCCGGGGTCGGCGCGCTCGAGGACGTCGCCCGCGATTTTTCGCGCCGTGAAGGCATCGACTGCGTCGTCGAGACCGCCGGCACGACGGAAGCGGCGGCCGACGCGCTGCAGCTCGTGCGGCCAGGGGGCCGCGTCGTGCTCACGGGTCTGCCGCACGATCCGACGCCGGTTCGCTTCTTCTCCGTCGTGCGCCGTGAGATCTCGATCGTCGGCTCGATGATCTATCAGGACGAGTTCGCCGAGGCCATGGCGCTCGTCGCGGCGGGGCGCGTGAGAACGCGACCGCTCGTGACCCACCGGTTTGCCCTCGACGACCTCGAGCGCGCGTTCGCCGTGCACCGAGAGCCCTCGTCCATCAAGATCGCGCTGACGCCCTAGCGCGGAGGCCGCGTCGCGGACGCGCGGGGCCCGCGGTACGTGATCCGATAGATCGTGCCGCTGTAGTCGTCGGAAACGAGAAGCGCGCCATCCGGCATGACGAGAACGTCGACCGGCCGCCCCGCGATCTGCCCGTTGTCGGCCAGCCAGCCGGTGGCAAACGGCTCGTAGCCGACCACGCGATCGCCTTCCAACTGCACCGTCGTCACGCGGTAGCCGATCGGCGTGCTGCGATTCCACGAGCCGTGCTCGGCGATGAAAATGCGGCCGCGATACTGGGGCGGAAACATCGCGCCGGTGTAGAAGCGCATGCCGAGCGCCGCCACGTGAGGGCCGAGCTCCGCGGCCGGCGGAGTGTAGTCGGCGCACGGCTTGTCGCGGCCGAACTGCGGATCGGCGATCGCTCGTCCGTGACAGTACGGAAACCCGAAATGCAGGCCGGACTTCGGAGCATGGTTGAGCTCATCGGGCGGTCGGTCGTCGCCCAGCCAGTCACGGCCATTGTCGGTGAACCACAGATCGCGCGTTCCGGGCTGCCAGTCGAAGCCGACGCTGTTGCGAACGCCGCGCGCGAAGACCTCGATCGCGCTGCCGTCGGGCTTCATACGGGTGATGGTTTCGTGGAGCGGACCTGGTGGCAGACACACGTTGCACGGCGCACCGACCGGCACGTAAAGCCAACCGTCGGGACCGAAGGCGATGAACTTCCAGCCGTGGTGACCATCGGTCGGATAGCGGTCGGTCACCACGACCGGCGCAGGTGGACGGTCCAGGCGCGCTTCGATCTCGTCGAAGCGGAGGATTCGTGAGATTTCGGCGACGTACAGGGCGCCGTCGCGCACCGCGACGCCGTTCGGGCTTCTGAGGCCGCGCCCGACGAGGCGCGGCTTACCGGCGCGTGGCGAGTTCGCCGCGCCGGGAATCGCGTAGATGACCCCCTTGTCCCGAGTGCCCACGAAGAGCGTCCCGGCGCGCGACAACGTCATGGACCGCGCGCCGGGCACCTCGTCGCTGAAGACCTCGATCACGAACCCCGGCGGCACGGTCACCAGGTCTGCGACCTGGCGGCCGGCCGCGCCGGCAGCCGTGGCCAACGCAACGGTCGTCAACGTCAAGAGGAGGGCACGGGAACGCCGCACGAGGGTATTATGGTCATGAATAACAAGGACGGACCGGCCGTCCTGTAGGGGGAACGGAGGGTCTGACGATGAAGAAGTGGTGGGTCGCTACACCGCTTGTGGTCGGCCTTCTTCTGCTCTCGGTAACGCCCGGTTACGCCTGGCGCGGCCATCACTTCCACGGTGGGCCTCGGGTTTTCGTCGGTGTCGGCGTCGGCCCCTGGTGGGGCTATCCATATTGGTACTACCCGCCGCCTCCCTATTACGTCTACTCGCCTCCGACCGTCGTCGTGCAGCAGCCGCCGGTGTACGTAGAGCAACAGGGCCCGGCCGCGCCCGCTCCTCCGGCTCCCGCGGCGCAGGCGCCGCAGTTCTGGTATTACTGCCAGCCTTCCGGTGGCTACTATCCCAGCGTGCAGACCTGCACGGAGGCGTGGATCAAGGTCCCGGCGAGGTCGCAGTGAAGAAGTCGATCGTCGCCGCAGCACCGTTGGCCCTGCTGCTCGGCGCTTGCGCGACCGTACCGACGGGCCCGAGCGTGATGGTCCTCCCAGGCACGGGAAAGCCCTTCGAGCAGTTCCAGGCTGACGACGCCGCGTGCAGACAGTTCGCACTTCAGTCGGCGGGCATCACGACGGAGCGGGCCGCCGTCAGCAGCACGGTCACGGGCGCGGCGGTCGGCACTGCCATCGGCGCCGCCGCGGGTGCGGCGCTCGGCGCAGCGGCCGGCAATCCAGCGATCGGCGCCGCCGCCGGCGCAGGAGTCGGGCTGCTCGGCGGCAGCGCGGTCGGCGGAAGCTATGCCAATGCCAACGTGGGCTCCGTTCAGCAGCGGTACGACGCCGGTTACATGCAATGCATGTACGCCAAGGGAAACCAGATCCCGGTGTCGCGCGGCTCGGTGCCGTACACGCCGAGCAGAATCTCGACAACGCCGCCTCCGCCGCCGCCGCCGGCAATGCTGACACCACCTCCGGGCTCAGCGCCGGCTCCGCCGCCAGCGGCGATGCCGCCCAACATTCCGCCGCCGCCTGCCGGCGCGCCGCCGCCGCCGCCGCCGCCTCCTCCGCCGGGGCGCAGTTCCTAGTCGGCGCTCGCACGACACGCGCCGGTGCTCCTTGTGTGTCGCACCAGCGCGTTACTCGCGCGTCCTCTTCGCGGTTGGTTCGGCGTAGGAGGGGTTGATCTCGCAGATGAGCTCGATCGTCTCGGATAGACAGCTCGCTCTGATGCCCGCGGCGTCGCCGAGTACGACGACGCCCACTCCGACGCAGACGCCGCCATCGCCGACAGGCTCGAACATCACGCGCGGCGTCTGACGGCCGGACTGCGTTCGACGCGACAGATGTCAGCGTCGTCTGGACGTCGTCGGCCTCCGCCAGTCACTGACGTCACGCTTCGCTGCCCCGCCCGCCCGTTCACCGCGCAGTACGCGCGCGTGTGGGGTACGATACGGCCAGTTCCGCCGGCGCCTGCGGCCGGCAGGGAGGCCCCCATGCCGTACGACCTCGTGATCAAGAACGGAACAGTGATCGATGGCTCTGGTCTGCCCGGCTTTCGGGCGGATGTCGGCGTGCGGCACGGACGTGTCGTGTCGATCGGACGCATTCGCGAACGTGGGCGTGAGACGCTCGACGCCGAGGGTCACGTGGTCGCGCCGGGCTTCGTCGATGGCCACACCCATATGGACGCGCAGATCTTCTGGGACCCGCTCGGGACGTCGTCCTGCTACCACGGCATCACGAGCGTCGTGATGGGCAACTGCGGCTTCACCCTGGCACCCTGCGCATCGAAGGACAAGCACCTGGTCGTGCGCAATCTTCAGAGGGCCGAGGACATCCCGCCGGAGGCGATGGAGGCGGGCATCGACTGGCGCTGGACGACGTTCCCGGAGTTTCTCGACACGCTGGAGGCGCTGCCGAAGGGCATCAACTACGCCGGCTACATCGGCCACTCCGCGCTCCGCACGTACGTCATGGGCGAGCGCGCGTTCGAAAAGCAGGCGACGGAAGACGAGCTCTCCGCGATGGAGCGCGAGCTGCGCGACGCGCTGCGCGCGGGGGCGATGGGCTTCACCACGTCGCGCTCGCCGAGTCACGAGACGCCCGACCATCGCCCGGTCGCGAGCCGAGTTGCCGACTGGAGTGAGGTGCGGCGGCTCGTCAACGCGATGGGCGATTTGAACGCGGGCATCTTCGAGATCGCGGGCGAGAACGTCGACCGTGATGCCGACAATCCCGGCCTCAGCGACTATCACCGCCGCCTGAAGGAGCTGGCGGTGGACAGCGGCCGCCCGATCACGTTCGGGGTCTTCGGCCGTCGGGGCGCGCCCCACGTCTGGCGCAAGTACATGGCGTTGCTCGACGAGACCGCGGCCGCCGGCGGTCGCATGTTCGCGCAGGCGCACAGCCGCTCGCTCTCCGCGCTGCTGTCGTTCAAGACGCAGATGCCGTTCGACCGGCTGCCGCTCTGGAAGGAGCTTCGCAAGCTTCCGATCGCCGAAAAGATCGCCAAGCTCCGCGATCCGGAGTTCAAGAAGAAGCTCGTCGAGGCGACCAACGAGACGCCCGACAAGAAAGCGCTCGGCACCGAAGCGCGGCCGCAGCCTTACGAGTGGCTGTTCGTGTTCGACACCGTCGAGGGCCCGCATCGCTCGGTGGCCGAGATCGCGGCCGAGCGCGGCGTCCACCCCGCGCAGGCGATGATCGATCTTGCGCTGGAGAAGGATCTCGAGCTGTTCTTCCTGATGCCGGTCGCCAACGAGGACCAGGACCACGCCCTCGAGATCATGAAGCACCCGCGCGCATGCGTGACGTTCTCGGATTCCGGCGCACACGTCACCCAGCTGATGGACTCTTCCCTGCAGACGCATCTACTCGCGCATTGGGTGCGCAGAAAGCAGGCGTTCACCCTCGAGCAAGCGGTGAGGATGCTCACGCTCGTGCCGGCGACGCTCTGGGGCTTTGCCGATCGCGGCCTCGTCCGCGAGGGAATGGCTGCCGACTTCGTCGTCTTCGATCCCGAGACGGTCGGCGCCGAGATGCCGGAGCTCGTCGCCGACCTTCCCGCCGGCGCGAAGCGGCTGGTGCAGCGCTGCCGTGGCGTCGCCGCGACCGTTGTCAACGGCGAGACGATCCTGCGCGATGGCAAGCCGACGGGCGCACTGCCCGGGCAGCTCCTCCGCGGTCCGCTGGCGCGCCGGAGGAGCTGACCCGTGCTCGCGATCTGGGTGAAGGTGAAGATCAAGCCGGCCGAGCGCGAGCGCTTTCTGGCGGCGATCGAGCAGGATGCGCTCGGCTCCGAGCGCGACGAGGCCGGGTGCTATCGGTTCAACGTGCTTCAGGATCAGGCCGATCCGAACACGTACTACTTCTACGAGGTTTACAAAGACGAGGCGGCGCTGGAGGCCCATCGAGCCGCGCCCCACTACGCCAAGTGGCGCGCCGCCGCCGATACCCTTGACGGTCCTTCGCAGCCGACCCGGTGCACGACCGTATTTCCGAGCGACGCGAAGTACTGGCAGGGAGCCAAGAAATAGCCTCGTGACGTGGGTCACGTCGGCCGCGCTGCTGATCGTGCTCGCGACCTCTGCGGGAGCCGGTCCGATGGCGCGCCCGCCAGAGCCCCCGGCGTCGCCGGCGCGCCAGAGCACGCAAGGCCAGCTCCTGGTGGCAACCGAGAGCCTTGGCGATCCGCGCTTCGCGCACACCGTCCTCTACATGGTCCGGCACGACGCCACCGGTGCGCTCGGCCTCGTCGTGAACCGTCCGGTCGGTACCGTGTCGCTCGGGCGCATCCTCGAATCGCTCGGGCGCGATCACGACGGCGCTCGCGGTGAGATCCGCGTTCACTATGGTGGTCCGGTCGACGCCGGACGCGGCTTCGTCCTGCACACCCGCGAGTGGATGAGCGGGGACAGTCGGGTGGTGCAGGACGGCATCGCCGTCACGAGTGATCCGGAGGTGTTCGACGCGCTCGCACGCGGCGCGGGTCCGCGTCGCGTGCTGTTCGCCGCAGGCTATGCGGGCTGGGCGCCGGGACAGCTCGAGGCCGAGATCGACGGCGGCTTCTGGATCGTGGTGAGTGCCGACGAGGCGCTCATCTTCGACGATGACGCCGGCGGCAAATGGGAGCGCGCGACCCAGCGACGGCGGCTCACGCTCTGAGCTGACACCTCCATGTAGCAAGAGCCCGATTCCGGGGCAAAGCTTGACGGGGGCGGGGAGGCGGTTCTATCGTTTCCGGCCACCAGCAGCCACGCGGATCCGTCGCTGAACGAGGAGGTCTCATCCATGACAGCTCGAGAGCTCCACGCCCGCCTGAATCACCCCGTCGTCGACGCCGATGGCCACTGGCTCGAGTACCTGCCGGTGATGCGCGAGCGGTTCAGGAAGATCGCTGGTGAGGCGGCGGTGGAGGGACTGGCCGTGGCCAGCTCGCGCATTCCCAATGCGCTCAAGATGTCCCTTGCCGATCGCCGCCGCAAGCGGGTCGGCATGGAAGGCTTCTGGTCGTCGCCGAGCGAGAACGTGCTCGACCGCGCCACCGCGATGTTCCCGCGCCTGATGTACGAGCGGCTGGACGATCTCGGCATCGACCTCGCAGTCGTGTACCCGACGTCCGGTCTGTCGTATCACCGGCTGCCGGATACGCGGATGCGCCGCGCCATCTGCCGCGCCTACAACGTGTTCACGGCCGACCAGTTCCGTCCCTACGCGGACCGCATCATGCCGGCCGCGATCATTCCGATGTACACGCCGGATGAGGCGATCGAAGAGCTGGAGTTCGCGGCCAAGCTCGGCTTCAAGGTCATCATGGTCGGCGGGCTGATGCGCCGGCCGGTGGCGGCGGTGGCCCAGGAGCAGCCCGACGCCGCGAAGTACGCCGAGTGGTTCGACGTCATCGGCATCGACAGCGAGTACGACTACGATCCGGTGTGGCAGAAGTGTCGCGAGCTCAAGCTCGCGCCGTCCTTCCACAACGGTGCGCGCTCCATCTTGCTGAGGAACTCCCCCTCGAACTTCTGCTTCAACCACATCGGTCACTTCGCCTCCGCCGGCCACGCCGTGTGCAAAGGCCTGTTCTTCGGCGGCGTCACTCGGCGCTTCCCCGACCTCAACTTCGCCTTCCTCGAGGGCGGGGTGGGCTGGGCGTGCATGCTGTACGCCGATCTTGTCGGCCACTGGGAGAAGCGCAACGGCGAGGCGATCAAGTCGACACACCCGTCGAAGCTCGACCGCGCGCGACTGCTGGACTTCGCGCGCAAGTACGCTCACGAGGAGGTCGCGACGGCGGTCGGTCACGGCGAGGGCCTCGACGAGACGCAGGCGCTGACCGGCGGCGTCGAGGACGTCGACGACTACTTCCGCTGCCGGATCGAGAAGAAGCAGGATCTCAAAGAGCTGTTCGTGCCGCGGTTCTACTTCGGCTGCGAAGCCGACGATCCCATCAACGCCTGGGCGTTCAACGCGAAGGCCAACCCGATGGGAGCCCGACTGAACGCGATCTTCTCCTCCGACATCGGCCATTTCGACGTGCCGGACATGGCCGACGTCGTTCCCGAGGCGTACGAGCTGGTCGAGCACGGCATGATCTCGGACCGCGACTTCAAGGATTTCATGTTCGCCAACGCCGTGCGGTTCTGGGGCGAGGTGAATCCCGACTTTTTCGCCGGAACGGTGGTGGAGAAGCAGGCCGCCGAGGTGCTCCGCAATGGCGCTTGATCCGCAGGCGGCCAATGTCATCGATCTGATCGTCAAGTCGGGGCGGCCGCCGTATCACCAGCTATCGCCCAAGGAAGCGCGGCAGATGTTCCGTGACACGCGGCCGGCCTCCACCCCTCCCGCGCCGCAGATCGGCGGGGTCCGCGACCTGATGGCCGAGACATCCTCCGGCTCGGTCCCACTGCGCGTCTACCGGCCGACGGGCGTCGGCGATTCACAGCGTCTGCCGGCGCTCGTCTTCTTTCACGGGGGCGGCTGGGTGATCGGCGATCTCGAGACCCACGACGTGCTCTGTCGTCAACTGGCCGCAGACGCCGGCGTCAGCGTCATCTCCGTCGACTATCGTGTGGCGCCCGAGCATAAATTCCCGGCGGCGGTGGACGACGCCTGGGCCGCCACGCTCTGGGTCCTCGCTCACGCCTCCGAGCTCGGCATCGACGCCGCGCGCCTCGCCGTCGGCGGCGACAGCGCCGGCGGCAACCTGGCGGCCGTGGTCGCGCTACTCGCCCGCGACGTCGGGTCTCCGCGGATCGGTCTCCAGATCCTGATCTATCCGGTGACGGATCTCGTGAGCGAGAGCCGGTCGTACGCCGATCTCGCAGACGGCTACATGCTCACGCGCGACAGCATGCGGTGGTTCAAGGCGCAGTATCTCGCCAGCGAGGCGGACGCCGCCGACTGGCGGGTGTCGCCTCTGCGCGCGCCGTCCCTCGCCGGTCTGCCGCCGGCGCTGGTGATCACCGCAGGCTACGACCCGCTGCGGGACGAGGGCGAAGCCTATGCGCGGCGTCTGCGCGAGGCGGGCGTCAGCGTCGACGCCGTCTGCTTCGGCGGCATGATCCACGGCTTCGTGCCGATGGGCCGGCTGATCGAGACCGCGTTCCGGGCCGTCACGCTCATCTCGGGATCGCTACGGTACGCGCTTCGTTAGCAGAGCGCTTCAGCCCGCGGGCGCGCCTTACTCGTAATACGCCGGCGCGTAGCGGAGCCCGTTGCTCTGCGGCTTGTCGTGGTTGATCCACAGCTGCGCCTTGCGCTCGTCCATTATGCTCTGCAGCCGCTGCAGCGACGCGAGCGTCTGCTCGCGTCTGGCGTTCATCGATGGCACGCGCTTGTGCTCCCAGTTGTCCCGGAAGTGCACGGCGTCGCCCGACAGGACGATGTGCCCGGTTTTGGGCAACCGAACGAGCAGGGACTGGTGACCCGGCGTGTGACCGGGCGTCGACAGGATCGCCACGGTGCCATCACTCGAACACATCGTGATCGCCGGCGAGCTTGTCGAACTTCCTGCGACGCCGCGAACGCCGGCTTGTTCTGACCGGCCATCGCCCAGTCGTATTCCGCTGCCTGGATCAGCACGGTCGAGGACGGGAACAGCGCGACGTTGCCGACGTGATCCCCGTGCGTGTGCGACACGGCGACGTACGTGATGTCTTCGGGCTTGACGCCGAGCTCGGTCAGCTGGGCCGCGAGCGTCTTGGCCCGACGGTACGTGATCGCGCCGTTGGCGACGACCATTCCGTCCGGCATCGCCGCGACGGCATCGGGCACGCCCGTGTCCCACAGCAGCAGGCCCTTGGTGTGGCGGATGAGATAGCAGTTGTCTGAGAACTCGATCGGCTTGCCCTCGTTCACGCCGGGCGACCAGCACGCCTGATCCCGCCCGAGGTTGCGGCCGCAATCGAGCACGTACAGGCGCTGCACCTCGGCGCTGGCCACGCCGGCCGGCATGCAGATCAGCACGACCACCATCACCACGATGCGTTGACTCATGAGCGTCCTTTATCGTCGTGCAGCGGGATCAGTCGTGCAGCGGGATCAGTCCTGCAGCGGGATCAGTC
>Ga0209382_10002466_pt1 | contig 26937 bp, 19 predicted proteins | sample SoiMetdeltSBSDD5_FD_187599 | JGI IMG/M metagenome (GOLD analysis project Ga0209382, IMG submission 187599) | Bulk soil microbial communities from a Populus tree surrounding site in Tennessee, USA - Soil MetaG P. deltoides SBSDD5 (SPAdes) (version 2) | ecosystem: Environmental > Terrestrial >... | reverse complement strand
CGTGGCGACGCGGGCGGTGATCGCAGCGACCACGACGATTCCGATCGTGACCGCCACAGGGGACGATCCCGTCGCTGCCGGCTACGCCGCGAGCCTCGCGCGCCCAGGCGGCAACGTCACGGGGATGACGAGCATCTCGGATGATCTCGACGCCAAGCGTCTCGAGATACTCAAAGAGGTCATGCCCAGGCTCACGCGACTCGCCCTCCTCTGGCGCACGGACAATCCGGTCTCCGGGCGCCGGGCGCACGCCGTCGAGCCCGTTGCCCGGTCCATGAAGCTCGACCTCCGGCGTTTCGCGCTCAAGAGCGGTGATGAGCTGCCAACGGCATTCGCGGCGATCGCTCAGGAACGGACCGAAGCCGTTTTCGTTATCGCGGGCCCTCAGCTCTTTGTCGACCGCGAACGCCTCGCCGCCCTCGCCCTCAAGCACCGCCTGCCGAGCATTCACACCCAATCCGAATACGTGGACGCTGGAGGCCTGCTCTCGTATGGACCGAGCTATCCCGAGCTCTTTCGCCGCGCAGCCGTCTACGTGGACAAAATTCTCAAGGGCGCCAAGCCCGGAGACCTGCCGATCGAGCAGCCGACCCAGGTCTCGCTCGTCGTCAATCTCAAGACGGCACACGCGCTCGGCATGAGCATTCCACGGTCGGTCCTGCTTCGCGCGGAGCGCGTCATCGAATGACGAGGGCCCTCGTGTAGACTCGATCGCATGGCCCTCGAGCATCCGTGGAGCGAGCCGCCGGCGCCGGCGCAGACGATCGAGGTCGCGCCGGGCGTGCGCTGGCTGCGCATGCCGCTGCCGTTCCAGCTCGACCACATCAATCTGTGGCTGCTCGCCGACGGCAACGGTTGGACGGCCGTGGACACCGGCGTCGCGCTGCCGCCGACGCGCGAGCGCTGGGAGCAGCTGTTCGCGCATGCTCTCGAGGGTCGTCCGATCCGGCGCGTGCTGGTCACGCACTTCCATCCCGACCACATCGGCAACGCCTCGTGGCTCACCGAGCGCTGGTACGCCGACCTGTGGTGCACGCAGACGGAATGGCTGGCCGCGGAATACGCATTGCGCAGCCGCGACGATGCCGACCTCGACCGCCGCGTGGCGCACTATCGCCGTCACGGCATCGCCGAGGAGCACACGGCTCAGATGCGGGCGCGCGGCAATCACTACCCGGGTCTCGTGGGCGGCCTGCCGTTTCATTTCATGCCGATTGCCGATGCGGAGACCGTCACCATCGATGGTCGGCGCTGGCGCGTCATCACCGCGCGCGGACACTCGCCGGAGCACGCCTGCCTCTGGTGCGAGGACCTGCGTGTCCTGATCGCCGGCGATCAGGTGCTGCCGAAGATCACGACGAACGTGAGCGTCTGGCCGGAGCGGCCGCACGAGAACCCGTTGCGGTATTACCTCGACTCGCTCGCGCGGTTTTTGCGACTGCCCGGCGACACGCTGGTGCTGCCCTCGCACGGCCTGCCCTTCCGCGGCCTGCACCACCGGCTGTCGACGCTCGTGCAGCACCACGACGCGCGGCTCGCCGAGGCAGCCGACGCGCTCATCGAGCCGAAGACGGGCGCCGAGCTCATCCCGGTCCTCTTCCGGCGCGAGCTCGACACGCACCAGCTGGGCTTCGCCATCGGCGAGACGCTCGCCCACCTGAACTTTCTCGAGGCCGAGGGCCGCGCCGTGCGGGAGCTCGGCCGGGACGGGGTCGAGCGCTTCCACAAGCCCTGAAGCGACCGCGTCACATGGGCGGTCGGTGGCATCGGGACTGCAATACAGCAGCGCGATGACACCGAGACCGTGGGTACCGCTGGAAACGGCGGCTGACGGAAACGGTGCCATCACAGCGGGCGGGACCTCACGCCGCTCGGTTACGGGCGAAAGCCCGATGCACCGAAGGCTGACGTCCCGCCCGTTGTCTTTGTAAGCTGTTCACGCCTCTGGCTCGCGCACGGTGGCGAGCCGGGATAGGATCGGGCGCGATGGAGCCGCTCGTCGCCTATCTCCACTACCTTGCCATCGTGCTGATCGCGGGCTTCCTCGTCGCCGAGATGGTCGTCTGCCGGCCGTCGCTCGCCGCCGAGCACGTGCGGCTGCTGCCGCGGCTGGACATCGTCTTCTTCGCGGGGGCGCTGCTGGCGCTCGCCACCGGGCTGCTGCGGCTCTTCTATTACGCCAAGGGCGTCGGGTTTTACCTGCCCAACCCGTTCTTCATCGTCAGGATGGCGCTCTACGCGGTCATCGCGATCCTGTCGATCAAGCCGACGGTTTCATTTCTGCGCTGGCGGCGACGCTTGGCGGAATCGGGCGCGCTCCCGCCGCCCGCGGAAGTCGCCACGGCGCGCCGGCTCATCCACCTGGAGGTGGCGCTGCTCGCGCTGATGCCGCTGCTGGCCGTGCTCATGGCGCGCGGCATCGGCCGGTAGCGCGAGCCACATCCGCATCGCGCACGCCGGCGAGTGCAGGTATCATCGCCACGGCGCCCCACCGCGCGCGCGATGATCGCTCTGCGGCACGTCACCAAACGGTTCGGAGATCGCGTCGCCCTCGACGACATCTCGCTCACCGTCGAGCCGGGGCGTACACACGTGTTGCTCGGCTCGAGCGGCTCGGGCAAGTCCACGATTCTGAGGATCGTCCTCGGGCTGCTCCGCCCCGACGGCGGCGACGTCAGCATCGACACGGACGGCGCGGCCGGCCTGCCCACGCGGCAGATCGGGTACGTCGTCCAGGAAGGCGCGCTCTACCCTCACCTCACGGCGGCGCGCAACGTCATGCTCCCGGCGCGCGCCGCGGGCTGGACCGCGGAGCGCCAGGCGGCGCGCCTCGATGCCCTGGCCACGCTGATGGAGCTCGAGCCCGACCTGCTCCGACACTTCCCGCACCAGCTGAGCGGTGGACAGCAGCAGCGGGTGAGCCTGATGCGCGCGCTGATGCTCGATCCACCGATTCTCCTGCTCGACGAGCCCCTGGGCGCGCTCGACCCCATCACGCGCGCGAACCTCCAGGCGCAGCTCGTGCGCATCTTCGGCGAGCTGCGCAAGACAGTCGTCGTCGTCACGCACGACGTGCGCGAAGCCTTCGTGCTGGGCTCGGTGATCACGCTGCTGAGCCACGGCCGCATCGTGCAGCAGGGCACGCTCGCCGACCTTGCGCAGCGGCCCGCCGATCCATTCGTCTCCGAATTCCTCGGCGCCCAGGCGCCGCCGCTCGCGATGACGCGGGACCTCCGACGGTGACGCGACGAGCCGCGCTGCGCATGGTCGGGGGAGCCGTGCTCGTGGTGTTGCTCGCCGCTGGAGCGACGAGAGCCGAGCGGCCGGCGCTCCGCGTGGGCTCGAAGTCGTTCACCGAGAGCTACATCCTCGCGGAGATCGTCGCGCAGATCATCGACGAGACGGGCGAGGCTCGGGCGGAGCGGCGGCTCGGCCTCGGCGGCACGGGTCTCACCTGGGGGGCGCTCGCCGCCGGAGCGATTGATATTTATCCGGAGTACAGCGGCACGATCGCGCAGGCGATCCTCAAGGAGCCGACGCTGACGTCGCTCGACGCGATGCGGGCGGGGCTCGGCGCGCGCGGGGTCATCGTGAGCGCCCCGCTCGGCTTCGCCAACACCTACGCGCTCGCCGTTCGTCGCGACGATTCGGCGCGGCTGGGCCTGCGGGCGATCAGCGATCTCGCCCGCCACCCGGGCCTCCGCGCGGCATTCGACGCCGGGTTCCTCGAGCGCGCCGACGGGTGGCCGGGGCTGCAGCGTCACTACGGCCTGCGGTTCGCCGACGTACGCACCATGGAGCACGCCCTGACCTATCCGGCGCTCGCCGCGGGTCGCGTCGACGTCATCGATGTGTTCTCCACCGACGGGCAGCTCGCGCGCCTCGATCTCGTGCTGCTGGCCGACGACGGGCACTTCTTTCCCGACTACACCGCCGTTCTGCTCGCCCGACGCGAGGTGGCCGCGCAGTATCCGCAGACGTGGGCGGCGCTGGAGCGGCGGCTGGGCGCCCGCATCGACAACGCGACGATGTCGCGGCTCAACGCGCTCGCCGATCTCGAGCACCGATCGTTCGCGGAGGCGGCCGCGACGTTCCTCGGCCGGTCGAACGCGCAGACGCCGCGGCGCCGCGGCGGCGAGATCGCGACGCTGACGCTCGAGCATCTGCAGCTGGTCGCCGTGTCGCTCACGGCCGCCATCGTTCTCGGGCTGCCGCTCGGGATCCTCGCGGCGCGTCGGCGGCGGGTGGCGCAGGCCGAGCTGATGGGTGTGGGCGTGATCCAGACGATTCCCGCCCTCGCGCTCCTCTCGTTCATGATCCCGCTTTTCGGCATCGGCCAGGTGCCGGCGCTCGTCGCGCTCTCGCTCTACGCGCTGCTCCCGATCGTCCGCACCACGCACGCCGGCATCAGTACGCTCGATCCGCGGCTGATCGAGATGACGACGGTGCTGGGCCTGCGCGGCTGGCGACGGCTCGCGTGGATCGAGCTGCCGCTGGCCTCTGTCACGATCATGGCGGGGATCAAGACGGCGGCCGTCGTCACCGTCGGCACGGCGACGCTGGCGGCATTCATCGGAGGCGGCGGCTACGGCACGCTGATCGTGACGGGGCTCGCGCTCAACGACGTCCGCACCATCCTCGCCGGCGCGATTCCCGCCGCCGTGATGGCGCTCGTCATCCACGCGGCGTTCGAGCTCCTCGACCGCGTCGTCGTGCCTCGCGCGTTGCGCTCCGCCGAGGCGGCGGCGCGCTAGGGCGCCGCCGTCCGGAAGCCGGCGAAGGCGTTGCGTCGCTGGCGCTTGAAGAAGTTGCGCCACGTGGCGCGGATCAAGCGCGAGCGCGTCGTCCAGCATCCGCCCTTGAGCACCTTCTTGTCGCCGAAGTGCGGCTCGGAATATTCCTTGTACGGATCGCAGACGAATCCCGGATACGGCTCGAAGGTGTCCGCCACCCACTCCCACACGTTGCCGATCATCTGCCGACAGCCGAGAGGGCTGTCGCCGGCCGGCAGGGCGCGCACGTCGAGCGGCCCGCCATTGCGGTAGTCGAGATTCGCGCTCTCGGGCGTCGGCGGCGCATCGCCCCAGGGGAACCGACGCTTGCGTCCCGTGGCCGGGTCGAGCGTGGCCGCCAGCTCCCATTCCGCTTCGGTGGGCAGCCGCCGCCCTGCCCAGCGGCAGAATGCCTCCGCCTCGTACCAGTTGACGTGCACGACCGGATGCCACGGCTCGAGCGGGACGAGCCGCTCGAATCGTCGCTCGAACCAGCACCCGTCGTGCTGCTGCCAGAACAGCGGATGCTCGGCGCCCTCGCGCCGTCGCCAGTCCCAGCCGCGTCGGCCCCAGCATTCGCGACGCCGATAGCCGCCGTCCTCGACGAACGCCCCGAACTCCGCGTTCGTGACCGGCGTGGCGGCGATACAGCACGGCGCAACCTCGACGGGATGCGCCCACTTCTCGTTGTCGAAGACGAACGGCTCGCCGGGATCGGCCCCGAGCATGAACGTGCCACCGGGCACGGCGACATCCCTGGGACGGAATTCATGATCCACGGCCGGCGGCGCACAGTCGGGACGGAGCAGAGCCGGTCGCGCATAGCCGAGCGTTTGCCTGATGGCCGTCAGGTTCTCCGCGTGCATGTCCTCGTGCTGCGCGGCCAGCGTGTAGAAGTACGCGTCCTCCTCGTGCGGCTCGCGCGAGGCAAGCCGGGCGACGCTCCGGCGCAGCACCTCGCTGATGTACTCGAGCGTCGTCGCGCGCGACGGAAAACAATGATCCCAGCGCCGTGTGTACGAGACGTTGAAGGAGTCGTAAATTTCGTCCGCGCCCTTCAGCAGCGGATCGGCGCCGTCGAGTCGACGCAACAGCCAGTACTCCTGGAACCAGCCGACGTGACCCATCTCCCAGATGGGCGGCTCCAGGAAGTGCGCGCGCCTGCCGAGCATCTGCGCGTCGGTGAGATCATCGAGCAGCGAGAGCTCGACGCGGCGTGCGTCGAGGAGCGCCTCGAGCAATGTCGACGACGTGAGCGCGACATCGAGCGCGATCATCGGCATCATCCGTTCGCGCTCGAAGTCTAGCGCCGCGACGTCGTCCCGCAACTTCCGATACCGCGGCTCGCTCTCCGCCTATACCTCGGCGGAGCGCGATGGCGGGCTTCTGAGTGACTAGCGCCGGAGCGCGGCGACGATCGCGTCGACGTCGTACACGCAGCCGCCCCACGTGCCGCCGCCCGCCTGCTGCAGCGCGGCCCACAGCCGCGTGTCGTCGGCGATCTCGGGATCAGCCGAGAGATCGGGGCGGGGCACCCGCGCGGCGAGCACGCCCGCGCCCTCCTCCGGCGAAAACGCGCGGCCGCCCTCGCCGACGAGATCGATGGAGCCTTCGAGCCGGTTGCGATCGACCACGATGCGGATCGTATCGCCGTCACGCACGCGGCCGATCGGCCCGCCGGCCAGCGCCTCGGGACCGACGTGGCCGATGCACGCGCCGGTCGAGACGCCGGAGAAGCGCGCATCCGTGATCACCGCCACGTGCCGGCCGAACGACAGGTGCCTCAGCGCAGCGGTGATCTGATAGATCTCCTCCATGCCGGCCCCGAGCGGGCCGCGACAGATGAGCACCAGCACGTCGCCCGGCCTGATGCCGCCCGCGCCGGGGTTCTTGATCGCGGCGATCGCATCCTTCTCGCGCACGAAGACGCGCGCCGGTCCGGTCTTGCGGTAGACGCCGTCCGCGTCGACGACGGACGGATCGATGGCCGTGGACTTGATGACCGAGCCCTCGGGCGCCAGGTTGCCGCGCGGGAATGTCACCGTGCTCGTCAGCCCTTTCGCACGCGCGCGGTCGGGATCCATGATCACGTCGTCGGGGGCCACGCCGTCGGCGCGCCGCAGCCGCTCACGCAGGACGCGGCGCCGCTCGCTGCTCTCCCACCAATCGAGCACGCGGCCGAGCGTGTCGCCGCTCACCGTCAGCGCCGACTCCTCGAGCAGGCCGAGACGTCGCAGGTGCAGCATGACCTCGGGCACGCCGCCGGCGAGGAAAGCGCGCACCGTCGGGTGCGGCCCGTTCGGCAGCGTCTCGACCAGGCGCGGGACGCGACGGTTCACGGTGATCCAGTCGTCGACGGTGGGACGCCGCAAGCCCGCCGCATGCGCGATCGCGGGAGTGTGCAGCAGCAAGTTCGTCGAGCCGCCGAACGCGGCGTGCACGACCATCGCATTGCGGATGGCGGCGTCGGTCACGATCGCGGACGCGGTCACCCCGCGTGCGGCGAGGCTGACCAGCGCGCGGGCCGAGCGTCGCGCCATGTCCGTCCAGATCGGCTGCCCCGAGGGTGCGAGCGCGGAATGGGGCAGCGAGAGCCCGAGCGCCTCACCGACGACTTGCGACGTGGCCGCGGTGCCGAGGAACTGGCAGCCGCCGCCCGGCGACCCGCACGCGCGGCAGCCGAGATCTTGCGCTTGCTCCAGCGTCAGCTCACCGTGGGCGAAGCGCGCGCCGATCGACTGCACCTTGCCGGCGTCCTCGCCGTCCGTCGGCGGCAGCGTCACGCCGCCGGGCACGAGCACGACGGGCAGCGCGCGCATCGACGCGAGCGTCATCATCATCGCCGGCAAACCCTTGTCGCACGTCGCGATGCCGAGAACCCCGCGGCGGGTCGGCAGGGAGCGCACCAGACGCCGCAGCACCATCGCCGCGTCGTTGCGATAGGCCAGGCTGTCCATCATGCCGACCGTCCCCTGGGTGCGGCCGTCGCAGGGATCCGAGCAGAAAGCCGCAAACGGTAGACACTTCTGCGCCGTGAGCTCCTCGGCGGCGGCCTGCATCAGCAGGCCGATCTCCCAGTGACCGGTGTGATAGCCGAGCGCGATCGGCCGGCCGTCGGCGGCGCGAATCCCGCCGTTCGTCCCCAGCATCAAAAACTGCGGTCGACCCAGCTCGCTCGGGTCCCAACCCATTCCGGCATTTTGCGTGAGACCGAAGACATCGCCGCTTGGACGCTCGAGCAGCATTTCCGCCGTCAGCGGAAGCCGCCCCGACGGCCCGACGCCGGCCGTCTGCACCTCGAACGTTGCGCGATCGGACTCGACCAGCATCTGGAACGCTGTCGCTTTCATGAGCCGAGGGTACCATTGCCGCGCTGGTCGCTGGCGCGGGCGTTGCACGGTCGCCGTCGATGATGGAGGGACCCGCCGTGCTCGAACGTTATCTGCAGACCCGTCGAGCCACCGAGCGTCTCTGCGAGCCCCTCGCCGTCGAGGACTACGTGGTGCAGGCGATGCCGGACGCGAGCCCCGCGAAATGGCATCTCGCGCACGTGACGTGGTTCTTCGAGACGTTCGTGTTACGTGAGGACCCGGAGTATCGGCCGCTGGACGAGCGCTACGCCGTCCTGTTCAACTCCTACTACAACGGCGTCGGCGCGCAGTTCGAGCGCGTCGCGCGTGGAACGCTGTCACGCCCCACCGTCGCCGAGATCATCGCGTACCGCGCGCACGTCGACAAGGCGATGACCGCGGTACTCGAGCGCGCCGATCATCCCGCCGATCTCGCCGCGGTCGTCGAGCTTGGGCTGCATCACGAGCAGCAACACCAGGAGCTGCTCGTCACGGATCTCAAGTACAACCTCGGCGCCAATCCGCTTCGCCCCGCCTACCATCGCCGATCCCGCCCGCGACGGGTCGCGCCGCCGCACTCGTTCGTCGCGTTCGACGCTGACGTCGTCGAGATCGGCCATGCGGGGCCGGGCTTCGCGTTCGACAACGAGCGGCCGCGCCACCGCGTCGCGCTCGCACCCTACTCGCTCGGCTCTCGTCTGGTGACGAACGCCGAATACCTGGAGTTCATCGAGGCCGGCGGATATCGGCAGCCGGATCTCTGGCTCTCGGATGGCTGGCGAACCGTCCGCGAGCGCGGCTGGCAGGCGCCGCTCTACTGGGAAGCGCTCGACGGCCAGTGGCACACCTATACGCTCGCGGGCGCCGCGCCGGTCGAGCTCGACGCGCCGGTCGTTCACGTGAGCTATTACGAAGCCGACGCGTACGCGCGCTGGCGACGCGCGCGGCTGCCGACCGAGGCGGAGTGGGAGCACGCGGCGACCGGCCGGCCGCTCGATGGTCATCTGCTGGATGACGCTCCCGACGATCCGCGGCCGACATCCGGCGCGGGCCTCTCGCAGCTCTTCGGCGACGCGTGGGAGTGGACGGCCAGCGCCTATCTTCCGTATCCCGGCTTTCGTCCGCTGACGGGCGCGCTCGGCGAGTACAACGGAAAGTTCATGGTGAACCAGATGGTTCTTCGCGGTGGCTCGTGCGCCACCCCCCGATCACACATCCGCGCCAGCTATCGCAACTTCTTTCCGCCCGATGCGCGCTGGCAGTTCTCGGGCATTCGGCTGGCGCAGGACTCGTGATGGGCTATCGCGCCGACGTCCACGTCGACGACGACGCGCGGCGCATGGCGCTCGCCGACGACGTGCGCCGGGGGCTCGGTGCGCGCGAGAAATGGCTGCCGCCGAAATATTTCTACGATGCGGCGGGATCGGCGCTCTTCGAGCGCATCACGCAGCTGCCCGAGTATTACCTGACACGGGCCGAGCACGCTCTGCTGGACGCCTATGCTCCCGTGATCCTGGACGCGAGCCGGCCGCGTGAGATCGTCGAGCTGGGCGCGGGCTCCCCGGCGAAGGTGCGGCGCCTGCTGGCCGTCCTGAACGGTGCGGGGCCGCTCGGGCGATACGTGCCGGTGGACGTGGACGGCTCGACGCTCGACGTCGCGGGCCACACGCTGCTCTCCGAGGGCGCCGTGAGTGAGGTGCACGCGGTGGTCGGTGACTTCGAGCAGCATCTCGATCGTGTGCCGCCGCCCACGGGGCGGCGCCTCGTGGCGTTTCTCGGCTCCACGCTCGGCAACCTCGACCCGCCGGCGCGCCTGGCACTCCTGCGTGCGGTCCGCAGACTGCTCGCCGACGACGATCGCCTCCTGCTCGGTGTCGATCTCGTCAAGTCGCCGTGCGTGCTCCACGCCGCCTACGATGATGCGGCGGGAGTGACGGCGGAGTTCAACCGCAACGTGCTGCGCGTGATCAATCGCGGCCTCGCCGCCGACTTCGAGCCTGAGGCGTTCGGTCATTACGTGCGTTGGGACGCCGAGCAGGCGCGGATCGAGATGCATCTGGTGGCGGCGGCCGATCACACGGTACGCGTCCGCGATCTCGATCTCACCCTGCGCTTCGAGGCGGGCGAGACGATCTGGACCGAAAGCTCGTACAAGTTCACGCGCGCCTCGGCGGAGGCGATGCTCAACGCCGCGCGGCTGCGTCTGCTTCGCTGGGACACCGACGGCGCATTCGGGTTGGCCCTGGCCGCCCCCGCGCGCGCGACGGCCACGCTGTCGCGCGCGGCATGACGCCGACCCCGAAGAAGCTCTACGTCCATGATGATCTGACCGAGCTCGCGGGCCTCCGTCCGGAGACGGCTCGGCTCGCGCGCGAGTTGCTCGACCTCGTCCGGCGCGACCCGCGCGTGCGCATCCTGAGCCTCCCGGCCCAGCTGGACGCGGTGGTCGCGCAAGGGCCACATGAGCCCTTCGCGATGGCCATCGGCGTCGCCGCCGCCGGCGAAGCCGTGGCGCGCGCGCTGCACGCGCGCGCCGGCTGGTTCCCGGTGATCCATCGCATCGAAGTGGCGCGTGAGGAAACCGTCGCCGGCGGATATGAGCTCGCGACGAGCTCCGCCGGACCGCTCGCCGAGCAGCTGGCGCCGGTGGAAGGCGCCGCCTCCATCGCTGTGGTGGACGACACGGTGTTCTCGGGACTGACCCTCGACGCGGTGCTCCGCGCGCTTCCGTCCGGCTCGCTCGCCCGGACGCGCGCGTTCTGTCTGCGTGGCGTCGAGACGAGCCTTCCGGCGCTGCGCGCGCTCTGCCCGGTCACCGTCGGCGTGGCGGCGTCCGGCCGGTTGCTCGACGACGTGAGCTTCATCAACGCCAGCGGCCTCGTGCGGCGCGGCGCGATCCGGCGCGTGGGGCTGCCGCCGCTCGCCTTCTACGAGCGACCGGAGTGGATTCGCGCCTGGTTTCCCGACGACGCGCCCAAGATCATCGCCTGCTGCGCGGAGCTGGGGCGTCGACTCGACGCGTGACTACGCCACTACTCACGTCGGGATCGCGCGTGCACATCGTGTGACCGAGGACATCGCTCGCACGTCGCGAACGTCCTGATATTTTGCCGGCGCCGGCGCCGTGGCACCTCGCGTGCACCAAGGAGACAGCGCGGATCGTCGAGAATGGCCACGACCTGGACCTACGGCCAGTCGCCCTCGTCCGCAGGAGGAGCTCCATGAAAACCGCGCTGATCGCATTCGCGACGCTCGTCGCCGTGCTGGCAGTTCCCGTGGTCGCGAGCGCTCAAGACTGGGTGATGGACTGGCACTCGACCGGCAACGTGGCGGGCAATCCGTTCCATTGGGACATCACCGGCACCTCACCCGCCTCACTCACGCCGGTCGGTGGCGGCCTGCCGCCCACGTTCACGGGTCAGGCGTTCGATCTGAGTTTCACCCACGAGGGTCGCACCTTCGGCGGTCGGGTCGCACAGGGAAGCTTTCAGAGTTCGGGCTTCGCCGTGCCCTCTGTGGCGCCGATCAACACCTTCAGCGCGGGCGCGGCAGGCGGCGACTTCAACCTGACAGGCAACCACTTCACCCTGCACGCCTTCATCGGCCTCGGCCACAACAACGCCGAGATCACGGCGACCGGAGCGCGCCATGTCGCAGGCAATCCCACCGCGAGCGCCCCCGAGCCCGGTGTCCTGCTCATGGGCGCCGCGGGGTTGATCGCCGCCGTAGCCATCCGCGCGAGGCGGCGTCCCTAGCCGAGGAACCCCTTTCCGGCGTCCGCGAGACGGTCGAGCAGCGGCGCGGGCGTCCAGAATGCGTCTGCCGTCTTCTTCTGGAATCCGAGCATCGTGTCGCGAAGGGCTTTGAGGCCGATCGAGTCGGCCCAGAACATCGGGCCGCCTCGATAGACGGGCCAGCCGTAGCCATAGACCCAGATCACGTCGATGTCGCTGGCACGGATGGCGATCTTCTCCTCGAGGATCTTGGCGCCTTCGTTCACCATCGGATAGAGCAGCCGCTGGAGGATCTCCTCGTCGGAGATCGGCCGGCGCGTGATGCCCATTTCCGTGGAGACGTCGACGATGATCTTCTCGACATCCGGATCCGGCGTCGGATTGCGTTTCTCGTCGTACGTGTAGTAGCCGGCGCCCGTTTTCTGCCCGAAGCGCCCGAGCTCGCAGATGCGGTCGGCGACGGGCGACTTCACGCCGCGTCCCTTGCGGATGCGCCAGCCGACGTCGAGGCCGGCGAGGTCGCCCATCGCAAACGGCCCCATCGGAAAGCCGAAGTCGTAGAGCACGCGATCCACCTGGTGCGGCAGCGCGCCCTCGAGAATGAGCTTCTCGGCCTGAATGCCGCGCTGATGCAGCATGCGATTGCCGACGAATCCGTAGCACACGCCGACGAGCACGGGGACCTTGTTGATGCGCCGGCCGACCGTCATGGCGGTGGCAATGGTCGTCTTCGACGACTTCGCGCCGCGCACGTTCTCCAGGAGCCGCATCACGTTGGCCGGGCTGAAAAAGTGCATGCCGATGACGCTCTGCGGCCGGCTCGTCGCCGACGCGATCTCGTCGACGTCCAGCGTGGAGGTGTTGGTCGCGAGCACGGCATCCGGCTTCGCGATCTTGTCGAGCTTCGCGAAGACGTCCTTCTTGATCGGCATCTCTTCGAACACCGCCTCGACCACGATGTCGGCATCGGCGATCGCGTTCCAGTCCGTGGTGCCCTTGATGAGACCCATGCGCCGTTCGACGTCGGCCATCGTCAGCCGGCCGCGGCTCGCGGTCGTCTCGTAATTCTTCCGGACGACGCCGAGGCCGCGATCGAGCGCCTCCTGCTGGATCTCGACGACCGTGACGGGGATGCCGACGTTGGCGAAGTTCATCGCGATGCCGCCGCCCATGGTGCCGGCGCCGATCACCGCGGCCTTGCGAACGTCCTTGGGCGGCGTATCCGACGGCACGTCGGGAATCTTGGCGGCCTCGCGCTCGGCGAAGAAGAAATAGCGCTGCGCCTTGGACTCCGGCGAGTTCAGCAGCTCGACGAACAGCTCACGCTCGCGCTTGAGCCCGGCGTCGAACGGCAGCGCGACGGCGGCCTCGATCGCCTTGATGATGTTCTCGGGGGCGCGGAAGCCGCGCGTCTGACGCGCGACGGACTTGCGGAAGTTGGCGAAGGCCTCTGGCGTGCCGCGCACGGCCGCCAGCTTGTCGTCCAGGTCGCGGATCTTCTTGAGCGGGCGCTTGTCGCTCAGCACTTTCTCGGCGAACCCGACACCCGCCGTCGTGAGATCGCCTTCGACGATCTCGTCGATCAGTCCGGTCTTCAGCGCCTCGTCGGCGCGGATCGGATCGCCGCTCACCATCATCCCCAGAGCCTTCTCGACACCGACCACGCGCGGCAGCCGCTGGGTGCCGCCGGCGCCGGGCAGAAGCCCGAGCTTCACCTCGGGCAGCCCGAAGCGCGCGTCCTTCACCCCGACTCGGTAATGGCACGCCAGCGTCACCTCGAGCCCGCCGCCGAGCGCCGTGCCGTGGACGGCGGCCACGACGGGCTTGGAGCTGACCTCGATGATGTCGAGCACCGTGTGGAGGCTCGGGTCCGCCGGCGGCTTGCCGAACTCCGTGATGTCGGCGCCGGCGATGAACGTGCGTCCCGCGCAGACGATCACAATGGCCTGGGCGGACGAGTCCGCAATGGCCTGCTTGAGACCCTCGTAGAGGCCCTGCCGCACGTGCTGGCTGAGCGCATTCACCGGCGGATTGTTGACGGTCAGCACGGCCACGCGGCCACGACGGTCGAGATCGACGGACTGAGTGATCGCTGTCATGGGACTCTCCCCTGAAGGGATGGTTTTGCGGAAGGACTATACTCCTACACCATGACGACTTCGACCGTCGAGCACCCGAGCGTCTGTCCCCTCGATTGCCCCGACACGTGCAGCCTGAGCGTGACCGTCGAAGCGGGTCGGATCACGAAGATCCGCGGCTCGCGCGCGAATCCATACACGGCCGGCGTGCTGTGCGCGAAGGTGCCGGAGTCGTATCCGGAGTTCGTCCACGGGCCCGGCCGCCTCATCACGCCGCTGCGTCGCGTCGGTACCAAAGGTGAGGGTCGCTTCGAGCGGATCTCGTGGGATCAGGCGCTCGATCTGATCCACGCGCGCTGCACCGCCGTGATCCGCGAGCACGGGCCGCAGGCGATCATGCCGCTGAATTACGCGGGCCCGCACGGACTGCTCGCGGGCGGCTCGATGGACTTGCGCTTCTTCCACCGGCTCGGCGCGACGGTGCTCGATCGCTCCCCACTCTGCGGAGGAATTCGCACGGAAGCGTGGACAGGGACGTTCGGCGCCGCGCCCGGCATCCCGCCCGAGCAGGTGGAGCACAGCACGCTGATCGTGGCGTGGGGCTACAACGTCACCTGGTCGGGTCTGCACCTCACGCCGCTCATCGACCGCGCGCGGCGCGCGGGCGCCAGGCTCGTCGTGGTCGATCCCAAGCGGACGAAGATCGCCGAGCGCGCCGATCTGTTCCTGCCCATCCGGCCTGGCACGGATGTGGTGCTGGCGTGGGCGATCGCGGCCGACCTCGAGCGCCGCGGCGCAATCGACCGCGCCTTCGTCGAGCGCCACGTGGCGGGCTACGAGGAGTACATGATCCGCGCCCGAGCGTGGACGATCGCGGCCGCCGCGCGCGAGTGCGGCCTGACCGAGTCCGCGATCCAGCAGTTCGCCGACTGGTTCCGAACGCTGTCGCCCGCCGCCATCGCGGTCGGCAACGGGCTCGAGCGCAATCAGAACGGCGGCGCCGGCATTCGCGCCGTCTTTGCGCTGCCTGCGCTCGCCGGAAAGTTCGGCGTCACGGGCGGAGGCCTCGTGAACGGCGCGCGCGCCGCGTTTCCACGAACTCCGACGAAGCTGGCGCGGCCGGATCTCGTCCCGAAGGGCACGCGCACGCTGAACATCGTCGACGTCGGCCGCCATCTCACCGACGCGACGCTGACGCCGCCGCTCAAGGCGATTTTCATCTACAACCACAACCCGCTCGTCGTGCACCCCGACCAGAATCGGATGCGCCGTGGGCTGGCGCGCGAGGACCTGTTCGTCGTCGGCTCGGACGTGGTGATGACGGACAGCCTTGCCTATGCCGACGTCGTGCTGCCCGCGTGCAGCCACTTCGAGCACGACGACCTGTTCGCCGCGTACGGCACACACTGGCTGCAGCGCGCCGAGCCGGTCATCCCGCCGCAGGGCGAGGCGCTGCCGAACACCGAGATCTTCCGCCGGCTGGCCGCGCGCTTCGGCTTCGACGATCCGATCTTCCGCGCCAGCGACGCGGAGCTGATGGACGATGCCGTCGACGCCGCGGACCCGCGGCTGGGCGGCGTGCCCCCGAGCCGGCTGCCGGTGGACCGGGCGCTGCTGATGACGTTCGACGGCGCGCCGGCGAACCTCTTCGCCAACGTTTCCCCCAAGACGGAGTCCGGCAAGGTGGAGCTCGCCTCCCCGTACCTCGAAAAAAAGTACGGCGCGCGGCTGCCCGATTATCGTCCGTTCGCGTCGCCGTACCCGCTGATCCTCATCACGCCCGCGTCGGATCGGCGCACGACGTCGACATTCGGCGGCTGCACGGCCAACGCCGAGACGCCCGCGCTCGAAATCCATCCCGACGACGCGAAGCCGCGCGGGCTCCGCGATGGCATGCGCGTGCGGGTCTGGAACGATCTCGGCGAGGTGCACCTGCCGGTACGGGTGACCGATGCGGTGCGGCCGGGCGTCGTGTGCTCGCTCAAGGGCGCGTGGATGAAGACCAGCGACAACGGCCAGACGGTCTCCGCGCTCGCGCCGACGCACCACGCCGATATCTGTGGCGGCGCCTGCTACAACGACACGCGCGTCGAGGTGGCTCTGGCCTGAGCGGCGGCGCGGTCGTCGGCGGCGTCGAGGCCGGCGGCACGCGGGTCCGCTGCGTCATCGCGGCGGGGCCTGACGACGTTCGCGCGGAGACCAGCGTGCCGACCACCACGCCGAGCGAGACGCTCGGCCGCGTCGTCGATTTCTTTCGCACGCACGCCGAGCGCGTGGCCGCGGTTGGCGTCGCCTGGTTCGGTCCGCTCGATCTCGACGCGCGCTCTACGACATACGGCTTCGTGACCACGACGCCCAAGCCCGGCTGGCAGCGCGCCGACGTGGCCGGCGCCTTCCGCGCGCTCGGAGTCCCGGTGGCGCTGGAGACCGATGTCAACGCCGCCGCGGTCGGCGAATACCGCTGGGGCGCCGGGCGCGGCGCTGAGCCGTTCGTCTACGTGACCGTCGGCACCGGAATCGGCGGCGGCGCCATCGTCAATGGCCGACCGCTGCACGGCCTCGGCCATCCGGAGATGGGACACATCGCGATCCCACGTGATCCCGCCGACGTGTTCGCCGGCGCGTGTCCGTATCACGGCGCCTGCCTCGAAGGCCTCGCGTCCGGCGTCGCGCTCCGCGCGCGCTGGGGCAGAGCACCGGAGACGCTGCCCGCGCCGCACGAGGCGTGGCGACTGCAGGCGCGTTATCTTGCGCTGGGCATCGTCGCCATCACGGCGGTGCTGGTCCCGCGACGTATCACGCTGGGCGGCGGCGTGATGCGCGCGCCGGGCCTGCTCGAGCGCGTGCGGAACGAGACCGACGCCGCGCTCGCCGGCTACGTGGCGGCGCCGGAGCTCCTGACGCCGGGACTCGGCGAGCGCGCCGGCGTGCTCGGCGCCGTCGCGCTGGCGCAGCAGGCCCTCTCGGAGCGCGGCGTACAATAACGGCCATGAAGGTGCTGCTCGTCCACCCCAGCCCGCTGATGTACTCGGAGATCTTCCTGCGCCTGGAGCCGATCGGTGTCGAGCGCGTCGCGGCCGCGGTCCGGGCGGGCGGCCACGAGGTGCGCCTGCTGGATCTGCAAATTTTTGCACATGACGAATACCACCGCGAGGTTGCCGACTTCGCGCCCGACGCCGTCGGCTTCTCGCTCAACTACCTCGCGAACGTGCCCGAGGTGGTGGATCTGGCCAAGGCAACGAAGCGCCGGCGGCCCGGCTGCTTCGTGTTCGCGGGCGGCCACAGCGGCTCGTTCATCGCCGAGGAGCTGCTCGAGCACGGCGAGGGCGCGCTCGACGCGTTCGTGCGCGGGGAGGGCGAGGTCATCACGCCGCGGCTGCTGGAGGCGGTCGGCGACCCGCGGCTGTCCACGCTGCCTGGGATCGTCACGCTCGATGGTGCAGGCCCGCCGCCGACGATGCTGGACGATCTCGACCGGTTCCGACCCGCGCGCGACCTCACGCGCCGCCGCAACAAGTACTTCATCGGCGTGCTCGATCCGTGCGCCTCCGCCGAGCTCACGCGCGGCTGCCCGTGGGACTGCTCGTTCTGCAGCGCGTGGACGTTCTACGGGCGGTCGTACCGCAAGGCCTCGGCGGAGGCGGCCGCGGAGGACATCGCGTCGATCGCGGAGCCCAACGTCTTCATCGTGGACGACGTCGCGTTCATCCATCCCGAGCACGGCTTCGCCATCGGTCGTGAGCTGGAGAAGCGTGGCGTGCGCAAGGAGTACTACCTCGAGACGCGCTGCGACGTGCTGCTGCGCAACCGCGAGGTGTTCGAGTACTGGCGGCGGCTCGGCTTGCACTACATGTTCCTCGGACTCGAAGCGCTCGACGAGGAGGCGCTGCGTCTGCATCGCAAGCGGGTGACGCCGGGCGACAACTTCAAGGCGCTGGAGGTCGCGCGCCGGCTGGGATTCACGGTGGCCGTGAACATCATCGCCGATCCCGACTGGGACGAGCGGCGCTTCGCGATCGTGCGCGAGTGGGCGATGACCGTGCCGGAGATCGTGCACCTCACGGTGGCCACGCCGTATCCGGGCACGGAGATCTGGCACACGGAGTCGCGGCGGCTCACCACGCTCGACTACCGGCTCTTCGACGTGCAGCACGCCGTGCTGCCCACGCGGCTGCCGCTCAAGCGGTTCTACGAGGAGCTGGTGGCGACGCAGGCGGTGATCAACCGCAAGCACCTCGGCCTGACCGCCCTGCGCGAGGTGGCGGGGCTGGCGGCGAAGCTCGCGCTCCGCGGGCAGACGAACTTTCTGCGCAGTCTGTGGAAGTTCCGCTCGGTGTATAACCGCGATCGCCAGTACGGCGATCACCAGCGGCCGGTGACGTACCAGATGCGGCCGCCAGCGCTCACCGCGATCAAGGTTCGCGCGAAGGATCTCTTCATCCACCGACCGGCCCAGACGGCGCCGGCCGGTCCCTGATTCCTCGAGCTACCGCGCGGCCACGGCTCCCATCGGCTTGTAGACGGGCGTGCGCCACTCGGGGTGGCGCTTGTCGATGCCGCGGACGAGATCCATGTACGCCTTGCTCAGCTTCTTGGTGATCGGGCCGACCTCGCCGGTGCCGAGCGGGAACCGATCGATCGACAGGATCGGGGTGATCTCATAGCCGCTGCCGCAGAAGAAGGCCTCGTCGGCGACGTACAGCTCGGTGCGCGCGATCTCGCGCTCCTGCACCTCGAGCCCCAGGTCCGGAATCACGTCCTGCAGCAGCGTGGTCCGCGTGATCGACTCGAGGATGTCCGCCGTGAGCGGCGGCGTGAGCAGCACGCCGCGGCGGACCATGAAGAACGTCGCGCCCGTCCCCTCGGCCACCGTGCCGGTCTGGTTGAGCAGAATCGGTGAATCGTAGCCGTCGGCCTTGGCCTGCAGCGTCGCCAGCCGGCCGTTCTGATAGTTGGAGCCCGACTTCAGCCGGATCGGGATCGCGTTGTCGTTGGTGCGCGTCCACGACGACACGCAGGCGCGCAGCCCGGTGGGCACGCTCGGGCGGCGCCGCGGATTGATGTAGAGTCCCGTCGGCGTCGTGGCGTCGAGCCCGGTTCCCAGCACATACGCCACCATGTGCATGTGGACGTCCTCGCGGACCTCGTTGACCGTCAGCACCTCTCGCACGGCCTCGTAGAGGTCGACGTCGCTGTAAGGCACCGTGAACCGCATCATCTTCATCGACTCGCGCAGGCGCGCGAAGTGCTCGGCCAGCCGGAAGCCGTACATCTCGCCGTCGGTGGCATTCCAGTAGGCGCGCAGGCCCTCGAAGCAGTTCGTCGCGTAAAAGACCGCCGCGCTGTTGACGGGCAGCACCGCCTGCTCGCCCGGCACCACCTTGCCGTTCATCCAGATCTTGAAATCGGCCATCGTCACGCTCCCCGCGCCCGCCGGCGGGCGCTCACGTAATCCACCACCAGGTATTCACCCAGACGGTCCGGCGTCGCGAAGAACGCGCGGCCGCGATTGATGCGGGCCATCTGCTCGACGAAGGACGTCAGCCACGGGCTGCGCTCGAGCATGAACGTGTTGATCGTGATGCCCTCGCGCGTGCAGCGCTGCACTTCCCTGAGCGTCTCCTGCACCGTGCGCGGCATCGGCGGATAGTTGAAGTCGGCGACGTCGCCCTCGAGGTGGGCCGTCGGCTCGCCGTCGGTCACCATCAGGATCTGCCGGTTGCCGCCGGCGTGCCGCGCGAGCAGCCGACGCGAGAGCATGAACCCCGCGTGCATGTTCGTGCCCATGTTCCACTCGCTCCACGACAGCGTCGGCAGCTGCTGCGTGGTGAACTCGCGCGCGTAGAGCGAGAAGCCGACGATGTAGAGCGCATCGCGGGGAAACTGGCTGCGGATCAGCGCGGACAGCGCCAGGGCGACCTTCTTCGCGGGCAGGAAGTAGCCGTTGTTGAGCATGGAGCGGCTCATGTCGAGCATGACGACCGTCGCCGCCTGCGTGCGCTGCTCGGTGCGGATGACGGTGAAGTCGTCGGGCACCAGCCGCACCGGCGTGCCGGGACCCCGGCGCGCCACCGCCCGCATCACCGTCTCTTTCAGGTCGAGCAGGAACGGGTCGCCGAACTCGTAGCGCTTGCTCTCGTCGGTCTGGTCGCCGCCGGCGCCGCGCCGCTCGATCTGGTGGCCGCCGAAGCGGTCGCGCTTGAGCCGCGCGAAGATGTCGCGCAGCGCCTTGTCGGCGATCTTGCGGATGGCGCGCGCGGTGAGCTTGAGGTCGTCGTCCTCGCCCTCGAGGTAGCCGGCGTCCCTGAGTCGCCTGGCGATCTCCTGCAGCCGCTCGAGGTCGCGGCGCGCGTCCTCGCCGGCGATCTTCTCGATGTGCGCGGGATCGAGACGGTTCAAGTCCTCCAGCGAGCGCGTGCCGCGCACCTCGCGCTCCAGCGCGTCGAGCTGCTGCATCTCCTCCATGAGACGCATCGCTTCCTCGAGGCCGATCGGCTCGTCGCCGCGAAACGGGTAGCGTTGCGTCATCTCGTCGATCAGCTCCGAGAGGTGCATGCCGAGCTGGCGCATGGCCGCTTCCAGCCGCTCGTCCTGCAAGAACAGCGAGCGCATCATCTCGTCCAGCTGCGCGCGCTGCTCGCGCGAGAGCGACTGCATGAGCGACTGCATGGTGGCCATGCGCTGGGCGATCTGTTCGAGCAGGTCGTCGAGGCTCTCGGCGCCGGGGAACTGGCTGCCCCACTTCCCCTTGAATTTCTCGAAGTCGGGCTCGCCGCCCTCGGCACGCTCGCGCAGCATGCGGTTGAGATCCTGGATCATCTCGCGCATGCGCCGCAGATCCTCGGGCGTCATGTTGCCGAGCGCGTTCTTCATGCCCTGCATGAACGGCTGCATGGCTTGCGCGCGCAGCGAGGCCAGAAGATCCTCGAACTTGTGCCGGGCCTGCTCGTCGTGGAAGTCGTAGTTCTGCAGCTCGCGCAGCCGGCCGGCGGCGTCGGGCGGGATCTGCTCGAGCGCCTGACGACGCCGCTCACGCTCGCGTCCCTGTAGATCGCGCTCGATGCCCGCGCGCTCGGTCTTCACGACGTCGTCGAGCTTCTTCGCGATGTCCTCGAGGCTGCTCCCGAGGTCGTAGCGCTGCATGCGCTGCTGCTTCTGCGCCCGCAGCTTGTCGAGCAGATCCTTGAGGCCGGGCATGCGCGCGCCGTCGGGCGGGCGCATCCCTTGCTGGAGCAGGCGCTGCAGCGCGCTCTTCAGATCTCCGTAGCCGAGCACGTCGTCGGCGATCTCGTCCAGGACGTCGTTGGCATCGAGGTCGGGAATGGCCTGCGTGCCATCCCAGCGTGAATAGCGGTGGAGCACGTCAGCTCCGGTACCGGCTCTGACCGGGCTGCGAGTCCTTGTTGAGCTTCTTGCTCAAATGCAGGCCTTCGAGGACGAACTCCACCGCGGACGCCAGCCCCGAGGGGCCGTCGGCGCCGAGCTTGTGTGCCGCCGCGCGCAGCGCCGGCATCTTCTCCGCGTGTCTCGCGTACTCCGCGGCCGGCATGGTGTCGGACACCTGCACGCTCACACCGCCCTGGAACGCGGCCACGACGGGATCGAGCTCCGATGGCGTCAGCGAGCGGTTGAAGACGTTGAGCACCGCGCGCTGCACGAGCTTGCCGAGCACTTTCTCCTCGCTCGTGTCACCCAGCGTCTCCAGCTCGATCTTGCCGGCGGTGGACGCCACCAGCGCGCCCAGGTCGCTCACGCGCGGCGCGGCGTCGGCCTCGCCCAGCCGGATCGCGCGCTTGAGCGCGCTCGAGGCGAGATTCTCGTAATTGCAGATGCTGACCCGCACGGAGACACCGGAGCGCTGGCTGATCTCTGTGGCCTTTCGAGCGAGATGCGTGAGCTCGGCGACGACCTGTCGCATGTACTCGGGCGTCGTCATGCGCACGCCGTCGGCCGGGAAGGCCGTGCGCTCCGCCTCCATGATGGCGATCTCGTCGGAGAGGCGCCGCGGATAGTGCGTGCGGATCTGCGAGCCGAAGCGGTCCTTGAGCGGCGTGATGATGCGCCCACGGTTCGTGTAGTCCTCGGGGTTCGCGCTGGCCACCACATACACGTCGATCGGCAGCCGCACCTTGTAGCCGCGGATCTGGACGTCGCGCTCCTCCATGATGTTGAGGAGACCGACCTGGATGCGCTCGGCCAGATCGGGCAGCTCGTTGAGCACGAAGATGCCGCGATGCGTTCGTGGCAAGAGCCCGTAGTGAATCGTGAGCTCGTCGGCGAGATAGCGGCCCTCGGCCACCTTGATGGGATCGACCTCGCCGATCAGGTCGGCGATGGTGATGTCGGGCGTCGCGAGCTTCTCGCCGTAGCGGCGATCGCGCGGCAGCCAGGCGATCTCCGCGGCATCGCCGCGCTCGGCCACGCGCGCGCGACACGCCGAGCAGATCGGCGCCAGCGGGTCGTCGTTGATCTCGCAGCCGGCGAGCACGGGGACCGCCTCGTCGAGCAGGCCGGTGAGCAGCCGCGCGATCCGCGTCTTGGCCTGGCCGCGCTCGCCGAGCAGCACGATGTCCTGGCCGCTGAGGATCGCGTTCTCGATCTGCGGCACGACGGTCTCATCGTATCCGACGATGCCCGGCAGGAACGACTCGCCGCGCCGGAGCCGGGCGACGAGATTGTCACGCATCTCCTGCTTGACCGACTTCGAGCGATAGCCGCCGCTGCGGAGCTCTCCGACCGTGCGCGCTTGGGTCATCACGATGTCGTGGCCACTATGCTGCCCACGGCGGTGAGTGTCAAGATCGCGCGGGCGCGTGCTCCATTCGCGTGGTGCCTTCCAGCGCGCGTCGCACCGCGTCCATGAGGACGAAGACGGTGAACGGTTTGTGCACGAAGACAGCGTCGGACAGGTCCGGCATCTCGGCGTAACCCGTCATGTAGAGCACGCGCGCGTCGGAACGAACGGCGACGAACTCGCGCGCCAGCTCCATGCCGTTCTTGCGCGGCATCATCACGTCGGTCAGCAGCAGGTGGATCCGCCCGCGATAGCCGTCGGCCACGCGCAGCGCGTCCTCTCCATCCGACGCCGTGAGCACGGTGTAGCCGTGCTCACGGAGCATGTCGCCGGCCAGCGCCCGGACGGCCGGATCGTCCTCCGCCACGAGAATCGTCTCGGATCCGGCGCGTGGAGTGCCCGACGGCGCCGCCGCCTGCGGCTGGGGCTCCGGCACGCGCGGCAGGTGGATGCGAAAGGTCGTGCCCTCGCCCGGCACGCTGTGCACCGCGATGTGACCGCCGTGCTGCTCGACCACCCCGTACACGGTCGACAGGCCGAGCCCCGTGCCTTCGCCGGGCGGCTTCGTCGTATAGAACGGCTCGAAGATGTGCTCCTGCGTCGCCGCATCCATACCGACGCCCGTGTCGCTCACCACGAGGGCCACGAAGCGTCCGGACGGCAGTCGCCCACCGTCGGTCTCGACGTTGTCGACGTGATCGGTGGCGAGCGTGAGGTGCCCGCCGTTGGGCATGGCGTCGCGCGCGTTCACCGCGAGATTGAGGATGACCTGCTCGAGCTGGCCACGGTCGACGTTGACCCACGCCGCGGTGCGCGTCAGCGTCGTGACCACGGTGATGTTCTCGCCGATGAGCCGGCGCAGCATTTTGGCCATGTCGACGATCACGGCGTTGAGATCGAGCGTGTGCCGCTCCAGCAGCTGCTTGCGACTGAAGGCCAGCAGCTGGCGGGTCAACGCCGAGGCGCGTTCCGCCGCCTCTCCGATGGCGTCGGCGTCCTGACGCGCGCGCGCGTCGTTGGGCAGCCGGTCGAGCAGCACCTGGGCCCGGCCGAAGATGACCGTGAGCATGTTGTTGAAGTCGTGCGCGATGCCGCCCGCGAGCAGTCCCAACGCCTGCATCTTCTGCGCCTGCATGAGCTGCTGCGTGCGATGCTCGATCTGCTCCTGCAGTCGCGCGGCGTGCTGACGCAACATCTCTTCCTCGACCTGGCGCCGGTAGACCTGCATCAGCAGCGGCAGCAGCACGAGGTAAAAGATTGCGCCGCCGGCGAAGGAGACGGCCCAGATGACGAGCTGGCTCCAGCGGATGGCGTTCAGCAGACGGTCGGGAGCCTTTTCGACCTCGACAACACCGAGGACCTCACCTTCCCGGCCGAAGATCGGAATGTAGACCTCGGCGAGGGTACGAACGACGGGCGGCGCGGAGCGATGCTCGGCTCGCTCCAGGCGCTTGATGTCCACCTCGACGTCGCCGGCGAGCGCGCCCCGCAAGTCTTCGTTATCGGGAAAGCGTCGCCCGATCCGCGCGCGCTGATCCGACCAGAGGATCTCGGCGTCCCGGCTCCAGATCTCGACGCGAACGACCTCGGGCAGCGTCTTCAGCGTCACGGACAGTGCGCGGCCCCACCGCTGGCGCGCCGGTACGTCGCGCGCCTCGGTGAAGATTCGGTCGAAGCCTTCGCGCGCGACCTCACGGCGTACGAGCGCCGCCGTGTTCTGCCACTCCCACTCCGACGCGGCTCGCGTCAACAACTCTGAGATCGCGTAGCCCATGCCGGCGCCGAGGACGAGCGTGCCGATCAGACAGAGCAGGGAAAATCGCGTGAAGATCGGATGTCGGAGCAGGTGCATTCGGCCGCCACGGGTGCGACCCGCATGCCACGGCCTTCTACCTATATATAGGGCCGCGCCGATCCGGAGGCCGCCACGCCTCGCGTTGTCGACCGGCGGGGGGTGGCCAGTCGCGAGCCACTGGCGAGGTTTCGTCCGGCCGGGTCAGCGATCTCCGTGGGCTTCCATATCCGCCAGCAGCACCGCGCCGCCGGCGGCAACGAGCGACACGGCCAGCGCCAAGAAGACGGCCGGATAGGAGCCGAGTCCGAGCAGCAGCAGCGAGGCACCGACGGGTCCGACGGCGCGCGCGCCGTTGGCGCCCAGCGCGACGGCGCCGGAGATCGCGCCGTAGTTACGTGCGCCGAAGATCTCCGCGAGCGACGACGCCCGGGCCAGCGTGGCCATGCCGTTGGCGGCGCCCTGCAACACGATGAACGGCAGCAGCGTGCCGACGCGCCCCAGGAGCGGAAGCTGCGCGATGCCCAGCGCCTGCCCGACGAACACCGCGGCGACCATGACGCGCGCGCCGAGCCGCGAGGAGATCGGAACGAAGAGGACCCGGCCGGCGAGCTGCATCGCGCCCGTCCAGCCGATCGTCGCCGCCGCGAATCCGGCCGAGTAGCCGCGGTCGACGAGAAACGGAATGAGATGGGTGGTGACCGCCGCCGTGGCGAAGTTGGAGACGAGGAACGCGATCGACAGCACCCAGAACACCGCCGTCCGGCCGGCCTGGCCCAGCGTGAGGCTCCGTGCGGACGCGCCATCGGCGATGGCCGACGCCCCCGCGCTCCCCTGGCGCAACAGCAGCGCGTGAATCGGAATCGTGATGACGCCCAGAACGATCGCGAGCACCGTCAGCGCCTGCCGCCAGCCCATGCGCTCCAGCAGCGCGGCCTCGATCGGCATGAAGATCGTGCTGGCCAGCCCCGCCATCAGCGTCACGGTGAGCAGCGCACGGTCGCGCCCGCGCACGAACCACGAGACCACGACCGCGAAGGCCGGCTCGTAGAGCGTGGTCGCCATCGCGAGGCCCATCAAAAACCAGACGACGTAGAGCGCAGGCAGGCTCTGGACGCGAGCCCAGGCAAATGTCAGCAGCGTCGCCAGGCACGAGCCGGCGGTCATGAGGGCGCGCGGACCCCGCCGATCGAGCCAGCGTCCGACCGAGATGCTGGCGAGCGCCGAGGTCGCGAGGCCGATGGAGAAGGCCGCGGTCACCGCCACGCGAGAGGCGCCGAGGTCCTGCTCCATCGGCCGCAAGAAGACGGGGAACCCGTAATAGATGATTCCCCACGTGACCGTCTCCGTCACCGACAGCGCGGCGACGATCACCCAGCCGTAATAGATGGTCCGCGAGCCGAGCCGGACGTCCGCCTTATTTCTCCGCGGTGCGCACGGCCGCCGGGCCGCCGTTGACCTTGATCCGGCCGACCTCTTTCAGCGCGCGGCCGTCGAACGCGAACACCTGGACGTCCTTCTCGACCATGTTGCCCACGAGGATCGTCTTGCCGTCCGGCGAGAACGCCGCGCCCTGAGACCAGTGACCGATGGGCGCCTCGGCCACCTTCGTCAGCCTCATGTTCGCCGCGCGGAGGATCACGAGCTTGCCGTTGTCGGCGTAGAACGGAGACTCCTTCGGCTTGTTGCTGCCGTTCATCACCACCACGGCGATGTGCCGGCCGTCGGGCGAGACTTTGATGCCCTCCGGCGTCTGGCCCACGCTGACGGTCTCCACCACGCGCGGCGGCGTGGCGCGCACGTCGATGAGGCTGATCGTGTCGGCGTCGCCCCCACCGACCCCGATGTTGGCCACGGCGGCGAAGTCGCCCTTCGACGACACGTCGATCCCGTACGGCCGCAGGCCCGCGTTGATGTCGCGCTTCGTGTACTCGACGTTCGTGCCGTCGATCTTCAACACGGAGATCTTGTGATCGCCGTCGCGAGTGACCAACGCCATCCTGCCGTCCGGCGTGATCGCCGCGTGGCCGGTCGCGGACTTCTCGTCGGCGATCGTCACCTTGCCGACCGGTGTCACGGTCTTGCCCGAGATCGAAAAAACGGAGACCGTGCCTTCGCCGCGATTGGCGACGAGCGCGAGCGTACCCTGCCGGTTGACGGAGATGCCAGAGGCGCCCTTCCCCGCCTCGAGGGTTGCGATGACGGCGGGCGGCGACGCCTTCAGATCGATGACCGAGATCCGAGTGTCCGGCACCGTCTTCGTCGGGTCGCTCGGATCGATCTTCGACGACGATCCCACGAGGGCCAGGCTCTCGTCAGGCGTGAGCGCGACGCTGAACGGAGGACCCACCACGCTGCCGGGCGCGGCGATCTCGGCCAGCACGCGCGGCGGCGAAGCCTTGAGGTCGATGACCGTC
>Ga0209382_10002465_pt1 | contig 26946 bp, 23 predicted proteins | sample SoiMetdeltSBSDD5_FD_187599 | JGI IMG/M metagenome (GOLD analysis project Ga0209382, IMG submission 187599) | Bulk soil microbial communities from a Populus tree surrounding site in Tennessee, USA - Soil MetaG P. deltoides SBSDD5 (SPAdes) (version 2) | ecosystem: Environmental > Terrestrial >... | reverse complement strand
TACTTTAGCGGCGGCACGACGGAGCTACTGGTGACACAGTAGCGGGCTCCGATGCCCCGTCGTGCCGTGAAGCAGAGCGATTGCGCTCTGCTTCTTTGTTTTTAGGGGCATCGTCAGGAGCTCGCGGGAGCGGTCAGAGGGAGAGCACAGTCGTGATTATCGTAATGGCGAGCGATTCCACCGACGAGCACGTCGACGGCATCGTCCGGCGGCTCGGCGAGATGGGCCTGTCCGGCCACACGTCCAAAGGCGCCGAGCGGACCGTCATCGGCGTCATCGGCGTCGGGTTCCCGAACGAGCTGCCCGAGATCATCGAGGTCATGCCGGGCGTCGACCACGTGGCACGGATCACGAAGAGCTGGAAGCACGCCAGCCGCGAGTTCAAACCGACCGACACGATCGTAAAGGTCCGCGACGTCGAGATCGGCGGCAACGAGCTGGTGGTGATGGCCGGGCCGTGCTCTGTCGAGAGCCGCGAGCAGGTGCTGGAGACCGCCCACGCCGTCAAGGCGGCCGGCGCGCGGATCATGCGTGGGGGGGCGTTCAAGCCGCGGACCTCACCGTACAGCTTCCAGGGGCTCGGCGAGAAGGGGCTGGAGCTACTCGCAGAGGCCAGGGAGCAGACCGGCCTCCCGATCATCACCGAGGTTATGGAGCCCGGCGACGTCTCTCTCGTCGCGGCCTACTCGGACATCCTCCAGATCGGCGCGCGGAACATGCAGAATTTCCCGCTGCTCAAGGAGGCCGGCCGCTCCCAGAAGCCGGTCATGCTGAAGCGCGGGATGGCCGGCACGATCGACGAGTGGCTGAACGCCGCCGAGTACATCATGTCCGAGAAGAACTTCCAGGTGATCCTGTGCGAGCGTGGGATCAGGACGTTCGAGACGATGGTTCGGAACACGCTCGACCTGAGCGCGGTGCCGGTCGTCAAGCGGCTGAGTCACCTGCCGGTCGTGGCCGATCCGAGCCATGGGACGGGCAAGTGGTACCTCGTCAAGCCGCTGGCGCTGGCGTCGCTGGCGGTCGGTGCGCACGGGCTGATCGTCGAGGTCCACCCGAACCCTGACGCCGCCCTCTCTGATGGGCCGCAGTCGTTGACGCTCGAGAGCTTCGCCAGCATGATGGACGGCCTGCGTACGCTGGCCGAACCGCTGGAGCGAATCGTGGCGCCCGGCACCTCGCGGGTGCCGGCGGCGTTCGCGCAGGTGGCGGTATGAGCGCGCCGACGGCCGGTCCCGCCGACGTCGCGCGGATCGAGCTGGCGTCACGGATCCGGGGCACGCTCGAAGTGCCCGGCGACAAGTCGATCTCACATCGTGGCGCGATCATGAACAGCATCGCGCACGGTCGAGCGACGGTCGACAACTACCTGCCAGGGGCTGACTGTCTCTCGACGCTCGACTGCCTGCGGGCGCTCGGCGTCGAGATCACGTTCGATCCGACCGGCGCGAACGGCAAGCCGCGCGTGACGGTCGAAGGCCGGGGCGGCCTGCTGAGCGAGGCGATCCGCCCGCTCGACGCCGGCAATTCTGGCACGACGATGCGGCTGATGGCCGGGCTGCTGGCGGGTCAGCCGATCTTCTCGGTGATGACGGGAGACGCCTCGCTGAGCAGCCGCCCGATGGCGCGGGTGGTCGACCCGCTCCGTCAGATGGGCGCGAAGATCACTGGACGGAGCGGCGGGCGGCTGGCTCCGCTGGCGATCGACGGTGGCAACCTGAAGCCGATCGACTACCGTTCGCCGGTCGCCAGCGCCCAGGTGAAGTCGTGCATGCTGCTGGCCGGCGTCCAGACCGCGGGTGTGACGGTCGCACGCTCACCGGCGGCCTCGCGGGACCATACCGAGCGCATGTTGACGGCAATGGGCGCGAAGCTGGAGATCGACGGCCCGGACGTGGCCGTGCATGGCGGCGCCCGGTTGCGGGCGGTGGACGTCGTAGTGCCGGGCGACAGCTCGTCGGCGGCGTACTGGCTGGCGCTCGCCTGCGTTCACCCGGACGCCGAGATCACGATCGAGAACGTCGGCATGAACCCGGGCCGGACCGGGTTCGTGGAGATCCTCCAGCAGATGGGCGGCGACGTCGAGATCCGGAACGAGCGCGTGGCGGCCGGCGAGCCGATGGCCGACCTGGTGGCGCGAAGCAGCCGCCTTCGAGGTATCAAGGTCGGCGGCGATGTGGTGCCGAGAGCGATCGACGAACTGCCGCTCGTGGCGATCCTCGGGCTGTTCGCCGCTGGGGTCACCGAGATCCGTGACGCCGCCGAGCTCCGCGTGAAGGAGAGCGACCGGATCGCCGGCCTCGGCCGTGAGCTGACCCGGCTGGGCGGACAGGTCGAGGAGTTGGACGACGGGCTGCGCGTCCTTGGCGGCCCTGCACTCGAACACGCGACTTGTGAGACACTTGGGGATCATCGACTCGCGATGGGGCTGGCGGTCGCCGGATTGGCCGGCGCCGGCGTGGACGTCATCGACCCGAACTGTGCCGTCGTCTCGTACCCCGGCTTCTGGCAGCAGGTCCGGGCGGTCGGCGGATCGGTGGCCCTGTCTGACGAAGGGGTGGACCCAGCCTGATGGGCTTGAAGGCGCTGAACTTCTTGACGGCCGGCGAGAGTCACGGCCCGCAGCTCACGATCATCATGCAGAACCTGCCGGCCGGGCTGAAGCTCTCGGCGGCGGACGTGGACGAGCATCTGCGCCGGCGGCAGCGCGGGTACGGTCGCGGCGCCCGCCAGACGATCGAGACCGACACCGTCCAGTTCGTGGCCGGGGTTCGGCACGGCCGAACCCTCGGCAGCCCGGTCGCGATGGTCGTCAAGAATGCCGACAACGTGAACTGGAAGGGCGTCATGGACGTCGAGGAGCCCGACGACCCGGAGTACGGGACGTCAGAGCGCTCCAAGAAGGTGACGCAGCTTCGCCCCGGCCATGCCGACATGACCGGGTCGCTGAAGTACCAGTTCGACGACACCCGCAATGTCCTGGAGCGGGCCAGCGCACGCGAGACGGCTGCGCGCGTGGCAGCCGGCGCGGTGGCGTACGCGCTGCTCCGGCACTTCGGGGTTGAGATTCGGAGTCACACGGCGCGGATCGGCCCGATCGACGTGGCGACGCCGCCGTACGTACTGCTAGATAGCCGAGGCTCACGGAACCCGGAGATCGCGGCGTTCTGGTCTGAAGTCGAGGCTTCAGACGTTCGCTGCTTCGACGCCGACGCCTCGGTGCGGATGATCGAGGAGATCAAGGCCGTGCGGTCAGACCTGGACACGCTCGGCGGGATCTTCGAGGTCGTCGCGTACGGGCTGCCGATCGGACTGGGCAGTCACACGCAGTGGGACGAGAAGCTCGACGGGCGCCTGGCCGGGGCGCTAATGAGCATTCAGTCGATCAAGGCGGTCGAGATCGGGGAAGGTGTGGCGCAGACGGCGCGTCGCGGCACCACCGTGCACGACATCATCACCTACGACATCCAGAGCGGCTGGTCTCACGAATCGAACAATGCTGGCGGGATCGAGGGCGGCATGACCAACGGCGCGCCGATAGTGGTGCGGGGGGCCGCCAAACCGATCGCCACGATCCTCAAGACGATGCGGTCGGTCGATCTCATGACGCGCGAACCGGTGATGAGCCACTTCGAGCGGAGCGACATCTGCGTCATCCCATCGGCCGGGGTGGTCGGCGAGGCGATGGTGGCGCTGGTGCTCGCGGACGCGTTTCGGCAAAAGTTCGGCGGCGACAGCATCGCCGAGATCGAGAAGAACTACGAGGCGTATGTCAGCACCTATCACTCCTGATCGAATGGCCGCGGAAGGTGGCATGGGCGAGCAGCTCGTCCAGCAGCGGCAGCGGCCACGGAATGGCGGCGGCCGGCCCCGGCGCGGCCCGGCGAACGTCGTGCTGGTGGGATTGAGCGGCTCTGGGAAGTCCACGGTGGCCCGCCTGCTGGCCCGGCGCCTCGGTTGGCGCGCCGTCGACACCGATCAGCTGATCCAGCGGCAGGAAGGCATGTCGGTCCAGGAGATCTTCCGCGTTCGGGGCGAGCCGGCCTTCCGCGCGCTCGAATTGGAGACGATCGCCGAGGTCTGCCGCCGCTCGCGCCAGGTGATCGCGACCGGGGGCGGGTCGTTCGTGGCCGACGCGAATCGGTCGCACCTGTTGAACGGGAACATGGTGGTCTACCTGGAGAGCCGGCCGGAGACGCTCGCGGGAAGGCTCAGTCGAAACCTGAGCCGCGAGCCGCGCCCGCTGCTGGCGAGCGGCGACCTGGTCGAGCGGCTCGCCGAGCTGGGCCGGCAGCGGGATCAGCAGTACCGGTCCGCCCACCACATCGTCGAGACGGATCAGCGGACCCCTCGGGAGGTAGTCGATGTCATCGCCGAGCTCGTCCGCGCCCGCGTCTGAGTCGGCCGTCGCCGACGCGCGGTCGGTCCAGATCAGGGCCGGGACGTCAACCTACGAGGCGCTGGTCGGCCCGGGGGCCTCCACCGACATCGGCCCGGCGGTTGCACGGGCAGGGTTGAAGGGGAAGCCACGCGTCATCGCGGACCGGAACATCTGGGAGCGGTTCGGCGGTCCGATCGCGGCGTCGCTGGAGAGCCTCGGGCGGGACGTCCAGGTGCTCACCACGGACGGCGGCGAGGAGCGGAAGAACCTGCGCGGCGTCGAGACGATGTACGACTGGCTCATTGAAGTCGGGACCGATCGGGGCGATTTCATCGTCGCGGTCGGCGGCGGCGTGATCGGCGACATGGCCGGCTTCGTGGCGGCGACGTTCCTGCGCGGCATCCCGGTCGTCCAGGTGCCGACGACGCTGCTGGCGCAGGTCGATTCGAGCATCGGCGGCAAGACCGGCGTCGATCATCGGCTGGGGAAGAACCTGATCGGTGCGTTTCACCAGCCGTCGCTGGTCGTCGCGGACACCCGGATGCTGGAGACGCTGCCGGAGCGCGAGTATCGGTCGGGCTGGTCGGAGATCGTCAAAATGGCGATGATCCGCGACGCCGAGCTGTTCCGGACGCTGGAGGCGAATGCTGAGGCGCTGATCCGCTTCGAGCAGCCGGTCCTGCTCGGCGACGTGATCCGCCGTTCGATCGAACTGAAGGGCCAGGTGGTAGGCGCGGACGAGCGCGAGTCCGGTCTGCGAATCATCTTGAACTACGGCCACACGATTGGCCACGCGCTGGAGGCTGCGACCGGGTACCGTCACCTTCTGCACGGCGAGGCCGTTGCCATCGGCATGAAGGGGGCAGGATTCATCGCTCGGGAGCGCGGCACGCTCTCAGCGGCTGACTTCGCGGCCCAGCAGGCGCTGCTCGGACGGTTCGGCCTGCCAGATCGCGCCGAGGGGGTCGCGGCCGACGAGTTGCTCGGGCCGCTCTCCCGGGACAAGAAGGCACGCGGGTCGACGATCCAATGGGTACTGGCGGACGGTATCGGAAGTGTCACAACCGCGAGAGACGTCTCTCCTGAAGAGTTGGCCGCAGCCCTCCATGAGATCGGGTGTAACTGAAACCCCGGAGGGGCACAGTTCGTCTACCGAGGTGACGGAACGAGGCGGTACAATGCCGCGCTCGGCCGCGCGCCGGCCGACATTGGACTGATAGAGCACACCATGCAGCAGCCGTTCGACCCGACAGGGTCAGGGTCTCCCGAGCAGCCAGAGCAACGCGGCGGGTTCAACCCCAGGACGGCGATGCTCGCCTTCGCATTTTGCACGTTCGTGCTCGGCGGCTTTTCGTTCGGCTGGCTCTTCTTTACCAACTGGAAGCTGCTCGGTCAGTTTCAGTCAGCGACGGTCCGCCTTCCAGGTGGCCCGACCATCGCAGTCGCACCGCCGTCGGTGCCCGGCGTGCCGTCGATTTCGCGCCGGCCGTCGGGCGACGTTGTGGTGCCACCGATCGTCCCGGGGTCCGCGCAGATCGTCCCCGAGCCGGAGCCGACGCCCGATTTCCAGGAGCAGATCAAAGACCTGCCAGAATGGACCAGGACCAGGCGGATCAACATCCTGCTGCTGGGGATCGACCACCGCGACGACGAGCCGGTCGACGGGAGCCGCAGCGACACGATCATGGTGGTCAGCATCGACCCGCCGAGCAAGTCGGTGGTGATGGTGTCCCTGCCACGCGACCTGTACGTTTCGATTCCAGGCAATTACCAGCAGCGGATCAACGTGGCGCACATGGTCGGCGGTCCGGCGCTGGTGGCGCAGACGATTCAGGCGAACTTCGGCATCGCGATCGACAACTATGCGCGGGTTGACTTCAGCGGGTTCGAGCAGGTCGTGGACGCGGTCGGCGGCGTGGTGATCGACGTCGAGCGGCCGGTCAAGGACGACGAGTACCCGACCGAGGATTACGGCACGATGCGGCTATTTATCCCGCCTGGTCCGATGCTGCTGGACGGGAAGACGGCGCTGATGTACGCCCGGTCGCGGCACAGCGAGTCGGATTTCGGGCGGTCGCGGCGGCAACAGCGGGTGCTGATGGCGCTGCGTGAGCGGGCGATGCAGATGAACATCGTGACGAAGATCCCGACGCTGCTGGCGATTGCTCAAAAGGCAATCGCCACCGATCTGCGCGCCGAGGAGATGGTGCAGCTCGGACGGCTCGGGCTGGAGATCGAGCGCGACCGCGTCAAGACGGTGGTCGTGGACGAGAACTACGCGACGCCGTTCCTCGGTCCGCAAGGCGAGAACCTGTTGATGCCGAGCCGGCAGGCGATCCAGCAGGCGATCCTGCGGGCGTTCAACGAGGCGACCGGCCAGACCGCCCGCGTCGAGGTGCTGAACGGCACCGACAAGGTCGGGGTTGCGCGGCAGGTCGCAGATCAGTTGGCCCGGGTGGGCTACGAAGTGACGCGCGTCGACGACGCCGACCGCAACGACTACCCACAGACGACACTCGAAGTCCTGGGGAGCAATCAGCGCGCGGCGGCGGTGCTCGCGGCCAGGCTTCGAATCCCACAGGCCGCGATCAAGGTGGTTCCAGCGCCAGATGCCGGCGCCGACCTGCGGGTGATCGTCGGGAAGTCCCAGCCGTAAGCCTCCTGGGAGCGCGGCCATCCTGGCCGCCCCGAACGAAGCGGCCAGGATGGCCGCGCTCCCAGGAGGTCAGGCGTCGGCGAGGAGGTCGGCGGCGAGCGGGTGGCGCGGGTTCACTCGGTAGACCCAGTGGTCGGAGAATGCGCCGGTCTTGCGATCGAAGAAGGTCCGAAGGTCTTTGAGCAGCAGCGAATCGGCCACGGCAGCCTCGACGAGCTCGGCCAGTCCGTCCAGCGGCAGCCGTGACGACGCCCGCGACGCGGCCTTCTCGACGTCCCCGAATGTCACGTACTGACGCCGCTCGCCGAGCCGATCGACGATCTGGACCAGTGCGAGGCGCGGGTCGCGGTCAGCGCGGCGTCTGGACGGCATCGGCAGCTCTAGTGGAGGATCCGGGCGGTGGCGACCATCATCAACACCTGGACCACGACCGAGATCGACCAGAGCATCCGGGCCGCCGCCTGTTCCCTGGCGTAGATCGCCAGACCGATCCCGAGGTTGGCGATCAGGATGGCAGCGCCGATGCCTGGCAATTTGAAGATGTCCTCGCGCTGGCCGTAGGCGAGGATCGCACCGTCTCGCGAGAACTGCATCGGGAGGACGTCTGGAATCGCCGACCAGCGCGCGCCGATATAGAGGCCGGTCAGCACGATGACGGCGATCGAGGCCAGGATGGTGGCGCCGAGGGTCACATCGCGGAGCGGCGAGGGGGGAGCTGCGCTCTTCGTGCTGTCGGCGGGCAGCGCGGCGGGGCCGCCCACCTCGCTGGCCTCGACGCGGCCGATCAGCTCGCGGCGGAACCCGGCCGCGTCGGCCGGCGAGAGGGCGAATGTCACGTCCGGGGTAACGATCAGCGCGATCTCGTTGAGGTCGCCGGTCGTCACGAAGTAGCGGACGAAACCCATGACGCGCGTCCGTCCAACGCCGACGTGGAAGCCCGGCCAGTTGAGCCCTCGGACACGCATCGCCTGGCCCAGGCGCTGGCCGGTGAAGATGCCGTCCACGCGGTCGTAGGCGATGTGCTCCCGCCGTCCGAGCCAGTTCACGGCCAGGCCGGTCGGCTCGAAGCGGTAGCGCATCCGAAAGTAGCCGACCGTCAGCACGAGGAGGAGGATCGCCAGCGCGCCGCAGACGAAGCCGACGAGCAGGCCGAGGAACATGGCGAAGCCGACCGGCTGGCGAATCGCGAACAATCCGCTGGCAAGCGCTGCGAGCGCCAGAAAGAGGGCCGCGCCAAGGCCCAGCAGGCCGGCGGGCGAGCTTTTCGGACGCCACGTCGTGTCCGGCACTGGTCCCGTACTCTGATCCGTGTGACCGCTCCGCCACGACGCGCGGGCCGACCCACGCGAGAAGGTTCGGGCCGCGATTATCCCGGCAGTATCTTCGGGTCGTCAAGAGTAACCGTATAGGTCTCGATCGGGAAGCACCAACTGACAAGGAAGTGATCGCGTGCGGATCGCCCTGAACGCCCAGCTGCTCTCCTCGGCCGCGAGCTACCGCGCGGCCGGCATCAATCGTGTGTTACAGCACGTGCTCGCCGAGCTGCCGAACGTAGCAGGCGACGAGCAGTACCTGGTCTACGCCCCCTACAGCGATGCTAATCGACGGCTACTGGCGAGGCCCAGGATGCGCTCGCGCCTGAATCGCCTGCCGATGAACAGGCCGCCAGTGCGGATCGCCTGGGAGCAGTCCGTGCTGCCGCTGGAGCTTGTCCGCGAGCGCGCCGACCTGCTGCACGCGCTGGCGTTCGTCTCGCCGCTCGCCTGGCGGGGGAAGTCGGTCGTGACAGTCTACGACCTGAGCTTCCTGCGGTTCCCGGAGGTCTACAACCGGAGCAATCGGCTGTACCTCGGCACGTTTACCCCGCCATCACTGCGCCGTGCCGAACGGGTGATCACGATCTCGGAAGATGCTCGACGCGACGTGATCGAGCTGTGCGGCGTCGCGCCGGAGCGGGTGACGGCGATCCTGCTGGCGGCCGACGCGAGATTCGCCCCGGCCGGCGCGGCGGACGTCGAGGCGTTTCGGCGGCGCCAGGGGCTTCCGGAACGATTCGTGCTCTATCAGGGTACGCTACAGCCTCGCAAGAACGTCGAGACGCTGGTCCGGGCGTACGCATTGCTGCGAAGCCAGGGCAACGACGACCACATCCTGGTGCTGGCCGGGCCGCGCGGCTGGCAGCACGAGCCGATATTCGACCTGATTCGCCAGCTCGGACTGGAGGGTGCAGTGATGTTTCCGGGCTTCGTACCGGACGACGACCTGCCCCTGTGGTATAGTAGCGCGACCGTGTTCGCGTTCCCGAGTCGGTACGAAGGATTCGGTCTTCCCCTTCTGGAGGCGATGGCGTGCGGCACTCCCGTCGTCTCGTCAAACGCCTCGTCCCTGCCCGAGGTCGTCGGAGACGCTGGTCTGCTGGTCGACCCGTCGGACGCCGAGGGACTGTCGGGGTCGCTGCGCCGGCTCCTGGACGACGAGGCACTTCGGTCGTCGCTCTCGGCCGCCGGGCGAGCGCGCGCGCAGACGTTCTCGTGGCGCCGCACGGCGTCGGAGACGGTGCAGGTGTATCGCGAGGTTCTCGGATCGTGACGTCAGACGCACGCCGCTCGACGAGTCAACAAGCACGCCGATGACGGTCGTCGAACCAGGCGGTCGAGTGCCAGCAGCAGCCACGCTCGAACCTCGAGCTTTGGAGCGCATCGAAAGGTCGCCGGGCGGTCGGCGCGACTGGGTGCTGACCGCCGTCCTGCTCACGAGCGACACGCTGATGATCGCCCTGGCCCTGTTCACGAGCTGGGCGATCCGTTACGTCGCCGAGATCGGCCCTGAGATCGAAGAGACGAACTACGTCCCATTCTCGATCTTCGCGCCGCTGTTGCTCGGCTTGATTCCGATCTCGCTGCTGACGTTCGCGATGAGCGGCCTCTACCGGCAGCGTCGCGGGACGGAGTGGTTCGACGACATCCCGAGCGTGGTCAGGAGCACGGCACTCTCGACGATGTCAGTCTTCGCCGGGGTCGCGCTGCTGCGCTATCCAGCGACTTCCCGTCTGACGTTCATTCTCAGCTGGCTGCTGGCGGCGACGTTCGTGATCGCGGGGCGGGCGCTGGTCCAGCTCGTCGCGACGCTGCTCCACCGGCGCGGCGTCGGGGTGGAGCGCGTGCTGGTGGTCGGCGGCAACAACCTCGGCCGGATCATCATGCAGAGCCTGTCAGCGCGGGCGCACCTCGGGTACCAGGTGGTCGGGTTCGTGGACGACGACCGGGCCGGCGACTTCGGGCGGTTCCGCCACCTCGGGGGGCTTGACGACGTCGAGCGGCTCGCCGACGTGGAGCGAATCGACCAGGTGATCGTGGCGCTGCCATCGGCCTCGCACGCCGCAATCCTGCGGATCGTGGACCACTGCCGGCAGGGCCAGGTCAGCTTCAAGCTGGTGCCTGACCTGTACGAGATGAGCCTGAGCCGGGTCGACGTAGACACGGTCAGCGGCATCCCGCTGATCGGATTGAAGGACGTCTCGATCCTGGGCTGGAACGCGCTGACGAAGCGGGCGATTGACATCATCGTCTCGCTGCTCGCGCTGACGGTGCTCTCGCCGATCCTGGCCCTCACGGCGCTGCTGATCCGGCTCGAGTCGGCGGGGCCGATCCTGTACCGGCACACCCGAATCGGCAAGAACCGCCAGCCGTTCACGATGTACAAGTTCCGTTCGATGCGGCAGGACGCCGACCGCCAGCGGGCCGCGATGGTCACCGACCTGGACGGCGACCGGCGGCTGTTCAAGGACCGCAAGGACCCGCGCCGGACGAGAGTCGGGGCGTTCATCCGGCGCTGGAGCATCGACGAGCTGCCGCAGTTGTGGAACGTCCTGATCGGCGACATGAGTGTGATCGGACCGCGGCCGCAGATCCCGCCTGAAGTCGCAAACTACGAGGATTGGCACTACAAGCGCCTCGCCATCTCGCCGGGCCTGACGGGCCTCTGGCAGGTGAGCGGCCGAAGCGAGTTGACATTCGACGAGATGGTGATCTACGACATCTACTACATCGAAAACTGGTCGCTTGGCCTGGACTTTCGTATCCTGCTGCGGACGGTTCCAGCGGTCCTCCAGGGCCGAGGTGCGTTCTGACGCAGATCCATGAAAATCGCTCTCGCGCATGATTACCTGAACCAGTACGGCGGGGCAGAACGCGTCCTCGAACAACTTCACGATCTGTACCCCGACGCACCGATCTACACGTCGATGTACGCGCCGGAGGTGATGCCGGCGTCGTACCGATCGTGGGACATTCGCACGTCGTTCATGCAACGACTGCCGTTCGTCACCACGAGACACCAGGCGTACCTGATGGCGTACCCGATCGCCTTCGAGTCGTTCGATCTGGGCGCGTACGACGTGGTGATCTCGAACAGCAGCGCGTTCTGTAAAGGCGTCGTGACCGGACCGAACACGCTCCACATCAGCTACTGCCTGACGCCCATGCGCTGGGTCTGGAGGTACCGGGATTACGTCGACCGGGAGCGGCTCGGCGGTGTGGCGCGGACGCTGCTGCCGCCGCTGATCCACTACCTTCGAGTCTGGGATGCGATGGCGTCCTCACGGGTGGACCGGTACGTGGCGATCTCCAGCGCGGTGGCGTCGCGGATCCGGAAGTACTACCGACGTGACTCGGAGATCATCTACCCGCCCGTCGACACGGCGCAGTTTCCGTCGCACTGTCCGACCGGCGAATACTACATGACGGTGGGTCGGATGACGCCGTACCAGCGCAAAGACCTGATCGTCGACGCGTTCCGGGAGCTCGGGCGTCCGGTCAAGATCGTGGGAGATGGGAGGGACCGGCCGAGGCTGCAAGCCCGGGCCACGCCAAACGTCGAGTTTCCGGGATTCGTGGACGACGCGACGCTCCGCGACCTCTACGCGAACTGCCGCGGCTACCTGTTCCCTGGCGAAGAGGATTTCGGTATCTCACCGGTCGAGGCGCAGGCGGCCGGCAAGCCGGTGATCGCGTACGCGGCCGGCGGCGCGCTCGACACCGTGATCGACGGCGAAACGGGCGTCCACTTCACCAGGCAGACACCGGCGGACCTGGCCGACGCCGTCCGCCGCTTCGAGAGCCTGTCGTTCGATTCGACCCGGATCCGCCAGAACGCCGAGCGGTTCAGCTCTCAGGTGTTCCGTGAGCGGTTCTCGAGCTTCGTCGAGCGGGCGTACCGCGAGTGGCGCGCGAACCTGGGCCGCGAGCAAACCCCATCCGGCTGAGGCTCGTCGATCCGTCTTGAGCGTGACGGCGCCATCGCGCGGTGTCTGTCGAGGGGCGCTTGTTCCGTTCAGGTCGGTTCAAGCATAGTTCGGCAGCGATTCGGCAGCGGCGCCGGCTGGAGAGGTCCCCGGGGGTATCCATGGAGCTGAGGGCGTACGGCGCGGTGCTCAAGCGACACGCACGGCTGATCGCGGTGATCACGCTGGCTGCGCTCGTGGTGTCGATCGTGATGGCGCTGCGCGGACCGTCGGCCTACACCGCCTCGATGCGGCTGGCTATCAGTGTCGTACCAGACCCAAGAGTCGGCGATTTCTTCAAGTTCGACTCGTACTACTCTGTGCTGACGTCCGAGTACCTGGCGGACGACCTGAGTGAGCTCTTGCGCAGCGAGGCGTTCGCCGCGGACGTCAGCGCCGAGATGGGTAACACCGTCGAGCCAGAGGCGATCGTCAACCTGACGCGCACCAAGAAGACCCATCGCCTGCTCGACGTCCAGATCGTCTCTGGTAATCCGCAACAGGCGATGGCGATCGCGGAGGCGTACGAACGTGTCCTGAACACGAAGCTCTCCGAGTATCTGGCGTTCCTCCAGGCGAACAACGGGTTCGTTAGGATCGTGAACCGGCCAAAGGTCGCGCGCACGAACACGCTGCCGCTGACGGCCGCCGAGGTCGGACTGCGAACGATGGCAGCCCTGATCGGCGCGGTCGGACTGGCGTTCCTCCTCGAATACGTCGACGATCGGCTTCGCGACCGACGCCAGGTCGAGTCGTTCCTCGGTACGAAGGTGCTGGCCGAGATTCCGTCGAGCAGTTGACACCCTGGCGCGACGACACGGCTGGGAGCCGTCTCCCAATCCACGCGGCGAAACGTTAGACCATAGCGCGGTACGGCAGAGCTGGATGGGCCGCGCACAACGGAGGTCCTCGGACTCGTGGCGATGGCGACCCGGCTCGGACGCCGAACGTTCCTGATGGCGGCTGCGGGCGGCCTGACCGTCCTGACCGCCCCTGGTATCCTGCGACTTCCGAGAACGGCCTGGGCAGGCACCGCCGATAGCTCGAACTTGGCCCGCGTCTTGATCCGTCGAGGCGACTCCAGCGTGGACGCCCCCTCGATCACGGTGTCAGGAGATGGCGAGATCGCCGTCAGCGACGGCAACGACGAGATCTTGCTCAAGGTGCCGGCCCGCCAGCGGGTGACGGTCGGGCGCGACGGCGACGCCTTCTGGTTCGACGCTGGCGACGGCAAGAAGACCGGGCTGACCGGACCGATCAGGTTCAACGGCACCGGCGACGGGGCGCCACTTCGCAACCAGTCCACGAGCAGCGGCGATCCGACGCCGTATCGGGGCACACTCGAGGTCACGGCGTCGCCGGACAACCAGGTGGCGCTGGTGAACGTGCTCGGGCTCGAAGAGTACCTGTACGGCGTGGTGACGAAGGAGTTGCCGGCGCTATTCGGGCCGGAGCCACTGAAGGCCCAGGCCGTGGCGGCGAGGACGTACACGCTGTCACGGAGGGCCCAGGGAGCACACAAGGCGCAGAGCGCAGACGTCTGCGATACCCAGCACTGCCAGGCGTTCGGCGGGTTCATTGGCGAGCACACGGCCGGGCGGGCCGCCGTGGACGCCACGCGTGGCAAGGTCCTGTACATCGCGGGTTCGCTGTTCCAGCCGCTGTACTCGTCGGCGTGCGGCGGCCACACCGAGACGGCAGGCAGGATCTACGGGAACGAGGACGCCGGTGGCAGCGACGCCGTTCCGGACGGCGAGGTGCCGGGCGGCATCGCGCTCAGCTCAGACGACGGCGCGCTGAAGTTCTACAAGGGGAACTGGGACAGCTACTGCGCCGGCTCTGACCGGTACCGCTGGAGCTACAGCTGGGACGCGGAGCAGCTCAAGGCGATCGTGGCGTCCGGCATCCAGCGGTTCCGTGGCACGCAGACGGTCAGCTCGTCTGAATCGGACGCCCGCGTCGAGCAGCTCGAAGGCGTCACGGTGACCGAGCGCGGCCCTTCCGGTCGCGTCATCAGCCTGCGGTTCGAGGCGCCCGGCGTGAGCTGGACGGTGAAACGCGACTGGGGAATCCGGAACTTCCTCAGGACGCCGGAGGGCAACCAGTTGCCGAGCTCGGCAATTGCGCTGGAGATCGAGCGCGACGTTGAGAAGAAGCTCACGAAGTTGACCGCGTTCGGGGCCGGCTGGGGTCACGGTGCGGGGATGTGCCAATGGGGCACGAAAGGGCTGGCCGCGCGCGGGATGAGCTACGAGGCGATCCTGGGCCACTACTTCCCGTCCGCCGAGCTAGGCGACGCCGACACCGGCAGTCGGGCGCCGTTGCCGGTCCCCGCGCCGGTGCCGCAGCGAGCCCCGGACCCGGCGCCACCGCCACCGCAGCAGGATCCCAAGCCGGCACCGCCACAGCCAGACCCAAAGCCGGCGCCGCCGCAGCCAGAGCCGAAGCCGGGCTCACCAAACCTGATCCCGCCGCCGCGAACGAATCCCAGCCCGTCGCCAGGGCCGACCACGCCGAGCGCGCTGCCGGGGCTGAACACGCCGCTCCTGTTCCCGCGCTAGCAACAGGCTACAACAGGCATCCGGCGTAGCGCCGGGGCTCGTCCCCGCGCTACAGGGTTCAACATCGAGACAGTGCCCCTCAGGGTCGACCGGATTGGGTCAGGTCTTCGAGGGTCTGGTTCGCCGTCTCGCCGGCGAAGGCGATGACGCAGCCTACGGCCGCGAACAGCGCCACGGCGAACGGCAGGAGCGCCACGGTATGGCTGCCGGAGATCAGCAGCAACTGACCGATAATCAGCGGAGCCGCCACCGAGCCGAGACGCGAGACGCCGGCCGCCCAGCCCGCCGCCGTCCCGCGAAGATCGGTCGGATACAGCTCCGAGGCCCAGGCCAGTGCCACGGGCCAGGCGGCCAGGGCGCCGGCCGCCAGCACCGCGCCGCCGAGTACCACCAGGGTTGGCGTCGGGCCGAGCGCGACTCCAAGGGCGCCAAAGCCGGCCAGCAGGAGCGAGCCGATCATCAGCGGACGCCGTCCCGAACGGTCGATCGCGATGACCGAGACGATACTGCCCGGGATCATCGCGTAGCCGACGAAGGCGCTGAGCTGGAGCGGGTTGGTCGCGCCGATCCCCTCCAGCACGACCGGGAGCATGTAGATTGGCCCTGAGAAGATGGCGTTCATCGTCGTCCAGGTGGCCCAGAGGGCGAACGTGCGCCGCCAGAGCCGCGGCCCCCAGATCGTCGCGAGCTGCGACCTGAGCGAGCGGCCGCCGGTCCTGGGTGACGCGACGACCGGGATGTGAACGCCGTGACGGGTGGCGAGACGCTCGGCCAGGGCGGTTGCCTCGGCCTTCCGGCCACGGGAAATCAGGTATCGTGGCGACTCCGGAACGACGAGCCAGCTTATCAGCGCAAGGAGGGCCGGCAGGGCGCCGATCGCCAGGATGCCGCGCCAGCCGAGGGCACCTTCGAACCAGCCGCCGAGCGTCGCGGCGATCGACCAGCCGCCGACCCAGAAGACCTGGGTCCAGGCCATCATTCGACCGCGATAGGTCGGAGGGGCCAGCTCGCTGAGGAGTGCGCTGACGGCCGGCGCGACGCCGCCGATCCCCATACCGCCGATCAGGAGCAGTACAGCGAAGACCGCCGGATCAGGCGCCAGCGAGGCGAGGCCAATGCCAAGTCCGGCCAGACAGCCGCTCAGCACGAACGCCAACCGGCGCCCGATCCGGTCCGCCAGCCAGCCGACCCCGATAGACCCTGTGAGCTGACCGAGCCCGGCCATCGGAAGGATGTAGCCGACCTCGACGGGGCTCAGCCCGAGCTCGGCCCGCATGCCAGGCAGCGAGAAGCTGACGAGCGCCAGGTCCAGTCCGTTCCCCATGAACGCCAGACTGGCCAGTCCGGTGATCCAGGCGTGAAACGGGCGAAACGACGTGGCGTCGGCAGAGGGGCGGCCGGATGCGGTCGTCATCTGGCCGACTATAGTTGACCTTGAAGCCAGGCGTCAGGGGACGCGCTCGTACTCGAGGATCTCCTCGGCGGCCCGCAGGTAGTCGTCCACGATCAGCGTCGGGTGGTCCATGTAGCGGTCGCGCTGGAGGACTGCCGCGAGCTCACGCCCGATCCAGCGATAGTGCCACGGCTCGTAGGCGTAGCCAGAGCGCTCCTCACCCTGGCGGGTGTATGAGAGCACGAAGCCATACTGCCAGGCGTTTATCTCGAGCCACTTACCGGCCGCGGTTTCGGCGAACCTCGGCTGCACGGCGTAGTTGATCTCCCAGGTCGAGAAGTCGATCGCGGTGCCGAGCTGGTGCTGGGAATGGCCGGGCGGGGCCACGAACCGGGCGGCCCGGCCCTCAGCCTCACCTCGATCGCCGCTCTCGCCGCGGGCCATCGCGGTCCAGACGGCCGAGTCGAAGGCCAACTCCTGCTCGTCCGGCGAGCGGTAGCCGGAGATCGCCACGATATCGATTCCCTCGGAGGCAGCGGCGTCGATCATCGCGAGCGTGTCGGCCTTCGTGATGCCGCGAACCATCCGGCCGCCGACCCAGGTCAGGTCCGGCGGTCGATACGCGTCCGGGAGCGCCCGCCGACGATCGACGGGCAGGAACAGCATCCGCGCCTCGTTTGCCGGGATCCCGAAGACCGTGACCGCCTGGCCGCCTTCGTCCCGCGTGACGGCCGACCGTTCCTGTTGCAGACGGAGGGCAAGGGAGGAGAGCGGTCTGTTGCCAACGGCCTCGGCAATGATCGGCGGCGGCTCTGGCGAGACCAGCGGTACGATCACCAGCAGGAGCGCCAGCATGCTCGCAAGCATCGAGAGAGATCCTCCAGACCAGTGCAGGACGCCCTGCCCGTCGCAACCGCCAGTGTGGCGGCACGGATCAAGCAGATGGTACCGTCCGAGCGCAGTGGACGGCGGCGAGCCTGCGCGATAGCAGTGTAACGGGAGCGGCACAATGCGGGTTTCTCGGCGCAACGCACTTCGCGCCGTTGTGGCTACTGCCGGAGTCCTCACGATCGGTGCCACGGTGCGAGGGGCGCGGGCGCAGGTTGAGCTGCCATGGACGCCGATCGGGTTCTCGCAGGGCGGCCAGCCGCTGGTGTTGCGGCACTTCGGGGACGCGAAAAACCGCGTGCTGATCCTGGGCGGCCAGCATGGCGGGCCGGAGGCAAACACGATCAGGCTGGTCGAGCTGCTGACGGAGCATTTCGTGACGACCCCGGGCGAGGTGCCAGGCTCGGTCGGCCTGGACATCCTGGCGATCACCAACCCTGATGGTGCGACGGTCGGGACACGCCAGTACCTGAGCGGCGTGGACCCGAACCGCAACTGGGGCGGGCCGGACTGGGCACCGGACGCCTCCGACTCGAACGGCCAGTTCCGACGCGGGCTCGGCGGACCGGCACCGTTCTCCGAACAGGAGACGCAGGCCCTGGCGGACTGGATGCTGGCGAATCGGCCGCTGCTGACCGTGAACTATCACAGCGCCGGCGGCTTCATGTTCGGGACACGTGACGGGATCGGCTCCGAGTTGACCGAGTTGTACGTCAACGCCAGCGGGTACTACGCGCCGACGCCGGGCGGTGGAGGGAGCCCGCTGACATACCGCGCGACCGGCAGTCTGAACGTCTGGGCGCGGTCTGTCGGGCTGAACACGCTGTTCATCGAGCTTTCGACGCCGTCGATCACGGAGTTCGATCGGAACCTGGCAGGACTGCGGGCCGTCCTGCCGCGCCTTGCGTAGGCCAGCCGTCAGGCCGGCGCAAGGCCGAGCAGCATCAGCGGCATCAGCCAGCGAATGCCGCCATGTTCGTCGAGCAGGCGTCCTGACGCGAGCGTGGCGACGGCGGTGACGGGCGCGGATGACCACCATGCGCTTCGAGTAGCGCTCGGCGAGGGCGCCCCAGAACGGCGCGAACGGGAACGCCACGCCCATCATGACGGCAAAGAGGATCCCAGGCCAGATACTGACCTCGGCCTCGGAGAGGTCAAGCTCGCGAAGATAGAGGGGCAGGTAGGCGTTGATGTGGCCGTACGCCAGCCCCTGAAGCATCATCGTCGTGAGAAAGAGGGCGTTGGTCGCCTTCCAGTTCGTCACGGCCCGGCCGCCGTCGTTGCCGGATTCGCGTGACCGTCGGCGCGTTGGCGAAGTCGGAGCAGCTCGGCCGGCGTCGTGCGCCTGGCGAGCCAGCCGGTGATAGCTCCGCCGAGGTCGGCGAGCGCCCCGATCGCCATCGCGATGCCGACGCCGAACGGGGCCACGGCGACGGCCAGCATCGGCAGGGCGAACATCGCCGCGTTCCGAGGCAGCGGCGTTAGCGAGAGGACGACCGTCTGATCGGCATGCGGCACGACCCGTGTCAGGTGCGACACGAGGATCGTCGCGGCGGCGGCGAACGGCAGCGCCCGGAGGCAGGAGAAGACCAGCAGCAGCCAGACATCCTGGATCACGGCGAGGCCGACGGTGGCAACTATCCCGACGAGCATGATCGGCGTGAACCAGCGGATCCCGCCCTGCTCGTCCACGAGGCGCGATGACGCAACCGTGGCGATCGCCGTCACGAGTCCGGTCACGCCCAGGATCAACCCGATCATCGAGGCTGGATCGTCCGCGATCTGGGTGATACGGACCGGCAGGTACACCTCGACGACGGCACGTGACCCGATGCTCAAGAACAGACTGATGAAGTTCCAGCGGAGCGCGGGCCGCTGCCAGACAAGTGCGATGGTCTGGCCGGTCCGGGCCAGGACGGACGCCTTGCGCTCGGATTTCGGGACGTCCGGCATCAGGAACGTCAGGACGAGGCCGCCGAGCAACGACAGCAAGGCGTCAACCAAAAACATGCCGCGTATCCCGACCAGGTCGATCAGGAAGGCACCCATGGGCGGCCCGATGCTCGCGGCGATCGGCATCGCCGCCTGGACGGTCGCGATGGCCGTCCCGACGTGCTTGCGTGGGGTGAGCTGGGCCTGGGTCGCGATCACGACCGCGATGCTGCCAAACGTGAGGCCGAGCAAGATGCGCGCGGCCAGGACCCACCAGACGTTTGGAGCGAAGACCAGGAGCAGGTGGCAGACCATTTCGATGTACTGGCTGCGCACGATCACCAGGCGCCGCGAGTACCGCTCCGCGAGGGCGCCCCAGAACGGCGCCAGCGGGAACGCCACACCCATCATGGCCACGTACAGGATACCGGTCCAGCTGCTAACCTCGGCCGGCGTCATCCCGAGCTCGGTGCTCAGGTAGAGCGGGAGGTAGGCGGTGGCGTGCCCGAACGACAACCCCTGGAGGATGGTCGTGCCGACGAACAGCCCGTTGACGACCCGCCAGTTGTCGTTCACGGCCGGGCCGTCACGACGAAGGGGTTGGCGACGGTCCAGGGGCGGACTGGCCGCCGGCGGTCTCAGGCTGGCTTCGACGCTTGCGCCACCACTCACGCGCCGCTCTGCGCTGTTTCAAGGCCCAGAGCAGAGCGGCCGGCGGTGGCCGACGCGGTGCAAGCCCTCGCGCCACGTGGCCGGCCGCCCCGGGCCCGGTCACCAGGACCGGCTGTGACCAGTCGCGCAGCGTCTTCGGCTTCTCGTCGGGCTTGCGCTCCTTCTTCGGGTCGGGCTTTGGCGCGCGGAACCGATGGATCGGCCGCCACGTCCTGCCTTCCCAGGTGAGCGCGGTGCCACCGGCCTCGCGCACGATCACGGCTCCGGCCGCGACGTCCCACAACTTCGGGCCGCCGAAGACGGCGTACTGGAAGCCGCCGGTAGCGACCATCGCGATCTCGGCGACGATGCTGCCAAGATTCCTCGGCTCGCCGGGGCGCTTCGCCAGGGCGCCCTCGACGGCGAACATCATGCGCAGGCCCGGTGGCACGGCGACGGGGCCGCCGGGGCGGAAGGCATGCCGCTCAAGGCGAATCGTCGCGCTGCCGATACGCGCGCCGTTGCCACGCGACGCCCGGAGGACTTCCCCGGTGCCGGTGCCGGGCCAGAACGGGACGTACAGGCAGCCGACGATCGGCTCGCCGCGCTGGAGGAGCGCCAGGGAGAGACCGTAGAACGGCAGGCCGCTGGCGAAGTTGGCGGTGCCGTCGATCGGATCCAGCACCCAGAGCAGGTCGGACTCGACGGCGTCGCCGGTGCCTTCCTCGCCGAGGATGCCGTGGGTGGGGAAGCGAGAATGGAGCTCGGTCCGTACCAACGCCTCGACCGCCCGGTCGATCGCCGTGACGGGATCGCGCTGGTGCTTGTCCTTGAACTCGACCTGCTCGGGCCGCACACCGGCTGCGAAACGGTCGCGCAGGGTGGCGGCGGCGAGCATCACGACCGCCGCCGCCGCGTCCTCGAGCGCCGCCAGTTCGAGGTGACGGTCCCCAGCGCGATCCATTGACACGCAGGGTACCATAGACGAGGCGCCGGCTCTGATACGTCCAACGGTGGCGACAAAAACGTTAAGCTTAGAGAGTGACGAAGAAAAAGTCCGGACGTGGACGTGCTCGCGTGGATGGGCGGACCTGCGTGGAGCGTTCGAGTCGGGCAAGAGGCACGGAAGATAGCGTGAACGACAGCGAACACGAGCTGCGCGATGATGCTGCGCGAGGTGGAGGTCACCAGGCCGACCTGACGGATGAGTCAGACGGGCTGGCGAATGTCCCGAGACCTGGTGTTGACGACCTGGCTCCTGCTGCCGCCGACCGCATCCGCCGGTTCATGGCCGAATCTACCGTGCGCGGCGGGGCGAGCCCGGCCGACGTCGCCGACCTGTACACCTCACAAGAGATCGTGGACGACGACGAGGCGACCGCGTATCTGGACCGGCGCTTCGTGCATGGGGAAGTGCTCCACGATTGGCGCGAGCTCCAGGACCGGCTCTCGGCGGCGTACCTCGACTCCCTGCCGGGAACGTCGGCGCAGACGCTCCTGGACATGGTCTTCTTGCTCGCGGCGCGTCAGCAGACCGGTCGCTCGATCTTCGATGATCCGGATGAGGACGAGCTGATCGACGAGATTCGCACGCTGCGGCTCGAGGGACGCGACCCGCTGCTGGTCGATCTCACCGACGATGCGCGACGGGCGATCGAGCGGTTCATCATCTCGGACGTGCTCCTTCACGGGCTGGCACCGTACAAGGTGATGGAGCTGCGCGAGGGATTGCGGACGGATGGCGACGACCGGGCACTCCAGTATCTCGATCTGCCGTTCGAGCTTGGCGATCGGCCGGCGGATTGGGAGCAGCTTCGCGACCGCGCGCTGATGGTTCGGGCTCGACTCGAACGGCGGGGCATCGATTCGAGTGACGCGTACAGCCAGCTCGACATCGGGCACCCTGGCTCCGACGCATCGGAGCTGCTGGGGCTCCTGGACCAGTACGAGCCTCGGCGCTGACCCGCGCTCCTGATACGGTCGCGACTCTTCTCCTGGCGGGGCGGCAAAGTGTGTCCTGGGAGACACCGGCGCGTCAGGAGTCGATGCTAGAATCGACGTACTGTCATGCTGGAGCTTGCCTCGGGGACTGCGCTCGGAGCCTACGTCATCACCGCGCGAATCGGTCGCGGCGGGATGGCGTCGGTGTATCAGGCGCATCATCCAGCACTCGATCGAAACGTCGCGATCAAGGTATTGTGGGAGTCGCTGGCGGACCAGCCAGGCTTCCTCGAGCGATTCCGTCGCGAGGCGCGGGCGGCGTCGCGGCTGCGCCACCCGAACATCCTGACCGTCTACGACTTCGGCGAGGCGGACGGTATCGCCTACATGGTGACGGAGCTGTTGCCCGGCGGCACGCTCGCCGATCGTCTGGGCCGGACGCTCCCGTTTACCGAGGTGCTCAGGGTCCTGCGTGCAATCGGATCGGCGCTTGACGCGGCCCACGAAGCCGGCCTGATCCACCGCGACGTCAAGCCGTCCAACATCCTGTACACGCGCGATGGTGAGCCGGTACTCGCCGACTTCGGCATCGCCCGGGTCGCGGAGGCCGAGGAGCAGCTGACAGTCCAGGGGACGCTGATCGGGACGCCGCACTACATGGCCCCGGAGATGGCGTCCGGCGAGCAGGTCGGACGCGCCAGCGACCTGTACTCGCTGGGCGTCGTCCTGTACGAGATGCTGGCCGGCGAGCCGCCGTTCCCACGTCCGACGCCGATCGCCGTGGTGCGGGCACACATCCATGAGCCGCCGCCGCCGCTCTCGATGCGCAACCCGCCGCTGTCGCCTGAGATCGACGCGGTCGTCGCGCGGGCGCTCGCAAAAAGTCCGGCGCAGCGGTACCGGAGCGGGGCCGCGCTGGCCGCGGCGTTCGAAGAGGCGATGCTGGCAGGCGATCCACCGACACCACGGCCAACGCCGGTCCCGACCTGGGCCGGGCAGTACGCCGGGGCGGAGGAACGGGACAGCGGACAGACGGTGGACATGCCGCCGTGGGTCGGGCCACGCACCGAGGAGCGGCCCGCCTACTCCTCGTTCGATGCATACGACGCGGTGATCCCCGGGCCGCCGGGCGCGCACAGTGCGCAGCCGGACGCCTATACCGATCGGTGGCCCCAGGCGACGCCAGTCCCGCGGCGGTCCACGGTCACGATTCGGGCGCTGCTGGTCGTCGCGGCGATCGCGTTGCTGGTAACGGCCGCCGCGTTCTACGCCAGGTCCATGGACCTGCTCTCCCAGCTTGGCTGGACCGATGGCCCGGTGGTCACAGCTACAGCCACCAGCGGCGCGGTCGTGACGGTGACGAGAGCACCTGGGACGGCCCAGGCGAAGGTTGTCACCCCTGGCCCGTCCACGCCGGGCGTGCCTGCTGTGGTCAGTCCGGAAGCGGTCGGAGTGGCGTCGCCGGTCACATCGCCGCCTGCCGTTGTATCGCCGGGCGCGGCGACCTCCCCCCCTCCTTCCCTTCCTTCGTCAGGGCAAGCTGGGCAGGCTGCCGTCACGCCGCCCACGGCAACGGTTCCGCCCACGTCGACGCTCGCGCCGCCGACGGCGACAACCGATCCTCGGCGCGGGCCGCTGGCTGCGCAGTTCGTCTCGCCGGCGGACGGCGCCGCCGTTCCCGCTCGACCGCCGGTTGTCGGTCGCCGGACGGGACTTCAAGGGCCAGACGAGCACCTCTGGATGCTGATCCATCCGGACGGCGGCCCGGATAACTGGTGGCCGTACAAGCAGGAGCTGATCGCGGACCGCGATGGCGGCTGGCGAATCGACGACGTCGAGATCGGCGGGCCGGCCGGCTCACGGCACGTGCTGGCGATCGGCGTCGCGGACGCCGCCACCCACCAGGCGATCTTGACCCAAATTAAAGAGCGCCAGGACGAGCCGTTCGTGGGGGGACAGCCGCCCGGGTTCCGCGAATTGACTCGGGTCACGGTGACGAAGCGATAGTCGGGCTCTGGCGGGCCTGGAAATGCGACCCGCGCGGCGCTAGCGACCGGTACGCTACAACGACACCGGATCGGGAACCAACACGGCTCTCGACCACGTGCCTTCGTGAAAAGGTCGTGGGCAGGTCCGGTCCGGATGAAGGAGTGCAGACGCGTGACTGACGAACGACGCGAGATGATGCCTGGCCCCGGAACACAGACGGAGCGCGACGCCGCCGAGGAGACCGAGCGGGCCGCCACGATGAACGACCGGATCAGCGTGGGGAGTGGCGACGAGAACGTGGCGAAGATTCAGCTCGCCAGCCGTTGGGCGGAGCAGCACGCGCCGGACACGGGGGACACCCTCGACGAGATGCTGCGGCGGTTCAAGCGCGCGTACAACTATGTCGACTCGGTAACGAAACTTGTCGATCCCGACGAGTAGAAGACAGTATCCCCGACGTTGGCCTGACGGGCGGCCTCGCGTTCTGAGATACTGACCGTCCTGTCACGAACTCAAACGGGATATTTGCACACGTATGTCCTCTTCGGCGTCGCGACAACGTTGTCGAGATGGGAGGGAATGGCGCCTGTATGCACAGTGCGCCGCTCCTCATCATCTTCAGCTCCGAGGCTCCGATGTCGACTACCGTTCGCCTGTCCCTCGTACAGAGCAGGTCGCTGATCGAGGGGATCGTCCGCAAGGTTGCTGAGCTCCTTCCGGAAGGCCGGCCGATCCCGGGCGAAATCTGGAATCGACGCCACGCTGGAATCGTCAAGCTCGTCTACCTCCACGCGATCGGGCTGCTCGGAGCGAGCATCCTGATCGGCGAGTTGCACCTGGAAGGGGTCGTCGGCAGCCTGATCATCGGCCTGCTGGCCGCGATCGCCGATCGGCCATGGAATCACCGGCGCCTGCGCGCCTGCCTGGCGAGCGTCGGCCTGCTGGCGTCGTCCGCGGTGATGGTGCACCTCTCGGGCGGCGTCATCGAGATGCATTTTCACTTTTTCGTGGCGCTCGCAGTCATCGCGTTCTACCAGGACTGGGTGGTCTTTCTGGTGGCGATCGCGTTCGTGCTTCTGGAGCATGGCGTGACGGGTGTGGTGTACCCGACCGCCGTCTACTAAGCCGTGATCTGCGGTACGCCGGGCGTGATCTGCGGCCGGACGGCGCCGGATCAGTGGTTGAGCCGGTTGCGCAGCAACTCGCGCTCCCAGGGATCGAGCCCCCGCCGGTGCGGAGACCGCGCCGCCGATCTCGCCCGGCACCCGACCGGCCAGGGGCGCCGCCGCTGGACGATCCCCTGCTCGCGACGTTCATGCGGCGGCTGGCGACCCACGGGCGAGCCCGCAAGGGCCAGCTCGCCTACGGCTATCAGGTGCGATCGATGCTGGCGATCGCCACGCGGCTGACCGAGCAGCCGGTGACGTGCGCCGACCTGATCCAGGATGAGGTGTTGCTTGGGCGTGTCCTCGTCCACGACATCGCGCCGACGCTCCAGACCCAGGTATCGCGGTGGACGCTCGCGCAGCGGCGATCCGCGATCCGGAGCTTCGCGGCCCTGACGCGGCCGGAGCTGCTGACGCTGTTGGGCTAGGAGCCGCTCGACCGCCTGGACCGCGCGCTGAGGTCGGTCACGGAGCGTGTCGGCGCGGGGTATCGACTCGCCGGCGGCGCCCCACGGCGACGCGGCGGGCGAGCGCCTTCCGCGACGCAGGTCCGAGACGTCCTGGACGCCGTCGGGCGCGAGCCCGGCTATCTCGGCGCGCGCAACCGCGCCTTTTTCGCGATTCTGGCCGAGACCGGCGCGCGGGTCAACACGCTGCGCCAGCTCGACGGCGCCGACTGCGTCGAGATGCCTTCGGGGCGCCTGCGCCTCTTCCTGCGCGAGAAGGGTAAGGCCGAGCCGCGCGAGATCGAGCTGAGCCGTGACGCGGCAGAGGCGCTGCGGGCCTACACCGGGGCGTTCAACTACCACGCGGCCATACGCCGTTGGCGCGTGCGAGTCCACCTCCGCAAGCCGGGTCCGGTCTGGCGCAACTCGCCGCGCGGCTGCTGGTCGTACGACGACATCGTGGGGACATTGCGCGCCGGCTGCCGGGCAGCCGAGGTGCCAGCGTTCACCCCACATGCCCTGCGCCGGGCGTTCGCCACAGATGCCGCCAGCGTCCTGCGCCGCCATACCGTGGCCCAGGCCGGCGGCTGGAAGGGGCTGGATCGGCTCGACGATCACTACATCCAACCGCGCGGCGCGACGATCCGCGAGAAGCTGATCCGGTCAGCACGTAGTCCCGTACCGTACAAGGCTGCTCAGGACGGAACGCATGAGCCAGCTCCCGCTCTTTAGCCTGGCTCCGAACATCGACCCCGCGTCTGCCGAGGGTCGCGGCCCAGAGGCCGATACGGAGCGTCTGCTCGCTGCGTTCCGAGACGCGCGGCTGGCTCAGGGAGCGAGCCAGCCGTCGGTGCGGCGTGAGGTATCGCAACTCCGGGCCGTCATGCGTGAGGCCGGGTCGGTCGATCCTTTGGTGACGCTCCGGACGCTCGTCGCCGATCCCGCCCTGATCGCACAGGCGCTCCGTGAGCCGCGAACGCCGATCGCTCGGACGACGGGCCGTGCGCGACTACGTGCCGTGCAGCGGTTCATCGGGCTCATGGGGCGGACACTCGGCCGGGACCCGGCTGCCGGCCTAACGACACTCGACGTGCTGCTGCCGGCTCGACGGTCGGCCGGCTGGCACACGACCGGGACGCTTGTTGCCGGTACGCCCGGCAGGAGGCGTCGCCGAGGGCCGTCCCTCGATGCCGCTGATCTTCGGCGCATCGTAGACGCGACCGGCATGACGGCAAGCCCATACGCCCAGCGCGACCGTGCATTGGTCGCGCTGCACTGCTTCACGGGCCTGCGCCCCGAGGAGATCGTCCGGCTCCGTTGGGAGGATCTGGCCACCGAGTTGACGGTGAACGGGCACTATGGACTGACGGCCACCGTCGAGCGCAACGGCCGGCACGTCAGGCTGCTGTTGCCAGGGCCGGCCTCGGACACAGTCGAGGCGCTGGCCCGCGAGAGAGGTGGCACCGTTGAGTCTCTGTCTGGACCGGTCCTTTGTGCTCGGGGAGCACCGGCCCGACCGCTCAGCTATCGAGCGGCTCGGGATGTGCTCCGAGAAGCCTGCCGACGGGCCAGACTGCCGACGGTCGACTCGACGGTGCTGCGTTCTGCCTGTGCGCACTGGCTGCGGACTCAGGGTCTCTCGGACCACGAGGTCGCGGCGG
>Ga0209382_10002464_pt1 | contig 26971 bp, 29 predicted proteins | sample SoiMetdeltSBSDD5_FD_187599 | JGI IMG/M metagenome (GOLD analysis project Ga0209382, IMG submission 187599) | Bulk soil microbial communities from a Populus tree surrounding site in Tennessee, USA - Soil MetaG P. deltoides SBSDD5 (SPAdes) (version 2) | ecosystem: Environmental > Terrestrial >... | reverse complement strand
GGCACTGCGCGTCCATGCCCAGGAGGAGCTGGGCGTGGACCCCAACGAGGCGCCGAGCCCGTGGGTCGCCGCGATCTCGTCGTTCCTGTGTTTCTCGGTCGGTGCGTCCATACCGCTGCTGCCGTATCTACTGGGGTTCGAGAGCCTGTGGCCCGCACTGGCCTGCGGTGGACTCGGCCTGTTCGTGGCGGGCGCGATCGTGTCCCGGTTTACGAACCGCACCTGGTGGGGCAGTGGGCTGCGCCAGCTGATCCTCGGCGCGCTGGCCGCCGCGGCCACCTACGGCATCGGCACGCTGATAGGCGTGAACGGCGTCGCCTGACCCGCGTTGATCATGAAGTTGCTGACTCGACACGCCGTCGAACATGCAACCAAGTTCATGATCGACGGGGTCTGGGCGGCGGGGTCTAGCGGTTAGGCCAGGAGGTCGGTGATTGTGCCGTCTACTGGGCGGCCGCGGGTGGCGAGTTGCTCGGCCTGTCCACGCAGGACGGTGGCGACCTCGGTGATGTCGGCGCCGGCGAGACCGGTACGCCGGACGGCGTCCGCGCTGTGCCGGAAGTAGGTGCGCGTCAACAGGCCGGACACGAGTGCGGCGGCCACCCGCGCCTCGGCGAGCGCGGCCAGCGCCGCTTCGGTCTCGTGCCACGACGCCAGCCGGATCGCCTTGCCGTGCGCCGACGAGGCCCGACACCACGCCTCGCGCGCCAGCGCGCTGAACTCGCGGGCGCCGGCCTCCGCCAGGCGGGCCAGGTGCGTGTCCCGCAACCGCTCGAACCACCCATCCGGATCGAAGATCGGCTTCGTCGTCACGTACCGGTCCGCGGCCAAGGGCCAGGACATCGAGAGGGTACGGGCATGCCGCAGGTACTCGTCCGAGCCCACGACACCCAGGTCTACGAGTACGCCGTCGATCCGCCGGCCGCTCGGCCGTGGTCCGGTGCCCGCGGAGTACGTGACCACGACCAGCCCCACGTCACTGTTCTCGGTGTCGTCTCCGTGCGCGAGCGAACCGTGTACGCCGATGGCGAGCACGTCAGCGCGGTACCTCTGCCGTACCGCCTCGGCCACCTGATCGGCCACGACCCAGCGGGGATTCTCCAGCACCCCGCCATTCTTGGCGTTACTCGTCGAGCACGAAAGTGATGAGCATGTGGACCTGGTACCCCGTGATCTTGCCGTTGTCCAGCATGATCTTCTGTTCCTTGACCCAGGCGCTGCTGATGTTGCGCAGTGTCTTGTTGGCCCGCTCGATGCCGGTCTTGATGGCGTCCTCGAAGCTCTTGGTCGACGCGGAGCTGACCTCGGTGACCCGGGCAACAGTGCCTGGCATGTGAACCCCCCGTATATACGCCCCAAACGGGGCATTCGAATCCTAGTAGGGTTGCCCCTCGTGAGTGTGGACGCCGTGATTTTCGACTGGGGCGGCACGTTGACGCCGTGGATGGACATCGACGGCCGGCACTGGCCCCGGCTCACGGACGGCCTCGTCGCCGCCGGGCGGCTCGATCCGGATCGCGCCGCCGAGGTGGTCGCCGCGCTGACGGTGGCCGAGGCGGAGGCGTGGCGCCTGGCCCGGGACGAACACCGCAGCGGGCGGTTGGAGGACATGTTCGCCGCCGTGGGGCTCGAGCTGGACGAGATGTCGTACGCCCTGTACTGCGCGGAGTGGGAATGGGCGACCTACCTCGACCCGGATGTGCCGGCGCTCTTCGAGGCGCTGCGCGCGCGAGGCGTCAAGGTCGGTGTGCTCTCCAATACCGTGTGGCCGCGGCGGATGCACGAGGAGATCTTCGCTCGGGACGGCGTACTGCACCTGATCGACGGTGCTGTCTACACGAGTGAGATCCCGTGGACCAAGCCGCATCCCGAGGCGTTCGCGGCGGCGATGACGTCGGTCGGGGTCACCGATGCCGGTCGTTGCGTGTTCGTCGGTGACCGGCCGTTCGACGACATCTTCGGTGCCCGACAGGCCGGGATGCGGCCGGTACTGCTACCGCACAGCCGCATCCCGGATGTCCAACGTGGACACACCGACGGTGAGCCCGACGCGGTGGTCCAGCGGTTGAGCGAGGTAGTGGATCTGGTTGACGAGTGGTTGCTCAGTGGTACGTCGGGCCGGCCCAGATCGTGAGCCTCATTTTCCATCCCTCCCCCTGGCTCGGATGAATGTCATGGTGCGCAGGGCATCCGGCGGCGCGCTCGTACCGCGCGAACCCATGGCACGTTCACGGGAGTCGGTTAGCTGACTCGATCGAGTCGGAAGATGCGCAGATGCCGGTTACTGGCCCGGCGCTCGTACGTCACGTAGGCCGGCCACACCCGCAGGAGCAGGGCCCACACCCGGTCCCGTTCGGGGCCCTCGACCAGCGTCGCGCGCACCGGGATCCGCTCTCCGCGTACGACGATCGTGGCCTCGGGGTGGGCGAGCAGGTTCGCGGACCAACCCGGGTGATCGTGCTGTCCCCAGTTCGAGCCGATCACCACGAAGGAGTCGCCGTCAGGGGCGTACGAGATCGGGGCGGTCCGCGGCTGGCCAGAGCGCCGCCCGGTCGTGGTGAGGACCAGCGACGGGATCAGGCCGAGGGCGACGACCCGCCCCTTGGTGACCCGGATGACGAGCCGGTCGATCGGCGGCACGACGCGCCTGGCGAGCGGCGAGAACCAGCGCTGGTGCCCCAGCCGCTGGACGAAGGAGACGAACGACACCCGGTCAGGCTAGACCGCCAACCAGGCCGTGGTATCCGGCGGCAGGGTGCCATCGTCGTTCAACGGGCCACTGGCCAGGATCGGCCGGCCGTCGAGGGTCATCGGTTCGGAGCCGAGGTTGGCGACGCACACCAGGCCTGGTTCGCGGGTGAACGCGAGCACCTCCGGCGCGGGTGGGTCGAGCCAGCGCAGGGCTCCACTGCCGGCCCAGGACGAACGGCGGATCCGCAGCGCGGCCCGGTACAGCTCCACAGTGGACTCCGGGTCGCCGGTCTGCGCTTCGACGCTGAGGCCGGCCCACGCGTCCGGCTGGGGGAGCCACGTCGGGGCGCCGCCGAACCCGTACGGCGCGGCAGCGCCCGACCACGGCAGCGGTACCCGGCAACCGTCGCGGCTGTGGCCGGACCGGGCCAGGGCGGGATCCCGCCGGACCTCGACCGGAAGGTCGACCTCGGGCAGGCCCAGCTCCTCGCCCTGGTGGACGTATGCCGACCCGGGTAGAGCGAGCATGAGCAGGGCGGCCGCCCGCGCCCGCCCCAACGACCCGTACCGGGTGACCGGCCGTACGGTGTCGTGGTTGCCGAGTACCCAGGTCGGTGGGGCGCCGACCGTGGCACAGGCGGCGAGCGAGGCGTCGATGACCCGGCGCAGGTCGGCCGCCCGCAGGGGTGCGGTGAGGTAGTCGAAGTTGAACGCCTGGTGCAGCTCGTCGGGGCGGACGTACCGGGCGACCCGCTCGGGACTCGGTACCCACGCCTCGGCCACCGCCATCCGGTCACCCGGGTAGCTGTCGAGGATCTTGCGCCAGGCGCGGTAGATCTCGTGTACGCCGTCCTGGTCGAAGTACGGGGTGCCCGACGTGTCGAACATGTGCGTGCGCTCGGTACCCAGGTCCGGCAGACCGGCCGCCTTGACCAGACCGTGCGCGACGTCGACGCGGAACCCATCGACTCCGCGGTCGAGCCAGAACCGCAGGATCGCCTCGAACTCGGCGTGCACCTCGGGGTTCTGCCAGTTGAGGTCGGGCTGGGAGGAGTCGAACAGGTGCAGGTACCACTCGCCGTCCGGTACCTGGGTCCAGGCCGGCCCACCGAAGATCGACTGCCAATCGTTCGGGGGTCCGTCACCAGGGCGGAAGTGGAAGCGCTCGCGGGCCGGGCTACCGGGGCCGGCGGCGAGCGCGTCGACGAACCACGGGTGCTCGGTCGAGTAGTGGTTCGGCACGAGGTCGACGATGACCCGCAGCCCGTGCGCACGTGCGTCGGCGATCAAGCCATCAAGATCGGAGAGCGTGCCGAACATCGGGTCCACCGCGCGGTGGTCGGATACGTCGTATCCGCCGTCGATCATCGGCGAGCGGTAGAACGGGCTGAGCCAGATCGCGTCGACCCCGAGGTCCCGCAGGTACCCCAGCTTGCTACGGACGCCTTCGAGATCACCGATGCCGTCGCCGTTCGCGTCCGCGAAGCTCCGCGGGTACACCTGGTAGATCACCGCACTTTGCCACCACACGCGCTGAAGGATGGCTGCAAAAACTGCAAGAGTCAAGCAACGTGTTGCAGCTCGGTTTCCGGTGGTGCGATGGCGGTCGATGCCCGGACAACCAGGTCCGGCCCGAAGAGGTACTCCGAATGCGGGGCCGGGTGCCCGTTGATCTCATCGACGAGCGCCTGGACCGCGGCCACCGCCATCGCGCGGACCGGCTGCCGCACGGTGGTCAGCGGCGGATCGGTGAAGGCGATCAGGGGTGAGTCGTCGTACCCGACCACGGAGACGTCGGTGGGTACCGCGAGTCCCCGCCGGCGTACCGCCCGGATCGCACCGAGCGCCATCAGGTCCGAACCGCAGACGATGCCCGTCACCCCGCGGTCGAGCAGCCGGCTGGCGGCCGCCTCGCCACCCTCGACCCCGAACAGGGACAACGAGATCAGCTCCTCGAGCTGGGCATCGGACGCGCCGGTCAGCTCGCGCATCGCGGTGCGGTACCCGGCGATCTTCCGGCGTACCGGGATGAACCGCTCCGGCCCGGAGATCAGGCCGATCCTGCGGTGCCCGAGCGCGGCGAGGTGGGATACCGCCAGCACGCTGGCCGCCTGCTCGTCGGGGGAGACGAACGGGGCTTCCAGGCCCTGCACGTACCCGTTGATCAGGACTATGGGCAGCTTCCGCGCGATCAGCTTGCGGTAGCGCTCGGGGTCCGCGGAGGTGTCCGCGTGCAAGCCGGAGACGAACATGATCCCGGAGACCTGGCGTTCCAGCAGCATCTCGACGTACTCGTCCTCGGTCACCCCGCCCGGGCTCTGGGTACACAGCACCGGCGTGTAGCCCTGCTGAGCCAGCGCCGACTCGATGACCTGCGCGAAGGCCGGGAAGATCGGGTTGTCCAGCTCGGGCACCACGAGCCCGACCAGGCCGGCGCTGCGCTTGCGCAGGCGGGCCGGGCGCTCGTAGCCGAGCACGTCGAGCGCGGTGAGCACCGCCTGCCGCGTCTCCGCGGAGACGCCCGGCCGGTCGTTGAGGACGCGGGACACGGTGGCCTCGCTGACCTCGGCCTGTAGGGCGATGTCGGACAGACGCGCGCGCATGGCGGCAGGGTAACGCATTGGTAAGGACTTGCAGCATCCGCCGCAACGGCTTCCATCCTCTGAAACTTCTTGCTAACGTGCCGGCAACTCAGTTCCGGGCGATTCAAGATCGACAGGAGATCCTCGATGCGCATCCGTACGGCGGGTGTGGTCGCCACCCTGGCCCTCGCGCTTGCTGCCACGGCCTGTGGCAACGACAAGGCGGGCGACTCGACCACGACCGACCCCCGGTCCCTCACCGCCGACCTCACGTGGTGGGACACGTCGGACCCCAAGAACGAGGGGCCGGCCTTCCAGGAGCTCGTGGCCAAGTTCAACCAGACGTATCCCAACGTCCACATCAAGTACGAGTCGGTGCCGTTCGGGGAGGCGCAGAACAAGTTCAAGACCGCGGCCGCCGCCAAGTCGGGGGCGCCGGACATCCTTCGGGCCGAGGTCGCCTGGGTACCGGAGTTCGCCTCGCTCGGCTACCTGTACGCGCTGGACGGTTCCGAGCTGCTCGCCGACGAGTCGGACTTCTTCGCCACGCCGATGTCGTCGAACAAGTTCAACGGCAAGACGTACGGCGTCCCGCAGGTCACCGACTCGCTGGCCCTGCTGTACAACAAGAAGATCTTCTCCGACGCCGGCATCACCGCGGCGCCGAAGACCTGGGCCGAGGTGAAGACGGCCGCCGCAACGATCAAGGGGAAGACCGGCAAGGACGGCCTGTTCATCAACGCGGGCGGGTACTTCCTGCTGCCGTTCATCTACGGCGAGGGCGGCGACCTGGTCGACGCGTCCGCCAAGAAGATCGTCGTGAACTCCAGCCAGAACGTGGCCGGTGTGACGATCGCTCAGGACCTCGTCCGTAGCGGTGCCGCGGTCAAGCCGCCGGCGAACGACTCGTACGGCACGATGATGACCCTGTTCAAGGAGCAGAAGGTCGCGATGATCATCAATGGCCCGTGGGAGGTCAACAACGTCAAGGGCGCACCCTCGTTCGGCGGCCTCGACAACCTCGGTATCGCGGCCGTCCCGTCCGGCTCGGCGAAGGCCGGCTCCCCGGTCGGTGGCCACAACTACGTGATCTGGTCGCAGATGCCGCAGGCGAAGGCCGCGGCGGCGATCGCGTTCATCAAGTTCATGAGCTCGGCCGAGTCGCAGGCGTTCCTGGCCGAGAAGTTGGGCCTGCTGCCGACCCGCAAGTCGGCGTACGACCTGCCCGCGGTGAAGAACAGCGCGATCATCTCCGCGTTCAAGCCGGTCATCGACGCGGCGGTGGCCCGCCCGTGGATCCCCGAGGGCGGCCAGTTCTTCGGCCCGCTGGACCAGATGGCCACCGAGGTACTCGTGCAGAACAAGGACCCGAAGGCGTCCCTGGACACCGTGGCCGGCAAGTACAAGGCCGAGGTCGTACCCTCGTACGCCTCCTGACCTTTCTCCGGGCCCGGCTTCGGCCGGGCCCGGACGCCCCCTCGGAGTCCGGATGAGACTGCGCCGTTTCTGGGACCGGTACTGGTACGCGTGGGCGATGGTCGCCCCCGTCGTCGCCGTGCTGGCCGTCCTGATCTTCTACCCGCTGGGGCGGGGCATCTGGCTGTCGTTCACCAACTTGACCGAGGCCAACCAGCTCGAGGAGATCTGCACCAGGTCGATCACCGGCGAGGAGGACTGCCAGCCGAACCCGAACGCGTACGAGTTCGTCGGGGTCGACAACTACATCCACGTGCTACGCGGTGACGTCGGCGAGTTCTGGCAGTGGTTCGGCGTGACGCTCATCTGGACGTTCGCCTGCGTCGTCTGCCACTACCTGATCGGGCTCGGCCTGGCCACGATGCTCAACCGGCGGTTGCGCGGTCGCGGCCTGTACCGGGTGCTGCTGATCCTGCCGTGGGCGGTACCGGCGTTCGTCAGCGCCTTCGCCTGGCGGTTCATGTTCAACGAACGGTTCGGCCTGTTCAACGTCGTGCTGTCCGGCATCGGGCTCGATCCGGTGGCCTGGTTCGCCGACTGGCGTACGTCGTTGCTCACCGCGATCCTGACCAACGTCTGGCTCGGCGTGCCGTTCATGATGGTCGCCCTGCTGGGCGGGATGCAGACGATCCCCGCGGAGCTGTACGAGGCGGCCGAGATCGACGGGGCCACGCCGTGGCAGCGGTTCGTCAACGTGACGTTGCCGGGCCTGCGCTCGGTGAGTACGACCGTGATCCTGCTCGGCACGATCTGGACGTTCAACCTGTTCTCGGTCATCTACCTGGTGAACGCGGGAGCGCCGGCCGGGCAGAGCGAGATCCTCGTGACCGGCGCGTTCCGGGCGGCGTTCCAGGGCATCCGCAACTACTCACTCGCGTCGACGTACGGCGTACTGATCCTGTCGATCCTGCTCGTGTACTCGGTGTTCTACCGGCGGGCGCTGCGGAAGCACGGTGAGGTCTGGTGAGCACTCCGGTGCGCAGGCGGGGCGGGCGCGGGCCGCTCGCCTCGATCGCCCTGCACGGCACGCTGATCGTGGCGTCGCTGATCGCGCTGTTCCCGATCGTCTGGGTCGTGCTGTCGTCGCTCAAGCCCGGGTACGCCGTCCAGAGCACCGAACTGGCGCTGGTGAAGGACCCGACGCTGGCCAACTACGAGTACGTGCTGACCGAGACGAACTTCCCGCGCTGGGTGGTCAACTCGGTCCTCGTCGCCGCGGCCACGATGGTGATCGGCGTGTTCATCTCGGCGACGACCGGGTACGCCTTGTCCCGCTTCAACTTTCCGGGCCGCCGCCAGCTACTGCTGATCTTCCTGGTCACGCAGATGTTCCCGGTGGCCGTGCTGATCGTGCCGATCTACACGATCATGGCGAGGCTCGGGCTGATCAACACGCTCGGGTCGCTGGTGATCGCGTACCTGACGATCGCCGTACCGTTCTGCTCCTGGATGTTCAAGGGGTACTTCGACTCGATAGATACCTCGCTCGACGAGGCGGCGGCGATCGACGGCTGCGGCCCGTTCGCCACGTTCTGGCGAATCGTGCTGCCGCTGGCCCGGCCGGGGATCGCGGTGACCGCGTTCTACACGTTCCTCACGGCGTGGGGCGAGGTGGCGTACGCGACCGCGTTCATCCAGACGGACAGCAGGTTCACGCTCGGGTACGGCCTGCAGCAGTTCGTACCGGCGTTCAACCCGCAGTGGGAGTACCTGACCGCGTCGGCGGTACTGATCACGATCCCGGCCGGTGTGGTGTTCTTCTTCGCCCAGCGGCACCTGGTCTCCGGCCTCACCTCCGGGGCGACGAAGGGCTAGGTCGTACCGGGGAGCGGGACCGTCGCCGGGTTCACGCCGGCCGCCTTACGCCAGCGGGTAGCCCGGACCGCGCAGTCGGTCAGCGCGTCGAGCGACATCCGGCGCTGGTCACCGGTTGTCGTACCGAGGGTGCGCTGCCATACGGCGGCCGTGCGCTCCTCGAGGTGTATCGCGAGCCGCAGCGCGGACGGCCCGTCGGTGACCGGGAACGGCAGGGCGTAGACCGGTGCCGCGGGCGGGGCGCTGGTCGGCGTACCGGCGAGGAGCAGCAGCAGCGCGTCCCGGCGAGCCCGGTGGGCGGCCTCGGCCGCGCGGGCGGCGTCCTGGGCGGCTCCGGTCAGGTGGGCGCCGGCGATGCCGTACCCGAATATCGCCGCATGTTCCGCGGTGAGCGCGGTAGGCAGATCGCTCACGACAGCACCTCGACGTGGGTGGCGCGGCTGGCGGCGATCGAGCCGAGGACCGGCGCGCGCTTGGCGGAGGCGGCCAGGCAGGCGTCGGCGGCCGCGCGCTGGGCCTGCTGTTCCGCGGTGCGCAGCGCGGCGACGGCGGCCGCGGCGTCGGCGGGCGCGGAAGAAGTGGCCGCGGGTGACGAAGACGGCAGTGGCTTGCCGATCATCCGAGCCAGCTCGGTCGCGTGCGTACGGTGGGCGTCGCGTACCGGAGTCAGCCGGGTGGTCAGCTCCGGCAGCGCGGCGATCGTCGCGTCGTACCGGTCGGCCAGCGCGATCGTGCCGGCCAGCAACGGCTCGAGCGGGTCCGGATCGGGCGGGGTGGGCGGTTCGTCGTCGAAGATCCCGCACGCCGCGGTGGCGCCCAGCCCGAGGCCAGCCACTGCCGCGGTCAGCAGCGACCGCCTCGTCCATCCGTCGTTCACCCAGGTACGCACCGGCACAAGTGAACACCATCGGTGCGGTCCGATGCCGGGCCGGACGGGGATCGGTGACCGCTTGCCGGAGCGGCGCTAGGCGCGAGGAAGGTCACGGCGCGTTACGCTCTGCGCAGCCGCCGACAGGCTCTGCCCCGGCGGCACGTCAGCATGGCCGGCCGGGGTCCACTGGTTCGCAGGAGGTGAGGAGCATGGTACAGCGCATCCGCACCGAGACCGTGCGCGCCGTTGTCGAACCGGTAATCGTTGGCGCCGGGTACGACCTCGAGGAGCTGGCCGTGTCACGGGTGGGCCGCCGGCACGTCGTTCGGGTGACGGTGGACGGCGACAACGGCGTCGGCTCCGGCGTCATCGGCGACCTGTCCCGGCGGATCTCGACCGCGCTCGACGAGGCCGAGGAGTCGGCCGGCGAGATCATTCCGGGGGAGTACGTGCTGGAGGTCAGCTCGCCGGGCGTGGACCGGCCGCTGACCGAAGGCCGGCACTGGCGGCGTAACGTCGGCCGGTTGGTCAAGGTCAGGATCGGCGAGCAGCAGGTCACCGCGCGGATCAGCGCGGCAGGTCCGGACGAGGTCGTCCTGGACGTAACAGGCGATCGGATCACCGTTCCCCTCGCAGAGCTGGGCCCGGGGCGCGTACAGCTGGAGTTCGAGCGGAAGGACGAGCCGTGAACATAGACCTCGCGGCGTTGCGCGCGCTGGAGCGGGAGCGGGAGATTCCGTTCGAGACGATCCTGTCCGCCATCGAGACCGCGTTACTGACCGCGTACCGGCATACCGAGGGCGCGGAGCCGCACGCCCGCGTGGAGATCGACCGAAAGACCGGGGCGGCGACGGTGTACGCCCAGGAATTGGACGAAGACGGCGATGTCGTCCGGGAGTGGGACGACACCCCACACGACTTCGGCCGGATCGCCGCCATGACGGCGAAGCAGGTGATCCTTCAACGCCTGCGGGAGGCCACCGACGAGGTGCACTTCGGGGAGTATGCCGGCCGCGACGGCGACCTCGTCACCGGCGTCGTCCAGGCGCACGAGGCGCGTACGGAGAAGGGCATCGTGACCGTCGACCTGGGCAAGCTCGAGGCGGTCCTACCCGCCGCCGAGCAGGTGCCCGGCGAGCTGTACGAGCACGGCCAGCGCATCAAGTGCGTCGTCGTGCACGTCTCCAAGAGTTTCCGCGGTCCGCAGATCACGCTGTCGCGGTCGCACCCGAACCTGGTGAAGAAGCTGTTCGCGCTCGAGGTACCGGAGATCGCCGACGGGACCGTGGAGATCGCCGCGATCGCGCGGGAGGCGGGTCACCGCACCAAGATTGCCGTACGGTCCACGGTCAGCGGGGTCAACGCCAAGGGCGCCTGCATCGGACCCATGGGCGCACGGGTGCGGGCGGTCATGAACGAGCTGCACGGCGAGAAGATCGATATCATTGACTGGTCCGAAGATCCGGCGGCGTTCGTCGGCAACGCCCTGTCCCCGGCCAAGGCTCTGCGGGTGGATGTGGTCGACGCGACCAGCCGTACCGCCCGGGTGACCGTTCCGGACTATCAGTTATCTCTCGCTATAGGTCGAGAGGGACAAAACGCTCGGCTCGCCGCACGGCTGACAGGCTGGCGAATCGACATACGGCCGGATACCGCCGAAAGTGACCAAGTGCAAACTCGGGGTAAAGTCACCTGAAAGCCGCAAGATCGCAGGCTAGGGGTGCGACGCTCGAAGGCCGCTGGCAGGGTAGACTTTCGCAGTGGCACGTCGCGCGTCGCCGACACGCACCTGCGTGGGCTGCCGGAGTCGCGCGCCAGCCTCCGAGTTGCTGCGGGTAGTCGTGGGAGAGCAAGGCGATGTTCATGCCGACCCAAGACACAAACTGCCGGGTCGGGGAGCGTACTTGCATCCCGACTCTGTTTGTCTCGCACAGGCGGAGCGTCGCCGCGCCTTCGGGCGCGCGTTGCGTTTCGTTGGTGTCCTGGACACCGGCCCGCTGGTCGAGTATCTGAGCATCGGGACAACCCGGTGGGGTGTGAGTGCCCCACCCGGACAGCAAGGTAGGACGACCGACATGAGCACACGATGAAGTCGCAGAAATGATCAGGCTTCAAGTGCACGAGTGAGGTCGCCGCGGGATACCTGCCCGCGCGGCCTCGGAGTAGAGGAGTGCAGTGGCAGGCAAGGCCCGCGTACACGAGCTTGCGAAGGAGCTCGGCGTCGAGAGCAAGATCGTTCTCGCCAAGCTGAAGGAAATGGGCGAGTTCGTCAAATCCGCGTCGAGTACCGTCGAGGCTCCGGTGGCGCGACGGCTGCGGGAAGTGTTCGTAGCGACACCGTCGGCGCCGGCGCCGACGCCGGCAGCGACCGCAGGCGAGACGAAGGTGACCCCGGCGAAGCCGGCACCACCCAAGCGGACGGCGGCCAAGGCCGTCCCCACCCCACCGCCGGCTCCAGTGATCAAGCCGGCGAGTGCCCACGACATCGAAGTGGCGGCCGCGGAGGCACGCGCCGCCGCGCTCAAGGCCGACCAGGACGCCGCGGTCAAGGCGGCGCAGCAGGCGGCCAAGACCCGCCGGGCGCCACAAGGCGACGGCGCGGTCGTGACTCCCAAGCCCGGCCCGGCCGCGACACCCCGTCCCGGCGCGCCGGCACCGCCGCGGCCAGCTGCTCCCGGTACCCCCACGGGGCGGCCCGGTCCGCGCAGCGGCGGAAACAACCCGTTCGGCATCACCCCGTCCGGGCAGCGGCCGAACCAAGGTGGCATTCCCCGGCCGAACCCGGCCTCGATGGGAGGCCCACGGCCCAGCCCGGCGTCGATGCCGCCGCGGCCCAACCCGGCCTCGATGCCGTCCCAGCGGCCTGGGCGGCCCAGTGACCGTGGCCCCGGCCGTGGTCAGGGCGGACCCGGCGGCGGAGGCGGCGGAGGTCCACGTGGCGGCGGTCCACGCGTCGGTGGACCCGGTGCCGGTCGTCCCGGTGGGGGCGGCGGAGGCGGCGGTAGCCCGTACCGCACCGGTGGTCCCGGCGGCGGCGGTGGGGGCGGCGGCGGATTCCGGCCCGGCGGCGGTGGCCCAGGCGGTGGCGGTGGCCCAGGCGGCGGCGGCGGCGTAGGCCGGCCCGGCGGCGGTGGTCGCGGTCGCGGCGGTGGCGCCGGTGGTGCGTTCGGTCGGGGCGGCGGCAAGCCGGCCCGCGGACGGAAGTCGAAGAAGCAGCGCAGGCAGGAGTTCGACAACCTGTCCGCCCCGACGATGAGTTCGGGTGCGCCACGCGGAGACGGGCGGACCGTCCGGCTACCGCGCGGTGCGTCGCTGTCCGACTTCGCCGACCGCATCAACGCCAACCCCGGCTCGCTCGTCCAGGAGATGTTCAACCTGGGTGAGATGGTCACGGCTACCCAGTCGTGTACCGACGACACGCTCCTGCTGCTCGGCGAGCACCTCGGCTTCGAGGTGCAGATCGTCAGCCCCGAGGACGAGGACCGCGAGCTGCTCGCACGGTTCGACATCGACCTCGACGCGGACGTCGACGAGGAGCGGCTCGTCACCCGGCCACCGGTGGTGACCGTGATGGGTCACGTCGACCACGGTAAGACGAAGCTGCTCGACGCGATCCGCAAGTCCAATGTGGTCGAAGGCGAGGCCGGCGGCATCACCCAGCACATCGGCGCGTACCAGGTGCACGTCGAGCACGATGGCGCCGACCGGGCGATCACGTTCATCGACACCCCGGGCCACGAGGCCTTCACCGCGATGCGGGCGCGTGGCGCGCAGGTCACCGACATCGTGGTGCTCGTGGTGGCCGCCGACGACGGTGTGATGCCGCAGACGATCGAGGCGCTCAACCACGCCAAGGCGGCCGACGTACCGATCGTGGTGGCCGTCAACAAGATCGACAAGCCCGAGGCCAACCCGGGCAAGGTACGCCAGCAGCTGACCGAGTACGGCCTGGTGGCCGAGGAGTACGGCGGCGACACGATGTTCGTCGACGTGGCCGCCAAGCCCGGTATCGGCATCGACCAGTTGCTCGAGGCGATCCTGCTGACCGCCGACGCGGCGCTCGAGCTCAAGGCGCCGGCCGACGGTTCGGTCCAGGGTGTGGCCATCGAGGCACACCTGGACAAGGGCCGTGGCCCGGTAGCGACGGTTCTCGTACAGAAGGGCACGTTGAAGGTCGGCGACCCGATCGTGGCCGGCGACGCGTACGGCCGCGTGCGGGCGATGCTCGACGAGAACGGCAAGCCGGTGCCCGAGGCGGGTCCGGCGCGTCCAGTACTCGTGCTCGGCCTCACCGCCGTTCCGGGTGCCGGCGACACGTTCCTGGTCGCCGACGAGGACCGCATCGCCCGGCAGATCGCCGAGCAGCGGCAGGCTCGCCGGCGGGCGGCCGCGTTCGCCAACCGCCGTGGCCGTGTGACGCTCGAGTCGCTCTTCGAGCAGATGAAGGAGGGCGAGAAGAGCTCGCTGGTCCTCATCCTCAAGGGCGACGTGTCCGGTTCGGTCGAGGCCCTGGAGGATGCGCTCGTCAAGATCGACGTATCCGACGAGGTACAGCTGAAGATCATTCACCGAGGCGTCGGCGCGATCACCCAGGACGACGTCAACCTCGGTAGCGCATCGGACGCGATCATCATCGGCTTCAACGTACGGGCCAACGACAAGGTCAAGGAGCTGGCCGACCGCGAGGGCGTGGAGATCCGGTACTACACGGTCATCTACCAGGCCATCGAGGAGATCGAGTCCGCGCTCAAGGGCCTGCTCAAGCCGGAGTTCGAGGAGGTCGAGCTTGGTACGGCGGAGATCCGCGAGGTGTTCCGCTCGTCCAAGGTCGGCACGATCGCCGGCTGCATCGTGCGGTCGGGCATCATCCGGCGCAACGCGAAGGCCCGGTTGCTGCGCGACGGTGCGGTGGTCCACGACAACCTGACCGTCTCGTCGCTGAAGCGGTTCAAGGATGACGCGACCGAGGTCCGTGAGGGCTTCGAGTGTGGTCTGACCCTGAGCAACTATCAGGACCTGCGGGTCGACGACGTGATCGAGACGTTCGAGATGCGCGAGAAGCCTCGCGGGTGAGTTCGCGGTACGCCTTGCTCGTGGCGCCGTCCAGTAACCGGGTTTACGGTCTGGCGGCGCCACGACTGGCTGCGGCGGAGTTGGCCGCGTTCGGGTCGGTGCTGTCGACCCCACTGTCCGATGTAGAGGAACTGCGCCTGGGTGGTGTGGCCTATGTGGGCTTCTCTGGATCCTTGACCCAGCGAGACATCGCGTATCTGTCCAATGTGTCCTCGGCTTATACGTTCTTCGAACAGGTCGGCGATCTGCTGAGGCCGGTCGAGCTGAGCCCGCTCGCGAAATTCGACGACGACCTGGTGACGATCCCGAAGTACGCCGGCAAGACCAACGAACAGTTCACCAAGCTCCTGCTCAACGTCACGCTGCTCGCCTCGGCGCGGGCGGGGGAGATGCTCGAGCGGCGGTTGACCGTACTGGACCCGTTGTGTGGTCGGGGAACGACGCTCAACCAGGCGCTGATGTACGGGTACGACGCGATCGGCATCGAGTCCGACGCCAAGGACGTCGAGGCGTACTCGGCGTTCCTGCGTACCTGGCTGAAGCGGAAGAGGTTGAAACACAAGGCGGAGACGCACCCGGTACGGCGGGAGCGCCGGATCGTGGCCCGCCAGCTCGAAGTCGACATCGGCGGCGAGCAGCGGGTGAGCGTGTTCGCCGCGGACACCACGGATGCCCGCCAGCTCATGCGGGCCGGCTGCTGCGACGTGATCGTGGCCGATGCGCCGTACGGAGTCGCGCACGGTAGCCGTACCGCCGGTGCCCTGTCCCGCCGGCCGCTGGAGCTGCTGGCCGCCGCGTTGCCCGGCTGGGTGGAGCTGCTGCGCTCCGGCGGGGCGCTCGGCATCTCCTGGAACACCCATGTCGCTTCGCGCCAGGCGGCCGCCGAGGTGCTGGACAAAGCGGGCCTTCAGGTCGTGGACGCCCCGGCGTACGGTGGGTTCGAGCACTGGGTCGACCAGGCGATCACCCGCGACATCCTGGTGGCCCGCAAGCCATAGGTCTTCGGGCGGAATGCATAGCCCGGATAAGGCAGGGGAGTGCGATGGCCGAGCAGTGGTGGTCGATCGAGGTACGCAACGGCCTGTTCTCCGCGGACCGCTGGCGTACCGCCCACGGCGAGGCCCTCATCGAGGCGGCGCTGACCCACCGGGCCCGTCGCTGGCGCTGGCACCACCAGGAGGACTGGGGGCTCGTGCTCGAGATCGCCTTCCCGGCGGAGGAGGACTGGGCGAGATATCGTGCGCTGCCCGGCGTGGGCGCGGCACTCGACGCGGTACCGGATCCGGTCCACGGGCTCTACATCTACTCCGGTCGCGGCGGCAGTGCCGGCGCGCCGGACCGGGTCCGGCCTAGGCCACACCTCGGCGCGGGCGGGGCGACGCTGCCGGAGAATACCGAGCCGATCATCGTCGCCCACGCCTCATAATCGCGGGGGTGTACACCGGAACCGCCGTCTTCGACGTCCTGCTGCCCGACGACTCCCGGTCGCTGAAGACGAAACGCTCGTACGTCCGCCCGATCGTGGCCGCCTTGCGCCGGTTCGAGGTCGCCGCCGCCGAGGTCGGTGCGCTGGACCGGCACGGGCGGGCCGAGATCGGCGTCGCCGTGGTGTCCGCCGAACCCCGGCACGTCGGGGAGGTACTGGACTCCTGCGAGCGCCTCGTCGCCGGTCGTCCGGAGATTGAACTGCTGTCGGTGAGACGCCGGCTACACGGCGACGAAGACTGAGCGCGGCGGCGCAACCGTGCTCGCCGCGCGGGTAATGTCGAGCAAGACCAGCGGAGGTGATCTCAGATGACGGACCCGACCAAGGTACGCCGGCACGCCGAGCGCGTGCGGGAGTTGGTGGCCACGGTGGTGCGTACCCAGGTCAAGGATCCTCGCCTCGGCATGATCACGATTACCGACGCGCGGATCACCGCGGACCTTCGGGACGCGACGGTCTTTTACACCGTGTTCGGTGACACGGCGGCACAGGTCGGTACGGCGGCCGCCCTCGACAGCGCCAAAGGCCTGCTGCGCAGCACGGTCGGCAAGGCGCTGGGCCTGCGGCACTCGCCCACGCTCACGTTCGTCCACGACGACGTGCAGGACCATGCCAAGCACATCGACGAGCTGCTCGAGGCCGCCGCACACGCGGACGCGGAGGTACAGCGGCTCGCGGCTGGTGCCCAGTACGCCGGCGACGCCCAGCCCTACCGCGTCGACGAGGACGACGCGGAACCGGAGAGCACGTGACGGCAGCGTTGGGCCGTACCGAGGAAGCCGGTCCGACGGAGGCCGACTGGTCCGCGGCGGTGGACGCGATCCGCTCGGTCGGGCCGGACAGCCCGATCCTGCTCGTGTGTCATGTGAACCCCGACGGCGACGCGCTCGGCAGCATGTTGGGCTTCGGCCTCGGGTTGCGCAGGCTCGGCCTGCGGGCGGTCCAGGCCACCTTCCCGGGTCCGCTCGAGGTGCCCGAGCCGTTCCAGGCCCTGCCGGGGTTGGATCTGCTGGTCGCCGAGACCGAGGCGATCGAGAAGCCCGAGCTGATGCTGTGCTTCGACGCGGCCAGCCCCAGCCGGCTCGGTGCGGTGGCGTCGCGCCTCGGCCCGATGTCGATCGTGCTCGACCACCATGCGTCGTTCACCGGCTTCGGCGGCATCCGGCTGGTGGATCCCCGAGCCGCCGCGACCTCGGTCGTGGCCGAGCAGTTGTTGGCGCGGCTGGGCGTACCGCTCGACGCCGAGATCGCCGAGTGCCTCTACGTCGCGCTGGCCACCGACACCGGCTCGTTCCGGTTCGACATGACCACGCCCGAGGTACACGAGCTGGCGGCGCGGCTGCTGGCTACCGGTATCTCGCCCGCGGAGATCTCGCGACGGATCTTCGACAACCGGCCGTTCGGCGCCGTCCGGCTCTTCGGCGAGGTGCTCGGGCGCGCTCAGCTGGAGCCGGCCGAGGCCGGTGGCCGGGGTCTGGTGTGGACGTACGCGACCCTGGACGACCTGGCCCGGCACGGGCAGCGGCCCTGGGTGCTGGAGGCCCTGATCGACGGCGTCCGGTGCGCCGAGGAGGCGGACGTCGCTTGCGTCGTCAAGCAGGTCGCTCCCGACCAGTGGGCGGTCTCGATGCGCAGCAAGGGCGGCGTCGACCTGTCCCGCGTGGCGGCGGCGCTGGGTGGCGGCGGGCACCGGCTCGCGGCGGGGTTCACCGGGCAGGGTAGCGCCGACGATGTGATGTCGGCCATTCGTCGGGAGCTCGCACTTCCGGCCACATGAACATCAGGGTTAACTCCGGGCCAAGATGCGCTACCCGACGGCCCCCGGGGCGGTGACAATCAGGACATGGAGCAGCCTTCGGAGATAACCGCCGAGGACGTACAGCCATGGGCCCGGCCGGTCGTACTCCTGCCGGTCTTCGCCCTTGTGTCGTTGGTCGGCGGGCTGTTCCCCTCGTTCTCCAACCTGGCCAACATATACGTGGTGGCCATCGGTGGCACGCTGTTCTGGCTGGGCCTCACCCACCGGGTGCCCCGGCGACCGACACCCCGTCGGCTGGGCAAGGGAGTCGTCTGGTGGCTGCTGCCGCTGCTCAGCCTGTCCTTGCTGGAGCTGGCCATGTTCGTCGCCGGCTCGACGTACGAGTATCCGACCCTGTCGCTGCTGGCTGACCCGTGGCTCGAGGGTTACCTCGCCCGGTCGGCCGCGTACTTCGGCTGGGTGACCGCGTTCTGGGGGTTGATCAGGCGATGAGCGCAGCGGAGCGAGGTCAGCAATGAGTGTGACGCGTGCGCTCGCGATCGCCGGGTTCCTCGTCGCGATCGGGCTGTTCCTGTTCGTCGAGTGGAAGGCCCGCCGGGAAGAGTCGAAGATTCCGACGCTCGGCGACATCTCCGCGTTCGTCATGGGGTACGAGGTCGGGCGCCTGCCGGTCGGCCGGATCGCGGTGTTCGGCTTCTGGTGGTGGGTCGGCTGGCACTTCTTCGCGCGCTGATGCGCCGCGCCCCCTCTCTCACGGTTGATCATGAAGTTGGTGTCGCGACACGCCGCCCAACCCGCAACTAAGTTCATGATCAACGATGTGGTGTGTCTCGAGATGCGGGAAACGTTGCGCAAGATGTGGACCTGAACGATAGCTTGGGTTCTGGCTCCGAGGTCAGAACCGACTGACTGTGCGGAGCGCATGCGGCCATCCAACCGGCGAACCCGGGCGGCCGGCGATCAGATCGAGTCCGCGGCATTGCTGGGAAGGAACGTGTCATGCCAACGACCGCACCGAAGCCGGAACCCGCCGAGGACGCCCGCGAGCAAGCGCGCCGCGCCCTACAGACGTCGATGGACACTCGCCAGTAGCTCCGGCCTCCTCCGGCTGCGCGCTCGGTAAGTAGCGCATGCGCGTTGTGTGCCTTACCGAGCGTGTGGCAGCATGCGGGACGTGAGTCTCCGCAGGGTCGCCTCCCTCGCTCTGCCCGCCCTCGTCGTCCTCGCCGCCGAGCCGATCTACGTCCTCGTGGACACGGCCGTGGTGGGGCATCTCGGCCGCGTACAGCTCGCCTCCCTGGCGCTGGGCGGCAGCGTGCTGACCGTGGCGGCCTGGCTGGGTACCGTCCTCGCCTACGGCACGACCGGACGATCCGCCCGCCGCTACGGCGCCGGTGACCGGCCGGCCGCGGTGACCGAAGGCGTACAGGCGTCCTGGATCGCCTTTTCCGCGGGGCTGCTGGTGGCGATCGCGGCCCAGCCCGGCGCCGAGCCGCTCGCCCGGGCGCTGTCCGGGGGCGATCCCGAGGTGACCGCGGGCGCCGCATCGTGGTTGCGCATCGCGGCGCTCGGGGCGCCCGGTCTGATGCTGGCGGCCGCCGGCAACGGTTGGCTTCGCGGGGTCCAGGACACCCGTCGCCCGCTGGCCTACGTACTCGGGGCGAACCTGCTGTCCGCCGTACTGTGTCCAATCTTCGTCTTCGTCCTCGACCTCGGCCTGGTGGGCTCGGCGGTGGCCAACGTGATCGCCCAGACGACCGGCGGCGTGCTCTTCGTCCGGGCGCTGGTCGTCGAGCGCGTGTCGCTCGTGCCGCGGCCGCACGTGATCGGGCGGCAGCTCGTGCTCGGCCGCGATCTGCTGCTGCGCGGCGCCGCCTTCCAAGTGTGTTTCCTGTCCGCCGCCGCGGTAGCCGCCCGGTTCGGCACCGCCGCCCTGGCGGCGCACCAGATCGCGTTGCAGCTGTGGATGTTCTGCGCGCTGGCCCTCGACGCGGTGGCGATCGCGGCCCAGTCCCTGATCGGCGCCGCGCTCGGCGCGTCGCTGGCCGACGAGGCGCGCGGGCTGGCCCGGCGCATCGCGCTCATCGGTGGCGTGGCGGGCACGGGGTTCGCGGTGGTCATCGCCGCGTCGGCCGGTTTCCTGCCGCGGTGGTTCAGCACCGATCCGGCCGTGTACGAGCAAGCGATGGTCGCGTGGCCCTGGTTCGTGTTCATGCAGCCACTGGCCGGCGTGGTGTTCGCGCTGGACGGCGTGCTGATCGGCGCGGGAGACGTGCGGTACATGCGTAACCTCACGCTCGTCGGCGCGCTGGGCGGGTTCCTGCCGGCGATCTGGCTCGCCTACGCGTTCGATCTCGGGCTGGGCGGCGTGTGGGCCGGCCTGATGCTGTTCGTCGTCATCCGGCTCGTGGCACTGCTGCTGCGGCTGCGCTCGGGCCGGTGGGCCGTCACCGGCGCCACGGTCGATCAGCAGGCGACTCCGTCGGGCCAGCGGTCGGGGTCGAAGACCACAGCCGGGTCCTCGGCGATCGGAGCCTTGTCGGTCGGATCGGCGGGTGCGAGCAGCGACCTGTCCAGCAAATCGCAGTCCACATTGGACAGATAACCGACGCCGGGCTGGAACCGCAGGCCCTTTGGGTGCATCTGCCAGGACACGATGTCGTGCACGACGACGATGTTGTCGGCCGCCGGGACGCCGGGCCGCTCGAACGCGTACACCCAGACGAAGTTGGTGTCGACCTCGAGGGAACTGTTGTCGCTCGCGACCTGGTAGGTCACCTCCCCCTTGACCCGGGGTGCGGCTTCGGACAACCGGTACCCGGGTGCGACCTGCGTCGCGAAGTCCGCGAAGAACGCCTCCGCCGAGAACAGACCGATCGCTCTGGCCTCGGGCAGGGCGATGCCGGCGGCGCCTTCGGCGAAGGTCGCGGCGGGGGTACCGGCGAACGGGCCGTCGCCCGGGTTCGGGATGAACGCGGCCGCGGGCTCGTCGCTTCGCGGACCGTGGTCGTCGCGGAACACCCAGCTCACACCGGCCACCGCGGCGACCGCGGCGACGATGGCCACCAGGGCAAGGGTGATCCGCGATCGGACGGCCCTGGCCGGCGAGGTCAGCACCCGGCCGAGGTTGCCGAGGCGCTGCCGGCGGCGTACCCGTCGCTCGGTCTGCGCACCCCACTCGGCCAGTTGCAGCAACGGGTCGTCGTTCACAACCGACCATGATCGGTGGACGCCCCACGGGACGCAATACCGGTCAGCAGGTTTGTCCCACGTCCAGCGAGCGGTTGGGGTCGTACAGCGTGTCCGGGTCGGGATCGCCGCTCGGGTGGACCACCGGGGCCGCCGCCGGCGCCAGCAGCGCGCGGGCGGCCAGCGTACAGTCCACATTGGACATATAGGCGTGGGAGTTGACGAGCCACAGGCCACGCTGATCCGGAAACACCCTCTCGGTTTCGTGTACCCGCCAGGTCACCTCGTCGTGAACGACGACGACGCGTTGGGTGTCGAACCCGTACACCCACACGAAGTTCGTGACCACGTCGATCGCGGGCACGAGCGTGCCGGTGGCCAGGCGGTACGTGACACTGCCGCTGACCCGTGGCTCGGCGCTGGCCAGGCGGTGGCCGGGCGCGATCTGGGTCGCGTACGCGCCGAACCGCCCCTCCGTGAACTCCGTCTGTACCCGGGTCCGTTCACCCGGCGCGAGCAGAGCCAGGAAGTCGACCGGATCGCGCTGGACGACCATCCTCGAGTCGAGCCGGCCGGCGATCAGCGCCGCCCGTACGAGGATGAGCACGTCGCCCACCTCGACCGCGGAGAACGGGCCGGTCGCTCTGGCCTCCGGCAGGACGATGCCGGCGGCGCCGGTGGGGTAGTCCCGGGCCGGGGTGCTGGCGTACGGGTCGGCGGCCTCGGTGGGTCTCGGTGCCTCGGGCGCTGCCGGTCTCGTGCGCCAGGCGTAGACGCCGAATCCCGTGCACACGAGGGCGACGACGACCACGCCGACGATCGCGAGCTTCCGCAGTGGATCCCGGTCCGGCGGCCAGGGATCCTCGGTCACCCCGGCATTGTCTCTACCGGTCCGGGCGTGTGGAAGGCTGGTGCATCGTGGATGGGCTCGTGGTCGTCGACAAGGCGGCCGGCATGACGTCGCACGATGTGGTGGCCAGGGTGCGCCGGCTGGCCGGTACCCGGCGCGTCGGCCATGGCGGCACGCTCGACCCGATGGCGACCGGTGTCCTCGTGATCGGGGTCGGCCGGGCCACCCGGTTGCTCACGTACGTCATCGGCTCGGACAAGTCGTACGACGCGACGATCCGGCTCGGCCAGACCACGGTGACCGACGACGCCGAGGGGGAGGTCGTGTCGTCGACGCCGGCCGGTCAACTCGGCGACGAGGCGATTCGCGGCGAGTTGGCCGCGTTCGTTGGCGAGATCGACCAGGTGCCCAGCGCGGTCAGCGCGATCAAAGTGGACGGCAAGCGAGCCTATGCGCGGGTACGCGCCGGCGAGACCGTTGCGCTCGAGCCTCGCCGGGTGACGATCGCGCGGCTGGACGTGCTGGCGGTCCACCCCTCGCCGACCGGGTCCACAGTGGACGTCGAGGTCTCGGTGGACTGTTCGTCCGGCACGTACATCCGGTCGATCGCGCGCGACCTCGGTACCGCGCTCGGGGTGGGCGGGCACCTGACGGCGTTGCGGCGTACCGCGGTCGGGGGGTTCACGCTCGCCGAGGCGGCCACGCTCGACGAGCTGGCCACCCGGGCGCCGGACGTGGTGACGTTGCCGCTGTCCGCCGCCGCGGACCGGTACTTCACCCGCCGCGACGTGACCGTCGAGGAGGCCAAGGTGCTCTCGCACGGCGGTCCGCTGACCGTGGCCGGGCTCGCCGGGCCGTACGCCGTCTTCGCCCCGGACGGTACCGTCGTCGCGATCGTCCAGGAGCGGGACGGCCGAGCGCGCGCCGAAGTCGTCCTCGCGCCCAGTTAGGCTGTGTTGGCCAGGCGCCTGGACCTTCGGTCGGCGCAGATCCAGCCCGAGAAACTAGGCTCGACTCATGCAGCGCTGGCGGGGCTACACCGCTACACCGGGCTGGGGCCGGTCGGTCGTCACGATCGGGGTGTTCGACGGTGTCCACAGAGGACATCAGGAGATCATCGGGCACGCGGTGAAGCGAGCGCGCGACCTCGGTGTGCAGTCGATCGTGGTGACGTTCGACCCGCACCCGGCCGAGGTGGTGCGGCCCGGATCGCACCCGGCCGTGCTGACCGGGCCCGGCCGCAAGGCGGAGTTGATCGAGCAGCTGGGCGCCGACGTGCTGTGCGTCCTCCCGTTCACGGCCGAGTTCTCCCGGCTGTCGGCGGAGGCGTTCGTGCACGACGTACTCGTCGAGAACCTGCATGCCGCCCTCGTCGTGGTCGGGGAGAACTTCCGGTTCGGCCACCGGGCGGCCGGTGACGTGGCCCTGCTGTCGCGGCTCGGCCGTACCTTCGGGTTCGCCGTCGAGCCGGCGCCCCTGGTTTCCGGCGACGACACGGTCTTTTCGTCGACGTACATCCGCGCCTGTGTCGCGGCCGGCGACATCATGGCGGCGGCGACCGCACTCGGCCGGCCGCACCGGCTGGAGGGCGTGGTCGTGCGCGGTGACGGCCGCGGCCGTGAAATCGGCTTCCCGACGGCGAACCTGATGAGCGGCGCCTACGCCGCCGTCCCCGCCGACGGCGTCTACGCCGGCTGGCTCGTGCGCCGCCGTCCCCGCCGGCCCCGCGCCGATCAAGGGCAAACGGGCGCGGTTCGATCGTCGGATCACGCCGATTCGTCCTTGATCGACGGGGGAGACCGAGGGGGAGACCGCGGGGGAGGGCGGCGGATGGGAGCCGCGATCTCGATCGGAACGAACCCGACGTTTTCCGGACAGGAGCGGCGGGTCGAGGCGTATGTGCTCGACTTCGACGGAGACCTGTACGGCGAGCGCGTCGCCATCGACTTCGTCGCCAGGCTCCGGGAGATGCGGAAGTACGACGACATCGAGCCCCTGGTCGCCCAGATCCATGAGGACGTTGCTCAGACCCGGCAGCTACTGGGCTGGTAACCTTGTCGGGACGCCGGGTCACCGGTGCCGGCTCTGTGTGCCTGCACGACGCCGCGGGAGCGGAGCCGTAGGAACACCCATGGATAGGGAGAACATGGCGCTCGAAGCTGAGCTCAAGACCAAGATCATGAAGGAGTACGCGACCGTCGAGGGGGACACCGGTTCCCCGGAGGTACAGGTCGCGGTCCTCACCAGGCGCATCAAGGACCTCACCGAGCACATGAAGGTCCACAAGCACGACCACCACAGCCGTCGTGGTCTACTGCTGCTCGTCGGCCGGCGCCGGCGGCTGCTCAACTACCTGAAGAACAAAGACATCAGCCGGTACCGGACGCTCATCGAGCGACTCGAAATCCGGCGTTGAGCCATCGGGGAGCGGTCCGCTATGGGCCGCTCCCCACTCATTACCGGTACGACCTAGGAAGGTCGGTCCTCGGTAGTGGTTCCCGGAGCGAGACTCCGGGGACTTCGATCGAAGACCGGCCGTCGGCAAGGGCTCCCGTGGTCGTACCACTGACCAAAGGAGTACCAAGCAAACATGACCGAGTACAACACTCTCGGCACCCAGCACAGCAAGGCGACCATCGACAACGGCCGATTCGGTACCCGTGAGGTCGTCTTCTCCACCGGTCGGCTGGCCCGCCAGGCCGCCGGCTCCGCCCTCGCCCAGCTGGGCGACACGGTCGTCCTGTCGGCGACCACGGCGAGCAAACAACCCAAGGAACAGTTCGACTTCTTCCCGTTGACGGTCGACGTCGAGGAGCGGATGTACGCCGCCGGGCGCATTCCCGGCTCGTTCTTCCGTCGGGAGGGCCGGCCGAGCGAGGACGCGATCCTCACCTGCCGGCTGATCGACCGGCCGCTGCGGCCGACCTTCGTCAAGGGGCTACGCAACGAGGTACAGGTCGTCGAGACCGTCCTCTCGCTCGACCCGCAGCACCCGTACGACGTGGTGGCCATCAACGCCGCCTCGCTGTCCACCAAGCTCGCCGGCCTGCCGTTCAGCGGTCCGGTCGGCGGCACCCGGATGGCGCACGTGGATGGTCAGTGGGTGGCCTTCCCGACCCACGACGAGGTGGCGCGGGCCACGTTCGACATGGTGGTGGCCGGCAGGGCCCTGCCCGACGGCGATGTCGCCATCATGATGGTCGAGGCGGAGGCTACCGACAACGCGGTCGCGCTCATCGCCGGCGGCGCGCAAGCACCGACCGAGGAGGTCGTGGCGAGCGGGCTCGAGGCCGCCAAGCCGGCGATCCGCGAGCTGTGCCGCGCGCAGGAAGAGCTGATCGCGATCGCTTCGCGGGAGACCGTCGAGTTCCCGGTCTTCCACGAATACGCGGAGGACGCGTACGCCGCCGTCGAGCAGGCGGTCGGCGACGAGGTCGCCGAGGCGCTGCGCATCTCGAGCAAGGTCGAGCGCGAGGACGCCCTGGACCGCATCAAGGACGCCGTGCACGACCGCCTCGACGAGCAGTTCGAGGGACGCGAGAAGGAGCTCAGCGCGGCCTTCCGGTCGGTCACCAAGAAAGAGGTACGCACCCGGGTCCTGCGCGACCAGGTCCGCATGGACGGCCGCGGTCCCCGGGACATCCGGCCGCTGACCGCCGAGGTGCAGGTACTGCCGCGGGTGCACGGGTCGGCACTGTTCGAGCGGGGCGAGACGCAGATCCTCGGCGTCACCACGCTCAACATGCTGCGCATGGAGCAGGCGCTCGACACGCTGTCCCCGGCGAAGTCCAAGCGGTACATGCACAACTACAACTTCCCGCCGTACTCGACCGGTGAGACGGGCCGCGTCGGGGCGCCGAAGCGCCGCGAGATCGGCCACGGCGCGCTGGCCGAGCGGGCGCTGATCCCGGTCCTGCCGTCGCGGGAGGAGTTCCCGTACGCGATCCGCCAGGTCTCCGAGGCGCTCGGCTCCAACGGCTCCACGTCGATGGGCTCGGTCTGCGCGTCCACGATGTCGTTGCTGTCGGCGGGCGTACCGCTCAAGGCGCCGGTCGCCGGCATCGCGATGGGCCTGGTCTCCGACGAGGTGGACGGCAAGACACAGTACGTGTCGCTGACCGACATCCTCGGCGCCGAGGACGCGTTCGGCGACATGGACTTCAAGGTCGCCGGTACCCGGGACTTCGTCACCGCGCTGCAGCTCGACACCAAGCTCGACGGCATCCCGTCCGACGTGCTGGCCGCGGCTCTGCAGCAGGCGCACGACGCCCGGCAGACGATCCTCGACGTGATGCAGGAGGCGATCGACTCGCCGGCGAACATGTCGCAGTACGCGCCGCGGGTCACCACGATCAAGATTCCGGTCGACAAGATCGGCATGGTGATCGGCCCGAAGGGCCAGACCATCAACGCGATCCAGGACGAGACCGGTGCCGAGATCACCATCGAGGACGACGGCACGATCTACGTCGGCGCGACCGACGGGCCGTCGGCCGAGGCGGCGGTCGAGCGTATCAACGCGATCGCCAACCCGACCCTGCCGAAGATTGGCGACCGATTCCTGGGCACGGTGGTGAAGACCGCCGCGTTCGGCGCGTTCATCTCGCTGCTGCCGGGCCGGGACGGCCTGCTACACATCTCGAAGGTCGGCAACGGCAAGCGGGTGGAGCGGGTCGAGGACTTCCTCAACGTGGGCGACAAGCTCGAGGTGCAGATCGCGGACATCGACAACCGCGGCAAGATCTACCTCGACAAGGTGCGCCCGGAGGGCGAGGAGGCCCCGGCGGAGGCCGAGGGTGGTAGCCGCCCGGCCGGCCGGGACCGCGGCGACCGTGGTCCGCGCGACCGGGGCGACCGGGACCGCGACCGCGGCGAGCGCGGCGAGCGCGGACCGGGCCGGGACCGCGAGCGAGGTCCGTCCGAACGGGGTGACGGAGGCGAGTCCGGGGAGGGTGGCGAGTTCCGCCGCCGCCGGCACCGCGACCGCTGACCCCCGTGAGCGCAGCGGAGCGAGGGCCAGCATGAGCGCAGCGGAGCGCCGCGGCGCCTGGATTGAGCTGCCGAGCCGCCGAAAGGCGGGGTTTCGAGGCGGCGAGGGAAGGCGGCGCACAGGGCGCGCAGCGGAGCGAGGGCCAGCATGAGCGCAGCGGAGCGCCGCGGCGCCTGGATTGAGCTGCCG
>Ga0209382_10002463_pt1 | contig 26973 bp, 19 predicted proteins | sample SoiMetdeltSBSDD5_FD_187599 | JGI IMG/M metagenome (GOLD analysis project Ga0209382, IMG submission 187599) | Bulk soil microbial communities from a Populus tree surrounding site in Tennessee, USA - Soil MetaG P. deltoides SBSDD5 (SPAdes) (version 2) | ecosystem: Environmental > Terrestrial >... | reverse complement strand
ATGCGCGAGCGTGGCACGCCCAGCTGCGCGATGCGCTCGGCGTACACCTCGTCCTGCGCGGCCACCAGCGACACCCGGTCGAACTCCGGCAGCCACCAGCGCCAGCGCCGGTAGCCGCGGAAGCTCGACTCGCGCACGCGCCCGTTCACGATGACCTGCGGCACTCCCTCCTCGTCGGCCACGCGCAGGAACGACGGCCAGGCCTCCAGCTCCATGAGCACCACCAGCCGCGGCCGCAGCCGGCGCAGCACGCTGCGCACCACGAGCGCCAGGTCCAGCGGCGCATGGAAGACGTAGAGCTCCGGGAACTCGCGCTGCGCCGTCTCGAAGCCCGCTGGCGTGCTCGTCGACAGCACGATCGGGAGCTGCGGCACCCGGCGCGACAGCTCGCGCACCAGCGGACGGCTGGCCTTCACCTCGCCCACCGAGACGGCGTGCACCCACACCGGCCGGCCCTCCGGCGCGCCCGGCGGCAGGCCGCCGAGCCGCTCGCGCAGGAGGCGCCACTGGCGCCGGTCGCGCAGGGCGCGCACCATCCAGGGCGGCAGCGCCAGCACGCACGCGAGGGCGAAGAGCGCATCGTAGGCGGCGTGCGAGACGGTGACCCGCAACCGCGAGCGCGCGGTGGTCACTGTCCGTACTTCGGGAAGCAGCAGTGCTTGTACTTCTTGCCGCTGCCGCACGGGCACGGGTCGTTGCGGCCCACCTTGCCGTGCGCGCGCACGATCGGCTTGGGCGGGCCCTGCTGTCCCGCGGCGGCGGCCGCCCGCTCGCGGCCGCGCTGCATGGCGGCCAGCGCCGCGCCCGAGGCGCCCGGCAGCAGGCGCGCACCCGCAGCCGGCGCGCCCGCGGCCACCGGCGCGCCGGGGGCGCCGCCCTGCCAGCGCTGATCCAGCCGCTGCTGGTCCTCGGTCTTGACCTGCAGGCGGAAGAGCAGCGACGTGACCTCGTCCGCGATGGTCGAGAGCAGCATCTGGAACTTCTCGTAGCCCTCGCGCTTGTACTCGACCTTCGGGTCCACCTGCGCGTAGCCGCGCAGCCCGATGCCGGACTTGAGCGCGTCCATCGCGCGCAGGTGGTCCTTCCAGCGCGCGTCGATGGTGTTGAGCAGCAGGAAGCGCTCCACCATGCGCATGCGGTCGGGCGTCAGCTCCTGCTCGCGCTGCTCGTAGTGCTGCTCGAGCTTGCCCAGCACGAAGTCGGCCACCTGCTCCGGGTCGTCCGCCGCCGGCGCGTCGCCGGCACCCTCCAGCGCGATCGCGTGGCCGAACTTGCCCTGCGCGTCGTGGGCGATGCCGGCCAGGTCCGCGTCGCCCTTCTCGGGCGTGCGCGAGCCGACGATGCCGTTGACGATCTCCGTCACCATCTCCCAGATCACGGGCTTGAGGTCGTGGCCCTCGAGCACCTCCTGGCGCTTGCCGTAGATGGTCTTGCGCTGGGTGTCCATGACCTCGTCGTACTCGAGCAGGTTCTTGCGGATCTCGAAGTTGCGCGCCTCCACGCGCTTCTGCGCCTTCTCGATGCCGCGCGACACCAGGCCGCTCTGGATCTCCTGCCCCTCGGTCATGCCCAGCTTCTCGAGCAGGTTGCTCACCCACTCGCGCGCGAAGATGCGCATGAGGTCGTCTTCGAGCGAGAGGTAGAAGCGCGTGTGCCCGGGGTCGCCCTGGCGGCCGCCGCGGCCGCGCAGCTGGTTGTCGATGCGGCGCGCCTCGTGGCGCTCGGTGCCGATGACGTACAGGCCGCCCGCCGCGAGGACCTCGGTCTTCTCGGCCGCGACCTGCGCGCGCACTTGCTCCTCCACGCGCGCGACGAGCTCGGGCGCCGGCGGCGGATCGGCGCCGGGCGGGAAGCCCTGCTCGGCCAGGGCGTGGCGCACCAGCGATTCGACGTTGCCGCCGAGCTGGATGTCCGTGCCGCGCCCGGCCATGTTCGTGGCCACCGTGACCGAGCCCTTGCGCCCGGCCAGCTGCACGATCTCGGCCTCGCGCGCGTGCTGCTTGGCGTTCAGCACCTGGTGCCGGATGCCGCGCCGCGACAGGATGCCCGAGAGGTGCTCGCTGTTCTCGATGGACGTCGTGCCCACCAGCATCGGCTGGCCCGTGCCGTGCGCGCGCTCGATCTCGTCCGCCAGCGCCTTCCACTTCTCCTTCGCGGTGCGGTAGATGAGGTCGTCCTCGTCCAGGCGCACCACGGGCTTGTTGGTGGGCACGTTGACCACGTCGAGGCCGTAGATCTTGTGGAACTCGGCGGCCTCGGTCATGGCCGTGCCGGTCATGCCGGCCAGCTTGGAGAACAGGCGGAAGTAATTCTGGTACGTGATCGTGGCCAGCGTCTGCAGCTCCTCGCGGATGCGCAGCTTCTCCTTGGCCTCGATGGCCTGGTGCAGGCCGTCGCTCCAGCGGCGCCCGGGCATGAGGCGGCCGGTGAACTCGTCCACGATGACGATCTCGGGCCCCTGCTCGCCGTTCTGGACCACGTAGTCCTTGTCGAGCTTGTAGATGTAGTGCGCGCGCAGGGCCTGCTCCAGGTGGTGCGGCCACTCCATGTGCGCGCCGTCGTAGAAGCTCTCCACGCCGGCGAGGCGCTGGGCGTGCTCGATGCCCTCCTCCGTCAGGAGGCAGGTGCGCTCCTTCTCCTTCAGCTCGAAGTCCTCCGGCGCCCGCAGCTCGCGCGCCACGCGGTCGGCGCCGTAGTAGAGCTGCGTGCTGCTCTCCGGCATGCCCGAGATGATGAGCGGCGTGCGCGCCTCGTCGATGAGGATGCTGTCGACCTCGTCCACGATGGCGTAGTGCAGGTGCTTCTGCACCTGGTCCTCGCGGCGCGACTTCATGTTGTCGCGCAGATAGTCGAAGCCGAACTCGCTGTTGGTGCCGAAGGTCAGGTCGCAGGCGTACAGCGGGTGGCGGTCCGCCGGCGACATGTGGGCCTGGATGGCGCCCGCGGTCATGCCCAGCGCCCCGTAGACCGGCGCCATCCAGTCGCGGTCGCGGCGCGCGAGGTAGTCGTTGACCGTGACGATGAACACGCCCTTCCCGGGCAGCGCATTGAGGAAGGCGGGCGCGCAGGCGGTGAGCGTCTTGCCCTCGCCCGTGGCCATCTCGGCGATCTTGCCCTGGTGCAGCACGATGCCGCCCAGCATCTGGACGTCGAAAGGCCGCTGGCCCAGCGTGCGCCGCGCCGCCTCGCGCACGGCGCCGAAGGCCTCGGGCAGCAGCGCGTCCAGCGCCTCGCCCTGCTTCAGGCGCTCGCGGAAGGCCGCGGTGAGCCCGGCCATCTCCGCGGCCGAGAGCGCCGCGAAGCGCGGCTCGAGCGTGCCGATGCGCTCGACCAGCGGGCGGATCTCCTTCAGGATCCGCTCGTTGCGGTCGCCGAAGACGGCCTTGAGGACCTTGGCGAGGACCATGTCTACCTCACGCGCCGCGCTCGCGGCGCCGGCGGCAGATGATCGTGCCCTTCAGCCGCGGGCCGCGGCCCATCCGCCTCCGGCGGTGCACCGCGCCATGCCGCGGCCCGTCGGCTGCAAGGGCTGGGGACGCAGAGTCGCATTCTGTCACAACCGTTCCCGGCGTCCCAGCATCTGCTCCAGGATCGAGAACAGGAGCTCCATGCGGAAGGGTTTGACCATGAAGCCGTCGGCGGCGTCGAGCTGGCTGAGCGTCAGCGAGCCGGCCGTGGCGATGAGCACCGGCAGCTTCGCGGTGGCCGGCCGGCTCTTGAGCACCCGGCAGGCCTCGAAGCCATTGAGGTCGCGCATCTCGTTGTCCATGAGCACCAGGTCGTGGCGGGCGGGGTCCGCGCGCTCGATGGCCTCGCGGCCGTCGTGGCAGACCTCGACGGTGTAGCCGCCCGCCTCCAGCAGCATCGCCAGCGTCGCCGCGATGTCGGCCTCGTTGTCCACGAGCAGGATGCGCCGCCCGTTGGGCGGGGCGCGCCGCGCGGGCCAGCTCTCCACCAGGCCCTTGATGTGGCGCGCCGTGGGCAGGCCGGCCTCGTCGAGCGCGCGCTCGACGGCCTCCTTCACCTTCAGGTTGCCGGCCTTCATGGCGCGGATCTGCCCGGCCTCCTCGCCCTCCTCGGGCAGCATCTGGTCGTGCGTGTCCACCTCGAAGAAGAACTCGCCCTCGACCAGGTGCTCCTGGAGCATGAGCTTCATGAACGGGTAGCCGGTGTGCCCGAGGCGCAGCGAGTAGCGGCGCGTGGCCTGCTCGTCGGCGCGCAGCGTCTCGTCCTCCACCTGCCGGCGCTCGACCATCTGCTGCAGCGCGGGCTCGAGCGCGTCGTCATCGCCCCCGGGGATCTCGGGCGGCTTCATGCCGGCGCCGTCCCAGGCCACGCCGGCGTAGACGGCCAGCGCACGCCGCAGGTGTCCCACCCTCATGTCCGCCAGCCGCACGCCTCATCCTGTCTGCACGGAGCCGATGAGCGAGGCTACGTCGCGCCGCCCCACGGACACGAGCCGCTCGCGCAGCCCCTCGACGGCGCGCGGCACGGCGTCGGGCGTGCGGTAGTGGCTCGTGCCGATCTGCACCGCGCTGCAGCCCACGCACAGGAACTCGAGCACGTCGTCGGCGCTGCGGATGCCGCCGATGCCGATGACCGGGATGTCGACCGAGCGCGCCACCTCCCAGCACATGCGCAACGCCACGGGCTTGATCGCCGGGCCGGAGAGGCCGCCGATGGTGGTGCCCAGCCCGGGCTTGCCCGTGCGCCAGTCCACGGCCATGCCCAGCAGCGTGTTGATGAGCGAGACCGCGTCGCTGCCGCCCTCCTGCGCCGCCCGCGCGACCTCGGCGATGTCCGACACGTTGGGCGTGAGCTTGGTGATGATGGGCAGCTTCGTCGCCGCGCGCACGTCCGCCACCAGCCGGCGCACCACCGACGGGTCGCGCCCGAAAGGCAGGTCACCGCCCTCGACGTTGGGGCACGAGATGTTCAGCTCCAGTGCGTCCACGCCCGCCTGCCCGTCGAGGCGCGCGGCCAGCTCGCCGAACTCGCCCGTGCACGTGCCGGCGATGTTGACCACCAGGCACCCGGCCTTGCCGCGCAGCCGCGGCAGCACCACGTCCACGAAGTGGTCGATGCCCTTGTTCGGCAGGCCGATGCTGTTGAGCAGCCCGGAAGGCGTCTCGCACAGGCGCGGCATCGGGTTGCCGCGCCGCGGCTTCTTGGTGATGGTCTTGACCACCACGGCGCCCGCGACGCGCAGGTCCCAGAAGGGCTCCATCTCGAGTCCCAGCCCGGCCGTGCCCGAGGCGGTCATGACGGGGTTGGCGAGGTGCAGCGGGCCCACCTGCACGGACAGGTCCACGGCGTCGGTGCGGGTCTCGGACGGAGCGGTCGGCAGCTTCATGCGGCGGCCATGATAGCCCGGCACGGGTCGCGGTCTCACCGGGCGCGGGAGGGTGAGTGACGCGTGCCGGCGCCGGTTGGCGAGGCGGGGGGCTCGGCTCTCGCTGGTCCGCGGCGCTTCGTGTCGGTGATGGTCGCGAGGGCGGCGAGGGAGCGCAGCTGGGATGAGGCGCCGCGGCCCAGAGTTCGCCGAGCCCCCCGCCTCGCCAACCGGCGCCTCGCGACTCTGGACCGTCAGTTGCACGCAACCGGTCGCGCTCCGGAGAATCCGCCGGCGACGGGATCATCGTCCGGGACCGCCAGCACGGCTTGATCTGGGCCGCGCGGCGCCCGGCGGCGAGGCTTGGGGGGCGGCGAACTCTGGGCCGCGGCGCCGACGATCAGCAGCGCACGCTCACCGGATTTACATCTCGATTCAGCACCCGCAGCGCCGCGGACCAGCGAGAGCCGACCCCCGAGCCTCGCCGCCGGGCGCCTCACGTGCGGCGGGGTCGCTCCAGCAGCATGCCCAGCGCGAGGAGGCCGACGCCCACGCAGATGGCGCTGTCGGCCACGTTGAAGACCGGGAAGGGCGCGAAGGGGCGGAAGCCGAAGTCCACCAGGATGAAGTCGCGCACCGAGTGCAGCACGAAGCCGTCGTAGACGTTGCCGATGGCGCCGCCCAGCACCAGCCCCAGGGCGACCAGCGTGGCGCGCGCCCGCGGGTGCGTGCCCAGCAGCATGAAGATGACCACGACCGCGGCCGCCCCGCGCAGCCAGGGCAGGATGTCGCCGGCCTGCGGGAAGGCGCCCCACATGACACCGCTGTTCTTCACGGCCGTGAGCCCGAGCCACCGCGTGCCGAAGAGCAGCCGCCGTTCACCCAGCTCCAGCGAGGCGAAGACGGCCTCCTTGCTCCACAGGTCCAGGGCGGCCACGGCGGCCGCCAGCCCGAAAGCCAGCAGCCGACCGCGCGCCGCCGACGGCACCGAGCCACCCGGCGCGTCCGCCGACGGCCGCACGACCTCCGCGTTGCTCACGGGCTCAGAGACGGCGTTCCGCCTTTTCCTGGCACGGTACGCAGGTGGTGGCGAAGGGCAGCGCCTCGAGCCGCGCCAGCGGCACGGCCTGGCCGCACAGGATGCAGACGCCGTAGCGCCCGGTCTGCATCTGCTCGAGGGCTTCCTCGATCTGCTGCAGCGTCCGGGCCTCGTTCTCCATGAGGCCCAGGGTCATGTTGCGCTCGAAGGCGTCGCTGCCATGGTCGGCCACGTCCTCGCTGTCCGTGTCGGGCTCGTCGGCGCGCAGGGCCTCGTTGCCCAGCTTGTCGATGGCGCCCTGCAGCCGCGAGCGCAGTGCCAGCAGCGCGTTGCGCATCGGGTTGAGCTCGCGCTTGTTGTACGGGCTCTTCTTGAGCCGCGGCGGACCGGCCTTCTCGTCGCGCGCCTCGCGCGCCTCGCGCAGGTCGCGCGCCGAGCGCGGCGCACCGGGGCGGGCGGGGACTCCGGGACGGGACGCGGGAACGGACGCGCCGGGCGCCGGCTTGCGATTGCTCATCGGTGGGGACGACTTTCCTGGTGCAGGGGACGACGTGACGTTGAGGGAGACAGGTGGCCTGGCTGCCTGGCCCCTGGCGGGCGCGGGCTTGCCGGACGCCTTGAGGGAGGTCGGCGCGGCGACGGCGGGCTTGACGGGTGCAGGCTTCACCGGCATCGACTTGGGCGCCGGGCGGCCCGCGACCTTGCCCGCGGGCGGCTTGGCGGCGACCGCGGCCTTGGCGCTGCCCGGCTTGGCCTGGCCCGCGCGGGCCGCCGGCTTGCCGGACGCGACGGCCTTCGCCTTGCTCTTCTTCGCCTTCGTCATCGTTGCCTTGCCGATCGTGTGGCGCCGTGCGCGAGCGGAGCGACGACGCATTTCACTGAGCGTCTCGGGCTTGCCCGCGTAGCATGCGAGCACCCCTCGCCTTCGCGGAGGGCGGAGATTAGCGGGTTTGCCTGCCGAGTCAACAGGAAACGCGCTGCGACAGGCCGTGCAGGCCTTCCTGCTCCAACTGCGCACGGAGGCGGCCGCGTCGCCGCACACGCTCGCCGCCTACCGGAGCGACCTCCTGCGCTTCGCGGCGCACTGCGAGCGCGCGCGCTGCCCTCTCGCGCGCGTCGGAACGGCGACGCTGCTCCAGTTCCTGGGCGAGGAGCGGGCCGCGGGCGCCGCGCCGGCCACGCAGGCGCGCCGGGCCGCCGCGCTGCGCGCCTTCTTCCGCTTCGCCCTGGCCGAGCACATCGTCGCGCGCGATCCGTGCGACGAGCTTCCGTCACCGCGCGCCCGGCGCCGCCTCCCCCGGGCGCTCGGCGCCGCGCAGGTGGACGCCCTGCTGTCCGCGCCCGACGCCGCCGCCCCGCTGGGCCGGCGCGACCGCGCGCTGCTCGAGCTGCTCTACGCCACCGGCGCGCGCGTCTCCGAGGTGGCCGGCCTGCGGCTCGACGGCGTGGACGACGCGCTGGCCGTGGTGCGCTGCGAGGGCAAGCGCAACAAGACGCGCCTCGTGCCGCTCGGCCGGCGGGCGCGGCAGGCGCTGCGTGACTACCTCGCCCACGAGCGCCCCGCCCTGGCTGCCGCGGGCAAGGGCGAGCCCCTCGTCTTCCTCTCGGTGCGCGGCCGGCGCCTCACGCGCGACGCGATCTTCCGCATCCTGCGCCGGCAGTGCGCGCGTGCCGGCCTGCCACCCGCCTCGCCGCACGCGCTGCGGCACTCCTTCGCCACGCACCTGCTCGAGAACGGCGCCGACCTGCGCGCGGTGCAGGAGCTGCTCGGGCACGCGGACATCGGCACGACCGAGATCTACACGCACGTGGACCGGCGCCGGCTGCGTGGCGCGCACGCGCAGTTCCATCCGCGGGGGTGAGTGCTACAGGTCGCCGGGCGGGGTGATCTGCCAGTCCCAGCCCACCGCACCGGTAAGGTCGGCGACGCGCGCCTCGAGCCGCCATTTCAGGTCCTCGGGCAGCGGCAGCCCGCCGAAGACCACCGTGCCCTCGATCCAGTCGGGCGTGACCGTGACCGAGGTGATGAACGGCCAGAGCACGGACAGCACGTCCTGGTCGTCGTTCCAGAGCACCTGGAGTGACCCGAAGTCGAGGCCCTGGTCCGGGTCGCGCAGGCCGTCGCTGTCGCGGATCGTGAGCGTGATGGCCTGCTCCGGCGTGAACGACAGCCCGATGAACGGGCCGTCGGGGCGGCTGAGCGGATCGTAGGGGTCGCTGCCGGCGGAGGTCTCGGCGCCGTTGCTTGCCAGGTCGCCGTCGGCGTCGCCGCCGGTGTCGACGGCCGACGCATAGGTCCAGCCGGTGGCGTCGCCGGGCGGGAAGGCGTACGCGTATGCATAGGGGGAAACGGGCTGATCCGGGATCGGGACCGTCGAGTGAGTCCCCGTTTCCAGGTTCAGGCGTGCCAGTCTCCGGTGCTGAGTCGTGCCAGGTGCTTCCAGCAGTGCGAAGAGCTCCCGGCCGGTCGGGCCGACCCGCAGCCCGAAGACGTCGGCCCCGAAGTCGTGCACGACCTCGACCTCCCCGGGAAGCGCCGGGTCGACGGCCACGACCTGGGTCATGGGCGCGCAGCAGTCGTGGAACGTGTCCACCACGAGCAACCGCGACCAGCCGTCGACGGCGAAGTCGGTGCTGTTCCAGGCCATGGCGCCGTCGCTGCCGAAGGGCATGGAGTCGGTCACTCGAAGCCCCACCAGATGGTCGAGCGCCGCGGGGAAGTACATATACGGCTCGTAACTGAGGCCGCCGCGCGACACCCACACGGAGCCATCGGCGAGCGGGTGCAGGTCCGTGCAGAGGTAGATGTCGAGCCAGGAGCTGGGCATGAGCACGTTCTCGCCGACGATCGCGCCGCTGTCCGTGTCCACCTGCCACAAGGCGGCGGAGTAGCCGTCGGCGCCGGCGATCCACGTCTCGCCGCCCGCGCCCACGGCAACCCGGCGCGTTCCCATGCCCGATGGGACGCCCGCGGACCACGCCAGCGTGGCGTCGGACATCACCGCCGACATCTCGAACGAGCCGACCCGTACGACGCGCCCGTCCGCCGTGGCCGCCATGCCGAGCACATTGTGCGGCGCCGGCTCCAGCGCGATCCATCGATCGCCGACGAGCGACCAGAGGCTGCTCGACGTGAATCCCGAGGAATTGGCCAGCCACAGGCCCACGGCGGGCGACGAGGCGACCGTGGCTGCGTCGTCGCCCCACGTGACGATCGCGAGCTCCGGCTGCTCCTGCAGCCGACGATCGAACACGACCACGTGCTGCATGTCGTAGAACTCGTCGGGTCGCGCCACGATGACGTGCTGGCCCATCTGCGCCGTGGCTTCGTCCCCGAGCAGGTACGAGACCACGACGGCCACACTGCAGCCTGTGCGAGAAACCCACGCGCCGTGACGCATGCTGGCCTCCTTGGCTCTCGGCCCTTCGGCGAGCAGCCAGCGTAGCACCGCGGCGCGCTGGCGGGTTCAGCCTCCCCCGCCCACGTGCTCGCGGATGGCCCGCGCCAGCGCCGGCCCGACACCTTTCACTTCCGCGATTTCCTCCACGCTCGCGCGCGCCAGCCCCTGCGTGCCGCCGAACGCCGTCAGCAGCCGCCGCCGCAACACCGGCCCCACGCCCGGGACGTCGTCGAGGCGGCTGGCCAGTGCCTCCTTGCTGCGCGCCTTCCTGTGCGCGCCGATCGCGAAGCGATGCGCCTCGTCGCGCAGCCGTTGCAGGAGGTATTCCTCGGACGAGCCGCGATCCAGCTCGATGGGCTCCGCGCGGCCCGGCACGAACACGCGCTCGCGCTCGCCCTCGGCCAGCGTGAGCGCGCGGCCGCGGCGGCCGCCCTTGGCCAGCGCGGCCAGCGGCAGCGCGGCGTGGCCGGTCTCCTCGCACACGCGCCGCGCCACGGAGAGCTGCCCCGGCCCACCGTCCACCACGAGCAGGTCCGGCAGCGGGTCCTGCGCGACGCGCGCGAAGCGGCGGCGCAGCACCTCGCGCATCGCGCCGTAGTCGTCCTGGTCGGTCAGCGTGCGGATGCGGTAGGTGCGGTAGCCGGACTTGTCCGGCTCGCCGTGCCGGAAGACGACGCGCGAGGCCGTGATGCCGCTGCGACCGGTGTTGCTGATGTCGTAGCACTCGATGGTCTCGGGCGGCACCGGCAGCTCGAGCCGCCGCGCGAGCGCTTCCAGCAGCGCGCGCTGGTGCCCGCGCTGCTCCACCTCCAGCGCCAGCGCGTGCTCGGCGTTGCGCCCGGCCAGCTCGACGGCGGCGCGCCGTTCTCCGCGCTGCGGCGCCGACACGGCGGGCACGCTGCCGCGCCGCGCGCCGAGGAAGGCCGCGAGGCCCTCGGCGTCGGCCGGCTCGCAGGGCAGCAGGATCTCGCGCGGCACGGGCCGGCTCTCGCCATAGAACTCCAGCAGGAAGCCTTCCAGCAGCTCGTCGTCGGGCAGCTCGCTCTGCAGCGCGTGGCTGGCAGTCGAGACCAGCGCCCCGCCGCGGAAGAAGAGCACCGACACCTGCGCCAGGTCGCCGGCGCGGTGCAGGCCCAGCACGTCGGCGTCGGGCAGCGAGGTGTTCTCGACGCCCGGCGGCGCAGCCACCGCCCGCAGCGCGCGGATCTGGTCGCGCAGCCGCGCCGCGCGCTCGTAGTGCTGCGCGGCAGCCTCGTCAGCCATGCGGGTGGCGAGCGCGGCCAGCGTCTCCTCGCAGCGGCCCGAGAGCACGTCCAGCGCCTGCTCCAGCAGCCGCGCGTAGTCGTCGCGCTCGATCAGGCCGACGCAGGGCGCGAGGCAGCGGCCCATGTCGTGCTTGAGGCAGGGCCGCGTGCGCGAGGCGAACTCGCGGTCGCTGCAGTCGCGCAGCGGCACCACGCCGCCCAACAGCCGCAACGCGTGGCGCAGCGAGCCGGCCGAGGCGAACGGGCCGTGGAAGCTGACGTCGCGCGAGCGGCCGCGCGGCCGGCGCGCCAGGGCCAGCGCCGGGAACGGATGTCGCCGGTCGACGCGCACGTACAGGAAGTCCTTGTCGTCGCGCAGCTTGACGTTGTAGGCGGGCTTCCAGCGCTTGACCAGCTTGTTCTCGAGCAGGAAGGCGTCCTGCTCGGTGGCGGTGGTCACGAACTCGATCGTGTGCACGTAGCGCTCGACGAAGAGCACCGCCCGCCGCGTGTCGCCGCGCGAGCGCAGAAAGTAGCTCTTCACGCGGTCGCGCAGGTCGCGCGCCTTGCCCACGTAGGCCACGGCGCCCTGCTCGTTGCGGAAGAGGTACACGCCAGGGCCCCGCGGCAGGCGCTCGACCACGGCGAGCAGGCGCTCGCGGCGCTGCTCGTCCGTCTCGGCCGTCGGCACGGAGGTCCCGGTGTCCATGGCCTACAAGTAGCGCAACTCGGCCTGCTCGAGCTGCCGGAGCTGGTCGCGAAGCCGCGCGGCCTCCTCGAACTCCAGGCGCTCGGAGGCCGCCAGCATGGCGCGACGGGTGGCCTCGATGCTGCGCCTCAGCTCGGCCGGCGGAACGGGCGGCACGATGGCCTCGGTGCGCGGCGCGGCCTCGTCCTCGACCGTGGCCAGGCTGCGATCCACGCTGCGCGTCGTGCTGGTCGGCACGATACCGTGTTCCGTGTTGAAGGCCTCCTGCAGCGTGCGGCGCCGGCGCGACTCGTCGATGGCGGCGCGCATGGCGTCCGTCGTCTGCTCGGCGTAGAGCAGCACGCGCCCCTCCACGTGCCGCGCCGCGCGCCCCATGGTCTGGATGAGCGAGGTCGCCGACCGCAGGAAGCCCTCCTTGTCCGCGTCCAGCACGGCCACCAGCGCCACCTCCGGCAGGTCCAGGCCCTCGCGCAGCAGGTTGATGCCCACGAGCACGTCCCAGTCGCCCAGCCGCAGGCCGCGGATGATCTCCACGCGCTCGATGCTGTCGATGTCGCTGTGCATGTACTTGACCTTCACGCCCAGCCCGGCGTAGTGGTCGGTCAGCTCCTCGGCCATGCGCTTGGTGAGCGTCGTGACCAGCACGCGCGAGCCCTTCGCCACCACGGCGTGGATCTCGGACAAGAGGTCGTCCACCTGCCCGCGCGCCGGCCGCACCTCGACCGGCGGGTCCAGCAGGCCCGTCGGGCGGATGACCTGCTCGACCACGCGCCCGCCCGCGGCCGCGAGCTCCTGCGCGGCCGGCGTGGCCGAGACGTAGAGCACCTTGTCCAGCAGCGCGTCGAACTCGCCGAACTCGAGCGGCCGGTTGTCGATGGCCGACGGCAGGCGGAAGCCGTGCTCCACCAGCGTGGTCTTGCGCGCCGTGTCGCCGCGGCGCATGGCGCCCACCTGCGGCAGCGTCTGGTGGCTCTCGTCCACGATCATGAGGAAGTCGTCGGGCAGGTAGGCGAGCAGCGTGGCCGGCGGCTCGCCCGGGCGCCGGCCGTCGAGGTGCCGGCTGTAGTTCTCGATGCCGCTGCAGAAGCCCGACTCCTCGAGCAGCTCGAGGTCGAAGCGCGTGCGCTGCTCGAGCCGCTGCGCCTCGAGCAGCTTGCCCGAGCCGCGCAGCCGGGCGAGCTGCTCCTCCAGCTCGGCCCGGATGCCGCCGATGGCCTGCTCGAGTCGGTCGCGCGGCGTGATGTAGTGGCTGGCCGGGTAGACCGCAATGTCCTCCAGGTCCTCGATCACCTCGCCGCGCAGCGGGTCCACCAGGGCCAGCGCCTCGACCTCGTCGTCGAGGAACTCCACCCGCACCACCTGCGCCTCCTCGTACACGGGGAAGATCTCGACCACGTCGCCGCGCACGCGGAACGTGCCGTTGCGGAAGTCCTGCGCGGCGCGCTGGTACTGGATGCCGGCCAGCGCGCGCAAGAGGTCGTCGCGTTCGATGCGCTGGCCGCGCCGCAGCGCGACCTTCAGCCCGGCGTAGAACTCCGGGCTCCCCAGGCCGTAGATGCACGAGACCGAGGCCACGATGACCACGTCGCGCCGCTCGAGCAGGCTGCGCGTGGCGCTGTTGCGCAGCCTCTCGATGTGCTCGTTGATGAAGGCCTCCTTCTCGATGTAGGTGTCCGTGCGCGGGACGTAGGCCTCCGGCTGGTAGTAGTCGTAGTAGCTGACGAAGTACTCGACGGCGTTCTCCGGGAACAGGTTCCGGAACTCGTCGTGCAGCTGCGCCGCCAGCGTCTTGTTGTGCGCCAGCACCAGCGCCGGGCGCCCGAGCTGCGCGATCACGTGCGCCATCGTGAAGGTCTTGCCCGAACCGGTGACGCCGCGCAGCACCTGGCGCGCGTGACCCTCGTGGTAGCCGGCCAGGAGCTGCTCGATCGCGCGCGGCTGGTCGCCGCGCGGCGTGAAGCCGGTGGACAGGCGGAAGGGACTGTCGCTCATCGCGGAGGCACCTCGCCCGACCGGCGCGCGGGCCGCACCATGATACGGTCGCGCCGATCGGGACAGCAGCGACACGCAAGCCGCCTCCGACGGTTGAAACCTGTCAACCGGCCCGGCCGCCGCGTATACCCGCGCGGCGGCCGCCGACGGGCGACGCCGCAACGGATGCAGGTCGAGGAGGGCCGGCGTGGGACGAGGTGCGACGTGGCTGGCAGGGCTGGCGCTCCTCTCCCCGCTCGCCCCCGCCGGGGCGCAGACGGACGCCGAGCTCGACCTGGCGCGGCGCATGGTCGAGGCCTTCCACGAGCCGAACTACGCCGCGCTGGCCGAGATGGTCGACTTTCCGCTGCGCGCCGCCGAGCGCGGCGCGCGCGGCCACGATGTCCGCCCGTGGGATGAGCTGGAGGACCCCGACCGCTCCAGCCAGGTGCAGGCCACGCTGCGCGGCTGGGTCACGTCGCAGCTCAACTTCAACATGCGCGCCGAGCTGCAGTCGGCCGTCGAGGTAGCCGATCCCGATGCCGGCCTGGGGCCCGTGCCCGACCGCCGCATCCTGCGCCTGCTCCTGCGCCACACGTCCACCGGCGAGTTCCGCGAGCTCCTGCTCACGGTCACGCGCGAGCCCCTCATCCTCGAGCTGGAGCAGGGGCCGCCCTTCGCCGAGGGCACCAACCCGGCGGGCGCCACCGGCCTGCTTCCGCGCGCCGAGCTGTCCGTGCCCGCGCCGGACGTCGCCTGGGATCCGGGCGTGGACGCGGCCGAGCGCGCCGCCGTCACCGAAGCGGTGACGGCCCTGCTGGCCGCCGCCACGCCCGAGGAGCAGGCCGTCGCGCGCGAGCAACTGCACAGCACGCCGCACGCCGCCACGGCCGCCCTGCTCGAGCGCCTCGCGACCATCGCGCGCACGCCGCCTCCCGACGCCGGCGAGTCCCGCCGCCTCGTGGAGGCACTCGAGCACATCACGGGCCGGCAGCCCGCCTGGCTGTCCGCTGCGAGGGCCGGAGGCGACGACGTTCCCGCCGGACTCGATCCGCGGCTGGTGCAGGACTGGCTGCGCTGGCACGCCCGGAACGGCTGGACCTACACGCCCGCCGCGCTCGAAGCGCCACCCGAGGCGCCGGTCGCCGAAGCGTCGGCGCCGTCCGCGGAGCCCGAAGCGGAGGCCCCGGAAACGGCCGCGTCGTCCGCCGCCCCTGAGGCGGCTCCCGCCGCGGAGGCGGCCGCGCCGCCTCCGACTGCGCCGCCGCCGCTGCCTCCGGCCGAGCCGGCGATCCCTCCGCTGACCCCGCTGCCGAGTGCACGCGACCTGCTGTTCCCCGCCGCCGCCGACCTCTCCTTCCACTATCGCGGCCGCGAGGTCACGGGCCGCGAAGTCGAGGCCGACCTGGCGCCTTCCCTGCGCGAGGCCCTCAACGCGTGGGCGGAGACCTGCACGCGCTTGCAGCTCTCGATCGTGGCCAGCGGCCATCCCGAACACCTCGTCGTCGGCCGCGCGCCGCAGCGCACGCTCGAGGAGGCCGCCGAGCTGCTCGACCGCACGCTGGACCTGCTGGACAAGTCCGTGCCGCTCGTCGCGCCGCGGCCCGCGCGCACCGTGGTCGCGGTGATCTTCGACGAGCAGGGCGCCCGCAGCGAGGCCTGGACCGGCGTGCTCGACGACCTGGTCGAGCGCCAGATCCTGTTCGCCGAGACGGCCGACGCGCTGCGCCAATCCCCCGCGGGGCTCACGCGCCGCCAGGCGCCGCTGTTCCTCCAGCCCGCCTGGGACATCGCCGGCGAGGGCGAGTACCGCTTCGAGAACGAGCTGGTGGGCAAGTTCACGCAGTGCCTCGTGACCGCGCGCGTCGGCGAGCTGCCCCCGACCGTGCTGTGGGGCCTCGACTACCTGGCCGAGGAGCACTTCTTCCAGTCGATCTACCAGTTCGACACGACCGGCTTCGTGTACACCGCCGACCACTTCGACTGGCCTGTCCGCACGAAGCAGTTCCTCGAGAAGAAGCCCTCGAAGAAGGAGTCGCTTGCGGCCTTCGCCGCAGACGAAGGGGCCGCGGGCAAGCCCGTCAAGCCCCAGATGGTCACGTGGGCCGCGCTGGCCTTCTTGCACGCCGAGCGCCCCGAGGCGCTGGCGGCTCTCCTGTCCGGGCTGTCGGCCGTGCAGACCGACGCCGACCCGCGCCAGCGCGCCGCCGCGTGGCGTGGCGACCGCGACCGGACGCTCGCCGTGCTGGCCCACGGCTTGCAGGACCTGGAGTTCAGGCAGCTGGCCGACTGGCTCGACCGCGACTGACCGGTCGGCGACCACCCCTTGACCGAATTGCGCGATGCGGCCTAGGGTGGCCGCCTCCGGTCCGCCGCGCTGCCGGCCTCGTGAGCCCCGCCCGACCTTCCCGCCAAGGAACCGTCATGCCGCGAGTCGCAACCTGCAAGGACTGTGGCACCCGGTTCAAGGTCCCGGATGCCGTGACGGTGAGCGCCGCCAAGTGCGCCAAGTGCGGTGGCACGGTGGTCATCCCGCCGGCCGAGGCGGTGGGCGCCGTGCCCGCGGCCGCCGCGCCGTTCCAGCGGACCACGCCGGCGCCGGCGGCCACCGCGACCGTGGCTCCCGAACCCGTGGCCACGGCACCCGTTGCGACGCCACCGTCGGCGCCGGCCCCGGACGCGCCCGCACGCCCGCGCCGCACGCCGACGTCCGCGCGTGGGGCACGCAGCGCGCGCGGCAGCAGCGTGACGACCGAATCCGGGGGCACGCCGGGGCGCACGCGCGGTCGCGCCCGCGCCGGTGCAGCGCGCGACGCCGCCGACGCCAAGCCGAAGAAGACGTCGCCCGTGCTCTACGTGATCCTGGGCGTCCTGGTGCTCGCCACCGCCATCACGGGCTACCTGGTCTTCACGGCCTCCGACGAGACGGAGACGACACCGCCCGCGGGCAGCGAGGCGATCCCGCCAGGCGAGTCCGCGCAGGGGAGCGACGCGGCGCCGCCGGCCGACGAGCAAGCGCCCGCCGACGAGCAGGCGCCCGGTGACGACCAGTCGCCCGCCGATGAGACCCCGCCTGCGGAGGGCGAAGCGGGCCCGAAGTGACCGGGCGGATCAGGCGCCCGGGCGCTGAGGCAGTCCGCTCTTGGGCATGCCGCCCGTGACCGGCTCGATCTTGACGCCGCGGCTGCTCAGGTAGGCGACCGCCCGCTCGATCTCCGGCTCGGCGCCCTGGAGCTCGAGGTACACGAGGCCGATCTCGTCGCTGATCGTGGCGCCGCGGATGTTGGGGATGACCCGGAAGTCGCGCCCGAGATTGTAGAGCAGCGGCTCGCGGATCATGTCCTTGGGAAACGTGCAGTGGACGAGCCGGGTGGACGTCATGGGCCTTGCTGTCCCGTTGGCGCGCGACGCTGCGGGCGGCTGACCCGTGCTTCCCGTGCGCCGGGGCGAGGGGGCGCATCCTAGCGGCGAGCCCGGGCGGATGCCACCGGCCCGACCCGCTCACGACGACGTCTGCGCGGATCGCGCGGAGCGGTGAGCGCCGTCGCCGCGGCTGCCCGCGCGGCGACGGCGCTCCCCTCGCTTCACTGGGCGAGTTCCAGCAAGACCGGATTGCCTCCCTGCGCCGGACCACCGGCTGGCGGAGCGACCACCTGCACGACGACGTCGGTGGCGGCCAGTCCCGCCGGCAGGCTCGCGACGAGGCTGCCCGCGCCCGCGGCGTCGGGCACGATCACGAGTGCCGACGCCTGGCTCCAGGCCACGGCCAGCAGCGCATCCTGCTGCAGAACGAAGGCGCCCCAGCCATCGAGCACCGGCTTGGTCGAGCCGACTCCCAGCGCGACGAGGACGATGTGCGGCACGCCCGGCGCGGCGTCCTGCAGGAACACGGTGACGCTGCCACCCGCTGGCGGGTTGGATGCCGAGACCGTGGTCGCGGGGAAGCGCGAAGCGGCCACCGACAGCGCGTCGATCTCGGGCGCCGTCGTGAAGCCGAAGTCGGCTTCCGCGTGTCCCTCCACGAGGCTGCCGCCGCCCGCCGTGCTGAAGACCGAGGCGTCGTTGGCCGTCGGGCTCTGCACGGCGAACAGCACCTCGCCCGTGGCCGCGTCGCGCGCCAGCGCCGTGGTGTCGGTGGTGGAAACCGTCGTCGAGGAGGCCAGCGCCAGCGTGACCATGGCGCTCACCTGCGTCTCGGTGAACAGCACCTCCGCCGCGGTCGCGCCGGCCGGCCAGCGCAGGATGTCGCCGTCGCCGATGGTGCCCGCCGTGGCCCCCGACAGGAAGGAGGAGGCTTCGTTGTCGCCGAACGAGAACAGCAGCGCGCCGTCGTCATCGATCTGCAGCGCATCGAGGTCCACGTTGCCGTCCGTGGCGCCCGTGGCCGCGATGAACTCGGCCTCCGCCCGCCAGACAGTGAAGGCGCCCCCACTGCCACGGATCACGTCGCCGTCCTTGAAGCCGGCCTCGTCGGTGGACAGGGAGAGGTAGAGGCCCTGGTCGGCCGTCGCGCCTCCCGCGTCGTGCACCGCGTCGACGTCCGTGAACAGCGGCCAGGTGCCGGTGCCGCCGTCGCCCGCCAGCACCTGCAGCGTCTCGGACGGCCACGCCACGTGGGCCACCGCGCCCGGCGACTGCAGCACCAGGTCCTGGTCGCGCACCGCGCCGCTGGGCAGCGCGTCGTCGCCCGAGAGCGACACGAGCACGTCGTAGCCCTGCGCGGCGCCGAGAGGCGCGGCGAGGGCCAGCGCCAGCAGCGTGCGCATGGACCGGCGCGTTCGCGCCCCGGGTCGCGGCGGCGCGCCGCCCGGCGGTGCATCGCCCTTGCCGCTCTTGCCTCCCTTGCCGCCCTTGCCCTGCCTGACGATGAGCATCGCAACCTCCACGAAGAACCGGGGGCGCGGCGCCCGGCGGAGCCCTCCGCCGGCGGCGACGCCGCGCGACAGGAGGCCAGTCGGGCGGCGGCGGCGCGTGTTACGCGCCCGGTTCCAGGCGGAAGGGCAGCACGTCGGCCAGCGAGTGGCCGCCGGTGAGGGCGAGGTGCAGGCGGTCGACGCCCAGCGCCATGCCCACGCAGTCCGGCAGTCCGGGCGCGGTGAGATCGGCCAGCAGGCCTTCGTCCCAGGGCGGCGCCGGGTCGTCGCGGCGCGCCGACTCCTTTCTCCAGCGACGGCGGTGCTCGGCGGCATCGGCCAGCTCCACGTAGCCGTTGGCCAGCTCGAGGCCCGCGAGGTAGGCCTCCACGCGCAGGGCCACGCGCGGGTCCTCGGGCGCAAGCCGCGCGAGCGCGGCGCCGAAGGCCGGCCAGTCGCGCAGGAAGAGCAGGCCGGGCTGGCGCGACAGGGCCGGCTCGACGAGCGTCACGAAGGCCCGGCCGAAGGCGGTGGGCGCGTCATCGGCCGGCTGGCTGCCCTCGACGCCCGCACGCCGGGCCGCGGCGCTGAAGGCGGGCGCGTCGCCGTCGAGCAGCGGCTGCAGGTCGAGGCCTGCGAGCTCGGCGAAGGCCTGCCCGACGGTCATGGCCCGCGGCGCCGCGGGTGCCGGCACACCCAGCGCGGCGGCGGCCGCCGCGACGATCCCGCGCACGTCCTCCACCAGGTCCTCGAGGCGCGTACCGGGCCGGTACCACTCCAGCATGGTGAACTGCGGCTGATGGAGCGCGGACAGCTCGTCGCGCCCGCCGCGAAAGGCGAACCCGAGGGCGTAGACGCGCGGCACGCCGGCGCAGACGAGGCGCTTGAGCGCCAGCTCGGGCGAGGTCTGCAGGAACAGCGGGCCGGGCAGGCCCTCGAGCGTGACTCGCGGCGCGCGCAGGTGCGGCTCCTGGCCAGCGTGCGGCGCGAGGGGAGGCACGTCGGCCTCGAGGAAGCTGCGCGCGTCGAGGAAGGCGCGCAGCGCGGCCAGCAGCTTGGCGCGTCGCGCGACCAGCGCCGCGGCATCCGGGTGGCGCACGAGGCGCGCGCTCATGCCGGCGGCTGCGCCTTGCACAGGCGGTGCAGGCGCACGAGGCGCTCGGCGCGACTGTGGAGGTCGGGGCGCGCGGACAGGACCTTGCCGGCGAGGTGGATCTCCTCGAAGTCCATCTCGTTGAGGCCGCGCACGAGCGGCGTCGCGTCGCCGAGGAGGGCGACGGTGGCATCGTCGGCCGCATGCGACTGGCCGGGACTGTGCGCAAGCCATGCCATGACGAGCAGCCCGCCAAGGGACACGACCACGACGCCCGCGACGAGCGGCGGTAACAGCCAGTCACTCGTTACCCACGAATCATCCTGGATGGAGTCGCCATGCACGACCCGGTCGGGACGATCCGAGTCGCGAGCTGACAGGGTCATCACCCACATGTCGTGCATCCCCGCCAGGAACAGCAGTGCGACGCAGGCCCAATTGATCAGCGCAATCCGACGCCTTTCACGCCGGATGCCGCGCTGGCGCAGCACTTCATCGATGAGTAGTGCGCATGCATCCGCTGGCGCGCAGCGGTCGATCACCCGCTCGCTCACCAGCAGCTCGCCGTCACCCCAACGAAACCACCACCCACGTCGCCGATCGTGCGGCACGACGCGCGCGATGAGTCCCGGCAGCCCGACGCGCGCTGCGGCCAGCTCCAAGGGTCTCAGGTCAGCGGACACCAGTGGGATCCACACCTCGTGTCGTGATGGAGTGATCCCGCTGACACCGGCTCACGACGACAGCTCCGGTTCAGGAGACTTCCAAGACCGGACCATTCCGATCTGTCCTGAGAGCAGCCGAGCGTCCATCGGAATTCGCTTTTCCGGTGGGTTTCCTCGATGCAACACCTCGTTGGGCGACTCGTTCATGATCCACGGTCCAAATCGCTCGTCGACTGATTGCTCGATGTCTCGCAACAGTGTCGATGCGCACACGAGGAATGCTGTCCTGCCCTTGAGGGACCGCGAGCACAAGTGTTCCCAAGGAGCGTCCTGCGCAACCCCGAGGATCAGTGGCAGGTCGGAATCGCCGTCGACTACGACAAGCTGAGGCCAGCTCTTGTGTACCGGGCCGTGTCGAAAGCATTCCCAGAAGAGTTCGGCGACCAGACCGTATCGCTCATTCGTCGGCGACATGAAGCGTCGCATGAATGGGACCGCACTGTCCTGCTTGCCGGTGTAGACGAAGTTCAGGTACTCAAGCGCCATGCAGCACCCAGCGACGAGCAAGTAATTAGCTCCGCCCAACACACGGCCGTCCGCTTGCCTTCCGTCGGCCTTCCGCTGCATAGCGACACCAAGTCGAAGCGTCCGCAAGTCGCCAAGAACAGAACCATCGATCCACCTCAGGAGATCCTCGCGAGACTGGATTGGCCCAGGCACTCAATGCTCCCGACTCACGGGTAGATCCTATACAGCATGCGCGGGAACGGGATGCACTCGCGGATGTGGTGGTTTCCCGTGAGCCACGCGACCGTGCGCTCCACGCCCATGCCGAAGCCGCCGTGCGGCACCGAGCCGTAGCGGCGCAGGTCGAGGTACCACTCGTAGGCGGCCTTGGGCAGCTGGTGCTTCTCGATCTGCTCCTCGAGGTACTGCAGGCTGTCCGCGCGCTCGCTGCCGCCGATGATCTCGCCGTAGCCCTCGGGCGCGAGCACGTCCACGCACAGCGCGACACGGTCGTCCTGCGGGTCGCGCTTCATGTAGAAGGCCTTCACCTGCGCCGGGAAGCGGTGCACGAGGACGGGCTTGTCGAAGTCCTTCGTCAGCGCCTCCTCGTCGGGCGCGCCGAAGTCGCCGCCCCACTCGAAGGCGTGACCGGCCTTGTTCATGCGCGCGACGGCGTCGGTGTAGCTGATGCGCGGGAAGGGCTTGCGGATGGCCTCCAGCTTGCTCACGTCGCGCTCGAGAACGGCGAGGTCCGGCCGGCAGTCGCGCAGCACGTCCTGCACGATGGTCTCGAGGTAGTCCTCGGCCAGGTCCATCACGTCGTCGAGCGTGGCCCAGGCCACCTCGGGCTCCACCATCCAGAACTCGGTCAGGTGCCGGCGCGTCTTGGACTTCTCGGCGCGGAACGTGGGCCCGAAGACGTAGATCTTCCCCAGCGCCATCGCAGCCGCCTCGCCGTAGAGCTGGCCGCTCTGCGTGAGGTAGGCCTTGTCGCCGAAGTAGTCCACCTCGAACAGCGTGCTCGTGCCCTCGCAGGCGTTGGGCGTGAAGATGGGCGCGTCGACGCACACGAAGTCGTGGCTGTCGAAGTAGTCGCGGATGGACTTGATGATGCGGGCACGGATGCGCAGCGTGGCGGCCTGCCTGGGCGACCGCAGCCAGAGGTGGCGGTGCTCCATGAGGAAGCCGGGGCCGTGCTCCTTGGCGCCGATCGGGAAGGGCTGCGCCTCGGCGACGACGTGCACGCCGGTGACCTGCAGCTCGTAGCCGCCGGGGCTGCGCGGGTCGGCCGCCACCTTGCCGTCCACCTCGAGCGAGGACTCCACGGGCAGCGCGTCGAGGTGCTTGAAGACCTCGTCGGGCACGACGCCCTTGGGCAGGACGCACTGCACGGTGCCGCTGCCGTCGCGCACCTGCAGGAACTGCAGCTTGCCGGACGAGCGGCGGTTGGCCAGCCAGCCCTGCACCCGGACGGTCTGCCCGACGTGCTCGGACAGCCGCCGCACGCGCGCGACCGGCACCGGACTGCTGCTCATGGCGGACACCTCCTGCGCCCGGCCGGCGGCCGCGGCGAGCGGCGCATGATCCGACACGGCGTGCTTCTCGTTCAAGCGCGGCGCGCCGAACCCGCACGTCTCACGAGGTTCGTCGCGAGGCCGCGCCAAGTCGGAGCCGCGCAAGGCATCGCGGCGCGATCGACCGGAGGCGCCTCGTGAGGCCGGTGAGCAACGATCGCGCCACGATAGCGAAGCCCGGCCCGACCTGCCGCGGCCGCAGCAGAAGCTCGGAGACGTGAGGGTTACACTCGCACGGAATGCGCGCCGCGCTGCAACACTTCCGCAGCTTCCCGGCGCCGGCGCGCGCCTTCCTCGCGGGCGCCGGGCTGCTGGAGGTCGGGCACGCCTTCCTCTGGGCGCTCCAGAACCTCTACGTGCTGGCCCTGCCCGGGTGCACCGTCGCCGATGCCGGGCTGGTGAATGCCGCGTCCGCCTGCGGCGTCGTCGCGGCCACCATCCCTTCGGCCTGGGCCTACGAGCACCTGGGGCCGCGGCGCAGCCTGTCGCTGGCCTGCGTCGTGAATGCGGTGGCCATCGCGTGCCTCGCGCTGTCCACGTCACTGCCCGCGCTGCTGCTCTGGGCTGCGGTCTCGGGGGCCGGGTACACGCTGCACACCGTGGTCGCCGCGCCGTTCCTCATCTCGGTGGCCGGGCCGCACGAGCGCACGGCGCTCTACCAGGCCGAGTTCGCGGTGCACACGCTGGTGCAGACCGCCGGCCTGCTGGTCTCGTGCGCGCTGGCCGGCCTGCTCGAGGGCGGTGCGTCCGCGGTCACGGCCCTGCGCGCCACGCTGCTCTTCGGCGCCGGGGTGAGCCTGCTGGCGCTCTTCTGCTACGGGCGCGTGCCGGCGCGCGTCGCCGCCGCCGGCACGCAGACGGCGCGCTCGGTGCGCGAGCTGCTGGCCATCCTGCGTCCCGACCACTGGCACCTGTGGGTGCGCGTCTCGATCCCGTACCTGCTCATCGGCATCGGCGCGGGGCTGTCCATCCCGTTCATCAACGTGTACTTCACGGAGCGCTTCACGCTCGGCAAGCCGGTGCTCGGCCTCGTGATGGCCGCCGCAAGCCTCACCATGACGCTCGGCGCGCTGGGCACCACGCGCCTCGTGCCGCGCGTGGGACTGGTGCGAGCCACCATCCTCACGCAGGCGCTGTCCATCCCCTTCTTCCTCGTGCTGGCGCTGGCCACGTCGCTGCCGCTGGCGATCGCGGCCTACGTGCTGCGCTCGGCGCTCATGAACCTGGCCACGCCGCTGTGGCGCAACCTGGTTATGGAGGTCACGCCGGTGGCCTGGCGCGCGGCGGCCAATGCCTCGTCCATGCTGTGCTGGAACCTCGGGTGGGCCGTGTCCAACCACTACGGCGGCGTGCTCATCGACGCCTCGGGCGGCTGGCTGGGCGCCGGCCTCGACGGCTTCGCGCTCCCGATGCTGCTCACCATCGGCATCTACCTGCTGGCCATCGCCCTCGAGGCGCGGCTGTTCTGGCGGCACCGCGGGCTCGGCCTGGCCGCCGGACCGGCGCCTCTGCTGCGGCCGACCACCGCGCGTGAGCCGCAGCCGGCCGAGAACCTGGCCGGCGCGCCGGCCGACGCCGGCGACCCGGCGCTCAGGGCGTGAGGCCCTTGGCCTCGAGCACCGACCGGACCCTCCCGGCGGCCGGGCTGTCGGGCGACAGCTCCAGCAGCAGCCGGCCGAAGCGCAGCTGGCGCTCCGGCGTGCCCATTGGACCGAGATCCTGCAGGAAGACCAGCGCGGCCGCGGCCTCGGCGCGATGGTTGCCGGCCACCGTGGCGTCCTCGAGCGCCGTGTTGGCCGCGCGCCAGTCGTCCAGGGACGCGATCTCGCGGTAGCGCGCCATGAGGCCGGCTCCGCGCACCCAGGAGAGGTCGGCGTGCAGGTCGGGCGGCAGATCGTCGACCGCGAGGCCCGCACCGGCCTGCGCGATGGCCTCGCTGCGCTGCTCGAGATGCATGTGGGCCAGGCCCGCCACGAGCGAGAGCCGCGGGTCGGGTCCGTGCTCGGCCAGCGCGGCCTTCGCGACGCGCAGCGCCCGGGCCGGGTCCGTCGCCAAGGCCGCCTGCGCCTCGTCGGCCGCCGTGTTCCGCGCCGCCTCGGACGCGTCTCCGCAACCGGCCAGCATCACGAGCAGCAGCACGAGCCAGCGCAGCATGCGGGACCTCGAGGGAGGACGACCATCCTTCCATCCCGCCCCCGTGCGGGCAAAGCCGGCCGCAGCCTCCGGGCTAGTACGATGGCCCCATGCCGCGCACGTTCCTCATCGACGGCTCCGCCCTCGCATACCGGTGCTTCTTCGCCAAGGGCCCGGGGCCGGCCTTCGCCTATGCCGGCTCGCTGCTCTCCCTGGTCGAGCGCGGCCGCCCGGACTACGGGCTCGTGGTCATGGACACGCCCCATCCCACCTTCCGGCACGAGAAGTTCGCGGAGTACAAGGCCACGCGCGAGAAGACGCCGCAGGAGCTGATCGACCAGCTGCCGGTCTTCGAGCGCATCGCGAAGTCGCTGGGCTTCCCGGTGTACGCGCTGCCGGGCTGGGAGGCGGACGACGTGATCGGGACGCTGGCCCTGCGCGCGCGCGAGGCGGGCCACGAGGTCTTCCTGGTCACGGGCGACAAGGACTTCCTGCAGGTGGTGGGCGAGGGCATCACCATCTGGAATCCCGGCAACGGCGGCGCCGACCCGACCCTGCTGGGCGTGCCGGCCGTGCGCGAGCGCTTCCACTGCCGGCCCGACCAGGTCATCGAGGTGCTGGCGCTCATGGGCGACAGCTCCGACAACATCCCCGGCGTGCGCAACGTGGGCGAGAAGACGGCGCTCAAGCTCATCGAGCAGTACCAGGGACTGGACGACATCTACGCGCACATCGACGAGATCAAGCCGCCCGGCCTGCAGGAGCGGCTGCGGCTGGGCCGCGACATGGCCTACCTCTCGCGCGACCTCGCCACCATCCGCACGGCCGCGCCGGTGGAGCTGGGCCTGGACGCGCTGCGCTACCAGGGCCCCGACCGCGGCGCGACGCGCGCGCTGTTCGTGGAGCTGGACTTCCCGTCCCTGGTCGAGCGCCTGGGCGCGGCACCGGCGCAGCAGGACGAGCACGCCTGGCACGTGGTGACCACGCGCGAGGAGTACGACGCCTTCCTTGCCGAGCTGCGCGCGGCGCGCGAGCTGGTCGTGGACACCGAGACCACCAGCATCGTCCCGCTCGAGGCCGAGCTGGTCGGCCTGTCCTTCGCCTTCCGGCCGCGCGAGGCGTGGTACCTGCCGGCCAACCTGGCCACACCCATCTTCGGCCCGGGCGAGCGCGGCCTGAACGCGCGCGAGCGCGCCCTCTCCGGCGGCGACATGTTCGCGGGCGGCGACGCAGCCCAGCGGCGCTCGATCGGGACGGGCACGCCCGAGGATCCGCTGCGCCCGCCGCCCGGCAGCGACCTCGAGCGCTTCCTGCAGGACATCAAGCTCGCGCTCGAGGATCCGCGCATCGCGGTGGCAGGCCAGAATGCCAAGTACGACCTGCACGTGCTCGGCCGCTACGGCGTGCGCCCGGCCCGCGTGGCCTTCGACACGATGCTGGCCAGCTTCTGCCTCGACAGCCACCAGAGCCAGCACGGGCTGGACTTCCTGGCGCTCAAGCACCTGGGCCTGACCAAGATCCCGACCACCGACCTGATCGGCAAGGGCAAGGCACAGATCTGCATGTGGGACGCGCCGCCCCAGCGCTGCGGCGAGTATGCCTGCGAGGACGCGGACGTCACCTTCCGGCTGTGGCGGCAGTTCGCGGAGAAGCTCGCCGACGACCCGGTGCTGCCGGTCTTCCGCGACATCGAGATGCCGCTCCTCTCCGTGCTGGTGGACATGGAGCGCGCCGGCGTCGCCATCGACGTGGCACACCTGCGCCAGCTCTCCGCCGAGATGGGCGAGCGCCTGGCCGAGCTGACGCGGCGTATCCACGAGCTCTCGGGCGAGCCCTTCAACATCGGCAGCCCCAAGCAGCTGGGCGAGGTGCTGTTCGAGAAGCTCAAGGTGCATGAGCAGCTGGGGGTCAAGCGCATCCGGCGCACCAAGACCGGCTGGAGCACGGACGCCGAGGTGCTCGAGAGCCTGGCCGAGCACGAGCTCATCGCCCTCATCCTCGAGCACCGACAGGTGACCAAGCTCAAGGGCACCTACGTGGACAGCCTGCCCGAGCTGGTGCATCCGGCCACCGGGCGCATCCACACCTCTTACAACCAGGCGGGGGCGGTGACCGGGCGGCTGTCGTCCTCGGACCCCAACCTGCAGAACATCCCGGTGCGCACCGAGCTGGGGCGGCGCATCCGGCAGGCCTTCGTGGCGCCGCCGGGCCGGCTCCTGCTGGCAGCCGACTACAGCCAGATCGAGCTGCGGCTCATGGCGCACATCAGCGGCGACGCGGCCCTGCAGGCCGCCTTCCGCGAGGGCGACGACGTGCACCGCCGCACGGCCGCGCTGGTCTTCGGCGTCGCCCCGGACGGCGTCACGCCCGACATGCGCGCGCAGGCCAAGACCATCAACTTCGGCATCATCTATGGCATGGGCGCCCCGCGCCTCGCGCGCCAGACCGGGCT
>Ga0209382_10002461_pt1 | contig 26974 bp, 23 predicted proteins | sample SoiMetdeltSBSDD5_FD_187599 | JGI IMG/M metagenome (GOLD analysis project Ga0209382, IMG submission 187599) | Bulk soil microbial communities from a Populus tree surrounding site in Tennessee, USA - Soil MetaG P. deltoides SBSDD5 (SPAdes) (version 2) | ecosystem: Environmental > Terrestrial >... | reverse complement strand
CGATGAGCACGATGTGGGTGAGTGCGGGCACCGATCCGGCGTCCATCTTGGCGGCCTGGGTCGGGTTCTCTGCGATGAGCACCTTGGAACCGGAGTCCGAGACGATGAAGCACGCGTCCTCGGGCTCGGTCGTGGGATAGACAGTCGTCGTGGCGGCGCCCGCGCACATCACGCCCAGGTCGGCCACGATCCAGTCGAGGCGCGTGTTGGCGAGGATCGCGACGCGGTCCTCCCGGCCGATGCCCAGGGTGGACAGGCCGGCCGCAATCGCCTTGGCCCGCTCACCGATCTCGGACCAGGTGTGCCACACCGGTGCGTCGTGCGGCCCGGGACCGCCGAAGGCTTTGGCGTCGGGCGTCGCGTTGACGCGCCGCAGGAACATTTCCGGAATCGACCGGTAAGGAATTTCAAGGGTCATCAGGAGGTCGCCCACTTCGAATCAGTCAGAACGTGACGGGAAACACGTTAATGCAGTGTTACCGAAGAGTACTTGGACGGCAAGCGCCGGGTGGCAGCCGACGCTGGCCGTTCGGAGTAGCTGGACCGCGTCGTATAGACGATCCTTGGTAGCCGTTCGTGTGTGAGCAGTCGCACAGTCGAAACTGGGTCGCAGAGAGTGGCCCGTTTCGGTAAGGATAGGTAGCCGAGCTAATTACTTACTGGCGATGGGGGCGGACTCGCGTGGCGGACGATGCTGACAAACCTCAGATCACAGGACGAGACGTCTTGGCGCGAGGGGCGCGGGTCATGTGGCAGGCGATCACCGACGAGCCCCGCATCTTCACTCTCGCCTTGCTGGGCAGCTGCCTGTTCGGCGCGCTAGTCATCGGCCAGGCCAAGGTGGTCGGCTGGATCGTCGGCGACGTGCTCACCGGCGCGTTTCCCCCCACGCCACCGGAGCAGCGGCACGTGACCTTCGGCGCGATGGCTCTTGTCGCAGCCGTTCTTTTAGCGATGGGTACCGGGAGGGTCATCGGCATCTTCGGAAGGCGGCTGGGTTCCGGCTACATGATGTTCGCCCAGCAGGCGCGCTACCGCCGCCGGGTGACCCGCCGATACCTGGAGCTGCCGCTGTCCTGGCACCAGCGGCACGCCACCGGCACGCTGCTGTCCAACGCCAACGCCGACGTGGAGTCCGCGTGGTATCCGTTGGCGCCCTTGCCTTTCGCCGTCGGCACGGTGCTGATGCTCGTCGGCGCGCTCGGCACGCTTTTCCTCACCGACTGGGCGCTGGCGCTGGTGGGCCTCGGCGTCTTCCCGATGCTGTTCGCCGTCAACGTCTTCTTCTCCCGACGCATGGCGCCGCGCGTGACCCTAGCCCAGCAGAAGAGGGCGGAGGTGAGCGAGATCGCGCACGAGAGCTTCGACGGCGCGCTGGTGGTCAAGACGATGGGGCGGGAGCAAGGGGAGACCGAGCGGTTTGCCGTGCGCGCCAAGGAGTTGCGCGACGCGCTCATCCGCGTCGGCCGCCTGCGCGGCCTGTTCGACCCGCTGGTGGAGTCGCTGCCGTTCGCCGGCACGCTTCTCGCACTCGTCGTGGGGGCGGTGCGGCTCAAGCAGGGCGCGATCGGCCTCGACGAGCTGGTCTTCGTGACGTTCCTGTTCACGGTGCTGGCGTTTCCGGTGCGGGCGATCGGCTGGGTGCTCGGTGATCTGCCGCGCGCCGTCGCGGGCTGGGAGCGGGTGGAGAAGGTGCTCCAGGCCAAGGGCGAGATGGGCTACGGATCGTCCGGTTTGGACATTGAGCACGGCGCCGCCGAGCTGAGCTTCGAGGGCGTGGAGTTCTCCTACGAGCCGGGGCAGCCGGTGCTCGAGGACGTGAGCTTCACGATCCCGGCCGGGCGCACGGTCGCCCTCGTCGGCCCCACCGGTTCCGGCAAGTCAACCGTGGCGATGCTTGCCGCCCGCCTCGTCGATCCGTCCGCTGGGCGGATCCGGCTCGACGGCGTCGACTTGCGCGAGCTGACCGCCCCGGCATTGGCCAAAGCGGTGGCGCTGGTGCCGCAGATCGCCTTCGTCTTCGACGACTCGGTCGTGGCCAACGTCGCTCTCGACCGGCCCGAGGCCGGCGACCGGCAGATCTGGGAAGCGCTCGTCACGGCGCAGGCCGACGGCTTCGTGATGCGGTTGCCGGAAGGGATCGACAGTGTGCTCGGCGAGCGCGGCACGTCCCTGTCGGGCGGCCAGCGCCAGCGGATCACCCTGGCGCGTGCCCTGGCCGCGCGGCCACGTCTGCTCATCCTCGACGACGCCACAAGCGCGGTCGACCCGCGCATCGAAGCACGGATCCTCGGCTCGCTCCGGCAGGCGGCCGCGGCCACCTCGGTGCTCGTTGTCGCCTACAGGCGGGCCACCATCGCGCTCGCCGACGACGTGATCTACATGGAGCGCGGCAGGGTCGTCGCGCACGGGCCGCACGAGGAGCTGCTCGCCACGGTGGAGGGTTACCGCAACCTGGTGACCGCGTACGAGAAGGCCGACGCCGAGCGCGAGCGCGAGCACGCGTACGACGAGGAAGACGAACTCTCAGAGAGCGTGGTTTCCGCATGACCGCCGAGGCGATTCCCCAGCCCCAGTCCCGCTGGCGCACCATGCGGCGGGGCCTCGCGCTCTCGCCCGAGCTGCGAGTCGGGCTCGCGGGCACGCTCATGCTGGCGATCATCTCCATGGTGGGCCGCGCCATCGTGCCGGTCGCGGTGCAGCAAGGCATCGACAAGGGTCTGAGCGCGCCGGGCGGTCCCAACGTGGCGGCGGTGGGCGGGATCGTCGCGATCACGATCGGGATCCTTTGCGTGACAACGCTTTCTGGGTACCTGATGATCCGCCGCCTCTATACGGTGAGCGAGACGGCGCTGGCCAACATCCGGGTGCGCACGTTCCGCCACATCCACGACCTGTCCATGCTGCACCAGCAGTCCGAGCGGCGCGGTGCGCTCGTCTCCCGGGTCACCAGCGACGTTGACACCATCACCCACTTCATCCAGTGGGGCGGGGTCATCCTGTTGATCAGCAGCGGTCAGCTCGTCGTCACGACGGTCGTCATGTTCGTGTACTCGTGGCAGCTGACCCTGGTCGTGCTGGCCGCGTTCATCCCGGCCGTGGTCGTCATCAAGGTGTTCCAGAAGCGGCTCGCCTCCGTCTATGCCGAGGCGCGCAAGCGTGTGGGCGTGATGCTCGGCGCCATATCCGAGTCCGTGGTCGGCGCCCCGGTCATCCGCGCCTATGGCGTCGCCGGCCGCACGGCGCGCAAGCTCGACGAGACCATCGGGTCGGTCGAGAAGGCGCAGCGGAAGGGCCTTTTCACCAGCGTCATGAGCTTCTCCACGGGCGAGATCGCCGCGGCCTTGGCGCTTGCGGCCGCCGTCATCTTCGGCGCCCAGCTCGGCGTCGACGGCAACCTGAGCCTCGGCCAGCTCACCGCGTTCCTGTTCCTTGTCACCCTGTTCATCCAGCCGGTGCAGATCGCGACAGAGGTGCTCAACGAGGCGCAGAACGCCATCTCGGGCTGGCGACGGGTGCTCGACGTGCTCGACATCAAGCCCGACGTGGCCGACCCCGCCGCCAAGGGCGTCGACCTTCCGGCCGGGCCGCTGGACCTGAAGTTCGATCGGGTCAGCTTCCACTATCCCGTGGGCGGCGAGGACGAGCCGGGCAAGCTCGGGCCGCGCGTGCTCGACGACGTGCATCTGGAGATCCCGGCGAAGACGCGGGTGGCGGTAGTCGGGGAGACGGGCAGCGGCAAGACGACGTTCGCGAAGCTGCTGACGCGGCTGATGGATCCGGTGGAAGGGACAGTTCTGCTCTCGGGCGTGCCGTTGACGTCGGTGCGGTTCAGCTCCCTGCGGTCGCGCGTCGTACTGGTACCACAGGATGGGTTCTTGTTTGATGCCACGGTCGCTGAAAACGTTCGCTTCGCCAAGCCGGAGATGAGCGACGAGGATCTCGAGCTGGCCTTCACCGAACTCGGGTTGATCGACTGGGTGCAGGGGCTCAGTCACGGCCTCCAGACGCGGGTGGGCGAGCGCGGCGAGGCGCTCAGCGTCGGCGAGCGGCAGCTGGTCGCGCTGGTGCGGGCCTATGTGGCCGACCCGGATCTGCTGGTCCTGGACGAGGCGACGAGCGCGGTCGATCCGGCCACCGAGGTGCGCCTGCAACGCACCCTCGACGCCGTGACCCGGGGCCGCACGACGGTCGCGATCGCCCACCGCCTCTCCACCGCCCAGGCCGCAGACGAGGTGATCGTCGTCGACAAGGGCATGGTGGTGCAGCGCGGATCGCACGAGGTGCTGCTGCAGGACTCCGACTCCATCTACGCTCGTCTCTACGCAAGCTGGCTAGAGCAGACTAGGTAATCGGCCTCGAATCGCAGCGTGTACCAGCCGCCGCGAGCCGGAAGTGGCGGGAGGGCGGCCTCATAGGCGCCGCAAAGCATGGCGAGCAACGCCGGGATGACGTCGCCGTGGGTGCAGGCCACCACGCGACGGCCGGGGTGTTTGCGGGCTATCGCGGTCATGGCGCGAAAGGCTCGCCCAGCCGTCCACGCGCCGCCGACGGCTTGAGCGATGGGCTGAAACCCGCCCTCGGTCCACGCCCGTGGTTCGGCGAAACGCCTTGTCTCAAGCAGCTCGGGCATTTCGACGATGGGTCGGCCGAGCGCTTCGGCGAGCGGTTGGACCGTCTGCAGGCAGCGCAGCGCGGGACTCGAGTAGATCGCGTCGATGCCCGTGCCAAGCGCCGACGCCAAGGCCTGCGCCTGCTGATGACCGGTTTCGGTCAGCGGGCGCAGGTCGTGGTCGCCGGTCCAGCCCTGCGGGCTTGTCGACTCGCAGTGCGGGACCAGCTCGAGGATCATCGGTCTCGTTAGCGCGAGTAGAACTCTACGACCAGTTGCTCGTCGCAGATCACCGGGATCTCGGAGCGCTGCGGCTCGCGGATGAGCGTGAACCGCAGGTCGGCGAGCGAGACGTCGAGGTAGGGCGCGGTGACCGCGGGCGCGTTGGCGCCGGCGGCCGCGACCTGGAACGGCGTCAGCTCGCGGCTGCGCTCCCGCACGGAGACGGTCTGGTATGGCTTCACCCGGTAGGAAGGAATGTCGACCTTCCGCCCGTCAACGGTGAGGTGGCCATGCGAGACCATCTGGCGTGCCTGATAGATCGTTCGGGCGATGCCTGAGCGCAGCACGAGCGCGTCGAGGCGGCACTCCAGCTCGATGAGCAGGCGCTCGCCCGACTTGCCCGCGTGGCGCTGGGCACCTTCGAAAACCCGGCGCAGCTGGGCCTCGCCGATGTTGTATTGGTGGCGTAGCCGCTGCTTCTCGCGCAGCCGCACCGAGTAGTCCGACGGCTTCCTCCGCGACCGGCCGTGCACGCCGGGCGGGAAGGGCCGGCGTTCGAAGTACTTCACGCTCTTGGGCGTGAGCGGTATGCCAAGCGCCCGTGAGAGCTTGGCCTTCGGCCGGGACGGGTTCACCTATCTTCCTCCTTGTTGTAGGTTAGGTCAGCCTTACTAAGGATACCCTAAGTGCAGGAGGCGAGCTGTGGAATCCGCGCAATTGGCCCGTGACCTGGCCTCGAACGCGAAAGACGTTGAGGTGCGCGTCGTGTGGAACCCGAGCCCGTTCCGCGTGCGGCACGCGATCGGCGCGCACAGGCGGCCGCTGCTGCTGTGCCGCGCGGGTGGCGCCCTCGACAAGGCCTTGACCAGCAACGACGACGGGCCAATCAAAGAGATCGATGTCGACAACTACGCGGCGGCACTGAGCGAGCCGGTGATGTAGCGCTGGACGTTGGGGCCGACCGCATGGACGAGATCTTCGACAGGCAACGATGCTATGGGTTCGAGCTTGACGATGTACCGCATCATCGCCAGCCCCGCCAGCTGGCTGGCCACCAGCGACGCGCGCAGCGGCGCCTCGACCGGATCGAGCTTCAGCTCGGCGATCACCCGGCGCAGGATCTGCGTGCTGATGAACTCGCGCAGCAGCCGGGTGGTCCACTCGTTGCTCATCGCCGAGCGGATCAGCGCCGCGCCCGCAGCGCCCAGCGGCGAATCCCAGACCCCGACGAACATGCGGATCAGGTTCTCCCCGGCGTGCTCCTGGCCCTCAGCGACGATCTTGGGGATCATCGTGGCGGGATCGAAGGGGATCGACAACGATTGCCTGAAAAGCTCTTCCTTGGTACCGAAATAGTGATGGATCATCGCAGGATCCACGCCTGCTTCGGACGCGATCGCCCGCACCGTCGTGGCATCGAACCCTTTGTCGGCGAAGTGCCGGCGCGCGACCTCCAGGATGGACTCCCGGGTATCCGGGCTGCCGCGGCGCCGGCCGATGCGTTTCATCATCACTGCGACTTCACCATCACGGTGTGCGGCGCCTAAGCGTCCCGGCCGCTGCGATCAAAGCCACGATCACCGCCCCTGTCACGATTGCCAGATCGCGCAACATGGTACTCGTTGGATCAACATACTGGCCCACCTCCTGCAACGCTTCGACGGAGTAGGTCAGCGGCAGCACGTCGCTGATCGCCTGCAGCCAGCCCGCCATCTCGTCGCGCGCGACGAACAGTCCACAAAGGAGGATCTGCGGTAGCGCGACGACCGGCATGAACTGCACGGCCTGGAACTCGGTGCGGGCGAAGGCGCTGGCGAGCAGGCCCAGCGCGACGCCGAGCACGGCGTTGGCCGCGGCGATCAGGATGACCCACCCCGGGCTGCCCGCGGTGTCGAGCCCGAGGAACAGGTAGGCGACGCCGCTGACGATGCTGGCCTGGATCGTAGCGGCCACGCCAAACGCGATGCCGTAGCCAAAGAGCAGATCGGTCTTGCGCAGCGGCGTGGTGAGCAGCCTTTCGAGGGTGCCGTTGGTGCGCTCGCGCAGCATGGCGATGCTCGTGATCAGGAACATGACGATGAACGGGAAGATCCCGAGCATGGTGAGCGCGAGCCGGTCGAACAGCTGCTGCTGGTTGTCGAACATGAAGTAGAGCAGGGTCAGCAGCAGCGACGGCACGACGATCAGCAGCGCGACCGTGCGACGGTCGTGGCGCAGCTGGCGAAGGATGCGCGCGGTGGTGTGAATGAGGGTCACAGCGCCCCCTCCTGTCCGGCTCGGATCAGGTTGAGGAACGCCTGGTCGAGATCGTCCGTGCCCGCCCGCTGCTTGACCGCCGCCGGGGTGTCATCGGCGATCAGCTTGCCCTCGCGGATCAGCAGGAGGCGGTCGCAGCGGTTCGCCTCGTCCATGACGTGACTGGAGACCAGGAGCGTCGTGCCCGACTCGGCGAACGACCGGAATCGCTTCCACAGCTCGTCGCGCAGCACCGGGTCCTGCCCTACGGTCGGCTCGTCGAGCACGAGCACCTTGGGCTCGCTGACGATCGCGCAGGCGAGGGAGGCGCGGCTGTGCTGGCCGCCGGAGAGGTTGGCGATGAGCTGGCCGGCGTGGTCAGCGAGCCCGACATCGCGGATCGCGGCGTCGGCCGCCTTGGAGCTCAGGCCGTAGAGGGAGGCGAAGTAGCGGGTGTTCTCCCGGACTGTGAGGTCGGAGTAGACGCTCGGATCCTGCGTGAGGTAGCCGATCTCGTGGCGCAGGTCCTTGTGGCCGGCCGACTTGCCGAGCACGGTGACCCGCCCCGACTGGATGATCTGCACGCCGACGATCGCGCGCATCAGGGTCGTCTTGCCGCTACCCGAGGGGCCGAGCAGCCCGGTGATGCTGCCGGTGGGGACCGCGCAGCTGAACCTGTGCAGCACCCGGCGTTGCCCTCGCTTGACGTCGAGGTCTTTGACCTCGATCGCGATGTTGTCCATGAATTCAACGCTAGTTGAATTTAGCGGGTTGGGCAAGCGACTATGGTCTAACGCGTGAGCAGACTTGCCGTAATCAGTGGTGGAGGTACGGGAATCGGCGCCGCGATCGCCCGGAGCCTTCGAAAAGACGGCCTCGACGTGGCAGTGATCGGACGGCGGCTCGAACCGCTGGAGTCGATCGAGGGCGCCCAGGCGATCCAGGCCGATCTGCGCGACGCGGCGGCGCTGGAGGGCGTGAAGGAGGCACTGGGCGACCGGCCGGTGGACGTGCTCGTCAACAACGCCGGTGGCTACATTGGACGATCGACCGACGACATCGGCGCGATCGCCCGGCAGTGGCGGGACAACTTCGAGACCAACGTGATAACTGCCGTGCTGCTGACCGAGGCGCTGCTGCCACAGCTGCGCCGCCCCGGCGGCCGGGTCATCCTGTTCAGTTCCATTGCGGCGCAACGAGGTGGTGGCGGTCCCTACTCGGCCACCAAGGCGGCGCTGCACGGCTGGGTCATGGACCTGGCCGCACAGCTCGGGCCGGAAGGGATCACGGCCAACGTCATCGCGCCCGGATATATCGCCGACACCGAGTTCTTCGGCGACCGCATGACCCCCGAAGGCCACGCGTCGCGGGTCAACGCCACGCTCGTGGGGCGGGCGGGCGTGCCCGACGACATCGCCCAGACCGTGCGCTGGCTTGTCGGCCCGTCAAGTGGCTACGTCACCGGCCAGATCATCGGCGTCAACGGCGGCTCGGTGCTTGGACGGTAGAAGAAGCTGAAATGCCCCGGGCCATTGATGGTCCGGGGCATTTCAGGTCGTGGTCAGTCAGAGAGCGAGGACCCGCTCCAGGAAGTCCCGGTAACCGCGCATCGCGATCCGGAGAGCCTCGGTGTCGGGGTGCTCGTCCTCCTCGTGCGGGTCAAGGGAAACCTGCTCGGCCAGCAGCGCGTCGGCCAGAGCCTGAACGGCCTCGGCGATGAGCTCCTGCGCCTCGGCGAGCGCCGCCTCCGGCTCGTCGACGAAGTGGGCCTGGATGTCACGCCACGCCTCGCGGTAACGCTCGGCCACGTCCTGATCCCAGATGGCGATGGTGGTCTCCTCCACGTCACCCGGGCGCAGGTTGCCCTCGGTCGAGTACTCCTCGTCCTCGTACAGGTCCTCCGAGTCCACTACGTCCTCCTCTTCGGCGAGACCGGCGACGGCCTCGGGTTCGGCAACGGCCTCGGCAACGGCCTCGGGTTCGGCAACGGCCTCGGCAACGGCCTCGGGCTCGGGCTCGGCGACCGCCTCGGTGTCGTCCTCGGGCAGGGCATCCTCGAGGGAAGCGGCGCTCTCGATCTGCTCGCCGGCCTCGGCGAGTTCGGCCTGCGCCTCGACGAGGTCGGCCTGGGCCTCCTGGATGTCGGCCTGAGCCTCGGCGATGTCCTCGGCGGCGCTCGCCAGCTCGGCGGCGGCGTCGACCTCTGGGGCTGCTTCACCGTCCACTTCGGACTCGGCTTCGGCTTCTGGCGCGGCCTCCGCCTCGACGTCGGCCACGGCGTCCGCTTCGGCTTCGGCTTCGGCGTCGGCTTCGAAGGCGGTCTCGGTGTCGGCCAGAGCGTCGGCGGGTGCTTCGGGCTCGGCGTCGGCTTCGGGCTCGGCGTCGGCGTCGGTCTCGGCGTCGACTTCCGCGTCGGCTTCGGCGTCGGCTTCGGCGTCGGCCTCGGCATCGAGAGCCGTTTCGGCGTCGGCGTCGATGTCGGCCACACCGTCAGCGGGCGCTTCGGACTCGGCAACTGCAACGGATTCGGCGACAGCGTCGGCGGGTGCTTCGGTGTCGGCGATTACGTCGCTGGGCGTTTCGGTCTCGGCGACAACGTCGGCGGGTGCTTCGGTGCCGGTCTCGGCCACGACGTCAGCGTCCGCGTCGGCTTGGGCTTCCGGCGCGGTCTCGGTGCCAGCGGGCGCTTCAGTCTCGGCGACAACGTCGGCGTCGGTGTCGGTTGCGGCGTCCGCGTCGGCTTCGGCTTCGGGTGCCGTGTCGGTGTCGGCCACGACGTCAGCGTCAGCGTCCGCTTCGGCCTCCGGCGCGGTTTCGGTGTCGGTGTCGGCCACGACGTCAGCGTCAGCGTCCGCTTCGGCCTCCGGCGCGGTTTCGGTGTCGGTGTCGGCGACGACGTCAGCGGGCGCCTCGGTCTCGGCGACAGCGTCGGTGTCCGCTTCGGCTTCGGCTTCGGGGGCGGTGTCGGTGTCTGTGTCCGCTTCGGCGACAGCGTCGGTGTCCGCTTCGGCTTCGGGAGCGGTGTCGGTGTCGGCGTCGGTGGTGGCTTCGGCCACGACGTCCGTGTCGGTGTCGGTGTCTGTGTCCGCTTCGGCGACAGCGTCGGTGTCCGCTTCGGCTTCGGGGGCGGTGTCGGTGTCGGCGTCGGCCTCGGGCGCGTCTGTTTCCTCGGGCGCTGCGGCCAAATCGGTCTCGCTCGCCGGGGCGTTGCGCTGGCCGATGACTGGCATCTCGCTGGTCGCCTCAAGCAGCGAGACCTCCTGGGACGACGGCACTACGGGTGCAACGTTGGGCGGTGCAACGTAGGACGGAGGCGGCCCCGGGACTGGCGGGGCGGGGACGGGGTTGGGCGGGACGAAGTGGGGATGTGTCATAGCTCCTCAGCTCTCGCGAGAAAGTGGGGGGGTGACCGCAAGTGTGGAGTCTCGGCGGCGCGGCGGGGAAACCGCGGAACCGCCACGCGAAACCACACCGGCGAGCGTGACGACCGTCACGGTACATCCAGGGATCCACTTGCCGGTACCCACCTACGGCGAGTCTGTGAGGAAGAATCAGTCCTGTGTATCTTGATCCACAGATTGCCCGGCGGTTAAAAGTCGATCGCGACGGTCTCATCGCCGCCGTCGTGCGGCAATTTGACACTGGCGAGGTTCTGATGCTCGCGTGGATGAACGAGGAGGCGCTGCGGCGTACCCTCACCACCGGACGAGCGACATACTGGTCACGCAGCCGTGGCGAGCTGTGGGTCAAGGGCGAGACCTCAGGGCATCATCAGCATGTCAAGTCGGTCGCTCTCGACTGTGACGGGGACGCCGTGCTGGTCAGTGTCGACCAGGTCGGCCCGGCCTGCCACACCGGCGAGAGGACATGCTTCTCTACCGAGCTTCCTGTGGAGGCAGCGACATGAGCACAGGCGTTGTCAGTCCCGACCTGTCGGCTTTCCGGCGGCTGGCCGCCTCCCGGCGGGTGGTGCCGGTGACGCGGCGGCTGCTGGCCGATGCCGAGACCCCGATCGGCGTGTATCGCAAGCTCGCCGGCGGACCGGGCACCTTCCTGCTGGAGTCCGCCGAGCAGGGCGCGGGCGCGGCGGGCAGTGCTTGGTCCCGCTATTCGTTTGTGGGGGTGCGCAGCGCCGCGACCCTGACCGAGAGGGACGGCAAGGCGCTTTGGCTCGGCACGCCACCGGAAGGGGTACCCACTGATGGTGATCCGATCGAAGTGCTGCGTGCGACCCTGTCGGCTTTGGAGAAGCCTTCCAGCGATGACGGGCTCCCTCCGCTCACGGGTGGCCTGGTCGGGTTTCTCGCCTATGACCTGATCCGGCGGTTCGAGAAGCTGCCCGAGCTGGCGCATGATGATCTTCACCTGCCGGAGCTGGGTCTCTTCCTCGCCACCGACATCGTGGTGCTGGATCACTATGCGGGGCAGGCGATTGTGGTCGCCAACGCGGTGCTGCCGGTCGACGCGACCGAGGCGCAGATCGCCGCCGCCTATCACCACGCGATCGGCCGGCTGGACGCGATGACCACCGCCCTTTCGCGCCCGACGCCGCCGATGGTCGCCACCATCGACACCCATCAGCCGTCCGAATTGGACTCCCGTACGCCCGAGGGGGAGTACCCGAAGGCGGTCGAGGCGGCCAAGGAGGCGATCCGGGCCGGGGAGTGCTTCCAGATCGTTCCCTCGCAACGCTTCGAGCGCTACACCAACGCCGGGCCGCTGGACATCTATCGTGTGCTGCGCGCCACCAACCCGAGCCCCTATATGTACCTGCTGCACTTCGACGGGTTCGACATCGTCGGGTCGTCGCCCGAGGCGCACCTGCGCATCACCATCGAGGAGGACGGCACCCGCCGGGCGCTGCTGCACCCGATCGCGGGCACGAGGCCGCGCGGGCAGACGCCGGAGGAGGACGCGGCGCTCGCCGCCGAGCTGATCTCCGACCCGAAGGAGCGGGCCGAGCATGTGATGCTTGTCGATCTGGGGCGTAACGATCTGGGACGGGTGTGCCGCACCGGCACCGTGGAGGTGCCCGAGTTCGCCACCATCGAGCGCTACAGCCACGTGATGCACATCGTCTCGACGGTCGTGGGGGAGCTGCGCGACGATTGCTCCGCTGTGGACGCCATCGCCGCGACGTTCCCGGCCGGGACCCTTTCGGGCGCACCGAAAGTCAGGGCTATGGAAATCATCGAAGAGCTCGAGCCGACCCGTCGCGGCCTTTACGGTGGCACCGTGGGCTACTTCGGTTTCGGGGGCGATCTGGACATGGCGATTGCGATCCGGACGGCGCTGCTGCGCGACGGCAAGGCTTTCGTGCAGGCGGGCGGCGGCGTTGTGGCGGATTCGGATCCGCTGCTGGAGGAGCAGGAGTCGCGCAACAAGGCGATGGCCGTGCTGGCGGCGATCGCGACGGCCGAGACGCTTCAGGCGGCGCGATGAACACCGCCAGGCGTTCCCGGCTGATCGCTCTCGCGCTCATCCTTGCCGGCGTCGGGCTGGTTTGGTTCAACGTGAGTGACGAAGTTCGCTCCGGTACCCGGGGGATCGCGCTGGTCGCTCTGGCCGCAGGCGGCGCGCTGCTGGCCACCAAGGGCCGTTTCCGCCGCGCGGTGGCGTTCGCCGTGGTGCTCGCCGGGCTCGGCCTGACCCTGGGCGGCGACTTCATGGCCATCGTGTCCGGGCTGTTCGTGATCGCTGGTGGCGTGGTCGCCGTCGTCACCTGCCCGACCTGGCCCGTGATGGGCATGCGGTTCGAGCGCCGGACCACCGCGGAGGATGTGGACCTGTGGGCCGCGCAGGATCGCGGCGAAGACCCCACAAGCATCCCGCCGCGTTGATCTCAGAGAGGCTCCGTGACGGCCCGGTGAGGATTCGCGCCGCAGTAGAGACGGGTGTGGCGGAGCTGTTCCCGGATCCTGACGTGGTCGGGGCGTGGACGCTGTTCATCAACGGCGTGGCCCAGTCGCACGTGGACCTCAACGATCCCCAGCTGATCGCATTCGACTACATCCGGCGCATCGCCGACATCATCGATACCCTTGCGCCCTCGGGAGCCCTTGAGGCGCTTCATCTTGGGGCAGGGGCGATGACGCTGCCGCGGTGCCTGGCGCGGATGCGGCCGGGCAGCCCGCAGACGGTGGTGGAGGTGGACGCCGATCTGCTGCGCCTGGTGATGGAGTACCTGCCGCTGGCCGGCGACGGCGAGGAGCTGATCGAGACGGTGGTGGGGGACGCCGCCGACGAGCTGGCGGCCAAGCGCGCGCACGAGTTCGACGTGATCGTGGCGGACGTGTTCGAGGGCGGCAAGGTGCCCGAGCAGGTTGGCACGATGGATTTCGCGCGGGCTGCGGCGCGTGCCCTCAAGCGCGGCGGCTGTTATGTGGCGAACATCATGGATGGGCCGCCGCTGGATTTCGCCCGCGCCCAGGCCGGCGTGCTGAAGAGGGTCTTCGCGGGGGTGGCGGTGGTGGCCGACGCCAGCGTCCTGCGCGGGCGCAGGCACGGCAACGTGCTTCTGGTGGCGGGCGGCGCCGAGGTCGGCTTCACCAAGCTCGCCCGAAGGATGGCCGCGGACCCGTTTGCCGTGCGGGTCGAGTACGGCGATCGCCTCGATCGATTCCTGAGTCGTTGACTTCGTCCGGGTTTGGACCAGCTTATGCCGGCTAGGGGCGTGCATTATGCACCAGGCGATTGGGTGAGGCACGCCATACCCCGCAGACCTTGCCTGACGTGTGGATGCCTAGCATCGGCGCATGGCACCCGGACACGAAAGCACCGGTAGCGGCGACGTGCTGGACGAGATCATCGCGGGCGTTCGTGAGGACGTGGAGGCGCGCCAGCGCCTGGTGTCCCTCGAGGAAGTCAAGAAGCTGGCTGGTGTGGCTGTCGCGCCCCGCGACGCCTACACGGCCCTTCGCCGCCCAGGCGTCGGCGTCATCGCGGAGGTGAAGCGTTCCTCGCCGTCCAAAGGCCAGCTTGCGGAGATCCCGGACCCGGCCGAGCTTGCGAGCGAGTACGCCGCGGGGGGCGCGCGCTGCGTCAGCGTCCTGACCGAGGGCCGATGGTTCGGCGGGTCGCTCGACGATCTGGCCGCGGTGCGGGCCCGCATCGACATTCCCGTACTGCGCAAGGATTTCATCGTCTCTGCCTACCAGGTTCACGAGGCGCGGGCGTGGGGTGCGGACCTGGTCCTGCTGATCGTCGCGGCCCTCGAGCAGAAGGTGCTCACGGGACTGCTGGACCGGATCGAGTCGCTGGGCATGACCGCGCTCGTCGAGGTGCACACAGAGGAGGAGGCGGACCGGGCCCTGGAGGCCGGCGCCCGCGTCATCGGGGTCAACGCCCGTGACCTGCGGACCCTGGAGGTCGATCGCTCCGCCTTCGAGCGGATCGCCCCGGGATTGCCCAACCACGTCATCAAGATCGCGGAGTCGGGGGTACGGGGCCCGCTCGACCTGATCCGCTACGCCTCGGCCGGCGCCGACGCCGTGCTCGTCGGCGAGGGCCTGGTCACCCAGAAAAGCCCGCGCGACGCCGTTGCCGAGCTGGTCAACGCCGGCAACCATCCAGCGACACCCCGACCGGCACGATAGGACCCGCACGATAGGACCCGCACGATAGGAGGGGCCATGCAACAGCCGGATGAGACCGGTCACTTTGGACCGTATGGCGGGCGCTTCGTGCCGGAGGCGCTGATCGCCGCCCTCGACGAGCTTGACGCGCACTACCGCAAGGCGATGGAGGATCCGGCCTTCACCGGAGAGCTCTCCCGGATGCTGCGCGACTATGCGGGTACCCCCTCAATGCTTTATGAAGCGACACGGCTCTCGGAGCATGCCGGGGCGCGCATCCTGCTCAAGCGGGAGGATCTCAACCACACCGGGGCGCACAAGGTGCGCAATGTGATTGGCCAAGCGCTGCTGACCAAGCGCATGGGCAAGCCGCGCGTGATCGCCGAGACCGGGGCGGGGCAGCACGGGGTGGCGGCGGCGACGGCCGCGGCCTACCTGGATCTGGAGTGCGTCGTCTACATGGGCGCGATCGACTGCAAGCGGCAGGAGCTCAACGTCGCCCGGATGAACATCCTCGGCGCCACCGTGGTGCCGGTGACCAACGGCTCCCAGACGCTCAAGGACGCGCTGAACGAGGCGCTGCGGGACTGGGTGACCAACGTGGAGAACACCCACTACCTGATCGGCACCTCAGCCGGGCCGCACCCGTTCCCCGCGATGGTGCGCGACTTCGTGCGCGGTATCGGGGTGGAGGCGCGCGAGCAGTGCCTGGACAAGACCGGGGCGCTGCCCGACGCGGTGGCGGCGTGCGTCGGCGGGGGTTCCAACGCCATCGGGATCTTCCATGCGTTCATCCCGGACGAGTCGGTGCGCCTGTTTGGTTTCGAGGCCGGGGGAGAGGGCGTGTCGACCGGCAAGACCGCGGCGAGCATCACCGCCGGCAGCGTCGGCGTGCTGCACGGGGCCAGGACCTACCTGCTGCAGGACGAGGATGGCCAGACCGTCGAGTCGCACTCCATCTCGGCGGGACTGGACTACCCCGCGGTCGGGCCGGAGCACTCGTGGCTGCACGACACCGGCCGTGCCATCTACCAGCCGGTCGATGACCGGGAGGCGATGGAGGCGTTCGGGTTGCTGTGCCGCACCGAGGGGATCATCCCGGCGATCGAGAGCGCACACGCCATCGCCGGTGCCCTGCGGGTGATTCCCGCCCTGACTAAAGAGCTGGGCCGGGAGCCGGTGGTCATCATCAACCTCAGCGGGCGCGGCGACAAGGACATGCACACTGCCATCGACTACTTTGGATTGTTCAAATGAGCGTTGCTTCGGCTTTCGCGAAGGGTCGCCCGGCGCTGGTCGGCTACCTGCCGGCGGGGTTCCCGTCGGTCAAGGACGGCATCACCGCCGTCCGCGCCATGATCGAGTCGGGCGTGGACCTCGTCGAGGTGGGCCTGCCCTACTCCGACCCGGTGATCGACGGTCCGGTGATCCAGCGCGCCACCGAGAAGGCGCTCGCCGGCGGGGTCCGCACCCGGGACGTGCTGCAAACCGTGGCAGCCGTTGCGGATGCGGGCGTGCCGGTGGTCATCATGACCTACTGGAACCCGGTGGACCGCTACGGCGTCAACGCCTTCGCCCGCGATCTGAAGGCGGCGGGCGGTTCTGGGCTGATCACCCCGGACCTGATCCCCGACGAGGCCGACGAGTGGCTTGCCGCCTCCGACGAGCACAAGCTCGACCGGATCTTCCTGGTCTCGCCCAGCTCCACCGACGAGCGGATCGCGATGACGGCCTCGGTCTGCCGGGGGTTCATCTACGCCACCGCCGTGATGGGGGTGACCGGCGCCCGGGAGCGGACCTCAAGCGCCGCACCGAAACTCGTCGCCCGCGTCAGGCAGGCCACCGACCTTCCGGTCGGGGTGGGGCTCGGGGTTCGTGACGCGTCGCAGGTGGCCGAGGTGGCCTCCTACGCCGACGCGGTCATCGTGGGCAGCGCGCTCGTCGCCGCGCTCGGCGACAAGGGCGAGCAGGGGGTACGGGATCTGACCGCCCACCTCGCCGCCGGCCTGGCGTCGTAGCGCAGGTTAACGGCGAGGGGCGCTCATCTGGCTGATGGTCGCGGCCGTCGGGGTCAGGTGGCGTTCGCGCTCTGGGACGAGCGCCGCAGGGCACGGGACCTGAAGAAGGGGTAGACCAGGACGATAAGTAACGACAGCAACGGGGCTTTGAAAAGCACATAATCCGCGATGGGTACCGCAACCGCCGCCAGATATTGCCAACCCGGCGCCGAGGGGAGTTTGCGCCGGGTCGACCACGGCGTGAGCTTCCATGGCTTCTCGATCGACACCCACGCCTGGAACGCGAGGGCGCTTACCATCAGCAGCGCCCCGACCGGGCTGGGCCACGTTTGCCCGTCGAGCCTCGGGCTCAGGATGAACACGCCGATGGAGAGCTGCGACACCGTGATGACGACCTTGGTGAGCACCCACCAGTACCGGAAGTAGCCCCACGGGGTGAGCGCGGCGAGCATGAACCCGGAGAACGCCGACGCCGTCCCCAGATGCTGCAGCAGCTGGTGGTCAAGCACCTGGGCCATGAGCACCCCGGCTCTGTCGTCTGTGGACCGTCCCCACAGCAGCAGGGTCGCCAGGCACAGCGCCAGGGTCATCCAGCCGATCGACGTCAGCGCGTGGAACCAGACCAGGATGTGGCGGTTGCTCACGCAGACATGCTTGCCGCCGCGCCACCCGGGTTGCATCCGAGAAATCCCCGATGAAACCCTGATTCCATGACCGCGAGGTGCCCGTGATCCCCGAGGATCTTTCCGACCGCTACCGCGACTGGCGCTGGGAGGTGGCCTACCACTTCAACCCAGGCCACCCCACCTACCGCCTGCACCGCGACGGTGTGCGGCTGTTCCTCAAGCTGCACCCGACAGGATCGAGCATCCCCGATGAGGCGGTGCGGCTGCGGTGGGCGGAGGAGTTCCTGCCGGTGCCCCGGCTGATCGAGTACGGCAGCGACGGCGACTACGACTGGCTGCTGACCGAGGGACTGCCCGGGGTCGATGCCACCCGCCTGACCGCCGACTCCCGGGCGCTCGTCATTGCTCTGGGGGAGGGCATGCGCGCCTTCCATGAGGCGGTGCCGGTGCGGGAGTGCCCGTTCGACTTCACGGTCGCGACCGCGCTCGACCACGTGCGGGGGCGCCTTGCGGCGGGACTGATCGACCCGGCCGCCGACTTCCACGCCGAACATGCGGGGTTGAGCGCGGCGTCGGCGGTGCAGCTGTTGGTCTCGACCGTGCCCACGGTCGAGGAACCGGTGGTCTGCCACGGCGACTACAGCTTTCCCAACGTGATGCTGGAGGGCGGGAAGGTCACCGGATATCTGGATCTTGGGTCGCTCGGGGTGACCGACCGCTGGGCCGACCTCGCGGCGTGCGCCTGGAGCTGTGATTTCAACCTCGGGCCGGGCCACAACGACCTGCTCTTCGAGGCGTACGGCACCCCCCTCGACCAAGATCGGCTCTCGTGGTACCGGTTGCTTTACGATCTTCGCTAGAGTTGGCCCCAAGGGCTGGTGTTTTCACCACGGGACGGTAGTGTTCGCACCCGTGATACTCGCGAGCATTCCCAGCCCGTCGACAGCCGTTTGGTACCTCGGCCCCATCCCGCTGCGGGCTTATGCGCTGTGCATCATTGCCGGCATCATCGTCGCCTGCATCGTCACCGATCGACGGATGCGCAGCCGGGGGGCGCCCCCCTGGACGGTCCTCGACATCGCGATGTGGGCGGTGCCCTTTGGCATCGTCGGAGCCCGGATCTATCACGTGCTCAGCTCGCCGGACAACTACTTCGGGCACGGCTGGGACGGCGTCATAAACGCCCTCAAGATTTGGGAGGGCGGCCTGGGGATCTGGGGCGGCGTCGCCGGTGGCGCGCTCGGCGCCTGGATCGCCTGCAGGCAGATCGGGCTCAGCTTCACCTTCGTCGCCGACTGCATCGCCGTCGGGCTGCCCCTCGCGCAGGCGGTCGGACGCCTCGGCAACTGGTTCAACAACGAGCTTCATGGCGGACCGACCAACCTGCCGTGGGGCTTGAAGGTGCACCAGATGTCCACCGGCGCGCCCGGTGACCCACCCGTGGGCACGGCGATGCCCGGTCCCGACGGCAAGCCGCTGCTGCTGGAGGGCGCATACCACCCGACGTTCCTCTACGAGCTGCTGTGGAACCTGGGTGTGGCGGGCCTGGTCTACTGGCTGGACAAGAAGTACAAGTTCGGCAAGGGCCGCGCCTTCGCGCTCTACGTGATGGCCTACACGCTGGGCCGGACGTGGATCGAGATGATGCGCACCGACGAGTCCGAGATGATCGGCGGCATGCGGCTCAACGTCTGGGTCTCGATCCTGGTCTTCCTGGGCGCCCTGGCGTACTTCGTCATGAAGAAGGGCCCGCAGGAGTTCGTGATCGCGGCGCCCGAGGGCAAGGGCTTCCAGACGGTGACCGAGGAGGAGTTCCTGGCGCACAAGGCCGCGGTCGCGGAGGGCACCGCCGAGGGCCGGACCGACGAGCCGTCCAGGGACGAGCCGCTCAAGGACGAGCGCATGGATGAGTCCAAGGAAGAATCCAGGGAACAGGTGGAATCCGACGCAGCAGCAAGCAAGGATTGACAACGATGTACAGCGCGGTGGTGGTCGGCGCCGGGATGGGCGGCCTCGCTATCGCCGGTTCGCTCGCGCGTGCCGGCTGGCGGGTGACGCTGCTGGAGCGCTCCGACCGCCTCCGGGCCGGCCGCGCCGCGCTGTTCCTGTGGCCCAACGCCGTCGCCGCCCTGCGCTCGCTGGGTCTCGGCGCCGGTCTCGACGCGATCGGCACGGAGGTTCCTGACGGCGGGGTGCGCCGCCCCGACGGGCAGTACGTCGCCCAGCCTTCGGGCGGGACCAGGCCGGTCGTCGCGCACGCGGAGGACCTCCACGACACGCTCATCGCCGGGCTGGGCGATCGCATCGACATCCGCACGGGTATCACCGTGCGCACCGTCCACTTGCGACAGGGCGAGCGGCCCGAGGTTGGTGACGGCATCAACACGTGGGACGCGGAGCTGATCGTGGCGGCCGACGGCGCCGACAGCTTCGTGCGCTCCCGCCTGGCACCCAACTCGCAGGCGATCAGCTCCGGGTTCGCCGCGTGGCGGGCGGTGATCCCCTGGTACAGGGCGCCGAGGCTACCCGACGACTCGGTGCTCGCGGGCGAGACGATTGGAGGCGGTTACAGGTTTCAGGCCGCCTCTCTTGGTCACCGCGGCAGTTCCGGCGGGTCGACGCGGGGTGGCATCTACTGGACGGCGACCGTTGCCGGGGCGGCCCGGCCCGAGCCGCCCTCGACCCAGCTGACGTTCCTGCGGCGGTGGTTCGCCGGCTGGCACGCGCCGATCAGCGACCTGCTCGCCGCGACCGAGCCCGACGACCTGGCGCAGCAGGACGGTCGCCAGCTTCGGCCGATCCCCAACGACCTGGCCTTCACCTGTGGCGTGGGCGGTTTCGTGCTGCTGGGCGACGCCGCGCATGCCATGCCGCACCACCTGACACAGGGCGCCGGGCTGGCGCTTGAGGACGCGGCGACGCTGCGCTCGCTGGTGGGCAGCGGCGGGGCCACCCTCGAACCCGCGATGCGCGAGTATTCGGCGCAGCGCCGCCGCCGCATCGCCGCGGTGGCGACGCAGACCCGCAAGGTGGAGGCGACGCTGTTCCCCCCTCGCGGCGCCTTCTTCACCCGCGCCCGGGAGCGGGCGTTCCGGTCGTTGACTCCGCGCGTGCTCGAGAAGGCGGCCACGGCCGCCGCGGAGTGGACGCCACCTGCTTGAGGCCCATGCTTAAGGCCCATGCTTAAGGTCCATGCTTGAGGTCCACGCTTGAGGGCCACGTCACACAGGCTCGAAAAACGCACGACACCTGATGGAAATCTGCCGTTGCGAGCACAGGCCATGTTTGAAGCCGCTCTGACGTCCCAATATGTGAATGTGTGATCAATTTGTGTCTAGCGGCTTTGGCGGGTCTTTAACGTAGACTCAACCAACACCTCTGGGCCGACGTCGTCCCGCACCACCAACACCATGACGACGCAAGGAGGCCCGGTGCACTCTCTCTACGACCCGGCGTTCGAACATGACTCCTGCGGTGTCGCCTTTGTGGCCGATGTCGCCGGGCGGCGTAGCCATGACGTGGTGGAGAAAGGCTTGGCGGCGCTGCGCCGGCTCGACCATCGCGGTGCTCGCGGGGCGGAGACCACCACCGGCGACGGAGCCGGGATCCTGCTGGGGATCCCGCACGAGTTCCTGCGCGAGGCCGTCGACTTCGCGCTGCCCCGGCCGGGGTTCTACGCGACCGGGCTGGTGTTCCTGCCCGGCGGCGGCGAAGCCGCCTCGCCGCACTTGAGAACCGACGCCGAGGCACGCGCGATGACCGTGCTGGAGAAGTACGCACTCGTAGAGGGCGCCGACATCCTGGGCTGGCGCGATGTGCCGGTGGAGCCCGAAGGGCTGGGCGCCACGGCCGATCGGGCACGCCCGCGCATCCGGCAGGTCTTTCTGGCCGCACACCGGCTGGACACGCAGGAGCCGTTGAGCGGGCTGGAGCTTGAGCGGGTCGCCTTCTGCGTGCGCAAGCAGGCGGAGCGGGAGACCAGCGAGCGTGGCGTGCCGATCTACTTCCCGTCGCTGAGCGGCCGGACCATCGTCTACAAGGGGATGCTGACTCCCGACCAGCTGGGCACGTTCTACCCCGAGCTGCACGACGAGCGCGTCATGAGCGCCATCGCGCTGGTGCACTCGCGCTTCTCGACCAACACCTTCCCGAGCTGGCCGCTGGCCCACCCGTACCGGTACATCGCCCACAACGGCGAGATAAACACGGTCCGCGGCAACGTCAACTGGATGCGGGCGCGCGAGGCGCTGCTCGACAGCCCGCTGATCCCCGGCAACCTGCGCCGCCTGTTCCCGATCTGCACGCCCGGCGCCTCCGACTCGGCCAACTTCGATGAGGTGCTGGAGCTGCTGCACCTGGCCGGGCGCAGCCTGCCGCACGCGCTGATGATGATGATCCCGGAGGCGTGGGAGAACGATCCCATGATGGATCCGGCGAAGCGGGCGTTCTACCAGTTCCACGCGAGCCTGATGGAGCCGTGGGACGGCCCCGCCAGCGTGGCCTTCACCGACGGCACGCTCGTCGGCGCAGTGCTCGATCGCAACGGCCTGCGCCCGGGGCGATGGTGGCGCACCAGCGACGGCCTGGTGGTGCTGGGCAGCGAGGCGGGCATGCTCGACCTCGACCCGGAGACGATCGTCGCGAAGGGGCGGCTGGAGCCGGGCAAGATGTTCCTCGTCGACACGGCCCGCGGCAAGGTGGTCGAGGACGAGGAGATCAAGGCGGAGCTGGCGGCCGAAAAGCCTTACTCCGACTGGCTTCACGGCGGGCTGATGCACCTGGAGGGGTTGCCGGAGCGGGAGCACATCGTCTACGCGCACGACTCGGTGCAACGCCGGCAGCAGACTTTCGGCTATACCGAGGAGGAGCTGAAGCTGATGCTGGCGCCGATGGCGCGCAGCGGTGCGGAACCGTTGGGCTCCATGGGTACCGATACCCCGATCTCGCCGCTGTCGACCCGGCCGCGCCTGCTCTACGACTACTTCCACCAGATCTTCGCGCAGGTGACCAACCCGCCGCTGGACGCGATCCGCGAGGAGCTGGTCACGAGCCTTTCCAGCACCATCGGGCCGGAGGGCAACCTGCTCAGCGTCGGGCCGGCAAGCTGCAGGCAGATCGTCCTCCCGTACCCAATAATCGACAACGACGAATTGGCGAAGATCCTGTCGATCAATGAGGACGGGGACATGCCCGGCTTGAAAGCCGTTCGCGTGTCGGGGTTGTATCCGTTGCGGGACGGGGCCAAGGGGCTCAAGGGGCGGCTGGTGGAGATCTGCCGCCACGTGTCGGAGGCGATCGAGGACGGGGTGCGCATCCTGGTGCTGTCGGACCGGGACAGCACGGCCGACCTGGTGCCGATCCCGTCGCTGCTGCTGACCGCCGCCGTGCACCAGCACCTGGTGCGGGAGCAGACGCGCACGCAGGTGGCGTTGATCGTCGAGTCGGGGGACTGCCGCGAGGTACACCACGCTTCTGTCCTAATTGGATATGGCGCCGCCGCGGTCAACCCCTACCTGGCGTTCGAGAGCGTGGAAGATCTGATCTCCACGGGCGCGCTCAACCTGAGCCCGGAGAAGGCGATCCGCAACGTGGTCAAGGCTCTGGGCAAGGGGATACAGAAGGTGATGTCCAAGATGGGCATCTCCACGGTCTCTTCCTATTGCGGGGCACAGGTTTTCGAGGCGGTGGGGTTGAGCTCCAAGCTCGTCGAGCGCTATTTCACCGGCACACCGACCAAGATCGAAGGCATCGGGCTCAACGAGATCCATGCCGAGGTGGCGGCGCGGCACGCCGTGGCGTACCCGGTGAACCAGGCCGAGCAGGCGCACCGCCGCCTGGAGGTGGGCGGCGAGTGGCAGTGGCGCCGCGAGGGCGAGCTGCACCTGTTCAACCCGGAGACGGTCTTCCTGCTGCAGCACTCCACGCGCGCCAAGCGGTTCGAGGTGTTCCGCGAGTACACCTCCAAGGTGGACGAGCTGGCCGAGCGGGCCGGCTCGCTGCGCGGGCTGTTGCGGTTCAAGCAGACCGAGCCCATCCCGCTGTCGGAGGTGGAGCCGGCCAGCGAGATCGTCAAGCGCTTCGCTACCGGCGCCATGTCGTACGGCTCGATCTCTGCCGAGGCGCACGAGTCGCTCGCGATCGCGATGAACCGGCTGGGCGGCAAGTCCAACACCGGCGAGGGCGGCGAGGACCCGCAGCGGCTGCGCGATCCCTTGCGGCGCAGCGCGGTCAAGCAGGTCGCCAGCGGCCGGTTCGGCGTGACGACGGAGTATCTGGTGCACGCCGACGACATCCAGATCAAGATGGCGCAGGGCGCCAAGCCGGGCGAGGGCGGCCAGCTGCCGGGCAACAAGGTGTGGCCGTGGATCGCCAAGACCCGCCACGCCACCCCCGGCGTCGGGCTGATCTCCCCGCCGCCGCACCACGACATCTACTCCATCGAGGACCTCGCGCAGCTGGTTTACGACCTCAAGTCGGTCAACCCGGCGGCGCGGGTGCACGTCAAGCTGGTCTCCGAGGTGGGTGTGGGGACGGTGGCCGCCGGGGTGGCCAAGCTCAAGGCAGACGTCATTTTGATTTCAGGACACGATGGTGGGACCGGTGCCTCGCCCCTGAATTCCCTCAAACACGCCGGCACGCCGTGGGAGCTGGGGCTGGCCGAGACGCAGCAGACGTTGCAGCTCAACGGGTTGCGCGATCGGGTCACGTTGCAGGTGGACGGCCAGCTCAAGACGGGCCGCGACGTCGTGATCGCGGCGCTGTTGGGCGCCGAGGAGTACGGGTTCGCCACGGCGCCGCTGATCGTCGCGGGCTGCGTGATGATGCGAGTGTGCCACCTCGACACCTGCCCGGTCGGCATCGCCACGCAGAACCCGGTGCTGCGGGAGCGGTTCAACGGCAAGCCCGAGTTCGTTGAGACGTTCTTCCTGTTTCTCGCCGAGCAGGTGCGCGAATACCTTGCATCGCTTGGCCTGCGCGGCCTCGACGAGGCGATCGGCCGGGCCGACCTGCTGTCGTTCGCGCCCGCCGAGCAGCACTGGAAGGCTTCTGGGCTCGACCTGTCGCCGGTGCTCGCCACGGTCGACGGACCGCGGCGGCGGGTGCGCGACCAGGACCACCGGCTGGGCGAGGCTTTCGACCAGCAGCTGCTGTCACTGCTCACGGGCGAGCCGGTCCGCAAGACGGTCGAGGTGCGCAACGTGCACCGCAGCGTGGGCGCGATGCTCGGTGGCGAGCTCGCGCGGCGCTTCGGTGGCCTGCCCGAGGGCACCATCGACGTGACCCTAAACGGCACCGCCGGGCAGTCGTTCGGAGCCTTCGTGCCGCAAGGCATCACGCTGCGGCTCTTCGGTGACGCCAACGACTACCTGGGCAAGGGCCTGTCGGGTGGGCGGCTGGTGGTCCGCCCGCCGGTGACCGCGAACTTCGCGGCGGAGGACAACATCATCGCCGGCAACACCCTGCTCTATGGCGCGACCGGCGGCTCGGCATTCCTGCGCGGGCGGGTGGGGCAGCGCTTCGCGGTGCGCAACTCGGGTGCGGTGGCGGTCGTCGAGGGCGTCGGCGACCACGGCTGCGAGTACATGACCGGCGGGGCGGTGGTCGTGCTGGGGCCGGTCGGGCGCAATTTCGCCGCGGGCATGTCCGGTGGGACCGCGTACGTGCTGGACCTCGACCCCACCTTTGTCAACCGGGAGCTTGTCGACCTGCGCCCGGTCACCGACGACGCCACCCTGCGGGCGCTGGTCGAGCAGCACTACAAGGAGACGGATTCGGCGGTGGCGACGGGGCTGCTGTCCAATTGGGACGCTGGGCGCTTCACGGCGGTGGTGCCCCGCGACTACCAGCGGGTGATCGAGGTCATGCGTGCCGCTTCCGCCGAAGGCCGGGACGTGGACGCCGCCGTGATGGAGGTGGCTCGTGCCTGACCCCAACGCATTCCTGCGCTACGACCGCAGGCTGCCCGCACGCCGCCCAGTGCCGGTGCGCATCCGCGACTGGAAAGAGGTCTACCCGCCGGCAAGCGACGAGCTCATCACCGAGCAGGCCAGCCGGTGCATGGACTGTGGCATCCCGTTTTGCCACGACGGCTGCCCCTTGGGTAACCGCATCCCAGACTGGAACGACCTCGTCCGCACGGGCGCCTGGGATCTCGCGCTGGAGTCGTTGCACGCCACCAACAATTTCCCGGAGTTCACCGGGCGGCTTTGCCCTGCGCCGTGCGAGGCCGCCTGCGTGCTCGGCATAGGCGACTCCCAGCCCGTGACGATCAAGCAGGTCGAGGTCGCCATCGCCGACCGGTTCGCGTTCCAACCGCGCCCGGTGACTTCCTACTCCGGACGGAAGGTGGCGATCGTGGGCTCCGGCCCGGCGGGGCTCGCGGCGGCGCAGCAGCTGGCGCGCGCCGGACACGAGGTGACGGTGTTCGAGCGCGATGACCGCGTCGGGGGGCTGCTGCGCTACGGCATCCCGGACTTCAAGCTGGACAAGCACCACATCGACCGGCGCGTCGCGCAGCTTTCGGCCGAAGGGGTGACGTTCCGCACCGGCGTCAACGTGGGCGTGACCGTCTCGCTTGAGGCGCTGCGCCGCAGGTTCGACGCGGTGCTGCTGGCGGTGGGCGCGCTGAAGGGCCGGCCGCTGGAGGCACGTGGGTCCGATTTGGACGGCGTCCACATGGCGATGGAGCACTTGACCCAGGCCAATCGGTTCGTCGCCTTCGGCGAGACTCCCACCATCACGGCGGCCGGCAAGCACGTGGTCATCATCGGCGGTGGCGACACCGCCGCCGACTGCCTGGGCGTGGCTCACCGGCAGGGCGCTGCGTCCGTCACCCAGCTGGACCGGTACCCGTTGCCGCCCAACGATCGCGAGGAGGACCGTGACCCGTGGCCCACCTGGCCGTGGATCCTGCGCAACTACCCCGCGCACGAGGAGGGCGGCGACCGGGTCTTCGGCGTGGCGGTGCAGGAGTTCCTCGGGGTGCACGGGCGGGTGAGCGCCATCCGGATCGCCGAGGTGGTGGTGGAAAACCGTGTCGCTACGCCGATTCCGGGCACGTCCCGCGAGCTGCCGGCGGATCTGGTGTTGCTGGCGATCGGCTTCGACGGCACCGACGCCCGGTTGGACATCCCGCTGTCGCCGGGCGGCATAGTCCAATGTGGACCAGACTGGCAGACCTCCAGGCCGGGCGTGTTCGTGGCGGGCGACGCACACCGGGGTGCCTCGCTGATCGTGTGGGCGATCGCCGAGGGGCGGGCCGCCGCCGCCTCGATCCACGCCTACCTCGGCGGGGCCGGGTCGCTTCCGGCGCCGGTGATCCCGTCCGCGGTGCCGCTGGCGGTCGGTAGAGTCTGACGCAGGCGCCACGAAAGCCACGATTGTCATGGCCGGATGGGCGGCAAAGCCAGACTCCGGCTCAGCCCTCTTTCGGTCCAGTTCACACGGGGAGACTAGGCTTCAGCACGTGACACGCCGAGCAAAAATTGTCTGCACGCTGGGCCCCGCCACATGGTCCCCGGAACGGCTCCGCGGCCTGATCGAGGCCGGCATGGACGTAGCCCGCATGAACTTCAGCCACGGTTCGCACGCCCATCACGAGCAGGCTTACCAGCGAGTTCGCGAGGCGGCCGCCGCGGCGGGCAAGGCGGTGGCGACCCTTGCCGATCTTCAAGGCCCCAAGATCCG
>Ga0209382_10002458_pt1 | contig 27029 bp, 19 predicted proteins | sample SoiMetdeltSBSDD5_FD_187599 | JGI IMG/M metagenome (GOLD analysis project Ga0209382, IMG submission 187599) | Bulk soil microbial communities from a Populus tree surrounding site in Tennessee, USA - Soil MetaG P. deltoides SBSDD5 (SPAdes) (version 2) | ecosystem: Environmental > Terrestrial >... | reverse complement strand
ATGGCGCCGTCGGCGAAAAGCTTGGCCTGCACCTCCGCCCAGCTGCCGAGCGCCTGCTCCACACTGAACGTCTTTATGGCAGGAAAGCGGCCCTCGAGCTTCTGCGGGACCGCCTCGATGAGGCAGGCTGCAGGCAGCATGGCGGCGATCGAGACCCGTTTCCGGGGCATGGCTAGGCTCCGTTAGATAGCGTCCGCGGCCGAGCCCCGTGAAGGTGCGTCGACCGCGGAAGCTCAGGTAGATGATCTCCGTCCCCGACCTGCTCGAGAGACGAGCGCGGTCGTCGTTGCCTCACTTGAGGTAGACTTGATCGAACACGCCGCCGTCGGCGAAGTGAACCTTGTTGGCCGTGCGCCAGTCGCCGGCGACCTCGGCGAGGGTGAACAGCTTCACGGCGGGAAAGCGGGCGGCGAGCTTGGCCGCGGCGCCCGGGTCCGACGGCCGGTAGTAGTGCTTGCCGGCAATCTCCTGCCCTTCCGGCGAGTAGAGATATTCAAGATAGGCCTGCGCCACCTTGCGCGTCCCGCGCTTGTCAGCGACCTTGTCGACAATGCTGACGGTCGGCTCGGCCAGGATGCTGGTGGGTGGTACGATGATGTCGAACTTGTCCTTTCCCAGCTCCTGGCCCGCCAGCAGGATCTCGTTCTCCCAGTTGATCAGCACGTCGCCGATGCCGCGCTCGATGAAGGTGGTGGTGGCGCCGCGCGCGCCCGAGTCGAGCACCGGCACGTTCTTGTAGAGGCGGGCGATGAAGTCCTTCGTCTTGGCCTCGTCGCGCTCGGACTTGAGTAGCGCATAGCCCCAGGCGGCGAGGTAGTTCCAGCGCGCGACACCCGAGGTTTTGGGGTTGGGGGTGATCACCGCCACGCCGGGTTTGACGAGATCGTCCCAGTCCTTGATGCCCTTGGGGTTGCCCTTGCGCACCAGAAACGCCAGCGTCGAGGTATAGGGAGAGCTGTTCTTGGGGAGGCGGCCTTGCCAGTCCGCGGGGACCAGCCCTTTGTCGGCCAGGGCGTCGATGTCGTAGGCGAGTGCCAGCGTGACGACGTCCGCCTCCAGCCCGTCGATCACCTTCCGCGCCTGGGCGCTGGAGCCGCCATGCGATTGCCGGATCGTGACGCTCTCGCCCGTCTTCTCCTTCCAGTGCCTTGCGAAGGCCGCATTGTACTCCTGATAGAGTTCGCGCGTCGGATCGTAGGAGACATTGAGCAGCGTCGCCTGACCGTGCGCCGCTTGCCAGCCGGCAAGGACGAGCCCCAGCGCCAACGCGCTACGGCTGAGATGCCTCGCGATCATTTTGGTGCCTCGTTGGTTAACGCCATGCCGGGAAGCCTAGCGGTAGGTCGGCCGCGTTCGAACGAAGAAGAATTCATGACCTAAGCATCCGAGCTGAAATGCCGGTGTCCCCGTTGGGTTCCCAAGGGAGAGCACGGCCCCGGCACGGCGGTGCCCATGCACACAAGGGCCACGCCATCGGTCGACCGGTCGGTGCGAAGCGTGGCCGCCCGGACGAAGCGACTACCAGGCTGCAGCGGCCGATCTCGGTGGCCGCCGGGTGCCGCGCATCAGCGGCGCCCCGGTGTGGTGCCCGCGATGCCGGCTGGAGCGCCGCGAAAATGGGCGCTGCCGCCCCGTGCATGGCGCGTGCGGCCCAGATCGCGGGCGGCACGCTCCGCCGCCGCCGGCGTGACGAACACGTGCCCGTCGAGCGCGTCGTAGGCCTTGTTGGCCGCATGGAAGCGGAAGCCGCGCTCGCCCTTGTAGCGAACCACAATGCCGGCGACCTCATCGTCGTACCCGTCGATGGCGTATCCTTCAGACATGGGACTCCCTTGCGCCGGAATGCGGCCGGCGCCCTCTTGCTGCGATTCTGATGGCGGATTGGTGGCTAGCGTTGCTTTGGCCGTCGACAACACTGTCGACAACACCGCGTCGCGGAATCCGTGGGCGCCATGCGCGCCTGATACGCCATGCAAGACGAGGAAGGGCTGAGCTGTGTCATGAGCAACTCCTTTCAGGAGTCCACGAGACACTCGTGGCACCTTAGCGTTTGGTCTCGCGGCGCAAGCTCGTTGCCGAAATCACCGCGGTGGCCGTTCATGGGAACGGCGACGGTCGCAATATAGGAACGGGCCGGGGGATTCCCAACCAACCAAATCCGCAATGCTTATGAGCGCTTGTCGGCGGTCTGCTGCGCCTGCCAGGGGGTCAGACCATCCCCCAGGCGGCGGCGATGCGCTGCGCTCCCTGCCGCAGCCGCGGCAGCGCCGCCTCGCAGCTCTCCATGGTCACGCGCGGCAGGGGGCCGTGCATGGTGAGCGCAGCGACCACGTGCCCGCGGGCATCCAGGATCGGCACCGCCATGGCCACGATGCCCTCGAAGTTCTCCTGGTTGTTGGTGCCGTAGCCGCGCGCCCGCACCTTCTCAAGCTCGGCCTCGAGCTCGCTCACGGAGGTGATGGAGCGCGGCGTCCGGGCCACCAGCTTGCGGCTTCGCAAGAGGCGCCCCCGCAGCTCGGGCTCGAGGTAGGCCAGCAGCACCTTGCCGCCGGCGATGCAGTTCACGGGAGCCCGGTAGCCCACCTCCAGGTGGATGCGAAGCGGCCATTTGCTCTCGATGCGATCGATGTAGACGTATTCGAGCCCTTCTAGCACGCCCACGTTGCAGGTCTCACCCAGGTCATCCACCAGCTCGCGCAGCGCCTCCCGCACGGGCGCCCACGGATTGTTGGACCCCAGTGCCGACAGGGAGAGCTGGATCAGACGCGGCCCTACCGAGAAGCGCTCCCGAACTGGATCGCGCAGCAGCAGGCCGCTGTCCCTGAGCTGCCCCAGCACCCGGTGCACGGTCTGGCGTGGCAGGCCTAGCTTGGCGGCCAGATCCGGCAGGCCGACGCCCTGCGGATGCTCGGCAACTGCCTGAAGCACCGCAAGGGCCTTTCCCAGAACGTTCAACCTCTGGTCGTTCTTTGCATGTCTGTGCAATCGTTCCACGGGAATGGCTCAAGCCTCTCTCAGCTCGCGCAAAAGTTGCAATGCGCCGGTTCGATGATACCACAATGGAGCGGCAGAGCCGCTGCATTGTCCATGTCCTGTGCCGCAGGTGTTGCAAGTGTCCAACACACTGGCGGCACAGGTCCAGTCTGTCTTGGGACAAGAGAGCCCGATTTTTCAAACACCCGTTAGCATCTTGCGTGCAGGCCGGGAAAAAACGGAGCTTATGTTAACAAAGGCAGCAAGTTAAGCCTTCGTGTGTTGAGCGCGCAACACTGGTGACGGTCTCGCCGGCCTTGCCTGGACTGAGAGCCCGTTGGTTGTGGGCGAATGGTTGCCCGAGGGCGCGCACCGGCCTTCACACCCGAGCCGACGGTGCAATTCCACTCCGGGTCGTTTACAAAAAGAGCCACAGGGAGCCGCGGCGCAGCGGGACATCCCGGGCAGCAGCGAGACAGCAGCCGTGCGGTGCGGGAAGCGTGCCGTCCCGGCTTCGGGCGGGGAGAGACAAGCCATGCTCAAGGTCTACGGACGTGCCAACTCCATCAACGTGCGCAAGGTTCTGTGGATGCTGGGAGAGCTCGATCTCCCCTACGAGCGCGAGGACTGGGGTCGGGGCTTCCGGCCGACCGACGATCCCGTGTTCCGGCAGATCAACCCGGTGGGCGTCGTCCCCGTGATCGACGACGGCGATTTCCGGCTCAGGGAGAGCAACACTATCGTGCGCTACCTGGCCGAGAAGCACGGCCGGACCGATCTCTATCCCAAGGACCTGCGCCAGCGGGCCGTTGTGGAGTCCTGGATGGATTGGGCCACCACTGAGCTGGCGGAGGGCATGCGCCCGGTGTTCCACGCCCTCGTGGTCAAGAATCCAGCCTTCGCCGGCATGGTGGAGGGCGCGGCCAAGAGCTGGGCGGGGCAGATGCAGGTACTGGATGATCACCTGGCCAAGGCCGGTCCCTATGTCATGGGCGGCGCCTTCACCGTCGCCGACATCCCCGCGGGGCTGGTCGTCAACCGTTGGTTCTCCATCGACTTCCCGAAGCCCGATCTCAAGGCGGTCGCGTCCTACTATGACCGGCTTGCCGAGCGCCAGCCTTACCGCACACACGGCCGCAACGGCACGCCCTGAGCCCTGCTCTGGGTTGGCCTCGCCCTGCGCCGGACGCGGGATGCTTCACGTGCAGCTCGGCGGCGCCTGACTGGCGTGATCCCACCACGATGCGATGTAGGGGGAATTTCCACGGGGGCTGCACACTTCTGCCCGCCGTCCGGTGCTGCCTGGCGCAACGGGTGCTGCCCGCCGACGGCCTGACAAGCCAATACTCCAAGCCTTCCTTTGGCCCCAACTTGCCTGCATTCTTGCCACGTCCACTCGCGTCGGGATGGGGCTGACGATCGAGGAGGGGGTGGCCAATGATGAGAGCGGTCGTCGTGGTTGTCTGCCTGGCGTCGGCAGGCGTCATCGCCTTCTACTCTTACTATTCCCACGACAGCGGCGAGGTCTACACGGTGCCGGTCCGCGCCCCCGAACCGGCGCCCGCACCGTCCACGCCCGCCGCTGCCGCCAGGCCCATCGACCCCACCGACCGCGCCGCGCTGGCACGTGCGCTGCAGCGCGAGTTGAAGCGGGTCGGCTGCTACAATGGCGAGGTCACGGGGGTGTGGACCACATCGAGCCGGATGGCGATGAAGACGTTCAACGAGCGCGTCAACGCCACGCTCCCGGTCGACAATCCCGACCCTGTGCTGTTGAGCCTGGTGCAGGGCCAACGCGATCGCGCTTGCGCCGCGGGGTGCCCGGCAGGGCAGACGGCAGCCGAGGGCGGCGCCTGTGTCCCGGCGGCCGTGACCGCGAAGGCGGGGAGAGCGCTCCCCGAGTCCAAGTCCGAGACGGAGAGGATGGGCGACGCGTCGCCCGGTGCGGCAGCCGCGGTGGCCGGCACGGCGGCGGCCGTGGCCTTGGCAGCCCCCGACGCCGCCAAGACCGATCCGAAGGGGCTGGAGCCGGAGAAGGCTGCGCGTCCTGGCGCGCCCCGTCCCGCAGCGGGCGGCCCCGGTGTCCAAGGCGGCCCGAGCGGCGAGCCCATGCCGCCCGAGGGCATGGCGCGCGACCGCAAAACGCGCCGCTCGGCAGAGGCGCCTCCCCCACGCCCGCCCAAGGTCGTACGCGACGTTCTCAAGGCCCTGGGATTCTAGCAGGGCTCGGACAGCGTCACGCCTCGCGGCTCCGGACCTGACCTGATCCAGGGTTGCGCCCGTCCGAAAACAGCCGCACTGCTGTGCAACACGAGTCGCAAGGTGCTCCGCGATCGAATGCAGCGCCAACTCGCGAGGAGATGAGGCATGGCCGTGAGAGTGTGTGTCGGCAACCGCCAGGGCGGGGTCGGCAAATCCACCGTCACCATGATGCTGGCGCACGCGCTCGCCTGCCTCGCCAAGAAGCGGGTGCTCGTTATCGATCTCGATACGCAATGCAACTCGTCGTTCGCCATGGTCGGCAACGCGCGCCTGCGCAAGGCTCTCGAGGAGAGAACCACGCTCTCAGACTACATGGGTGGCGTCCTGCGCGGCCGGCCCGTCCGGCCGACCGATTTCATCATCGAGGGCGTGGGCGACGTGAGCGCCGGCGGGGCTGCCGACATCGACCTCCTGCCTTCGAGTGTCGACCTGGATGAGGACATCCAGGACGCGATCATCGAGACCCACCTCGCCAATCCATTCAACTCCATGAACTTCTATGTCCGCAAGCTGCTCGAGGCGATCGACGCGCGCTACGACTACATCGTCATGGACTGCCCGCCGGGCCTTTCGCCCCTGGTCAATGCGGCGGTGGGCATCGGCGACAGGGTGATCGTGCCGTTCCGTCCCGACTTCATCTCACAGTACGCCCTGGACCGCATGGCGCAGAAGGTGGAGAGGACCGACAAGAGAGGCCTGACCCTGAGGAAGCTGGCGAGCATCCCTCACGAGCACCGCCGCTACGTGTCGGTCGTGAACCTGCACGGCGGCACAGCTGCGGAGAAGCGCAGCCTGGACGACTTCGAGGGTGTGCACCCCAGGCTCAAGACGCAGATCAAGCGCCTGCCCGACGTTGCCGAGGCGTTCTACTGGCAGTCCGAACCGCGCACCCTGAAGGAGAAGTACGGCAAGGCCGAGCCCCTCGTGAAGCAGCTGTACAACAACTTCCAGGAGTGGTTAGTGACAACCCAGCCCCGCGCCTTCGAGACTGCCACCGCCGCCCTCGCCGGCGGGGCGCAGGAGAGCGCCGCACGTCCCTGAGACCCCATCACGAGGAGCCATGCCCAGCCGACGCGCCGTAGCCTCAAAGCCAGCCAGGTCGAGCCGCTCGCAGATCTCGGGACGGGGCAAGGACGCGTTCCTCCGCGATCTGCTCCAGAACGTGCCCGATCTTGACGAGGAGATGGCTGCCGAGATCGCCCAGTACCTCTGTGGCGCCATCGAAGTCATCATGGCCGATCGGACCGTCATCGAGCGATTCAGGAAGCCGCCGTTCGATCCGAACGCCTTCAGCCTGATGAAGGTGTATCGCACCTCCGGCGAGCGCGGCCTCAGGGAGCGGCTGCGTGAGATCGGGGAGAGCCGGCAGCTGCAGGCTATCGCCAACGCGCAACAGATCAGCCTGCCGCGCCACCTTCGCAGCCCAGGCGCCGACGCGTCGAGCTTGAAGGAGGCCATCGTGAAGGGCGTGATCAGCCGCCACGAGGATTGGCAGGCGGCCTCGTAGCTGCATCCGGCATCCCGGACGGAATACCCACCTACATTATCCCTTCCGAGCGCCCTACATATCGACCGCGGTGCAAGCCTTCTGCGCCGGCTGCAGCCTCCCGCAGGCGGCGGCGCCGCTCGTTGAGCGGGGTGACCCCTCCCTGGTCCACCCTGGCGTTCTGCCGAATGGCAGAGGCGAGGGGTCTGAGCCTGCTGGCGAACCGTTGCTAGCGATGGAGGTTTCAGATGCCCGACAAACCCTGGCTACCCACGCCCTGGGGCGGACGCGAGCTCGACCCGTTCCGCGGCTTCCGCACCCAGCTCGATTCCCTGTTCGAGGACTGGTTCGGCCGCAGCATGGGCGGCACGCTGGCGCCGCGCGTGGACGTGAGCGAGACCGCCAAAGAGGTGACGCTCAAGATCGAGCTGCCCGGCGTCGAAGAGAAGGACATCGACGTATCCTTGTCCGGCAACCAGCTCACGATCAAGGGCGAGAAGAAGACAGAGCACGAGGAGAGGAAGGACGACGAGAAAGGTGACGACGGACGCGTGTTCCACCGCATTGAGCGCGCGTTCGGCGCGTTCCAGCGCACCATGACGGTGCCCTTCGACGTGGAGCCCGACAAGGTGTCGGCCGACTTCAAGGACGGCGTGCTCACCGTCACCCTGCCCAAACCCGAGGGCGCCGGCGATCAGCCCCAGGCGCGCCGCATCGAGGTGAAGCGGACGCAGTAGAAGCGGACGCAGTAGGTGTCTCGTGATTCCGGCCGGAGCGACGCGGGCACAAACCCACGCAGGGGGCCGGCTGGCATTGCTCGGCTGCGGCGAGGCGGATACCCTGCGTCGCCTTGATGCCTCTACTGCCCACAGCAAGCGCCAACAGCCAGTAAGCGGCTGGACAAGCCGCGCGAGGGCTGCAAGCCTAGCCGCGCCCGCAACCCGACCCGGAAGCTGCCACGGGAGCACCCATGAAGCTGATCACGCTGCAGCACGCTGGCCGCACCGGCTACGGTGCCGTCAAGGACGGTGGCGTCGTCGATCTGGGAGCGCGGCTCGGTCCCGATGCACCCACCCTGCTCGATCTGATCGCCAACGATCTGAAGGCGCGAGCGGAGGAGATCGTGGCGCGCGAGGCGCCCGACGTTGCCCTGGAGGGAGTCACGCTGGACCTGCCGCTGCCGGCTCCGGCCAAGATCCTGTGCATCGGCATCAACTACCTCGACCGCAATGCCGAGTACAACGACGGCAGCGAGCAGCCCAGGAACCCCAGCGTGTTCCTGCGCGTGCCGGCCTCATTCGTGGCGCACAGCCAGCCGCTGATCCGTCCGCGCGAGACGAAGCAGTTCGACTATGAGGGCGAGATCGTGCTGGTGATCGGCAGGCGCGGCCGGCGCATCCCGCGCGAGGCGGCCATGAGCCACGTCTTCGGCTACACCATCGCCAACGAGGGCACCGCGCGCGAGTGGACGCGGCACGGCAAGTTCAACGTCACGCAGGGCAAGAACTTCGATCGCTCAGGCTCGATCGGCCCGTGGATCGTCACCGCCGATGCGGCGCCGCCCGGACCGCTGCGACTCAAGACGCGCGTGAACGGCGAGGAGCGCCAGAACGACACCACCGAGCGCCTCCTGTTTCCCTTCGATGTCCTCATCTCCTATCTCTCCGTCTTCACCACTCTGGAGCCGGGCGACATGATCCTCACCGGCACGCCTAACGGCGCCGGCGCCCGCTTCAACCCACCCAAGTGGCTCGTCCCCGGCGACGTGGTGGAGGTGGAGCTCGAGGGCGTCGGCGTGCTGTCCAACCGGGTGGAGGATGAATAGGAGCAGCCGTGACCGCAACCCGCAGCAGTGAGCTCGGCTTCGCCCCGCCGCACGACGCGCCGATCCCCTATCTGCAGCGCATCCGCGAGTATTACGTGGGGCTGGGCTACGGTGCGCCCTACGCGTGGGCGCACTACGCGCACGTGCCGTTCCATCGCCTCGCCAAGCCGCTGGAGCAAGCGCGCGTGGCTCTCGTCACCACCGCGGCGCCCTATCAGCCCGGAAAGGGCAATCAGGGCCCCGGTGCGCCCTACAACGCTGCGGCCAAGTTCTTCATGGTCTACTCGGGTGATACGGCCGAGGACCACGACCTGCGCATCTCCCACATCGCCATCGACCGCCAGCACACCACCGCCGAGGACCCCGGCACCTACTTTCCGCTGTCCGAGCTGATCGGTGCCGCCGCCCGCGGGCGCATCGGCGCCGTCGCCGCGCGCTTCCACGGGCTCCCCACCAATCGCAGCCACCGCACCACCCTGGAGGTGGACTGCCCCGAGGTCCTCGCCCGCTGCCAGGCGGATGGGGTGGACGCGGCGCTGCTGGTGCCGAACTGCCCGGTCTGCCACCAGAGCGTCAGCCTGTGCGCCCGCCTGCTGGAGGAGAACGGCATCGCCACCGTCGTCATGGGCTGTGCCAAGGACATCGTGGAATACGTGGGCGTGCCCCGCCTCCTCTTCTCCGACTTCCCGCTCGGCAACGCCGCCGGCAAGCCGCGCGATCAAGCCTCGCAGGCGGCCACCCTGGAGCTGGCACTCGCCCTGTTGGAATCCGCACCCGCGGCGCGCACCACCGTGCAGTCGCCGCTGGTGTGGAACGAGGCGAGCGCCGACTGGAAGCTCGACTATTCCAACATCGCCCGCCTGACAGCCGAGGACATCTCGCGTCGCCGCGCGGAGTTCGACCGGGGCAAGGCCGTGGCCAAGTCGCTGCCCAGGACGCCGCGGGGCAGCCCCACTGCCACGAGGCGCTGAGCCCACTGGCTGGCCCGCCGCTCACGGCCTTCTCTGCCGGACGCGCCAGCGGGCGCAGGGGGGAGCCGTCAGCCGCGCCGATAGGGGTAGCAGCGGGCCGGATCGAGGGTAAGGCCGTAGTGCCGCGCAAGCTGGCGGATGGCATCACCGTGCTCGGGGTAGGGATCGGAGTTGTCCGCGCCGACCACGATCGGCTTGAACGACCTCTCGTCCTTTCCAAGCGGCGGCAGCATGGCCGTGACCAGCGCGTTGCCCTCCGCGTCGCGCAGAGTGAGGAAGAGCGGCATCACGCGCTGGATGTGCGCCTTCAAGCCGATGTTCTGCTCGATGTAGGGGGCCGAGCGCGGCGGCACGTAGCTCTTGGTGGCCTGCTCGCAGGCCTGCTTGAAGTACTTCTCGACGGCGTGGTTCATCGCGCGTGACTCGATGGTTGCTTCGCCTTCGGTCTCGATGCGGAACCATGTCTTGGGCGGGGCATCGCACACGTACTGCATCGTCCGCTCCTGACAAGTGGATTGCGTCTGTCGCATACGCGTTGGATCTCGCTTCGCGATATAGGCTCGCGACGGCGGAAGTGTAAGGCTTGATAAGGGGCCTAGGATGCCACGCAATTGCGACCAGGACTAGACCGGGTGCAGTCCGTGCCATGCGTGGCGCGGCGATCGCGCCGATGCTGGACAGGAGGCTGGTGGCGGGGCTCCAGCCCGTTGATCGGAGGCCGCCGACCGCGAGGCAGGCACACGCGTGACGGGTAAGGAGCAGAGCTCTTATAGAGGAATGACTTGAGAACTGGTCCGAGCCGGACTTGGTCCGCTATCGGGGCCGCTATCGGGGCCGCAACAGGAGCACAGGCGGCGCTGCGCTCCTGTCGCGCTCACGACCGTGTCATCGCTCACATTTTGCCGGTCGGCTTCTTCTTCGTCGGCTTTTCCATCTTCGACTTCTTCTTGCCCGCGGCGAACGCATTGTCGGAGCTGACGACGGGGAGGATGGCGGCCGCGCTAAAGGCGGCGAGGATGCTTGCGATGAGGAGCTTCTTCACGGGGGGACCTCCGTTGTTCCCAGTAACGCCGGACGATCCGACATGTCCTGGTCTCCAAGCAATCGGGGCGATTGCTGAGGAAAGAGCGGATTAGTCCCCGTTTCGCCTGCCTTCCGGCTGCCAATTCGCAGGTGCTGTCATGAGCCCCGCCCACTGCGTGCGAGGGCAAGTCGTCACTGACAAAGTTTGCGCTCTTTCCCTCGATAGGGTGTTGATCAAGACACACACTTCCCCTAGAATCCGCTTTTTCGTTGTGGGCCGGGGCAAGAGGGACGAGTACGTTGAGCGTAGTACGTAGTCGAGTGGTGCCTCTGAGGCCGTTGCCACCTCGAGAGGCAGGCGATGCCGCCGTTGCGAGAGCGGATGGCGAGCCTGCGGCGGACCATGGACCGCCCGGCGCTGTCAGGTCTTTTGTTGGGCCACTCAGGGCGCTGACGGTCCATCAGGGAGGCGATCCCGCTTCGGTGGGAGCGAACGGCGAGCCGGCTATCGTCCATGAGCCGATGGACGCCCCCGTCAACACCGGGGTGGGGGCCGATGCCCTGGATGCAGTGCATGCGCCGACCGCCAGGGTCATTCACCAGTTGAGGCAGGCGCGGCACAAGCTCCAGCGCGCCGCGTCGCCGGAGCTGCGGCTGTCCGCGGCGATCCGAGCCCTGTGGCGGACCGAGATGCGCCTGGACCGTCCACTCCGGGTTGCGGTCTGCGGCGAGATCAACTCCGGCAAGTCGTCGCTTGCCAATCTGCTGGCGGGGATCGAGAGCCTTCCCACCGCGATCCTCTCCAATACCCTCATCCCCACGCTGCTCTACTACGCCGCCGAGCCGGAGGTCTGGACGGTGCAGCCGAACGGCAGGCGTGCGCGCCTGCGCGGCGAGCGCGGGATGCCGCGTGAGAAGATCTTCCGCATCGACGTGGGCCTGCCGTCCCAGCGCCTGCGAGCTGTGCAGATCGTCGATCTGCCGGGTCTCGTTGACCCGAGATCGGGCCTGCCCGAGATTGACCTGATCGCCCATCATGTGGACGCCGCAATCTGGTGCACCATGAGCACCCAGGCCTGGAAGGAGAGCGAGAGGACCGCCTGGAGCCTGCTGCCCCCGCGGATCGGCGAGCGCGGGATCCTGGTGGCGACCCACCGCGACCTCCTGCGCAATGCGCTCGATCAGGAGAAGCTGCTGAGCCGCCTGCGCGATGAGGTGGGTACATCCTTTGCCGGTATCGTTCTCGTCTCGACCGCCGAGGCGCTGGCGGTGATGGGCAAGGATCGGAGCGGGCCTGCTGGCGCCGCCTGGAGTGCCAGCGGGGCAGCAGCGCTGGAGAGTACACTCGCAAGCCTGCTCGTCAGTCTGCGGGAGCAGCGGGCGGCCGCCGCGCTGCGCATGACGAGCAGGGTCGCCCACCGCGCGCTCATGCGTATCGACGAGGAAACAGGGGCCGGTGCATAGCGCTTTATTCTGAATGCATCTGCTGGAGCGATGGCGATGATCGCGCGCGCACCGGTGGTGTGCACGAGCGGGAAAAATCTGTACAATCCGTCGGCTTGGGACTAATGGGTTGGGTTACTGGCTCGGCTTTTGCTTCGCAAGCTGGCATTGAATTGCGGGCGGCAACCCATTTTTGCCGCAATCCAAGGCGCATCGTGGCCAGCTTTGCCTAGGAGGGTTCCATATCTTCCGCAAGCTTACAGGTGGGAGCAGGCGGAAGGCAGCTTGGGCTGCAGGAAATTATCCCGTATCATGGCCTTTCGGCATAAAGACTGGCAATCGTGCTGAGCGGACGCGGCCCTGGGGGCGCGGCGGCTTTGTCTGGGGGATAGAAATGTTGCGGTCGAGACAGGGTGCACGCCGGCTCGCAGCTGTGCTGGCAACATTGGGTTTAGTCGCCGCTGTTGCGGGAATTCTGCGGCCCGGCGCGGTTGACGCCCAGACGTGCGGCACGGAGCATACCGTCAAGGAGGGCGAGACGCTGGCGCAGATTGCTGCGCGGGTCTACGGAAACCCCACGCAGTGGACCGTGATCTTCTACGCCAACCAGGACCGGCTCGGCGGCAACATCTCGCTGCTGGTGCCGGGGCTGTCGCTCAGGCTGCCGTGCATCGGCGGAACGCAGGCACCGGCCGCTGCGGTGACACCGGCTGCGCCCAGCCCGGCCGCTGTCTCGCAGTCGGCGCCACCTGCCGAACCCATGTTCGTCATCTCCTCGCTGTTGAACCGGGTCGAGTTTTTGACGGCTGATGGCTTCGCGCCCTATACGGGCCGTGCGTTGGAAGGCGGCGGCATGCTCACCCATGTCATCAGCTCCGCCATGGGGCTCATCAAGGACGAGTCGAAGGGCCGCTTCGACTTCGGCATCTCCTGGGTCAACGACTGGGCGGCGCACCTGAACCCCCTCCTGCTGACCCGCGCCTTCGACGTCGGCTTCCCCTGGGCCCGACCCGACTGCGAGGGAGCGGCCAATCTCGATCAGAGCTCCCAGTTCCGTTGCCAGCGATTCTTCTTCTCCGAGCCGCTCTACGAAGTGCTCACCGGTCTCTTCGTGCGCAACAACTCCAAGGTCAAGTCGCTCAAGCGCGACGACATCTCCGGCATGACGCTGTGCCGGCCTGCCGGCTATCCCGTGCACGAGCTCGACAAGGACGGCCGCAACTGGGTGAAGGACGGCATCGTCACCCTGATGCGTCCGCCGTCGGTCGACGAGTGCTTCCGTCTGCTCGACACGGGCGCCGTCGACGGCGTGGTGGAGGCCGAGCTGGCGGGCCGCGCCAGCATCACCTCGCTCGGACTCGCCGGCAAGGTGCGCATGATCGATCAGCCGGTGGCGCTCACCACCTATCACGTGCTGATCTCCAAGTCGCACCCGCATGCGCGCACGATCCTCTACTACATCAACGCCTCGCTGGAGAGGCTGCGCGAGCGCGGCGAGTACGACCGCATCATCGAGCGCCACCTCGGGCGCTTCTGGGAGGCCCAGGTCACGCCGAGCGCAACGATGGGCACCACGCCGGCGAGCAGCAACAAGAAGGGCGGCGCACGCGAGCCTCAGGTGGAGGGACCTTCGACACTCGCTGGCGGTCCCGATCCGAAGATCAAGACCGAGCCCCCGAGGCAGGCAGGCCAATAGAAGGCCGGCCCGGCGCACAGCTGCGGCAAGCATGGCTTCGCGGCCTGACTGTAGAACGGCGCGGCCTTCCGGGTGCCGGAGGCCCTGACGGCCATCGCGGCTATTGAAGCATCGAGCCTATGATGCGCTCGAGGGAGACGCTGTCGGCCACCAGGCCCTCCCGGACCGCCGCGGCATACCAAGCCCGGTACCAGCGCGCGGCTTCCTTCACATCCGGGCTCGCATCCGCCTGCAACGCCGCAAGCACGTTCGGGTCGTACGACCGCGCCAGGTCCCACGCCGCATCGGGCGAGCCTTTGCTCGCCAGCGCAAGGAGTTGCTCGCGCGCCGCACGTACTCGTCCCTTGGCCATCAGGGCGCGCGCTCCCTCTAACGCGGCCTTCAGCTCAGGCCCCGAAGGGTCCGTCGGCTGGGAGCTCGGCGGCGGCCCAGGTTCCTGCGCGCGCGGGGGCGATTGCGCCACGCTCGCCGTCCGCGCCGGCGCCTCCTCGGCCGTCCTGGGAGGCTCCGGGGCAGGTCCTGTGGTGAGAACGAACAGGTAAACCGCCCCGAGCAGGCCGATAGCCGTGGCTAGAATAACGGTCCATGCGGCAACTGCCACGCCGAGTCCAGATCGCGGCCCTGCGCTGACCGGCTTCAGGATGGCTGGTACATCGGCCTCCGCTTCGAAGCCTTGCAGGCGCTGGAGGACCGCCTTGACCTCGCTCAGCTTGGGATCTTTGTTATCGGATCTTGCCATGTCAGCTAACCAAGCGGCGCCGCAGGGCGCATGTGCTCACTCAGAATCTCGTCGGGAAGGTGGCAGCCGCAGTCGCGCGCGCGCGCCGGCCCAATTTCGTGATGACATGTCCTCACTTCTGCCCCACTCCCTCCTATCATCTCTCCGCGCTTGGCGCTCCCGTTATTCACGTCGTGCCGCTGCCTCCATGACAATCTCGGCATCGAAGAGCAACCGGCGCGCCGCCGGCAGGTCGCCGGTCGGCGCAACTGCTATGCCGCGGGCCAGAGCGGCCCCGTTCTATCTTCATGTGTCGGCCTTTCGCGTCGGCATGTGCACCGTGTCGATTGTCGCTGCAGGCACCGCGCGAATAGTGCACAATAGCCGGGGCTGAGCTGGCCGACAGGATGCACTGTAACTGGGTTAGGTACCATCCGCTCCCAGGGTCGCAGCCTCAATCTGGAATGGCGGCGGCGGGGATTTCCTGCAGGGGGAGGCCGTGTCGAATCCATCGAATGACATTCGCGGCGAGCATCACGCGCCGGACGCCGCTGGCAGCAGCGCGCGGCTGTTCGCGACGCGCCAGATCGGCGCGGAGCTCGAGACCATGCGGCGGGAGCTCGTGGTCTGCGGCCGAGAGCTGCAGTCGGCGCGGCCGTTCCGCGGTGGCTCCTTCGTGGACGACATGCTGCGCCTCCTGGCGCGACTCACCTGCCGCATCGCCGTGATCGGTCAGGTCAAGGCGGGCAAGAGCACCTTCATCAACGGGCTCGTGCGCAGTCCCGGCCTGCTCCCCACAGATGTGAACCCTTGGACCACGGCGGTCACCCACCTGCACTTCGCGCGCACCGACGCCCCGCCCAATATCGCGGCGGAGTTCTCGTTCTTCGATTCCAACGAGTGGGAGCGGCTGGCGCGCGGCGGCGGGCACATCCGCGAGCTCACCCAGCGGCTGGTGCCGGGCTTCGAGCCCGAGCTGTTGCAGAAGCACGTGGACGCGATGCGGCGCCGTTCCGAGGAGCGCCTCGGCTCGACGCTGCGTACGCTGCTCGGCAAGAAGCACGCCTTCCCCTCCATCACCACCGAGGTGCTCGAGAGGTACGTCTGTTCCGGCCTTCCCGGCACGGGGTCGGAGCACAAGGGTGTCTACTCCGACATCGTCAAGGCGGCCGATCTCTATTTCTCCAGCAACGACTTCGGCTTTCCCACCACCATCATCGACACGCCGGGCACCAACGACCCGTTCCTGGTGCGCGATGAGATCACCCGCCGCGCCCTGGAGAACGCCGACATCTACATCGTCGTGCTGACGGCGCGGCAGGCGCTCTCGTCCGCCGACGTGGCCCTGCTGCGCATTCTGCGCGGTCTCCACAAGGAGCGCATCTGCGTCTTCATCAACCGCATCGACGAGCTTGGCGACCTGGTGCGCGAGGTGCCGGCGATCGTCAAGCATGTCCAAACCGGCCTGGGCCGCGAGTTCCCGAGCTCGGAGATCCCTGTCGTCGCGGGAAGCGCCCTGTGGGCGGAGCTTGCCATTCGCGGCGGCGGCCCGGAGGCTGACCGCGCGCTGACTCCGAAGGTCCGCGACTATGCGAAGTTCCTGGTGGAGAGCGCCGCGCCTATCGCGCCGTCCTCGCCGCAGGAGCGCATCGAGACGCTGTTCATGTGCTCGGGCCTGTCGCCTCTGTGCGAGGTGCTCGCCCGTCTCACCCTGGACAGCCACACCGGCCGCGTCCTCACCCAGATCTCGCGCTCGTTCTCCGAGCTGGCTCGCGTCGGCCAGAACGCGGCGAGCCACGAGGTCGAGGTGTTGGAGACGGAGGGCAAATCGGTTGCCTCCGTCGGCAACCAGGGAGAGGAGCTGCGTGCCGCCGACGCCGAGGTCAAGGAGAACGAGCGCCTCACCGCCACGCTGCGCACTCTGCTCACCGACCTGGAGGCCCGCACCGGCCAGGTGATCGATGACCAATGCACCAGGATGGTGGAGCTCCTGCGCGACGTGGTGGCGGGCTTCTCCGAGGTGGAATGCGAGAACATGCGCAACGCGCTGGCCGAAGGGCACCGGGGGCGGGTTTGGCGCAGCGACTCCACCCTCCTCCGCCAGAGCCTGGAGGAGGAGTTCGTCAAATCCTACCGTGAGGCCGAGCAGGAGATCGCTAAGCTCGAGTCGCACGTTTTCCCGAAGCTCAAGCTGCTGCTTGCCCGCTACCGTCCCGACTGGCAGGCGCTCGACCATGCCGCTTCGGAAGGAGGCCCCGCAGAGCTGCCGCCGCTGACCGCCCTCAGCAAGGTCGTGGCCCTCGATCTCGGCGAGCCGTGGTGGAAGCACTGGTTGACCCGCGACCGCAACTTCGAGGGCCAGGTCGCCGAGCTCGACGGCCTCATCCGGCGCGAGTTCTATCCCATCGTCGACGAGCTGGCGCAGTCCGCGCGGGCCCAGCTCAAGGTCCGGCAGGCTACCTCGCTGCAGGAGGCCAACATGGTCTTCATGGGCCTGGTTGAGCTTCTGAAGGAGCAGAGCCGAGCGCGCTTGGAGCGCATGAGCGCGCTCATCACCGGCGGCGAGGCTGCCCGCACGCCCGAGCTGCAGCGCAACCGCGACGCCCGCACGGCGGAGTTGAAGACCCAGATCAGCAAGATGGATCTGCTGGCGCGACGGCTGGAAAGCATCGAGCAGGCCTGGGCCGAGAAGATCGGCTGAGGCCGCGGCCGGTGGACGTAAAGGGGGGCAGACCCTTCGCGCCAAGCTTCGGCGTTCTGCACGAGGGTTTACGCGAGGGGTCTGACCCCGTTATGCGGCCGAGCCAGGGAGTGTTTTCCAGCATGGCCAAGACGAAGGCATCCAGGGCCGCTCCGAAGGCGGGGCGGGCAGCGGCACCGGCTTCCGGCGCCAAGAGGAAGGCGGTGCCCGCCAAGGCGAAGGCGAAGCGGAGCGGGGCAAGGCCGCGGTCGGATGGCGGCCAGTCGGAGCGCTCCAGGCTGGTCGAGCTCAAGCGTCGGATACGGGAGATGGCCAATCTCAACGCGGGGCCGGAGCGGGGCGCCGCGAGGACCTCCGACAAGGCGAAGGCGAAACCGGCCGGGGCGGCGGCCGGCAAGAGGTCGACGGGCGGCGCGTCAGCAGAATCGCGGCTGGCCGAGCTGAAGCGCCGTCTGCAGGAGGCCAGCGACATCGCCTATGCCTGCGCCGTGCTCGGCTGGGACCAGGCCACCTACATGCCGAAGGGTGGCGCGCCAGCGCGGGGGCGACAGGGTGCGACGCTGAGCCGGCTGGTGCACGAGAGGTTGACCGATCCTGCGATCGGCAAGCTTCTCGACGGCCTCATGGCCTACGCGGAAGGCCTGCCGGAGGACTCGGACGATGCCTGCCTGATCCGTGTGGTTCGGCGCGACTACGACAAGGCCATCAAGGTGCCCGCCGAGCTCGTGGCGCGCCGAAGCGAGGTGGCCTCCGCCTCCTACGACGCCTGGACGCGGGCGCGGCCGGCGAACGACTTCGCAGCGATGCGCCCGTACCTGGAGAGGGTGCTCGATCTCAGCCGAGAGCACGCCCGCTATCTCGGCCCCTACGACCACATTGCCGACCCGCTGATCGACGACCTGGACGATGGCATGACAGTGGCGAGCGTCCGCGCCCTGTTCGACGCGCTGCGCGCCGAGCTAGTGCCCATCGTGCGTGCCATCGCCGAGCAGCCCCTGGCGGACGACAGCTGCCTGCGCCAGCGTTTTCCCGAGGCTCAACAGCTCGACTTCAGCATCGCCGTGATCCGGCGTTTCGGCTACGACTTCGATCGCGGCCGCCTCGACAAGACGCATCATCCGTTCTGCACCAAGTTCTCCTCGGGCGATGTGCGCATCACCACGCGCGTGAAGGAGAACGACCTGGGCGACGCGCTGTTCTCCACCCTGCACGAGGCCGGCCACGCTCTCTACGAGCAGGGCGTCAACCCCGCCTACGAGGGTACCCGGCTCGACTCGGGCACATCGATGGGCGTGCACGAGAGCCAGTCGCGGCTGTGGGAGAACCTGGTGGGCCGCAGCCGCGGCTTCTGGGAGCACTTCTATCCGCAGCTGCGCCAGGTGTTCCCCGAGCAGCTCGAGGCGGTGCCGCTGGAGACCTTCTACCGCGCCATCAACAAGGTGGAGCGCTCGCTGATCCGCACTGACGCCGACGAGGTCACCTACAACCTGCACGTCATGCTGCGCTTCGATCTGGAGCTGGACCTGCTGGAGGGCCGCTTGAAGGTCAAGGACCTGCCCGAGGCGTGGCGCGCCCGCTTCAAGGCGGATCTCGGCCTGGAGCCGCCCGATGACCGCGACGGCTGTCTGCAGGACGTGCACTGGTACGGCGGCGGCATCGGCGGGGCGTTCCAGAGCTACACCATCGGCAACATCCTGAGCGCGCAGTTCTACGCTGCGGCGGTCGCCGCCCACCCTGAGATTCCGCGGGAGATGACCAGGGGCCAGCTCGGCACCCTGCACGCCTGGCTGCGCGAGAGCCTCTATCGCCACGGCCGCAAGCTCCAGCCGGACGAGATCGTGCGCCGCGCCACCGGCAGGCCGATGACCATCGAGCCGTACATCGCCTACCTGCGCGGCAAGTACGGCGAGCTCTATCGACTGCCCGCGCGGCCGGCGTAGGTTGGGTCAAGCGAAGCGCAGACCCAACACCGACGAAGTCTCCCGCCTATTCGTGTTGGGTCTGCGTCTTCGCCTTGACCCAACCTACGAAGCCAAAGCGGAATTCCCCGGAAAAAAGGCGTAGCCGGTTGCAAAACCGGAGAAGCGGCGGACTCCTGCCACTGTTCAGTCACGCGTGGCTGGTCCAAGTCCGGTGCGTTCGGTGGATAGCGACCGCCGGAAAGTTCACCCGCCCACGACCCACATCAGGAATTGCCCATGCTGTCCGCATTCCGGCTGCTCGCCTGCGTTCTTGTCATGCTTGTCGCCAGCGCGGCCTACGCCCAGGACGCCTCCTTTACCCACGACGGCGCGCAGGCCGATGCCAAGCGTTACGAAGCGTTCCTGAAAACCAACTGGCAGCCAGGGGCCAAGCAGGGGCGCGAGCTGCGCGCCGAGGGTAACCGCCTGCTGGCGGCCGGCAAGGACTACCGGGCGGCATCGCGCGCGTTCGCGCAGGCCGCAGTGTTGGATGCCAACGACGCCGAGGCCTGGCTTGGCCTCGCCCGCGCGTTGCTCGCCATAACGTCCGACCAGAGCGGCGAGCGCTACGACCTGCCCGTCAACGCCTCGGGCGCCGCCTGGAACGCCTACCAGCGCGCCAAGGCCCCGGCGACCAAGGCGGCGGCTCTGTTTGCCCTGCACGAGGCCTTCAAGCGCCGCTCCTTCTGGCGCGCTGCCATCGACGCGCTCCGGACCAGCGTGGCTCTCGCACCCAACGCCCAGGCGCAGACGGCGCTGGAGGCGCTTGTGGCCGAGCACGGCTTCCGCATCGCCGAGTACAAGGTGGACAGCGATGCGGCGCAGCCGCGCCTGTGCATTCAGTTCAGCGAGCAGCTGGCTTCCGGCCAGATCGACTGGGCGCAGTACTTCCAGGTCAACGGCAAGGACCCGCAGGCGGTCACGGCCGAGGCGCGCCAGATCTGCGTGGACGGGCTTGCCCACGGCGGGCGCTACGAGGTGCAGGTGCGCGCCGGGCTGCCCTCGGCGATCCGCAGCGAGACGCTTTCCAAGACAGCGGAGATGGCCGTCTACGTCAGGGACCGGGCACCGTCGGTGCGGGCCGTGGCGCGCAGCTATGTGCTGCCCAACCGCGGCCAGCAGGGCATCCCGCTCGTCACCGTCAACACCGACAAGGTGGAGGTCGGGGTCTACCGCATCGGCGACCGCAGCATCGCCCAGGTCCTGCAGAGCGGCGATTTCCAGAAGCAGTTGAGCCCCGAGGACGTGAGCACGCTCAGGGAGCGGACCGGCGCGCAGGTCTATTCCGGTGAGATGCAGGTCGCCTCCCGCCTCAACGAGGACGTGACGACGGCGTTCCCGGTGGCCGAGGCGGTGCCGAAGCTGCAGCCGGGCGTGTACGTGCTCGAGGCCTACGTCGCGGCCACCAAGGAGAATGGCAGGGGCAGCGACAACACGGCAGGCCGCCGGGCGACGCAGTGGTTCATCGTCTCCGATCTCGGCCTCACCGCCATCAACGGCGACGACGGCGTGCACGGCTTCGTGCGCTCGCTGGCCACCGCAGAGCCGGTCGCCGGCACCGGCGTGCGCCTGATCGCGCGCAACAACGAGGTGCTGGCCACGGCCAAGACCGACTCCCGCGGCTACGTGCGCTTCGACCGGGCGCTCTTGCGCGGCGAGGGCGGGCAGGCGCCCGCCGTGCTGGTGGCGGAGACCGAGGCCGGCGACTACGCGTTCCTCGACATGGCCGTCGCCGCCTTCGACCTGACCGACCGCGGTGTCAGCGGCCGGGTCGAGCCGGGACCGGTGGATGGCTTCGCCTACGCCGATCGCGGCGTCTATCGCCCCGGCGAGACGGTGCACCTCACCACGCTGGTGCGCACCCGTGACGGCACCGCCTCGCCGGTTCCCGTAACGCTGATCTTCGCGCGGCCCGACGGCGTCGAGCACTCGCGCCTCGCGCTGACCGACCAGGGCCTCGGCGGCAGGGCCGCCAGGTTCGCCCTCGCCGGTTCCGCCATGACGGGGACGTGGCGCGTCAAGGTGCACACCGACCCGAAGGCCGCGCCGATCGCGCAGGCGGCGTTCCTGGTGGAGGACTTCGTCCCGGAGCGCCTGGAATTGAAGCTGGAGGCGCCGGCCGAGGCGCTGAGCCCACAGCAGTCCGGCGTCATCAAGGTGGCAGGGCGCTATCTCTACGGACCGCCGGCCGCCGGCCTCGCCGTTGAGGGTGAGGTGGCGGTTCGGTCGTCGGCGAAGGATTTGCCCGGTTTCCCCGGCTACAAGTTCGGGCTCGCCGACGAGCAGTTCAGCCCGGTGCGCAAGCCGCTGGAGCAGCTTCCCGCGACGAGCGCCGACGGCAAGGCGGATGTCGCCGTGGACCTGCCCGGCTTCGCCAAGACCAGCCTGCCGCTTGAAGCGCATGTCATCGTCAGGCTGCGCGAGTCCGGCGGACGCACCATCGAGCGTACGGTGACGCTGCCCGTCGATCCCAGAAGCGCCCGTATCGGCATCAAGCCGCTGTTCAAGGGCGAGGTGGGGGAAGGCGAGACGGCGCAGTTCGAGGCCATCCTGGTCGGCCCCGACGGCAAGGCCGCCCCCGCCAAGGGCCTCAAGTGGCAGCTCATGCGCCTGGACCGGCGCTGGCAGTGGTACAGCCGTGACAGCTCGTGGGCCTACGAAGCGGTCACCCATACGCGCCGCGTGGCGGGCGGCACGGTGGATGCTGCCCCCGGCGCGCCCGCCACGATCGAGGCACGTCCCGACTGGGGCCGCTATCGCCTGGAGGTGAGCGACGGTGCAGGGCTCATCTCCAGCGTGGTGTTCAACGCCGGCTACTGGGCCGACGAGTCGGCCGACACGCCCGAGGCCCTGGACGTGGCGCTCGACAAGCCGGCCTATCGTGCCGGCGACACGGCCCGCGTCAAGATCACCTCGCGCATGGCCGGCCGCGCCCTCGTCACGGTGATGGGCTCAGGGCTGCTCAGCACCCAGGAGGTGGACCTCCCCGTCGGAGGTGGCGAGGTGCCCGTCAAGGTGGGCGACAGCTGGGGCCCCGGGGCCTACGTGGCCGTCATGCTCTATCGCCCGCTCGACGAGAAGGCCAAGCGCATGCCGGGCCGCGCCGTCGGGCTGCGGTGGCTGGCTATCGACCCGAAGCCGCGTACGCTGAGCGTCAGCCTGGATGTGCCGGAGAAGGTCGGATCGGGGAGCATGTTGACGGTCCCCGTCAAGCTCGCCGGCCTGGCGCCGGGCGAGGAGGCGCGAGTCACCGTCGCGGCCACCGATTTAGGGGTCCTCAACCTGACGCGGTTCGAGACGCCGCGGCCTGATACCTGGTTCTACGGCCAGCGCCGGCTGGGCAGCGAGATACGCGACCTCTACGGCCGCCTGATCGACGGCATGCGCGCCGAGCGCGGCCGGCTGCGCTCCGGCGGCGACGGCGGCGAAATGGCGGTGCAAGGCAGTCCGCCGGTGGAGGCGACGCTGGCCTTGTTCTCCGGCATCGTGCAGGTCGCCGCCGACGGCACGGCCAAGGTCGAGTTCCAGCTCCCCGACTTCAATGGCACGGTGCGCCTGACCGCGGTGGCCTGGAGTGCCGGCAAGGTCGGCTCGGCCTCGAAAGACGTGATCGTGCGCGATCCGGTGGCGATCACCGTATCGGCGCCGCGGTTCCTGACACTTGGCGACGAAGCACGGGTGGAGCTGGCCTTGCACAACGTCGAGGGGCTGGCCGGCGTCTACACCGTGAGCGGCATAGTGGAGGAGGAACTGGGTTTGCGCCTGCACAGTGCGTTCGCGAGGGACGTGCAATTGGTCCCCGGAGAACGCAAGCGTGAGGCGTTCGACCTGAAGGCCGCCGCGGTGGGGCTCAACAAGCTCGCCCTGCGAATCGTTGGTCCCGGCGGTATCGACGTGCGGCGCACGCTCAGCTTCGATGTCAAGGTGCCGGCGGGCGACATCAAGCGCCTGTCGGTGGCCACGCTCGCCGCCAAGACCGGCAAGATCACCCTCTCCGGCGACCTCCTGCACGATCTGATCCCGAGCCGCACCAAGGTGACCGTCTCGGTGGGGCCATACGGCGCCCTCGACGTGCCGGGCCTCCTCAACGCGCTCGACCGCTATCCCTACGGCTGCGCCGAGCAGACGGTGAGCCGGGCGCTGCCGCTGCTCTACGTAAACAGCGTGGCCAAGCGCATCGGCATCGCCGGCGATGCCGACCTGCGCGAGCGCATCGACGGGGCCATCGCCCGCGTGCTGGACAAGCAGGACTCCTCGGGCGCGTTCGGCATCTGGGGGCCGGCCGACGGTGACATGTGGCTGACGAGCTTCGTCACCGACTTCCTGACGCGGGCCAAGGAGCAGGGCCATGGCGTGCGCCAGCAGGCATTCACCCAGGCGCTCGACCGGCTCGCCAACTTCATCGGCTACGCCCAGGATTTCGCGCACGGCGGCGAGGACAGGGCCTACGCGCTGTACGTGCTGGCCCGCAACGGCCGCGCGCCCATCGGCGAGCTGCGCTACTACGTTGACACCAAGCTCGACAGCTTCGCCACGCCCCTGGCCCAGGCGCAGCTGGGCGCAGCACTGGCCATGATGGGCGACCGTCCCCGCGCCGAGCGTGCCTTCCAGGCCGCGCTCGGCAAGCTGGCGGAGGTCGATGCCGGCATCACGCGGCGCGACTACGGCAGCGGCATCCGCGACCGGGCGGCGCTGATTGCGCTGGCGGCGGAGAGCTCGCTCGCCAAGTCGGAGATGCCGCGGCTGGTGGAGGTGGTGGCCGGCGCCTACGCGTCCCGGGTCTATACCTCCACGCAGGAGCAGGCCTGGATGCTGCTCGCCGCCCATGCCCTGGCCCAGGAGGCCAAGGGCATGACGCTCGCCGTCAACGGCCAGCCGCATCAGGGCGAGCTCGTGCGCGCGGTCGCGCCGCAGGAGCTGCAGGCCGGTCCGATCGCCATTGGCAATACGGGCGAGGCGCCCGTGGGCGCCGTCGTCTCGGTCATCGGCGCGGCGCTGACGCCGGAGCCGCCCATCTCGAAGGGCTTCACCATCGAGCGCAGCTATTACACGTTGGATGGCAAGAAGGTGGACCTCGCCAGTGCCACGGGAGGGTTGGGCAAGCTCAAGCAGAACGACCGCCTGGTGGTGGTGCTGAAGGTGGATGCCACGGACACCGGCGGCCGCATCCTGCTGGTGGACCGGCTGCCGGCGGGCCTGGAGATCGAGAACCCCAGACTGGTCGACTCCGGCGACATCAAGAGCCTGTCCTGGCTCAAGACGACGGCGGCACCCCAGCACACCGAGTTCCGCGACGACCGCTTCGTGGCCGCCTTCGACTTCTTCGGCGGCAACGTCGGCCGGGGCCGCGGGCGCGACGGCGACAGCGCCGATCCGGCCTCCGGCGCCACTGTGGCCTACATCGTGCGCGCGGTGACGCCGGGCTCCTTCGTGCACCCGGCTGCCACCGTGGAGGACATGTACAGCCCCACCCGCTTCGCCCGCTCCGCCGCCGGCCGGCTGGAGGTCGTCGGGCAATGAGTAGGTTGGGTCGAGCGGCAGCGAAGACCCAACACGCGTGGTGCCTCGAACGTGTTGGGTCTGCCCCCGGCTTCCGCCGGGGTTGACCCAACCTACGGCTACCGAATGGATAAGGCGACCATAGCTCCGCGCAAGCCCCGCAGCCTCCCATGGAGGCTGGTGCGCGGAGCATTGCTGGCGATCGCCGTGCCCCTGTGCGTCGCAGCCGGCACTATCGCCTGGATCTGGGCGGGGCTGGAGCCGCTGTCCATGGCGCGCGCCGAGGCGCTCTCCGTCACCGTGCTCGACCGCAACGATAGGCTGCTGCGGGCCTACGCGGCGCCGGACGGCCGCTGGCGGCTGCCGGCCGAGGTCAAGGATGTGGACCCGCGCTACCAGGCCATGCTGCTGGCTTACGAGGACAAGCGCTTCCGCAGCCACGCGGGCGTAGATGCATTGGCCATGCTGCGGGCCGGCTGGCAGCTCATCCGTCACCAGCGCATCGTCTCGGGCGGGTCCACCATCACCATGCAGGTGGTGCGCCTGCTGCTCGGCGAGCATGACCGTTCCCTGTGGGGCAAGATCAGGCAGGCGCTGCTGGCGCTCTCCCTGGAGCGGCGGCTCTCCAAGGACGAGATCCTCAACCTCTATCTGCGCCTCGCCCCGTTCGGCGGCAACCTGGAGGGCGTGCGTGCCGCCTCGCTCGCCTACTTCGGCAAGGAGCCGCGCCGGCTGTCCCTGTCCGAGGCCGCGCTGCTCGTCGCCATCCCCCAGTCGCCACAGGTACGCCGCCCCGACCGCTCACCCGAGGCCGCCAGGCGCGCGCGCGACCATGTCCTGGCACGCATGCTGTCCGCCGGCGTCGTCTCAGGCGAGGACACCGCACGCGCCGTGGCCGAGCCGCTGGCGCCGACAACGCTGGCGCGGCGGGAGTTTCCCATGCTGGCCCCCCACCTCGCCGACGCCGAGGTGGCGCAGAACGCGGCCCGCCCGGTGCACCGCCTGACACTGGACCACAGGGCCCAGGCCGGCCTCGAGGCCCTGGTGCGCGATTATGTGGCGACCCAGGAGGGCCGGATATCCGCCGCGGTGGTGGTGGTCGATCACCGAACCGGCGAGATCGTGGCCTACGTCGGCTCGCCGGGCCTGCTCGACATGGAGCGTCTCGGCGCCATCGACATGGCCACCGCGCTGCGCTCGCCGGGCTCCACCCTGAAGCCTATCGTGTACGGGCTGGCCTTCGAGCTGGGCCTCGCCCACCCCTCCACCCTGATCGAGGACGCCCCGGCCCGCTTCGGCCTGTATGTGCCGAAGAACTTCGACAGCGAGTGGCACGGTACCGTCACCATACGCGCGGCGCTGATTCACTCGCTCAACATCCCCGCGGTGAAGGTGCTGGAGGCGGTAGGCCCCGGCCGGCTCCAGTCCAGGCTGCAGCAGGCCGGTGTCGATCCGGTGCTGCCCAAGGGCGCCGATCCGTCGCTGGCGATGGCTCTGGGCGGCGTCGGCCTCAGGCTCGTCGATCTGGCCCAGCTCTATGCCGCCATCGCCCGCGGCGGCGAGCCGGTCGTGCTGCACCATCGCCGCGAGCCCGCATCGGCGAAGGGCGGCGTGGCGGCTCCGCGCGGTCCGGCCAACGGCCGGCGGCTGCTGTCCGAGGTCGCCGCCTGGTACGTGCAGGATATCCTCTGCCGCGCCCTGCCGCCGGCCAACGCCAAGCCCGGCCAGGTCTGCTACAAGACCGGCACCTCCTACGGCTTCCGCGACGCCTGGTCGGTCGGCTTCGACGGCCGCCACACCATTGCCGTCTGGGTTGGCCGCGCGGACGGCGCGGCGGTCTCGGGCCTCACGGGGCGCGGCTCGGCGGCCCCCCTGCTGTTCGATGCCTTCGCCCGGCTCTCCCTCAAGCGCGCGCCCATGCCCCCACCGCCGTCGGGCGTGCTGCGCGCCTCCACCAGCGAACTGCCGCCACCACTCAGGCGCTTCCACGAGGGGGTGGCGCTCGGCGACGCCAGTGAGCGCACGGAGCCGGGACCGAGGATCGCGTTCCCGCCCGACCGCGCCGAGATCGAGGTGGACGAAGACGATGCCACCGTGTCGGTCAAGGCCGAGGGCGGCGCCCTGCCCCTCACCTGGCTGCTCGACGGCGAGCCGCTCGCCTCCGACCCCGCCCGCCGCGAGGCCACGCTGCCTGCCGGCCGGCGTGGCTTCTTCCGCCTGTCCGTCATCGACGCCAAGGGCCGCACCGACCGGGTGGCGGTTCGCTTGAAGTAGCCCCCTCGCGTCCAGGTGGGGAGCAGCATACAACGTCTCGACGAGAGTGATCGGCCCACGCGAGGCCATCAGAGGGACCTTCGAGATGCTTGGACCGGGTCGTTGGATGATGTTGACGGGCGCGGCGATGGTGCTGGTGGGCATCCTCGTGCGACGGTGGGCGTCCCGGTACGACCTCAAGGACGCCGCGCTCGATT